>OLPO01000162.1_pt1 | contig 59934 bp, 43 predicted proteins | sample 1672831 | NCBI WGS metagenome assembly OLPO01 (sample SAMEA3136728, study PRJEB25190) | human gut metagenome | reverse complement strand
GTACGCACGGTGGTGTGAGAGGTCGGCGGTCTATTGGCCGCCTCCTACTCGATTGGTGAAAGGAACCCTGTGGTAAAATGGCCGTATGAATGTGATTGAAATTTCCGTGCGCGGCCTGGTGGAATTCCTACTTCGCTGCGGCGATCTGGACAACCGAACAGGAGGCGGATCCGAGGATGCCATGCTTGCGGGCTCCCGCATGCACAGGAAGCTTCAGGATGCCGCAGAGGGAGATTATCATCCGGAGATTCCGCTTGAGGGTGTGTGGGAGTACCCGGGTGAGGATCTCTCTGTTCATGTGCAGGGACGGGCAGACGGCATATACCGGGGAACCAATCCGGGGGAGGATGAGAGTCTCTGGACCATCGATGAAATCAAAACAACCTACCGGCAGCTTCGCAGCATCTCTTCACCCGATCCGGTTCACCTTGCCCAGGCGAAATGCTACGCTTATTTCTATGCGAGCCAGAATCAGCTGGAGAAAATCTGTGTCCGCATGACGTACTGCAATCTGGAGACAGAGGGAATCCGCAGGTTCTATGAGACGAATACGCAGGAGGAGCTGGCTTCCTGGTACCGGGAGCTGATGGAGCAGTATCATCCGTGGGCGAGCTTTGAGGCACAGTGGAGGCAGAAGCGGGATGAGTCCGTCCGCGTTCTGGAATTTCCGTTTCCTTACCGCGTGGGACAGCGGGAGCTCGCGGCAAATGTTTACCGGACAATTGTACACGGAAGAAAGCTCTTTCTGGAGGCACCGACGGGAACTGGGAAGACGGTTACCACCCTTTTTCCTGCCATCAAGGCGATTGGAGAGAAAAAGGCGGATCGGATTTTCTATCTGACTGCGAAGACGGTGACAGGAGCTGCTGCGGAAACAGCAATCTCTCAGATGCGTGATAAGGGTCTCCATCTGAAAAGTGTTCTGCTGACAGCAAAGGAAAAGGTCTGCGTTCTGGAGAAGCCGGACTGCAATCCGGAGAGCTGTCTTCGGGCAAAAGGGCACTTTGACCGGATCAACGCGGCAATCTATGCGCTTCTTACGAAGGAAGAGAGCTTTTCCCGCGAGAAAATAGCAAAGTATGCGGAGGAGTACCAGGTCTGCCCGTTTGAAATGGCGCTGGATATGAGTCTGTTCGCAGATGTAGTCATCGGAGATTACAATTATCTGTTCGATCCGCATGCGTATCTGCGGCGCTTTTTTGCGGACGGAAGCGGCAGGAGAGAACAGTATCTGTTTCTGATCGACGAGGCACACAATCTGGTGGACCGCGGGCGGGAGATGTACAGTGCAGACCTTTTCCGGGATGAGGTCGTGACCATGCGAAGGGCCGTCCGGAAGCTGTGGCCGAAGCTTTATACGAAGCTTGGGCGGATCAGCAGGCAGATGCTTGAAATCGGACGGGAGACAGAGGGCTGCACGGTTCTGGAGAATGTGGATCGTCTGGCAGGGCTTGTGCTGGATGCGGATTCGGAGCTGAGCTCCATTCTCGGAGAAGAGCGGATTGCGGATCAGTCCGGGAAGGCGGGAAGCGATCCGGACCGGAAGCAGAAGAGGGAGCTTCGCACAGACCTTCTGGAATTCTATTTCAAAATCGATCATTTTGCATCGATCTACGCCTCCATGGATGAGCGCTATATAAGCTATGCCGAGACGCCGGAGAGGGGAAGGAATGCCGGGAGCGGAGGAATCAGATCCTCGAAAAAGCCGGCAAGGTCTCAGACTGACGTCAGAGTGCGGCTGTTCTGTGTGGATCCGGGAAAGCATCTTGCGGAATGCATGGAGAAGGGACGGGCGTCGATCCTTTTCTCTGCGACCATGCTGCCGATCACCTATTATAAGAATCTGCTCGGCGGGACCGGGGAGGATTATGAAATCTACGCGAGGTCCGTTTTTAATCCGGAGAAGCGCGGACTTTATCTCGTCAGGGACCTGACAAGCCGTTATCAGTATCGCACGGCGGAGATGTTTGATCGCCTGGCGGACTGCATTGCGGAGGTTACCTCGCAGCGGAACGGGAACTATATGATTTTCTTCCCATCCTACGCGTTTCTGAACGAGGTGGCGGATCGCTTTGCACTTCGCTATGGACAGACCTGCACGGTGCTCCGGCAGAGGAGCGGCATGCAGGAAGAAGAGCGGGAGAAATTCCTTGGACGCTTTGACGAGATTTACGATGATCAGACGCTTCTTGGCTTCTGCGTGATGGGCGGAATTTTCAGCGAGGGAATCGATTTGAAGAACGATTCGCTGATTGGTGTTATGATCGTAGGGACCGGAATTCCGCAGGTGTGTGCGGAGCGGGAGCTTCTGAAGCAGTATTTTGACGAAAAGGGGCAGAACGGCTATGACTACGCGTACCGTTTTCCGGGAATGAACAAGGTGCAGCAGGCTGCCGGGCGCGTAATCCGTACGAGTGAGGATGTCGGGATTGTGGTCCTGATCGATGACCGTTTTCTGACACCGGCCTGCAGAAGACTGTTCCCGGCCGAGTGGTCGAATGCACAGATTACGGACAGCAGAGAGGTCGGAAGACTGGCGGAGAAGTTCTGGAACGAATGGCTGTGACGATTTTATGAGAAAAAGTTGTTTATAATATCAGAAAATAACGGCAATAGAATGATAGTAAGAAAACCGTAAAACTGGGTAAAAACGCCGCAAAATGTGGATAACTCTGTGGATTGTGTGAATTATTCGCATAATAAGAGTGAATCAATAAAGATAAAATGTGGAAATAGACAGATAAGAGAAGGCTGAAAACGGTATGGAAGCCGGCGCATGACTGCCGGCAACGGAAAGGAGCAGCTATGTGGGCTGAAGAAAGCATGGTATATCAGATTTATCCGCTCGGGATGTGCGGAGCACCCTTTGAGAATGATGGAATACCGGAGCACCGGATTCTCCGGGTGCTGGACTGGATCCCACATCTTGAGAAGCTTGGTGTGACGGCTGTTCTGTTCAATCCGCTGTTCGAATCGGACACACACGGATACAACACAAGAGATTTCCGCAAGGTGGATGTTCGTCTTGGCACCAATGAGGATTTCAAAAGAGTTTGCGATGCCTTTCATGCGGCTGGGATCCGGATTATTCTGGACGGCGTGTTCAATCATGCGGGACGTGGTTTCGGGCCGTTTCAGGATGTTCTGCAGAAGAGATGGGACAGCCCGTACAAGGATTGGTTTTACCTGAACTTTGACGGAAATGACGGCTACAACGATGGCCTTTGGTACGAGGGCTGGGAAGGTAACTATGATCTTGTGAAGCTGAATCTCGACAACGAGAATGTGAAAAACTATCTGCTGGAAAGTGTCGGGATGTGGATGGAGGAGTTCGGGATTGATGGGCTTCGCCTGGATGTCGCGTATATGCTGAACCGGAATTTCCTGAAGGCACTCCGCTGGTATGTGGATCAGAAGAAGTCGGACTTTTATCTGATCGGAGAGATCCTTGGCGGTGACTACAAGCAGATTGTAAATCCGGAGATGTGCAACAGTGCAACCAATTATGAGTGCTGCAAGGGCCTGTGGTCGAGCTTCAACAGTATGAATCTGTTCGAGATCAATCACTCCCTGATCCGTCAGTTCGGGTCGGATCCCTGGTGCCTGTACCGCGGCATGCATCTGCTCAGCTTTGTGGACAACCATGATATCACGAGAGTTGCCTCTGTTCTGACGAATCCCGCACATCTGCCGCTCATCTATGCACTGATGTTCGGAATGCCGGGAATTCCCTGCGTCTACTACGGAAGTGAATGGGGGGTAAAGGGACGGAAGGAGGACGGCGATCCCTGCCTTCGTCCTGCTATCGAGCTGCCGGAGTGGAACGATCTGACGGAATGGATCGCAAAGCTTGCCGAAGCGAAGAAAGCATCGGAGGCACTCTGCTATGGAGACTTCCGGAGTGTTGTGCTGACAAACCGTCAGTGCATCTTCGAGAGGAAGAGCGAGCACGAGCGGGTTCTGGTTGCAATCAATGCGGACGGCACGGACTATACGGCTCATTTTGACGCGGGCTGCGGGCAGGCGGTGGATCTGATCACCGGAGAAATGCATGATTTCGGCGGAGGAAGCCTTCTCCCTGCGTACAGCGCTTTCTTCTGGAAGTGCGAGAGATAACCACCGGACGGACCATCCGACAGACCGGCAAAAATATTTTTTCGGCCTGAGGGTTGACAGGCTCTCCGGGGAAGTGTATTATTCCGACTAAACACGTAGGAAATACCACGGAAGAACCAATATCGGAACCACAGCTCAGAAATCATCATTAAGAATTACGGTTACAAAGAGACAGGGAGAACGCAAGATGCAGATCGGCACATCCGGAAACTTCACAGCTATGATGCGAATGATGTGCTGCTCCATGGTCATGTGCATGACCAATGGGGTTTGTTAGTGTGCATCTTCTCACCTGATTTTTCTTTGACAGATCGGAATGGACAGGTATAATGGGGCGGGTGCACGCAGTGCATCCGCTTTTTTCATTTTCAATCAGCAAGTTTACGTATGAGGGGAACGATCATGTCGATTATTGAGGTAAAAGATCTCTCCAAGACCTTTATCACGAAGGATGCAAAGGTAGAGGCCCTGAAGAACATCAATTTCTCCGTGGAAGCGGGGGATATCTACGGAATCATCGGAATGTCCGGGGCCGGAAAGAGTACACTGGTCCGGTGTCTGAACTTCCTGGAGATTCCCACAGAGGGAACCGTTACCGTAGAAGGACAGGAGCTTGGAAAGCTGGCACCGAAGGAGCTTCGCAAGCTGCGGGCGAGCATCAGCATGATTTTCCAGGGCTTCAATCTTCTGATGCAGAGAACGGTCATTGATAACATTTCCTTCCCGCTCACACTTCAGAAGAGCAAGCTCTCGAAGCAGGAAATCCGCGAGAAGGCGGAGAAGCTTCTGGCAATTGTCGGACTTTCCGAAAAGGCAAATGCCTATCCGGCACAGCTTTCCGGAGGACAGAAGCAGAGGGTTGCCATAGCAAGAGCACTTGCCAGTGATCCGAAGATTCTTCTGTGCGACGAGGCAACGAGTGCACTTGATCCGCAGACGACGCAGTCCATTCTGCAGCTTCTTCGCAAGATCAATGAAGAAACCGGAATTACCATTGTCATCATCACACATCAGATGTCGGTGGTTCGTGAAATCTGTCGGCACGTTGCGATTGTGGAGAATGGTGAAATTGTAGAAAACGGTCTTGTGGAGGATATTTTCACACATCCGAAGTCCAGAGCTGCCCGACAGCTTATCATCGAGGGCAAGGATCCCGATGAGTGGGAGAGAGAGCAGGAGGAGAAGAGAGAAGAACTCCACTCCGGAATGGTCTCAGAACTCCACGAGAGCAGAAGAGTGCGTATTGTTTTCACAAAGAATTCTTCCTATGAGCCGGTGATTGCCAATATGATTCTGGAGACCGGAAGTCCGGTGAACATCCTGAAGGCGGACACGAAGGATGTCAGCGGCGTTGCAAGAGGAGAGATGATCCTCGGTCTTACCAATGATCCGGAGGCGGCGGACCGTCAGATTGCATATTTAAAGGAAAGAGGTCTTGCGGTGGAAGAGCTGACTGCAGACAGAACAGGAGGCGACGCAAGATGAGTGCACAGGAAATTCAGATGATTCTCGAGGGCATCCGGGATACTCTCTACATGACCATTGTTTCGACTCTGTTCGGTTATGTGATCGGACTTCCGTGGGGAATCGCCCTTACGGTAACCGGAAAGGACGGCCTTCGTCCCAACAATATAATCTATCGGATTCTGGATGTCGTTACGAACATCATGCGTTCCATTCCGTTCCTGATCCTGCTGATTCTGGTTCTTCCGCTGACGATGATCATTGTCGGAAAGACCTATGGATCTACGGCAACCATTGTTCCGCTTGTGATCTCCGCTTCCCCGCTGATTGCGAGAATGGTGGAGTCCTCGCTGAATGAGGTGGACAAGGGTGTGATCGAGGCGGCCCAGTCGATGGGAGCCAATAATCTCCAGATCGTATGGAAGGTTCTTCTCGGCGAAGCCCGTGTTTCCCTGATTTCGGGAGCAACCATCACGATCGGAACGATCCTTGGATATTCCGCAATGGCAGGAACCGTCGGAGGCGGTGGACTGGGAGATATCGCAATCCGCTACGGATATTATCGCTATCAGGCCAACATTCTGCTGGTAACCGTCATTCTTCTGATTGCTCTGGTACAGATTTTCCAGTTCATCGGAACCGTGATTTCGGTTCGTCTCGACAAGAGACACATTTGATTCTTTTTGTTTACTCCGGCAGGATCTCTTGCTGCCGTTGTAATAGAAACTGGCTGTGAACAGCCGTAAACATTATGGGGAACTTCCCCGCAGGCGCAGGTAGCGCAGAAAAGAGGAGAATTATGAAAAACAGAGTTATTGCAGTTCTTGCAGCATCCACCCTTGCAGCTGGCATTCTGGCAGGCTGCGGCAGCTCTTCCGCTGATACCAAGGCAGCGGATACTGCAGCAACCGAGGCAGCAGCAACAACAGAGGCAGCAACCACAGAGGCAGCAACGACCGAAGCAGCACCGGCAGATGGTGACAATGTCATCAAGGTAGCAGCTTCCCAGACCCCTCACTCCGAGATTCTTGCAGCGGTTAAGGATCTTCTGGCAGAGGAAGGCTATGATCTCGAGGTTACGGTATTCGAGGATTATGTTCAGCCGAACAACGTTGTTGAGTCTGACGAGTTTGATGCCAACTACTTCCAGCATGTGAATTACCTGAATTCCTTCAATGAGGAGAACGGCACACATCTTGCCATTGCAGACAACGGAAAGATCCACTACGAGCCCTTCGGCATCTACGGCGGAACCAAGACAAGCCTCGATGATATTGCAGACGGTGATGCAATTGCAATCCCGAACGACACCACCAATGAGGCAAGAGCTCTGCTCCTTCTGCAGCAGGAAGGCCTGATCAAGCTTAATGATGGTGTTGGCGTTACCGCAACGGTTAACGATGTGGCAGAGAATCCTCACAACCTGGAGCTGATTGAGGTTGAGGCTGCCCAGGTTCCGAAGCAGCTTCCCAGCGTTGCATTCGGTGTCATCAACGGAAACTATGCCCTGGAGGCAGGCCTGAACGTAGCAACGGATGCTCTTGCAACCGAGTCTGCAGATGGCGATGCCATTCAGCAGTATGTCAACGTCATTGCAGTCAAGGAAGGCAATGAGTCTTCTGCGAAGATCAAGGCTCTGACGGATGCGCTTCACTCTGAGACTGCTGTCAAGTACATCAATGACACCTACCAGGGAGCGGTTGTTCCTTACGATGGAGAGTAATCTGACATTGTATGCAAAAATACAATTTGCCTGCAACTGGTTGACACTACCTCTGAAGAAGAGTAAAGTTTAACCATTGGTGAAAGGCGACAAGGGCGTCGCATACAACTTCGTGTTGTATGCGGCGCCTTTTTTCGTGGAAAAAGCCTGAAATGGGAAGCAACCAACTCGGATCCGGATGGTCAGGCTGAACTGGTCGCAGAAGCCAGAAAGATCGTTGATATGGAGATCAGAAATTAACGGTATTAAATATACAGGGGGCCTTCATGCATAAGATTTTGAACGTGGAATATATTGATCAGTCCGTCCGCTGGCCGACAGGATGTGAAAGTGTGTCTGCGGTGATGGCACTGCGTTTTCTCGGCCTGCCGATTACAGTGGATGAATTCATCGAAAAGGATCTGGCATGCAAGGACCTGCACAGGGAGAACGGCGTGTTATACGGACCGGATCCGAACAAGTATTTTATCGGAGATCCTCATACCAACGATGATGGCTCCTACGGATGCTACGCCGGAGCCATCATGGATGCCATTAAAAGGGCCAGAAAGCGGTATCCGGATTTTGGATGGGAGCGGAGAGAAGCTGATCTGGAAATCCAAAGAGCACTGACTGCTTCTGACCGGCTATGATGAGGAGAATTATATCTTCCACGATCTCTGGAAGAACAATGGAATTGTCAGCCATCCGAAGAAGCTGGTGGAGGAACGTCATGCAGAGATGTTCTCCATGGCAGTGACATTTCATTGACCGGAACACACAGAGCAGAGTATTTATGTTCGTCACACAGTCTCTGGACCGTTATGGTTCGGAGACTGTGTTTTTGTTGTGAGTGAGGCAGTGTAAGTCGGGTTGTTTTGCAGGGACGAAGCACATGATAAAAATCACACTGAATGAAAATACAAAATCTGACTGAATGGAAAGTGAAAATCTGACTGAATGGAAAGTGAAAATCTGACTGAATGGAAACGGGAAATCTGACGGAATGAAATTGTGAAATCTGACTGAATGGAGTATCCTGATTTTGTTTTCGGAGAAATTTGGCGAGATTAAAATGAGCAGGGATAGAGATGAAACGACTGGAAGAAATAGATGTTACGCAGAAAAGATATAAATACTTGCTTTTGGTAAGCTATTTGATGGTTACTGCCAGTATCGTTCTGGGGGTCTTGCTTGCGGTTTGCGGATGGATGGAACGCCAGACGAAGATTACCATAACGAATAATGTTGAAAATGAGCTGACGAACATCAATTCGTTTTTTACCAGACAGATGGACGGTTATCGTGAATTGATGGAGAACAGCTGGCGCTCATCTGCCGTGCGTTCCTACATTTATTCTACTTCTTCATCGGAAATGCAGAGATATCGCATAGCGTTGAATCTGAACAATCTTACTGGCTCCTTGCCGGAGATTGATTATGTGTGTCTGTTCAGTAAGAATGACGGTTATCGCTATTTCGGGGGACGTTATCCGGGGAAAGAAGAAAAGAAATTGTTCGAGGAGAAGGTTCAGAATTCGCAGAATGATTTGCAGTATTTTTATCTGAACTGCGATGGACGTGAGGAGCTTTGCATTTTTATGACAGAGCGGCAATATCTTGGGGAAGAGCCAAGCCGTGGAATTGTTTTTGCTATTGATATGAAGAAAATGCAGAAAGAGCTGGATTCGACAACGGATCAGCCTTTTCTTATTTTTGATGCAGAAGGGCATGCGCTGATTCATAAGAACACTACGTCAGAGATGGCTTCTGAGGTCTGGAAAGTTATTTCGGAAGAAAAACCATGGAGGGATATTGAGACAGAAGATAATCGATATGTTCTTACTACGTTGCACAATGATTTTTATGAGCTGACGCTTGTAAGAATGTCTGAAATCAATGCAAACAGGGAACAGCTGAATGGTTTCATTCGATTTGTCTTTGTTGTGCTTGTTATTTCTCTGATGGCTGGCTTTGCTTTGGCATGGTGGATCAGTCTGATGATATATTCTCCGTTAAATCATTTTCTGGGAAGACTGCGTGCGGAGACATTACCTGCTTCTCCGGATGGTGTAGCTCAGAAAACAGAGGACACCAGCGAGAAGATTATCAGCAGAATAGATGTGTTATCCAGGCAATATCATAACAACGATATTCTGGCATACCTGGAAGCGAAATCGGAAGACAGCAGAGTGCCGGAAGAACTCAAGGTTGAAAAGGGAGTTGATCACGCGATTTTTATTCTGGTGCAGAATGACGAGAATTTGCTTCAGGATGGAATTGGGGACATATTCTGCAGAAAGCTGCGCGACAATTTTGAATCGCTTCGGATCTCAGGATATTACGACCGCAGAAACAACTGGTTTCTGGTCACAGCAAGGGAAAGCGATCAGACAGCAGTACTTTGTGATGAACAGTTTGGAAATACCGTCTGGGAAATGGTGCGTTCAGACATGCAGCTTGCAGATTGCTATATTGTTCTCAGTAAAGTAATAAGGGAAAATGCGGAGTTGATCCCTGAATTTCGTCGGACGTTGATTGGCACGAAACATTTCCTGTTTGATCAGGAACAAAGAGTACTTACGAATCGGGATTATTCATTCATGAAAGAAGGCGATATTCCGGAAGCAATCACAAAAGACTACTACGAGAGCATTAGAAGAGCTGACCTTTCTGACGCTAAACAGAATATTCCTTTCCTGATCAGTGTGCTGGGAGCGTATCGCAGTGATGATGCCATTAAAAATATGGTAAGGATATGCCTGAATGTGGAACAAAGTTCTTTGAATAAGGAGATGACGCCGAAGCAGAAGCAGGAACGGACGATGGATCATTACATTAAGATCAGCGGGCTTGCTTCACGGGAAGAACTGGTGAACTATCTGGAGAATATCACAGAGGATGCCTGTCTGGAAAATAAGGTTTATATGGAACGTACATCAAGACTGGATATTCTGTCAGCAGTTCAGTACATAAAAGAGCATTTTACCGACCAGGATATTTCCGTAGATAAAGTGTCTGCAGAATATGGAATTTCTGTATCCTATTTCAGTAAGACCTTTAATGAAAATGTCGGCATGACTTTTCCGGAATATGTTACCGAGTTGCGTATGACTTATGCCTACGAGCTGCTGGAGCAGAGGCCGGACCTTAGCATTAAAAAGGTTGCTGAGCTTTGCGGCTTCAATGGAGTATCTTATTTCTCAGCCCAATATAAGAAAAAATATGGTGTTTCTCCCTCTCAGGGGAGGAAAAATAGATAAAAATTTTATTGCAAGACGTTTTTTGCATCCATCTTTGCCTTCATTTTAAGGGAATGTGACAGAGATGGATGTTTTTTTGATTTTTTATGTCGAATGCCATCCATATAATCAAACTTGTCGAGCACAGGAAGCCTCCGACCGGGAAAGACGATAGAAGCATGATCGATTCCGAGGGGCGGAAGGAAACAAGCGATCCTGTGAAGGAAAGGGGAAAAGATGAAGAGAAAATCCACATTTCGGAAAGATTGGCCACTGTATCTGCTGGCACTTCCGGGTACCATCGCATTGCTGCTGTTTTCTTATTTTCCGATGACGGGAATTATTCTGGTATTTAAAGACTATAACTTTCGTGGAGGAATTTTCAAAAGCCCTTGGGCACAGCCCTTATTCAAGAATTTCATTTATTTCTTTAACAATAAGAGTACCGCGATACGGGCAACTTCGCTGACCGTGATGTACAATCTGCTGTTTTTTGCAGTAGGAACTGTAGTTGCAGTTGCGATTGCAATCATGCTGAGTGAAATTGCAAGTCGTTTTTTTGTAAAGATCTCGCAGAGCATGATGTTCCTTCCATATTTTATTTCCTGGATGGTATCGGGCGCAATCCTATATGCGCTGTTGAATCCTCAGACAGGAATGATCAACCAGATGATTGCGGCAGCGACCGGGAGTACATACGATTTTTATTCACATCCGGGCATTTGGATATTGATCCTTACTATTGTAAACACCTGGCAAAGCTGTGGATATAATTCCATTATTTACTATGGAGTTCTGACCGGAATTGATTCTTCTTTATACGAAGCAGCGAAGGTAGATGGAGCAACCAAATGGCAGTGCATCCGTCACATTACAATCCCGCTTCTTAAGCCGACGATCATCATTCTGTTTCTCCTTTCCGTTGGAAATATCATGAGAGGAAATCTGAACATGATCATTGGATTGACGAATCTGAATCCCGTTCTGTTTCCGACAACGGATTTGATAGATGTCTTTGTGTATCGAAGCGGCGTAAGAAACGGGGAGATGGCATTTGCCTCTGCAATTTCCCTGTATCAGTCAATCTTCGGATTTATCTTCGTTGTCCTTGCTAATAAAATTGCCGGGAAGTTTGATGAAGAGTCGACGCTGTTCTAAAGGAGGAATGCTCATGAAAAAGAAAATTTCTTCAGACAATATATTGACAGGAGTCTTCTATCTGCTTCTGGCATTAGTGGCATTGATTTCGATTTTTCCGATTGTGTTTGCCTTTGTCGGGTCATTTACACCGGAAAATTATGTAACACAGAATGGCTTTACACTGTTTCCGAAAGAGCTCTCCCTGGAAACTTATCGCTATGTGTTTCAGTCTCAGGGATATAAACTGCTCCATGCGTATGGCAACAGCATAGTGGTAACACTGGTTGGAACCGCTGTTTCTGTTTTTGTGACGGTTACATACGCATACGTGATTTCGGTGAAAAACTTCAAGGCGGCGTCAAAATTTGCGTTTTTTGCGTATTTTACGATGCTTTTTAATGGAGGAATGCTTGCCTGGTATCTGGTTTGTACGAAGTACCTTGGCTTGAAGGACAATCTGTTTGCCCTGATCCTTCCGTATTCTATGAACGTGTTCAATATGTATCTGATGCGGAATTTCTTCAAAGGGCTTCCCTATGAATTGACGGAAAGTGCATTGGTGGATGGCGCGGGACATATTACGATTCTGACAAAAATCATCCTTCCACTTGCAAAGGCAGGAATCGTGACAATCACGCTATTCTATGCATTGCAGTACTGGAATGATTTCTATCTTCCACTGATGTTGATCAATGATGATCAGTATTACACGATTCAGTACATCTTATATAAGATGATGTCCAATATCCAGTATCTGGCGGCGAATCCATCCAGCGCAGTGGCTTCTCACATTGTTCTGCCGGCCCAGACCATCAAAATGGCCATTACCTGTATTGCAATCGGACCGATCATTATTGTCTATCCGTTTATTCAGAAGTATTTCGTGAAGGGTGTCACGGTAGGAGCATTGAAAGGATAACCAGGAAGAAAATCTGCCGGAATTGTCCGGTTGATAATAAAAGGAGGGTAATCAAAATGAAAAAGAAGAAACTGGTCACATTGGCTGCTGTCACTGCAATGGCAGCTTCCATGTTAGCAGGGTGCGGAAGCTCTGATACGGGAAGCGCTTCATCTTCTGCAGGGGGTCAGGAAGAAGGGAAGGGAAATCCTACACCGGTCAATCTGGTTCTGTATGGAGAAGAATCCCAGAGAATGTCTGATTTTGCTCAGAATGAGCTTCACCAAAAGGTTGAGGATGCAATCAATGTGGATTTGACCATCAGCTATCTTCCCTGGTCGGAGTATGCAGGTGGGAAAACAGAATTGATGCTTTCTTCTGGCGAGAAATTTGTTACATACACAGATACCGCATTCCTGTCCAAGTGTGTTTCCAAGGGATATTATGCAGACCTTACCGATGCGGCGGAAAAATATGCCGGAGATTTGAAAAAATACTGCGGTGGTGAAGAGATGTTTGATATCTGGAAGGTGGATGGCAGGCTGTATGCACTTCCTTTTGGAAACAAGCCGAATGCGGGAGAGAACTACGTCATTACCACAAGGCAGGATATTCTGGAAGAGTGTGGGATGACAGAAATTAAGACACTGGAGGACGTTGAGAAATTCTACCAGCTTGCCAATGAAAAGCACCCTGGCATTGTTGGCTTGGGACGTGGCGGTATTCTTCCCGAGATGCTGAACGGTGCAATTGAGTCGGATGTCAATGTGTATCGTCCGAATCATTTCATCTATACGGATGGAAATAAGCCGGATGACCCTTCGGTTTACAACTATTATGCTTCTGAAGAATATAAGCAGGCAGCTCAGATTTATCGTAAATGGTATCAGGACGGATTGATTCCGGATTATATTCTTTCCAATTCCAATCAGATTGACGCAGAGTTTATGAGTGGGAACGCCCTGTTTGCTGCCGGTGCAAGCTATCGGGTATTTGAATATGAGGATTCGGTTAGAAAAGCAGATCCGAATGCTGTGTTCAAGAATTACTACATTGGAAGCAACACGGCAAATAAACCTCTTATGTCCAGAGGAACTTATTCGACTGCATTTGCGGTAAGTGCAAATGTGGAAGGAGAAGAGTTGGATGGCTATGTAAAGCTGATTAACCTTCTGCAGAGCAGTCAGGAATGGAGTGATCTGATTCTCTATGGAGTTGAGGGCAAGGACTATAACATTTCTGAGGACGGTCAGCTTGAAATGATCAATACGGATACGCTGTTTGATACCTGGCTTCCTGACAACATCAACTTTAAGCGGTATCAGCCTTACATTACCGAAGAGCAGAAGACAGAATATGAGAACTGGAATGATGGATGCATTCCGCAGAAAGACCTTGGATTTGCATTTGATATGACTCCTGTTCAGACGGAATATTCTCAGCTTCAGGCTGTGGAACAGGAGTATCTGAATCCGATTACAGATGGCGTTGTAGATTATGATGAGAATATTGATGCAGCGCTCAAGAAGCTCGACGAAGCAGGAATTGACCGGTTCGTGGAGGAGTATGAGAAACAGTTTACTGAATTCCTGAAATCCAAAAATCAGTAATTGCCAGAAAATAAATCAATGATCTGATCTTTTTGCACCACACTGTTTTTGAACACATGTGTTCAGAGATAGTGTGGTATTTTAATGAAAGAATACTTTTCTTAAGGAAGCCTTGAAAGAGGAGAAATTCTTGTTATGAGAACGAAATATATCGATCTCCACCTGCACCTGGACGGAGCCATCACGGCGGAGACTGCGATAGAGCTTGCCGAAGTGCAGGGGATTTCTTTGCCGGCGAAAACGGAGGAAGAGCTCGGGAGGCTGATTTCCGTTCCGGAGGGGTGCACGAGCCTGAATGATTTCCTGCGTTGTTTCGAGCTGCCGCTGTCACTGCTTCAGACGAAGGCAGGGATCCGCAGGGCAGTGCAGCTGGTTCTTGAGGAACAGAAACGAGAAGGCGTGATGTATGCGGAAATCCGCTTCTCGCCGCAGCTGCACACCAGAAAAGGCTTGTCGCAGGAGGAGGTCCTTCGGGCTGCGCTGGAGGGACTGCAGGATGCCCCGATTCCGGCGAATCTGATCCTTGCCTGCATGCGCGGAGCAGACAATCAGAAGGAAAACGAAGAGAACCTGGAGCTGGCACGGAGGTTCCTTACCAAGGACGGAGGAGTGACCGCGGTGGATCTTGCCGGCGCGGAGGCGCTGTTCCCTACGAGGGATTATTTGGAGCTGTTCCGGAGAGCGGGGGAGAGTGGGATCCCGATGACCATCCATGCCGGAGAGGCGGATGGGGAAGACAGCGTGCGGGCTGCACTGGAAATGGGAGCCGTGCGAATCGGTCACGGCGTGCGGGTCAGAAAGAATCCGGAGATTCTGGAGGAAATCCGTTCGAAGGGAATTGCCCTTGAGATGTGCCCGACCAGCAACCGATATACCAGATCAATTGAGAATATGGCGGATTATCCGCTTCTTATGTATCTGGAAAGCGGGATCAAGGTCACTGTAAATACGGATGATCCTGCGATTGAAGGGACAACCATCTCCCGGGAGTTTCGTTTCCTGAAGGAGCACTTCGGGCTGACCACGGAACAGGAAAAGATGATTCTGCGGAATGCTGCAGAGGCGGCGTTCACGTCGGATGAGAGGAAGCATAGTCTGTACAAAAATATTAGCGAAATATCGTGATTTTCCCATCTTGTAAATCTAAAATGCGGTTTGCTATGCTGATAAGATACGTACGAAAATGACGCATTACGGATATTTACGATAAGAGAGGGAGAAAACGAAACATGAGAACCAAGGTACCGCAGAAGACCTCCTGGAAGGAGCTTCTGGCAATGATGATGACCATCGCGCTTCCGGTCGCGATGCAGAATCTTCTGTCTACAACGGGGAGTATGGTGGATACCATTATGCTGGGAAGACTGGGGGAAACCACGGTGGGCGCAGTCGGATTATGCGCACAGTTTACCAGTCTGATGTTCTCCGGATACTGGGGCTTTATCGGTGGTGGAATGCTGTTCATTGCGCAGTTCTGGGGGGAGGGAAACCATGATGGAATCCGGAAATCCTATGGAATCATGCTGGCCTTTGTTGCGATCACGGCGACAGCGGCAACGTATCTTGCACTGTGCAAGCCAATGTGGGTCATGCAGCTCTATACGAACTCGGAACCGATTCAGAAGATTGGCGTGGAGTACCTGAGTCTCGTCGGCTTTTCCTATGTGTTTCAGGTCCTGGCGGTTGCCATGTCAGCGCTTCTGCGTTCGGTGGAGCGTGTGAAAATTCCGCTTGCCGGAGCAATTGCTGCGGTGATTACGAACTGCGTCTGCAACTATATCCTGATCTTCGGAAAGCTTGGATTCCCCGCTATGGGAGTCCGCGGAGCGGCTGTCGGAACTATCCTTTCTTCTATTGTTAATGTGCTTGTCATCGTGGTGACGGCGAAGATCAAGCATGTCCCGTATCTTCTTGATATTTCCGGACACTGGAAATGGGACGGGGCGCTTCTGAAGGAATTTCTGAAGAAAAGCTTCCCGATTATCCTGAACGAGGTGCTGATTGGCGTTGGCAATATGCTGATCAACATTGTCCTCGGACATCAGGCGGAGCAGGCGATTGCGGCGACTGCGGTCTTTCGTACACTGGAGGGACTGGTCATCGGCTTCTTTGCAGGCTTTTCCTCTGCGGCAACGGTCCTTGTCGGCAAGGAGGTGGGCGCCGGAAACCACGAAGAAGCCTATTCCAGAGGCTGGCGCCTTGTGTACAGCTGTCAGGTGATCATCCTGTGTGTGTGCCTGATTGTTCTGGCGCTGCATTCTCCGATCCTTCATGCAATGGGACTGTCGGGAGAATCCTACCGTCTTGCGTTTGCGATGTTTGCGATTTACACCGTTCTGGGAACGATCCGTATGGGAAACTGGGTACAGAACGACATGTATCGTTCTGCGGGAGATTCGGCCTTCGGCTCGACCCTGGAAATCGCGTTTATGTTCCTTTTGGTTCAGCCGGTCATTCATCTTGCAAACGGGCCGCTCCATCTGCCGTTCCTTGTGGTCTTTGCCCTGTGCTATGTGGATGAGCCGATCCGATATGTCATCATGCAGATCCATCTGTATTCCATGAAATGGATCAAGCCGGTGTCGGACGCAGGAAGGAAAACGATCGGGGCATTTCGGGAAAAATACGGAATCGTTGCACACCATGAAAAATCGCGTTAAAATCATGCATTGATATGTTTCAGAATGAACCATGATTTGCAGAAAAAGGTACCGATTGTGACGAAGAAAAAGAACAGCAGAAAGCAGCAGAAAAAGAATCGCAGGGCAGCGGAGGCAAGCAGGCAGGCAAGGCAGCAGGAGGCAGCCGCCGCTAAGGCGGAAGAGCTCCGGGAAGAAGAGAAGGCAGAGCTTGCAGAGGAGCTTGCGGAAGAGGCAAGAGAAGAACTGGAGGACATCGCGACAAACCGCGAGAGCCGAAGGAAGGAAGCAGAAAAGCGCGCGGAGCATGCCAAAGAGCAGAAGGCAGAGTCTTCGGAGAACGCAGAATCTGCACGGGAGCAGAAAGAGCCTGCCGAAGGGGTAGAGCTTGCCTGGCAGAAAGAGGAAATGCCGGAGGAAAGGAAAGAGGGCTTTGCTGCAAAGTGGAAGGACCTGTGGCAGAAGTTCCTTGGACTGAAGCTCTGGATCCGTGTTGTGGCGATTGTTCTGGTGGTTGTTCTGGCCCTTGGACTTGTGGCGTATGGGTACTTCCACAGTAAATATCGTCTGATGAACATCAGTGACGGGAAATTTGCCGGCACGGAGGTTTCCGCAGAGGGCGATTCACAGGACGAGCTTGAGAACGAGGAGCTTCAGTCACGTGAAATCGAAGAGAAACAGGCAATTGAGGCAACGGGCGAGATCGAGGAGGATAAGGCGGTATTCAATATCCTTCTGATCGGAACCGATGACCGCACCACGAAGTTTAATGACAATGCAAGAGGCGATACCTGCATTCTTCTGTCCATCAATCGTGAGACGAATCAGGTACATCTGGTCAGCTTTGAGCGTGCCATCGGTGTGAAGATCCCTTCCGGAGAATACGAAGGGCAGTGGGATTGGCTGACGCATATGTTTTGGTACGGCGGTCCGTACCTGATGACGCGGCAGATTCGCGAGAATTTCAAAGTGGATGTCACGAAGTACATTCGTGTCAACATCCGGACCTTCATGGAACTGGTGGATTCGGTCGGCGGCGTGGATATCGATATGACCGAAGCGGAGTGCAATAACATCAATCACCCGGAAGGAACCTTTACAGCTGGCAACATCAAGGGAATGCACGTGGAGAATGAGGTGCAGCAGGATCTGGTTCCTGGCATCAATCACCTGAACGGTGCGACAGCGATGTGCTATGCGAGACTTCGCGCAATCGATGATGACTGGCACCGTGTGGAGCGGCAGCGCAAGGTGATCCTGGCTGCGGTGGAGAACCTGAAGAAGCTGAGTGTCACCGAGCTGGATAAGCTTCTGAACAATGTGCTTCCTCTGGTTCAGACCAATCTGACAGAGGGCGATATTGCAAGTCTGATTCCGGAGGCTGCGACCTTTGTCAACATGGATTATGACACGACGACCTTCCCTCTGAAGCACACGTACGGCCTGATGGATGGTATGTGCGGAAGAAAGGTGCTGGCGCTGGATTTTGAAACAAACGCGGAGGAGCTGCAGAACTTCCTGTACGGAGAAACAACCGCGGAAGAGCTGTCAGAGAAGTATGGCTCGGCAGCCGGTGAGTATTCTTATAAGAATTCCGAATCCTACAAGCAGAATTATCAGGATGCAGAGGCTGCGGTCGGAAAGGAAACCTACATTCAGAAGACCGGAAAATCCATGCCGACACTTGTTGAAACGCCTTCTTCCCAGGGAGCCGGCACAACTGCAGCGGGCGGTATTGCTGCAGATGGTCCGGCTGATCAGGGAGCAAATGCAGCAGCCGGTGCTGATGCGGCAGCCGGGACAGGAACAGTGCCTGGTGCCGGAAATGACGCGGCAGGTGCTTCGTCTGCAGCTGCGGGTACGGCTTCTTCCCTTGGCGCGGTAGAGTCGACGACAACCGACCCTGCAACCGGAATTGTGACCATCGTGTATTATAATGAAGCAACCGGAGTCAGAACGGCCGTTGCTTCGAATCCTGTAAACGGAGCAACCACGGTGACAGCAGCGGATACCGGAAACGGGACAACCGTAACGGCACACTCCGCAGATGGCGTGACCGTGGATGCTTCCGGTGCGGCAGCAGATTCCGGAGTGGTACAGGGACAGTGAGAAAGAGAATACTGACATTTTTCATCGCACTTGGCGTAATACTAACCGTCGGTGCAGGGCTTTTGGCCCTGCAGTCGGCGGTTTTTGGCATTTTTGAGGAAGAAGCGGGCTCTCCTCGAATGGAGAAGACAGCAGTCTATTCCGGTGAGGCTCTTCTTCGTGACCGGCCTTATGCGAAACCGGTCTTTTTCGGAGACCCGTATCTTGCCACGGTGCTGCAGGAGCAGCGAAATGCGCTGGCAGAAGCGGAAGAACAGAAGAAGGAAGAGGAGCTTTTGGAGCTTCCGGAGGAAGACCGTACGATCACCTTTACCTTTGCCGGAGACATTCTGTTTGATGAGAATTATGCAACGGGAGCGGCGGCAAGGCAGAGCGGTATTCTGTCGAGGTTTGATGCGGGAGTTCTGGAGCTGATGCAGGGGGCGGATGTTTTTACCGTCAACAACGAATTCTGCTACAGCCTTGGCGGAGCTCCTCTTCCGGATAAAACCTATACGCTTCGGGCAAGACCGGACACGGCAGAATGGCTTCACGAAATGGGCGCGGATCTTGTGACACTGGCGAATAATCACGTTTTCGACTATGGCGAGACGGGGCTTCTGGATACGCTCTCTACGCTGCAGGATGCGGACATTCCGTACATTGGTGCCGGAAAGAATATGGAAGAGGCTTCTTCGGCGGTATATTTCGATCTGGGACCGGACGGAGCCGTGCTTGCCGGGAAATCCCCGGACGGCCTGCCGCGGGATGAGGGAAATACAAAAATGCGGATAGCGCTCATCAGCACGACGCAGGTGGAGCAGTTTGACAACCCGGATACGAGAGGCGCTACGGATACGCTTCCGGGCGTGTTCCGATGCTGGGATCCTTCGAAATTATACGACGAGGTGAAGACGGCGAGAGAGAATGCGGATTTTGTCATTGTCTGCATCCACTGGGGCGTGGAGAGCGAAATGCAGAAGGAATACCGGCAGGATATTCTGGCAGACGGAATTACAAATGCCGGAGCGGACCTGATCGTCGGCGGCCATCCGCATGTCCTGCAGGCAATCGGTGCCGTAAACGGAAAGCCGGTTGCCTACAGCCTCGGAAACTTTTATTTTACCTCGTATACCACGGACACCGGACTTCTGCAGGTACAGTTTTCTGCGAAGGAGAAACGGATGACCGGGCTTCGCTTTGTTCCCTGTCTTCAGAGCGGCACGGCTGTGCGGCTTCTTGAGGGAGCGGAGAAGGAGCGTGTCCTGCAGGAGATGAGAGATTTATCCGGAAGCTGCGGAGTGTCTCTGGATGAGGATGGCTTGGCCAGCTGGTAAGTTTGAGGGAGGTTTCAGCGGGCGAATTTACACTTTTTTCATTTGCAATCAGACAGAATCATGGTATCCTTGGGAATGCTATGACCGATAGTCAGAAAAATGCGCCGCCGGGGATGCGGCAGGGAAGGAAAGCATGGAAGAGAACAAGCAGAAAGGCAATTCGGCAATGATTCGGATCGCATCCTTTATTGTGGATAAGAGGATGCTGTTTTTCCTGATTTATATCATCGCGTTGATTTTCTCGGTGATCGCAACGAATTGGGTCAAGGTCAACAATGATCTTGCGGATTATCTTCCGGAAACAACCGAAACGAAGCAGGGACTTGAGGTGATGGAGAAGGAGTTCGTCACCTTCGGAACGGCCAAGGTGATGGTTGCCAACATTTCTTTCCCGGATGCAAAGGAGCTTCAGAGTGAAATCGAGGGAATGGACGGCGTTTCTCAGGTGGAATTCACCGATGAGGATGCGGACCAGGCTGATTTTGTGGAGCACTACAACAACGGTTCGGCGCTCTACAAGATTACATTTTCCTATGATGAGACGGATGACCGGGCGCTGGAGGCCTTGAACAACGTCAAGGACAGGCTGTCCGATTATGATATCTATGTCAGCACCACTCTGGGAGATCAGCAGGCGGAGATCATTCAGGAAGAGATCAATAAGATCATGGTGCTGGTTGCAGTGGTTGTGGTTACGGTGCTGCTTCTGACCAGCGAATCCTACGGAGAGATTCCGGTTCTTCTGATTACGTTTGTTGCCTCGATGCTGCTGAATGGCGGAACCAATTTCCTTCTCGGAACCATCTCCTTTGTTTCAAATTCGGTTTCCTCGATCCTGCAGCTTGCGCTGTCTGTGGACTACGCCATTATTTTCTGCAACCGGTACAAGGAAGAGCTGAAGGATTACGATGTGCACGACGCTGTCGTGGTGGCGCTTTCGAAATCCATTCCGGAAATCTGTTCCAGCTCCCTGACAACCATTTCCGGTCTGATGGCCATGATCTTCATGCAGTACCGGATCGGTGCGGACCTTGGTGTTGTCCTGATCAAGGCAATTTTGTTGAGTCTTCTTTCCGTATTTACGCTGATGCCGGGACTCCTTGTTCTGTTCTCCGGCATGATGGAGAGGACGAAGCACAAGAACTTTGTCCCGAAAATCAGTGCGGTCGGCCGTTTTGCCTACCGGTCACGCTTCGTTCTTCCCGCTATTTTCGGTGTTGTTTTTGTTGTGTTTGCGGTACTTTCCCAGAAGACTCCATATGTGTACGGCTATTCCACATTGCCGACGCCGGTACAGAACAGCCAGCAGAAGGCGGAGGAGCTGATCGAGGATAATTTTGGCTCCGAGAATTTCTGCGCTGTCGTGGTTCCTTCCGGAAATTACAAAAAGGAGGCGAAGCTGATCAAGGATCTCGAATCCTATACGGAGGTGGATTACTGTCAGGGCCTTGCCAATACAGAGGCAATGGGCGGCTATATGCTGACGGACGAGCTTTCTCCGAGAGATTTTTCGGAGCTTCTGGACCTCGACTATGAGGTTGCGGAGCTTCTCTATACGACGTACGCGGCGGATCAGGAGGAGTACGGACGGATTGTCGGCGGCATTTCTTCCTACAAGGTTCCGCTTATGGATATGCTGATGTTCGTCTATGAGAAGTCAGAGGAGGGCTATGTGACGCTGGATTCCGATACGCAGGAGACACTTTCCTCTGCCTATCAGCAGATCAGCGACGGACGCAAGCAGCTTGAGGGCGAGAAGTATGACCGGATTCTGGTGTATCTGACCATTCCGCTTCCGGAGCAGGATGATGCCTCGTTTGATTTCGTTCAGACCATGCATGATCTGGCACAGTCCTATTACGAAGGCAGCTCGGTTTATGTCGTCGGCGACAGCACCTCCCAGAGAGACCTGAGAAACTCGTTTGAAAGAGACAACATTGTCGTCAGTGTCATGTCGATTCTGTTCGTGCTGGTGATTCTTCTGTTTACCTTCAAATCCTCGGGACTTCCGGTTCTTCTGGTTGTTGTCATTGAGGGGGCAATCTTCATTAACTTCGGAATTCCGACGCTGATTCATGAGAAGGTCTTCTTCATGGGCTATCTGATTGTCAGCTCGATTCAGATGGGTGCGAATATCGACTATGCCATTGTCATCTCCAGCAGGTATATGGATTGCAGGAAGACCCAGAGCCGCAAGAACTCCATCATTGAAGCACTGAACTTCTCGTTTCCGACGATCATTACCTCCGGCTCCATGATGATTCTTGCAGGTGTGTTCATCGGACAGATGACCTCGGATGCCTGCATTGCCGGAATCGGAGAATGCCTGGGACGGGGAACCATGATTTCTGTTTTCCTGGTTATGTTTGTTCTGCCGCAGATCCTGCTGGTCGGTGACAAGCTGATTGAGAAGACAACCTTCGAGATAGAGCGGCCGGTAAAGACCAAGGAAGAGACGGGAACCGTTGTGATCAACGGTGCAATCCGCGGAACCATCAACGGCACGGTCATCGGAACCATGAACGCGGTGGTACGCGGCGATGTCAAGGCAATCGTTGTGTCCGGAAGCATGGAAAAGGCATCGGATCCGGATGCCGGAACGGATGCGCAGGGAAAGCTGCCGGGGCCGGTTGAGGAAGCTGCCGGGGCACAGGATATGGACGAAGATAGCGAGGATTCGGAGGGGGTCCTGAATGAGGATGAGACCCCGGATGAGGCTGCGGAGAGAAAGACACAGAAGAAAGGAGGAAAGCAGGCATGAATAAGCTCCGAATATCGGCAATTTTAATGGCGGGCACGGTTGCTGCTTCCTCCTTGTCCGCACCGATTTGTGCGGCGGCAGCTTCGGTGACGGATCTGGAGCAGCAGGCAGAGGACATGGTAAACCAGAGCGTGGTGCAATCCGCAAAAGGGGAGACCAAGAGCTCGGAGTCCCCGGATGAGAGCGAAGAGGATTCCGATTCTCAGGCGAATAAGGCGGACATCTCCGGAAATGAGGCAAAGGTCTATCAGAAGGTGGAAATCAATTCCATGAAGGATTTCCAGGAGCTGGTGAAGAACTGCCACTATGACAGCTGGTCCAGAGACAAGGAAGTGCACCTGAACACGGATCTTGACTTTGCCAATGAGGAATTCACACCGCTGGAGACCTTTGGCGGACGCTTTGACGGACAGGGGCACCGGCTTACCGGTGTTGCGATAGCAGGAAATGTTTCGGAGACCGGCGTGTTCGGAACCATACAGAACACGGGTACCGTTTCGAATCTGAAGGTGCAGGGAGTCATCGCACCGAATGGAAATCAGTCGAAGCTTGGCGGAATTGCCGGACTGAATTATGGGAAAATTCAGAACTGCTCCTTCGACGGCAAGATTACGGCTGACAGTGAGGTCGGCGGAATTGTCGGCCGAAACGGAAGATACGGCACGATTCTCAGCTGCAGCAGCACAGGCTCGGTGACAGGAACCTCTGCCTGTGGCGGAATTGTCGGCTACAACGAGGGAACGGTACTCACCTGCACCAATGAAGCCAATGTCAATACCACCTATCAGGATTCCAACATGACTCTGGATCAGCTCTCGGGTACATTGGAAAAGATTCTGATGACCGGGGATCTTACGAGCTTTGAGAACCTGGAAATCAATTCGGATACAGGCGGAATCGCAGGCTTTACCTCCGGCGTCGTGGCCTCCTGCACGAACGAGGCGGACATCGGTTACGAGCATGTGGGTTATAACGTCGGCGGAATTGCCGGCCGAAACTCCGGCTTTCTGCAGAGCAATACCAACCGGGCTGCGGTTTACGGACGAAAGGACGTCGGCGGAATTGTCGGACAGATGCAGCCATATCTGTCGGTGGACTTTGCGCAGAGTACACTGGATGACCTGGATTCCCAGCTGGATGAGCTGAATTCTCTTGTCAATACCGGCCTGGATAACGCAGGAGATTATTCCGGGAATACGAGAAGCCATCTGACCAATATCAACGGTCTTTCGAAGATTGCGCAGGATGCTGCAAAGGGCATCGCCGATGAGGGCTCGGACAAATACGACGAGGCAGCGGCCAAGCTCAATAAGGCAACGAACACCATCCAAAGCTCTCTCAGTACCTTCTCGGACATTTCAACGAAGCTTGGCGGATATCTTGGGGATGCGAAGGACTCCTTTTCTTCGCTGGGAAGCTCTGTCGGCTCGTATCTGGATGGCATTCAGATGACAGAGGAAGACCGCACGGCGATGGACCAGTACATCAGTCAGTTTGAAGAAGGCGCGGACAAGGTCGCGGACGGCATGCAAAAGCTTTCGGATGCGGTTAAGGAAGGACCTGGTGTGGATGACATGGGAACCTCCGCGGATAAGACGAAGGTGAGAAAAGATGTCTCCGGTGCACTGACCGAGATTCAGGACGGCTATCAGGAAATGTACTCTGCGGCACAGGGAATGGACGGAGTTCTTGCCAAATATCCGGACAATCCGGACGCGCAGGCGGCAAGAGAGGATCTGAAGGGGACACGGGACTCCCTGGATAAGCTGAATCAGGAAATCAATGATGCGGACAGCAGTCTCAGTGTATTGAAGGACGGAGGCTCCATCGGGACCTTCGCGGATGGGGATTTTACCGCGGGCGATCTGCAGGATCTGACCTCGAAGCTTCGAAAGCAGCAGGCGGAGCTTCTGGAGAATTATCCGGAGCTGAACGATCCGGAAATTGAAGGCAAGGACAATGTCGAGCTGCAGACCTATTTCCAGGATAAGTATCAGTTTGACAGCGACGAGGCGAAGGACTATACGGACAACTTCATTAAGTACCGCGATGAGTATAAAACGGTAACGGATAACATCGCGAAGCTCGATGCGGCCGCTGCGGATATCTGGACGGATCCCGATGCGTTTGATGCCTGGGCAAAGAAATACGACATTGACGGAATTCTCCGGGATATCACGGATGGTCTTGGGGATCAGACGAGCTCTCTCAGTGAAATGCTGAAAATCGCGGAAAAGTACGCGAAGAATGCAGGAAACGTCTCCGGCGTTGCGGATTCCCTGAAAAAAGCGGCGGACACGCTTCAGAATACGCCGGAGATTTCCTCAGAGCTTTCCGGAGCACTGAACGCACTGGCCTCCATGGATCTGAAAATCAGCGGCATCAGCGACAAGATGCGCAATAACGGCAACAATCTGTATGAAGCAATGAGCCAGCTGACAACAGAGATTCAGTCCCTTGGAGATACCATGGGAGAGGAATCGGAGGAGGGCATTGCCAATCTTCGGGCCATTACCGATCAGTTCGATACCATCATGCGTACTCTTCGAGATGCTGCCGATGATATGCAGAATAAGGATACGGATGATACGGTGCAGGATGTATCCGAGGAAGATGTCACCCAGACCTATCAGGGCAGGGCGACTGCCTGCACGAACTATGGCGACGTAAAGGGTGATACCAATGCCGGCGGAATTACCGGTATGGTCGGCGTGGAATACGATCTGAATCCGGAAACCGACATTCACCAGACAGGAGACTCCTCACTGGATTACATTTTCCGGGCAAAATGCATCGTCGACAGCTGCACAAACCGCGGAACGGTGCATACCAGAAGCAATTACAGCGGCGGAATTGCAGGTCACATGGAGATGGGACTGGCTGCGGAGAATGCCAATTACGGAACGCTGGACTGCAGCGGGAATTACACAGGCGGTATTACCGGTTATTCCGTCGGAGTGGTTCGCGACAATACGGCCAAGTGCGATGTTTCCGGGGGCAAATATGTGGGCGGCATCGCCGGGTATGGCGTTACTCTTCGGAACAATCTCGCCATGGTGAGCTGCTCGGACAGCAAGCAGTACGTTGGAGCAGTAGCAGGGCGTGTGAAAAATGTGGACTCGGATGAGGTGTCCGGCAATTACTATTACTCCACTTCCCTTTACGGAATTGACGGGGTCAGCTATGAAGGAATTGCGGAAGGCGTTGCCTATAAGGAGCTTCTGAAGAAGGATGGCATTCCCGCAAGCTTCCATCAGCTGGTTCTCACCTTTGTTGCTGACGATACGATCGTGCGCAAGGTTGCATGCAATTACGGAGCAGGAATTTCGGGGGATCAGATTCCGCAGGTCCCTCCAAAGGAAGGCTTTCACGCGGAGTGGAGCCGGACGGATTTCAGTGAAATTACGGAAGACGAAGTGGTTAAGGCGGACTATTCCCGCGTCAACACGCTTCTTGTGTCGCAGCAGACGAGGAGCAGCGGACAGCCTGTGATAGAGGTCTACGGGAATTTCCGCAGTGAGGATTCCCTCCTTCTGACGGAAATGTCTCCGGAGAATGGTGAGCTGGAGAGGTGGATGGTCTCTGTTCCGGATGACGGACAGGAGAAGCACCAGATCCGCTACCTGGCACCGGAGGATGCCGGAGATGTTGAAATCTATCTGATCCGCGACGGGAAAAAGACCAAAGCGGAAACGGACCCCTTCGGCAAGTACATTACCTTCGATGCCGAAGGAAGCGATGTGGCCTTCTGCGTGGAAAAGGAGGGAATCCCCGGAGGAATTGCCGGGAAGATCGGAATCCTTCTTGCGGCAGCAGGCGCCCTTGCGGTCCTGCTTCACGGAATTATGAAGAAAAAGAGAAACCGCAAAAAAGAGAAGCTTCGCAGCAGAAACCGTGGAAACGGCGGCTCCGGAGATTCCTATGAGGACGATGACTGGCTGGACGAAGAGGATTCCGAGTCCTGAACGGCCGGATAAATCGCCTGAATTTCATGGAGAAAAAGCTGCAGGGCAGTGGGAATGTAGGTTCCCTTTCTTGTCACCAGACACAAGCTTGATGTGATGGACGGCTGTGTAACAGGAATCTCCTGCAGCTCGATTCCGGAGAAGGAGACTGCGGATTGAGGGACAATGGCAACCCCAAGAGCTGCATCTGCCCAGGAAAGGCAGGTTCTTGCGTCATCGGCAATGCAGAAATAATCCGGTGAAAGGCCAAGCTCGGAGAAGGCGTGATCCAACACGCTTTTCCAGCGGCGGTAAATGATTAATGGATACGAGGAGAGCATCGACAGTGAAATGCTGGTGCTCTTTTTGCTATCTCTGTCCGGGAAAAAACGGGAGCCTCCGACGGCGACAATGCAGTCCTCAAAAAGCTCCCGCACGTCGAAGCTGTTCTGGGCCTGGAAGGGGGTCCTTGTGAGTGCGACATCCAGCAGATTGGCTTCCAGAAGCTCCAGCAGGCGGTAGGTATTGGATTCTGTGAGTTCAAAACGGATGCCGGGATATTTTTTGGAAAAGGGCAGAATCATTCTGGTCAGAAGCTCCCCGTTTGCAGAGGAAGCAATCCCGAAGCGCAGCACGCCCTTATTCCCTTCCGTATAATCCAGAAGCTCCTGCACGGTGTTTTTCTGCAGCTCCAGAAGCGTGGAAGCGCGGCTGTACAGAAGCTTTCCCGCGCCCGTGAGCGTCACCTGGCGCGGGCCGCGCAGGAACAGAGGAGTTCCGACCTCCTCCTCGAGAAGACGAATCTGCGTGGAAAGCGGCGGCTGCGTCATGTGAAGTCTGCGGGCGGCGGCCTGAAACGTGCCGGCATCTGCGATGGCGATAAAATATTCCAGCTGTCTGAGATCCATGTCTGTGTCCTTTCCGAAACGACCGCCTGCGATATTACAGCTAGTATATATCGGAATCGAATGGGAGAGATATTTTATTTATAATTTTCGTATACGAAGAGCTGTGCTAGGATGATTTGCGATGGCGAGAGTTCGCCTGGAAATGCAACGGAAACAAATAAAACAGGAGAAAAACTGCAATGAAATCACTTCTGAAATATCTGAAGGAGTATCGGAAGGAGGCGGTTCTGGCACCGCTGTTCAAGCTGCTGGAAGCCACCTTTGAGCTGATTGTTCCGCTTGTCATGGCGGCAATCATTGACACGGGAATCGGAACACAGAACCGGCCCTATATTCTGAAAATGTGCGGAGTTCTGGTTTTGCTGGCGGCAGTCGGACTGGTATCTGCCATCACGGCGCAGTGGTTTGCTGCAAAGGCTGCGACCGGCTTCTCGGCAAAGCTCCGTCATCTTCTGTTTGAGCATATTCAGGAGCTGTCCTTTTCCCAGATGGATTTGTTCGGAACCGACACCTTGATTACCCGGATGACGAGTGACGTGAATCAGGTGCAGAACGGCGTCAACCTGGTGCTTCGTCTGTTCATGCGGTCTCCGTTTATCGTCTTCGGTGCAATGGTGATGGCCTTTACGGTTGACGTGAAGGCGGCGCTGATCTTCGTGGTCACAATTCCGGTTCTTTCTGTGGTGGTTTTCGGGATCATGCTGTGGACGATGCCGCTGTATCGGAAGGTGCAGGGGAAGCTGGACCGGATTATGACCGGAACCCGTGAGAATCTGACCGGTGTCCGCGTGATCCGTGCGTTTGGAAGAGAAGAAAGTGAAGAGGAGAGCTTCCGTACGGAGAATGCGGCGCTTTCCCGGATGCAGCAGTTTGTGGGCAAAATTTCCGGTCTGATGAACCCGGTCACATACATTCTCATCAATCTGGCAACGGTGTATCTGATTTATACCGGAGCGGTTCGTGTGGACTGTGGAATTCTGACACAGGGGCAGGTGGTTGCACTTCTGAACTATATGTCTCAGATTCTTGTGGAGCTGATCAAGCTTGCCAATCTGATCATACAGGTGACGAAGGCCTGGGCCTGCGGAGACCGGATTGCCGATATCCTGAAGGTGGAGCCGGATATGAAAGACGGCTTGCTGCCGGCGGATGCGGTCAGAGACAGTGAAACGGCGGTGGAATTCCGGAATGTGTCGCTGACCTATGAGGAGGGTGCAGGAGAAGCTCTGCAGAACATTTCCTTTAAGGTCAGAAGAGGTGAGACCATCGGTATCATCGGCGGAACCGGAAGCGGAAAATCCTCACTGGTGAATCTGATTCCCAGGTTCTATGACGCGTCGCAGGGAGAGGTTCTTGTGGGCGGACACAATGTGAAGGAATACCGGCAGGAGGAGCTTCGCAGCAGGATTGGCGTGGTGCTGCAGAAAGCAGTTCTGTTCAAGGGGACGATTGCAAGGAATCTCTCCTTTGGCAAGAGCAATGCCTCCGCGGAGGAAATGGACGAGGCGCTGGCTGTGTCACAGGCAAAGGAATATGTGGACTTAAAGCCCGGAAGGACGGAGTTCGAACTGGAGCAGAACGGACGCAATCTTTCAGGAGGCCAGAAGCAGCGCATGACCATTGCACGCGCACTGATCCGCAAGCCGGACATTCTGATTCTGGATGATTCCGCATCCGCCCTTGATTTTGCAACGGATGCGAAGCTTCGGATGGCAATCCGCGGAATGTCGAGAACTCTGACAACCTTCATCGTTTCACAGAGGGCGGCCTCGGTGCAGTACGCGGATCAGATTCTGGTGATGGATGACGGGAGGCTTGCCGGCATCGGAACCCACGCGGAGCTTCTTGCCGGGAATCCGGTCTATCAGGAAATCTATTATTCCCAGTTCCCGAAGGAAGAGGAGGCATGAGAATGGCACAGAAACAGAAAAAGAAAGTGGATCATGCTGCGCAGCGTGTGATCATCAAAAAGGTTCTGCGTTATCTCGGACGGTATCGTATTTTCCTCTGGCTTTCGCTTGCACTTGCCTTTATGACCGTGGCACTGCAGCTGTATATTCCAAAGCTGACCGGTGAAGTTGTGGACTTTATGATCGGTGCGGGAAGCGTGCAGTTTGCGGGAGTCATCGGTATCATCATTAAAATAGCGGTCAGCGCCATGCTCGCCGGCCTTGGACAGTGGCTGATGAACCTGTGCAACAACAAGATGACCTATGACGTTGTGCGGGACATCCGGAACGATGCCTTTCACAAGATCGAGCAGCTTCCGCTCTCCTATATTGATTCGCATCCCTACGGAGAAATCGAGAGCCGCGTGATCGCGGATGCCGATCAGTTTGCAGACGGTCTTCTGATGGGCTTTACACAGCTGTTTACGGGAGTGATTACCATTCTGGGCACGCTCTGCTTCATGCTGTCCATCAACATCGGAATTACCATTGCAGTGGTTGCCCTGACGCCGCTTTCCTTCCTGGTGGCCGGATATATTTCGACGCATACCTATACCATGTTCCGCAAACAGGCGGAGATCCGGGGAAAGCAGACCGGCCTGATCAATGAGATGGTTGAGGGACAGAAGGTTGTCAAGGCCTTTAACCGGAGAAAAGAGGTGGTTCGTGAGTTTGACGGAATCAATGAGGAACTGAAGGAGACCTCCCTCCGGGCAATCTTCTTCTCCTCCATCACGAACCCTGCGACACGCTTTGTCAACAGCCTGGTGTATGCGGTGGTCGGCGTGACGGGCGCTCTTGCTGCCATCACAGGACACCTCACCGTCGGACAGCTGACGGCCTTCCTGTCCTATGCGAGCCAGTACGCAAAGCCGTTCAATGAGATTTCGGGCGTTGTCACAGAGCTGCAGAATGCAATTGCGTGTGCGGGAAGAGTTCTGGATCTGATTGAGGAGGAGCCCCAGGTGCCGGATTCCGAGCAGGCAAAGGCACCGGAGCACTTTGACGGAAGAGTTGAACTGCAGAAGGTCGACTTCTCGTATACAGAAGGACAGGAGCTTATCCGTGACTTCAATCTTCAGGTAAAGCCAGGACAGAAAATTGCGATCGTCGGACCGACCGGCTGCGGCAAGACGACACTGATCAATCTGCTGATGCGGTTTTACGATGTGAAGGGCGGGGCAATCCTTGTGGATGGGACGGATGTCCGTGAAATCACGCGTCATTCTCTGAGAAGCGGCTACGGCATGGTTCTTCAGGAGACCTGGCTGAAATCCGGGACCATCCGGGAGAATATCACGATGGGAAATCCGGATATCACAGAGGAAGAAATGATCCGGATTGCAAAAACCTGCCACATCGATTCCTTTATTCGCAGGCTCCCGAAGGGATACGACACGGTGGTTTCTGAGAACGGCGAGGACTTCTCACAGGGACAGAGGCAGCTTCTGTGCATCGCGCGTGTCATGATGAGCAGACCGTCCATGCTGATTCTGGATGAAGCAACGTCCTCGATTGATACAAGAACCGAGCTGAAGATTCAGGATGCCTTCAACAAGATGATGGAAGGGAAAACAAGCTTCATTGTGGCGCACCGCCTGTCCACAATTCGCCACGCCGACTGCATCCTTGTGATGAAGGAAGGAAGAATCATCGAGCAGGGAACACATGACTGCCTGATGAAGGAAAAAGGCTTCTACTACGACCTTTATCAGAGCCAGTTCCTTGGGAAGGCGATCTGACAGGAAAAGGCCCGGCCTCACTTGCTTTTGTGAGGCCGGGCCTTTTGCATGTACCGGATTTTCTGACCTTATTCGATGACAATCAGATCATGCGGATAGTGATTCAGCACCTCGTGCCCGTCCGGTGTGATGAGAACCAGATCCTCAATCCGGACGCCTGCAGTCCCGGGCTTGTAGATTCCCGGTTCAATGGAGTGCACAATGCCGGGCTGCTCCGGACTGTGATTGGCGAGAGAGACATCACCGGCCTCGTGGTCCTGCAGTCCGATAAAATGTCCGAGTCTGTGGGTAAAATACGGGCCGTATCCGCCCTCCGTGATGATGTCGCGGGCACAGCGGTCTACCGAAGCAATCTCAATGCCGGGGCGGAGCATCTCCTCGGCAGCTTCGTTGGCCTTCCGGACCAGATTGTAAATGGTTCTGGTTTCCTCGTCCGGTGTCTTCCGGTAATAAAAGGTTCTTGTCATATCGGAGCAGTAATCGTCGACGATGCAGCCGACATCGAACAGAACCGTATCTCCCTCCTGCAGCACCGTGTGATCCGGCATGTGGTGAGGATCTGCGGCATGATCACCGAAGGCGACAATCGGATCGAAGGAATGGGCGGAGGCACCCAGTGATTTGTAGATGCCGAGCATCTGATCCGCGATTTCAAGCTCTGTGACGCCGGCGTGGATGAGACCCTTGAACTTCTCCATGGCCGCATCATTGACAAGGGACGCCCTGCGAAGCTTCTCCTGCTCGGCGGCATCCTTGACAGCACGCGTTTCGTCGATGGTGAAGGAACCGTTGACGTATCCGGCTGCGGCATTTCCCTCCATGAGACCGATCAGAAATTTCGCTGCCATGGTCTGATCCACACCGAGCTTCTCTTCCGGATGAAGAAGCGGCTTTAACACGGCAGTGACATCATCGGTATCGGAATACCAGACCATCGGGATGCCAAGCTCCTCATCAAAACGGAACAGCTCGTTGACGATGAGAACGGCGGGAGGTTCCTCCCTTGTCTGAAGGAGAAGTCCGAGGAAACGCTCCCCCGGAGCAAACAGCTTTCCGCACAGCCAGTAAATGGCCATGGGATCCGTGACAAGCATCTGAGGCATGGCAGCCTGTTTCATTTTCTCCTGTATCCGATACAGACGATCTTTCTGCAGCATATCTGATTTTCCTCCTTGTTCCAGAGAACGCAAAAAATGATCAAAACGAAGCATTTATTTGTGATGACGAATGGATGAACAAGCACTATAATAAATCTATCATGTTTTAACACATTTATCTCACTTTATGGAGGATGGTATGAACAATATTCCTGTAATCAAGCTTGGTATTGTTGCCGTTTCCCGTGACTGCTTCCCCGCTTCTCTTGCTGAAAACCGCAGAAAAGCTCTGGTAGCAGCTTACGCGAAGAAGTACAATGCTGCAGACATCTATGAGTGTCCCATCACAATCATCGAGAGCGAAATCGATATGGTGAACGCACTCGAGGATATCAAGAAGAACGACTGCAATGCGCTGTGCGTATATCTTGGAAACTTCGGACCTGAAATTTCCGAGACTCTTCTTGCGAAGCACTTCGATGGACCGAAGATGCTCTGTGCAGCAGCTGAGGAGTCCCAGAACGATCTGATCGACGGCCGCGGCGATGCTTACTGCGGTGTTCTGAATGCTTCCTACAACCTGGCTCTTCGCAATACAAAGTGCTATATCCCGGATTATCCGGTAGGCAATGCGGAAGAGTGCGCAGATATGATCCATGATTTCCTTCCGGTTGCACGCGTAGCATACGGCCTGTCCAACCTGAAGATCATTACCTTCGGACCCCGCCCGTCCAACTTCCTGGCATGCAACGCTCCGATCAAGCAGCTGTACAACCTGGACATCGAGGTTGAGGAAGAGTCTGAGCTGGATCTGTTCGAGTCCTATCAGAAGCATGAAGGCGATGAGAGAATCGCTGAGGTTGCTGCAGATATGGCTCAGGAAATGCACTATGAGGCAGGCAAGGAGCCTGAAATGCTCCGGAAGCTTGCTCAGTATGAGCTGACTCTTCTTGACTGGGCTGAGGCTCACAAGGGCTATCGCAAGTACGTTGCTCTGACCACCAAGTGCTGGCCGGCATTCCAGGATATGTTCAAGTTCGTTCCCTGCTATGTCAACAGCCGCCTGATGCGCAAAGGCATTCCGGTATCCTGTGAAGTAGATATCTACGGAACTCTTTCCGAGTACATCGGACTGTGCATCTCCGGAGACGAGGTTACTCTTCTGGATATCAACAACACGGTTCCTCACGACATGTATGACGAGTCCATCAAGGGCAAGTTCGATTACAAGTTCACGGATACCTTCATGGGCTTCCACTGCGGCAATACCTGCTCCACGAAGCTCACCAATCCTCACCTGTCCTTCCAGAGAATCATGGCAAGAACTCACCCGCAGGATTGGTGCGATGGAACCATCGAGGGAGATATCGCTCCCAGCAAGATCACCTTCTACAGACTGCAGTCTACGGCAGACAACAAGCTGCGCGCTTATGCTGCAGAGGGCGAGGTTCTTCCGGTTGCAACCCGTTCCTTCGGCGGAATCGGTGTATTCGGCATCAAGGAGATGGGCCGCTTCTATCGTTACATCCTGGTAGGCAAGAACTATCCTCACCACGGCGCGGTTATGTTCGGCCACTACGGCAAGAATCTGTACGATGCACTGAAGTACATCGGCGTAGATCCGAGCGAGATCGGCTACAACCAGCCGGAGGGCGTTCTGTACGAGGATGAGAATCCTTTTACAAAGCCGTTTGCCTGAACCGGAAGACAGCATTTGCTGATTTACAAAGATGATGAGAGAGCTGCGATGAGCAGCTCTCTTTTGCGTTATCCGTAAAAATATTCCATAGAAAAAAGCAATAAAAATGGCCGAAAATATCAAAAACAGATAAAGAGAAAATCAAAAACATGTTATAATCTGAGAATCGTGTATGGATTGCGATTTGCAGACAAGAAGGGGAGAACGTAATCGGAGCACGTAATCGTATAAGAGATTTTTAGCGGTTTTACCGGGGAAGGGAAGATGCTCGTGAATGTTGCTTCTATGTTGTTTGCAGAAGTGAGTCTGTTCAGCGTTGCCATGCTGTGCATGCTGTTCTTCTGGTTTCACCGTGGGATGGACAATTCCATGTCTTCACGATGGTATATTGCGGTTCTGACTTTTTTTATCCTGTCTTTTACCTCGAATGCAGCCTGGGGGCTGCTTCGGGGGCTTTCTTCCTCGACAGCCGATCACATCGGACTTCAGTTCTTTTTTAAAAACATGTTTCTTGTTTTCCTGAATCTTGCTGTGTTCGCCTGGGTCGGATATTCGGAAACCGAGATGGGAAACCGGGAGTTTAATGACGCGGATCAGATGAAGGTGGTCTTTCTTCCGATTCTGTTCATCCTGTTTGTGGTCTGTACCAATGGTTATACCAAGGTTATTTTTGATATTGATGTGCATGGAAGATATCACATGGAGGATCTGTTTCAGGCTCAGATGGGGATCTGGGTATTTTACACAGGAGTCACCGGCATCCGCATGCTGGTGAAGGCCATGTATGAATCGGATCCGACCAAGAAAAGTCAGATGCTGCAGATAGGCTCTTTTCCGATGAGCTTTCTTCTTTCCTGGCTTTTCAAGGCCCTCCTCGGGGACGAGTTCCCGATGATTTGTGTATTTGTTACGCTGTGGCTTCTGTTTATCTTCGTTGGCTCCACCAGTGAGCAGGTCTCAACGGACAAGCTGACGCAGATCCATAACCGGCAGAATCTTCTGACTTATATCAATACCAAGATTCGTTCGCATGAGGACCGGCTGTTCCTGATCATGATGGACGTTGATTACTTTAAGCGAATCAATGATGCCTACGGCCATCAGGAGGGAGATCAGGCTCTGATCCGGACGGCCAATGCGCTGAAGAGTGCCGCACAGAGCATGAACAGAAGACCATATCTGGCCCGCTACGGCGGGGATGAATTTATGGTGGTCGCAGAGGCGGAGGATATAGAAGAGATCCAGGCGCTTTGCAGGGAAATTCAGAATCAGCTTGATTATTTCAGCTCCTGGTCGGAGAAGAAATATCGAATGTCCCTTTCCATCGGCATTGCGGAATGGCAGGAGGGAATGAAGCAGAAGGACCTGATTGAGGCGGCGGATCAGACATTGTACCGGGTGAAGGAGGAACATCATAAGAAGCTGGATGCGGCAGGAGCATAGGATCCGGCCAAAATCCGTGAAAAACAGCATACGCAATCAGAAAAAATGCAGGAAGCTTCAAAAATAATTTGACACACCAACGCGTCTGCGCTTTAATGTAATAAATCAATCCGGACGGATTGAAACGCGAAGGGAGATCAATTATGAAAAAGAAGCTTCTTGCATTTGTTCTTGCAGGCACAATGCTTGCAATGGCCGGCTGCGGCAGCCAGGCAGCAGACACACAGAATACCGCAGCAGAGACAACCACGGACGCGGCAGCAGAAACCACAGACGCAGCGGCGGAGACAACTGCTGATGCAGCCGGGGAGAGCTCAGATCAGAAGTTTACCGTCGGCATCTGCCAGCTCGTTCAGCACGATGCGCTGGACGCGGCTACGCAGGGCTTTGAGGATGCGCTGAAGGAGAAGTACGGCGACAACGTCACCATTGATTATCAGAATGCTCAGGGTGATTCCGCTACCTGCTCTACCATTGTGACGGGCTTTGTGAACAATGACTATGATCTGATTCTTGCCAATGCAACTCCTGCTCTGCAGGCTGCAGTAGCGGCAACGACCGATATCCCGATTCTCGGAACCTCCGTGACGGACTATGGCGCAGCACTGAATCTTACGGATTTCACAGGCACCACAGGAATGAACGTATCCGGTACCTCGGATCTGGCTCCTCTGGATCAGCAGGAGAAGATGATTGTCGAGCTGGTTCCGGATGTGAAAAAGGTTGCAATTCTCTACTGCTCGGCAGAGGCAAACTCCAAGTTCCAGGCTACTGAGATTGAGAAATATCTTGACGAAGATGGAATTGCTTACCAGGAGTACACCTTCGCAGATTCCAACGATCTGCAGTCGGTTGTAAACAGCGCGGTTTCTGACTGCGATGCGATGTACATCCCGACGGACAACACCGCAGCCTCCAATATGACGATTGTTTCCAATGTCACAGAGCCTGCAGGAATTCCGATCATCTGCGGCGAAGAGAATATGTGCAAGGCAGGCGGACTGGCAACCCTGTCCATCAGCTATTATGATCTTGGATATACGACCGGTCAGCAGGCAATCCGGATCCTTTCCGAGGGAGAAGATATTTCCACGATGGCAATCGAGAAGGCAGCGGCAACGACCAAGGAGTACAATGCTTCTTATGCAGAGGCTCTTGGCATGACCATGCCGGAGGATTACGTGGCAATTCCGGATGGCGAATAATTTACTTTGCCGGGTTAATGTAATGAAATCTTTCAAGGATTGCGATATAATCGAATAACGGGCAGCGCAGGCGCGACGAAGTGCCTGCGCTGTTTTTCGGTATCAGAAAGCTACAGATGGAGGGAGTATTCAAATGGCAGCATATTTTGCATCACTGAATCCTACGGCATTGTGGAATGCTGCACCGGGAGGTCTGGCACAGGGACTGATCTGGGGCATCATGGCGCTTGGCGTGTATCTGACGTTCCGCGTGCTGAATTTTGCAGATCTTTCGGTGGATGGATCCTTTGCAACAGGCGGCGCGGTGGCCGTCATGCTGATTCTGAACGGATGGAGCCCGGAAGCGGTTCTTCCGATCGCATTTCTGGCAGGTGTTGCGGCAGGTCTGATTACGGGAGTCCTTCATGTTTGTCTCGGAATTCCGGACATTCTGGCCGGAATCCTGACACAGATTTCCCTGTATTCCATCAACCTGAACATCATGGGAAAGGCAAATCAGGCGGTCCCCGCCGGCAGCGTGACCGTTCATTTTACCTCGAATATCCGCTATCTGGGACAGACCATTGCACTGACCATGATCGTGGATGTCGTGATCATCGGCGTTTTCTACTGGTTCCTCGGAACCGAAATGGGAAGTGCCATCCGTGCGACGGGCATTAACCCGCACATGAGCCGGGCACAGGGCATCAACACGGGGCGCATGAAGATTGTTGCTCTTGCGGTTTCCAACGGACTGGTTGCACTCTCCGGAGGTATTCTTTCCGAGTATCAGGGCTTTGCGGATGTCAAAATGGGACAGGGCTCCATTGTCATCGGACTTGCGGCCGTGATCATCGGAGAAGTGATCGGCGAAGCAATCCTCGGGAAGCGCCTTGGCTTTATTCTGCGGCTCACCTTCGTTGTGATCGGTGCGGTCATCTATTATTTTGTCTATGTATTCGTTCTCTGGCTGAAGTTCCCGGCGGACGATATGAAGCTTCTGACGGCAATTGTGGTAGCGATCTTCCTTGCTGTTCCGTATCTGAAGGAAATGCGCAAGAGCTCCTTCCATGCACTTGCGAAGCGCAACAGCAGAGCAAACGGTTCTGCCGGAGAAGGAAAGGAGAACTGATCATGCTGGAGCTGAGAAGTATTTCGAAAACATTCAATGCCGGTACCATCAATGAGAAGAAGGCACTGGTTAACGTGAGCCTGAAGCTGAACGACGGGGATTTCTGTACGGTCATCGGAGGAAACGGAGCGGGCAAGTCGACCGTTATGAATGCGGTCGCCGGTGTCTGGCCGGTGGACTCCGGACAGATTCTGATTGGCGGTGAGGACGTATCTGCACTGCCCGAATTCAGGAGAGCGGCTTACTTCGGAAGAGTGTTCCAGGATCCGATGACGGGAACCGCCGGAGATATGCAGATTGATGAAAATATGGCACTGGCTGCACGGCGCGGACAGAGAAGAACGCTTCGCTGGGGGGTCGGGAAAAAGGAAGAGGGCGAGTACCGGGAGCTTCTGAAGAAGCTGGATCTGGGACTGGAGGATCGCATGAGCTCCAAGGTCGGACTTCTTTCCGGAGGACAGAGACAGGCACTGACTCTTCTGATGGCGACCATGAAGAAGCCGAAGGTTCTGCTTCTGGACGAGCATACGGCGGCGCTTGATCCGAAGACGGCGGCGAAGGTTCTGGAAGCAACCGACCGGATCGTCGGAGAGAACAGACTGACAACGCTGATGGTTACGCATAACATGCACGATGCCATTGAGCATGGAAACCGTCTGATCATGATGTCAAATGGAAAGATCATCTATGATGTTTCCGGCGAGGAGAAGAAGAAGCTGCAGGTACAGGATCTTCTTCAGAAATTTGAGGAAGCAGGCGGAGAGGTTTCGGACCGGATGGCGTTGTCCTGACTTTGGGAAACGCACAGAAGGAAGATGGGGGATTAGAGAATTATGAAGTCAAAGCTGACATCACTGGAAAAGAAGTGGATCCTGTATGACGTGGCTAATTCGGCTTTTACGATGATGGTTTCCACCATCATACCGATTTACTTCAATCAGCTGGGCAAACAGGCGGGGCTTTCTGAGGTCAATTATCTGGCCTACTGGGGCTATGCCATTTCTATTTCCACTTTGATTGTTGCCTTCCTCGGACCGCTCCTCGGTGCTGCGGCGGACAAGGGGAAGAAAAAGAAAGCCATCTTTGCGGCAACCATTGTCCTGGGAGCAATCGGGTGTGCGGCGCTTGGCTTTGTGAAGGAATGGCTGATGTTCCTGATCGTCTTCTGCATTGTAAAATCCGTATACTCCCTGAGTCTTGTTGTCTATGATTCGACGCTTGGCGATATTACCACGGAAGAGCGGATGGACAATGTTTCCTCTCAGGGCTATGCCTGGGGCTACATCGGAAGCTGCGTTCCGTTCATTGCCTGCCTTCTGCTGGTTCTGAACAGCGACAAAATCGGCCTTTCGCAGATGACGGCACTTTCTCTTGCACTCGTCATTACAGCGGTATGGTGGATGGGAGTGTCGGTTCCGATTCTTCGCAGCTATCAGCAGAAGTATTTCCTTACAGGCGAAGAGGAAAAGAAGAATATTCTGCAGCAGCTCGGCGTCAGCCTCCGGGACATTGCGAAGAATAAAAAGGTTTTCTTTTTCCTGCTGGCGTTCTTTTTCTATATCGATGGCGTTTACACCATCATTGATATGTCGACGGCCTACGGCTCTGCACTCGGGCTGGGATCGACCGATATGCTGCTTGCGCTTCTTGTGACGCAGTTTGTTGCCTTCCCGTTTGCGATCCTGTTTGGAAAGCTTTCGCAGAAGGGCATGTCGGAGAAGCTGATCATGATTGCCATTGCAGCTTACACAGGCATCGCGATTTTTGCTTACTTTATGAGTGCAAGCTGGCAGTTCTGGGTACTGGCAATTTTTGTCGGAATGTTCCAGGGCGGAATTCAGGCGCTGTCCCGTTCTTATTTTGCCAAGATCATTCCGGCAGAACGTTCCGGAGAATTTTTCGGCTTCTATGACATCTGCGGAAAGGGTGCTTCGGTGATCGGCACGACGCTGATGGGACTGGTGTCGCAGATGACAGGAAGCGTCAACAACGGTGTCGGCGTCATTGCGGTTTTCTTTGTGATTGGTCTGATCCTGTTTGTGGTAAGCACCAGACAGGAAGCGGCAAATAATTAAGCGAATAATGGAAGGAGACCGTTTTCGGAACGGTCCGAAGGAGTAGAGATGAGAACATTGGTATGGGCACATCGCGGAGCTTCCGCGTATGCGCCGGAGAATACGCTTCCGGCGTTTGAAAAGGCGGCAGAAATGCAGGCAGATGGGGTCGAGCTGGATGTGCAGCTGACATCGGACGGTGAGCTTGTTGTGACACATGACGAGTCGATCGAGCGGGTCAGCGACGGAACCGGCTATGTGAAGGATCATACCTTTGCCGAGCTTCGGAAGATGAATTTCAACCGGGTACATCCCGAGTATACGAGGGTGCAGATTCCGACACTGGAGGAGGTCTATGAGCTTCTGAAGCCAACGGGCCTGACGATTAATGTGGAATTCAAGACAGGTGTGTTCCGTTATAGCGGAATTGAGGAGAAGGTCCTGGACCTGACAGCCAGAATGGGCATGGAAGAGAAGGTGATGTATTCCTCCTTCAAGCATGAGACACTGGTTCATCTTCGGAATCTGAAGCCGGATGTCAATACGGGACTTCTGTACTCGGACGGATGGCTTGATGTGGCTCCCTATGCGAAGGAAAAGGCAAAGGTCAATGCGCTGCATCCGGCACTTTATTTTCTTCAGGATCCGGAATATGTGAAGACAGCTCATGAATACGGGCTGGAAACACATGTCTGGACGGTAAACGACGAGGTGTACATGAAGCTGTGCAGAGACATGGGCGTCGAGGCAATCATCACCAATAAGCCCGATGTGTGCCGGAAGATTGTAATGGAATAAGAGAATATGGCGTTTTCGGACAGGTCTGATGGAAGACCTGTCCGTTTTAGTATCTGTTAGTCCGAACCCAGTCTCCAGGCGGCCAGAAGGCGGGAGGGACCTTCCGGATTCCAGAGGTATGGACGGTCCGGATCCCAGCCGGTGATAACGGGGATGGCTGCATCCGGGGCAGGCGGATTCTTCCCGGAATCCGGAATGGCAAGCACCCAGTGCCAGTCAAGGGGAGCCGCTGCAAGGAGAAGTGCATGATACTCCGCAGGGCGGACAGGGAGTCGGGAGTTGGAAATCCGGACCAGCCGGCCCGGAAGCTGCGCTTTCTGAAGGAAACGGTTTGCCCGGCGAAGAGACAGAACCGGTCCGTTTCCGATTTCTCCATGGATTTCTTTGAAAAGCTCACTGCGGGAAAAGCCCGCGCAATATGCAGGAAATCTCAGAAGAAGCAGATTCAATACCATGACCGCGCAGCAGTGATTCCTCGCTGTGGCAGAGAATTCGGCGGTTGTTGCAAATGGCGCCTCCGGATCAGAAAATTCGGCCGCCGCAGCAAACGGTCTTTCTGCAGAAGAAAGACCGTGCGGAAGAGGCGTGAAACCGTAGGCGGCATTCAGTTTAGATACAGTTCTTGTTTTCATGTGGATGATTATAGAACAGGATTGCAGTGAATCGTAGAACGGGATTTTGGGAAAATCGTGTTGACAAAGCTGGAAAATATGTAAAATAGTGAAGGATTGTGAAGGATCCATGCGGAAGGGCTCTTGACAGGATCCGCTGACATCATAAATAATGTAACAAACTTGTAACAATTGGCACTTCTGGTGCGTACATCCGCTGCGGTGGATGAAGGGGACAACGGGAATTTTGATCACAGGAAAAATGAAAAGAATACATAGAAGATTTGCGGCCGGGCTGTGTGCACTGGCGCTTGGCGGAGCAATGATTGGAGCGGGCATGCCGCAGCAGGTTCTGGCAGCGGAGACGGAAATGGCTTCGGAGGAAGAAGAGCACGCTCCTGTCATGCTGCCGGGAGCAGGCTTTTCCTATGCGTTTGCGGCGAAGAAGGTATCTCTTCGAAATGTGGAGGATAACCTGTATGACAGCGGACTGATCTCCGTGATTCGAAAAGATGAGAAGAACGGACTTACGATCCAGGCATCGGCGGCAGAGAATGCGTCGGCGGGGGAAGGGTCGGATGAGGCAGAAGATGCCTCTGAAGATAACACGGATGAGGAAGACAACCGCTCCATCGCAGAGACACAGCTGACTCCGGTACAGGCCCGTGAACAGGCAGTGGTCAATGCGGTTTCGGAGACGCAGGGAATCCGAATCGACAGTGCGACCGCAACGATTCTGTCTGCAACAGCGGTGACGGTGGTGTCGGATGCGAACATTGCGGTTCAGCTTGCACAAATGGTGGACCGAAGAGAAGCGCAGATGAAGCTGGATCAGGGGGTGATCAGCGCGGGAGAAGCGGAAGCGCTGCTTGCTTCCTCACAGGAGGGAAACAATTCTGCGGAGGGTGCTTCGGAAGATACTTCCGAAAATGCTTCCGGAGAGGATGGCGCGGATGCATCGGATACGGATCCGGAGACCTCAGGAAAAGAGGAAGCGGAGAGTGAAACGGATTCAGAGGCTTCCGGCGAGACCGGCATGGCGACGGATTCGAACGGCAATGAGATCGTCGTGGCCCAGGTCAATGATTATATTAATGTCCGCGCTGATGCCGATGAGGAATCTGATATCGTGGGCAAGCTCTATAACGGTTCTGTGGCCAAGGTTCTTGGGCGCACCGGAAACGGCTGGGCACGTGTCCGGTCCGGAGATGTCACCGGATATATTCGCGAGGAATATGTTGCGACCGGAGATACGGCACAGCAGCTTGCGGATTCCGTGACGACGAAGAAAGCAGTTGTTACGACGGAGACCCTTCGCGTGCGTGCGGCTGCTCAGGCGGATTCCGACGTTATTACATTGATCGGACAGGGCCAGACGCTGGATATTCTGGAAGAAACAGACGGCTGGTACAAGGTCAATACAGAAGATGGAGAAGGCTACATTTCCGCGGACTTTGCGGACGTGGAGGATGTTTATCCGGAGGCGGTCTCCAGAGCACAGGAGGAGGCTGAGGAAGCAGCAGCTGAGGCGTCCAGAAAGGCAGAAGAGGAAGCGGCGAAGGCTGCCTCGAATGCAACGGCCGGCACGGCGGGCACTTCGGGAAGCAAGAAGAAATCCGGCGGCTCGGGAGCTTTGAATACATATACGGGAGGCAGCGGCTCCGGCAGTGCATCCGGACAGGCAGTTGCAAATTATGCTCTGCAGTTTGTCGGCAATCCCTATGTGTGGGGCGGCTCCAGCCTGACAAACGGAACGGACTGCTCCGGCTTTACCATGGCGGTGTACGCAAACTTCGGTGTAAGTCTTCCGCATTACACCGGCTCTCAGGAGCACAGCGGAACAGCTGTGAATTCCCTGGCGGAGGCACAGCCGGGTGATCTGATTCTGTACTCCGGTCATGTCGCGATCTACCTTGGCAACAACCAGATTGTACACGCATCGAACCCCAGGTACGGCATTACAACCGGAACGGCAACCTACCGCAACATTGTTGCCATCCGAAGAATATTCAATTGATATCCGAAACATCGGAACAGAAGGACGTCGGGCGAAGGCCCGGCGTCTTTTTGCATTCGGGACCTGCCTTTGGTCTTAGGGGATGTTTGAAAATTATTTGTCAGAATTGCACAGAAGAGGAGCGCTATCGGTAAACCGATATGGTAAAATAATGGAATCATACAGCCGGGGGAAGAATATCGGACATTATGATCCATCCCGGCGGAAAGGAAACTGCGTATGAAGTACACCATTGTCGGAAAGAACATTGAGGTTACATCGGGGCTGGACACTGCGATTCGAGGCAAGCTGGACAAGCTGGATCGTTTCTTTGCTCCGGACACAGAGGTGCGCGTCACACTGAGCGTAGAAAAGGACCGTCAGAAGATTGAGGTGACGATACCTGTTCAGGGAGGAATCATCCGGTCCGAGCAGTCGAGCAACGATATGTACATCAGCATTGATCTGGTGGAAGAGGTGATTGAACGTCAGCTCAAGAAGTACAAGAATAAGATTGTGGACCGCCATCAGGACAGTGACAATGACTTCCGGAGAGAGTTTCTGGATCGTGAATATATGGCGGAGGAGGAGATTCAGATCTGCCGCCGCAAGCAGTTTGACATGAAGCCGATGTATCCGGAGGATGCCTGCGTACAGATGGAGCTTCTCGGACACAGCTTCTACATGTTCTGCAACGCCGAGACGGAGCAGCTGAACGTTGTTTATAAGAGAAAGGGCGGCACCTACGGACTGATCGAGCCGGACCTTTGATCGGCCGGGCAGTCAAAACATACAGTTTTTCACCATCAATTTCAGAACTATTCAGAATTGAAAAAAGCAGGGTGCTATGCTATAATTTCTGATGGTGTGATAAAAAATTAACAATCTGATGGCCGCGCACAAAACAGCTGCGGCGGAAAGGATGAATATGGCAGACAGAGTTGTTATTGCAAGCGCTTGCCGCACTGCGGTAGGCAAGATGGGCGGCGCACTTTCCACGACCCCCGCAGCAGAGCTGGGTGCAATCGTCATTAAGGAAGCCGTAAAGCGTGCAGGAATCAAGCCGGAGGATGTGGATCAGGTATTTATGGGCTGCGTCATTCAGGCAGCACAGGGACAGAACGTTGCAAGACAGTGCTCTCTCAAGGCAGGACTGCCGGTAGAGACTCCTGCAGTGACTCTGAACGTTGTATGCGGATCCGGACTGTATGCAGTAAATCTTGCTGCAGATCTGATCAAGGCCGGCGAGGCTGACATCGTCGTAGCAGGCGGTACCGAGAATATGTCGATGGCTCCCTACGCACTTACGAAGGCTCGTTTCGGATATCGCATGAACAACGGAACGGTTGTTGACTGCATGGTCAACGATGCTCTGTGGGATGCATTCAACAACTATCACATGATTCAGACTGCTGATAACGTAGCAAAGCAGTGGGGACTTACCAGAGAAGAACTGGATGAGTTCGCAGCATGCTCTCAGACGAAGACCGCTGAGGCACAGGAAGCTGGCAAGTTCAAGGAAGAGATCGTCCCTGTTGAAATCAGGCAGAAGAAGCAGACGATTGTTTTCGATACGGATGAAGGCCCTCGCGGCAGACAGACCGCAGCAGACATTGCGAAGCTTCGTGCAATCAATCCTGACGGCGTAACCACGGCAGGAAACGCATCCGGAATCAACGACGGCGCTGCAGCAATCGTTGTGATGAGCGAGTCCAAGGCGAAGGAGCTCGGCGTAACTCCCATGGCAGTCTGGACAGCAGGCGCTCTTGGCGGCGTAGATCCCTCCATCATGGGTGTAGGCCCTGTCGCAGCAACCAGAAAGGTTCTGAAGAAGACCGGCCTGACCATTGATGATTTCGATCTTTATGAAGCAAACGAGGCTTTTGCCGCACAGTCTGTTGCAGTCGGCAAGGAACTTGGCTTTGATATGAACAAGCTGAATGTCAATGGCGGCGCAATCGCAATCGGACATCCGGTAGGTGCATCCGGCGCACGTATCCTGACCACACTCCTGTATGCAATGAAGGACCGCGATGCGAAGCGCGGACTTGCAACCCTCTGCATCGGCGGCGGAATGGGCTGTGCAACGGTTGTTGAGAAGTACGAGGCATAAACAGAAGCGGACAGCAACTGTTTAATAGTGAAAGGAAGGCTTCCAATGGGTTTTGTAAATTATGAAGTAGAGGGCGCGGTAGGTGTGATCACCATCAATCGTCCGCAGGCTCTGAACGCACTGAATTCTCAGGTTCTGGATGATCTTGCTGCAGTCATTGACGGCGTGGATCTGAACGCAGTCCGCTGCCTGATTCTTACCGGCGCAGGCGACAAGTCTTTTGTTGCAGGAGCAGACATCGGAGAGATGTCCACTCTGACCAAGGAAGAGGGCGAGGCATTCGGCAAGAAGGGAAATGATCTGTTCCGCAGAATCGAGACGCTTCCGATTCCGGTCATTGCAGCCATCAACGGCTTTGCTCTCGGCGGCGGCAATGAGATCGCAATGAGCTGCGATTTCCGCATCTGTGCAGAGAACGCAGTATTTGGTCAGCCTGAGGCTGGCCTTGGCATCACTCCGGGCTTTGGCGGCACACAGAGACTGGCTCGCCTGATCGGACCCGGAATGGCGAAGCAGCTGATCTACACAGCTCGCAACATCAAGGCAGATGAGGCATTCCGCATCGGACTTGTAAATCAGGTTGTTCCGCAGGAAGAGCTCCTTCCCACTGCGAAGAAGCTGGCTTCGGTGATCGCAGGAAATGCTCCGATTGCAGTTCGTGCATGCAAGGAAGCCATCAACACCGGCATTCAGCAGGAGATGGATGATGCTCTTGTGACCGAGGAGAAGCTGTTCGGCTCCTGCTTCGAGTCCGAGGATCAGAAGGAAGGCATGGCGAACTTCCTCCGCAAGAAGGACGATCCTGCCAAGGTGAAGCACGTCGCATTCCAGAACAAATAAAGAAGACACCAGGTGCCCGGGATTACACCGGGCATCTTGTCATGATAAAACTCAGTTGAGGAGGAAATTCAAATGAAAGTAGCAGTCATTGGTGCAGGTACCATGGGATCCGGCATTGCGCAGGCTTTTGCTCAGAGCGATGCAGTTGAGAAGGTTTATCTTTGCGACATCAAGCAGGAGTTCGCAGATGGCGGCAAGGCCAAGATCAAGAAGTCTCTGGACAAGAGAGTAGCAAAGGGCAAGATGGAGCAGGCTGCAGAGGATGCTCTTCTGGGCAAGATCGTAACCGGCCTTTCTGACATCGCCGTAGATCCTGATCTGGTTGTTGAGGCAGTTCTTGAGAAGATGGATCTGAAGCATGAGACCTTTAAGAAGCTTCAGGACGAGATCGTTAAGAATCCCGACTGCATCTTCGCTTCCAACACCTCTTCCCTGTCCATCACCGAGATCGGCGCAGGCCTTTCCAAGCCCGTCGTTGGTATGCACTTCTTCAATCCGGCTCCTGTTATGAAGCTGATCGAGGTCATCAAGGGCGCCAACACTCCGGACGACGTTGTAGCAAAGGTTAAGGAGATCTCCGAGAAGCTTGGCAAGACCCCTGTTGAGGTCAATGAGGCTGCAGGCTTCGTTGTAAACCGTATCCTGGTTCCGATGATCAACGAAGGCATCTGCGTATACGCAGCAGGCGTTTCCGATATCGAGGGCATTGATACCGCTATGAAGCTTGGCTGCAATCACCCGATGGGACCGCTTGAACTCGGCGACTATATCGGACTGGACATTGTTCTTGCAATCATGGATGTTATCTACAGCGAGACTCATGATTCCAAGTACGCAGCAAGCCCGCTCCTTCGCAAGATGGTTCGCGCAAAGAAGCTTGGCTGCAAGACCGGCATCGGCTTCTACGATTACAGCGATGGCCAGAAGGTTCCTACGGACAGAAAGTAATCCGAAGGGTTTCCGGAACGTTATTTCTGCCCCTGCCTGACTGCGGCGGACGGATTCCTCCATCTGCTGCAACAGGCGGGGATTGAAACATATTAATGTGTAAAAGGAGAGTACAACATGGACTTTCAGTTAAGCAAAGAACATGAAATGGCAAGATCTCTGTTCAAGGATTTTGCTGAGAAGGAAGTAAAGCCCCTTGCAATCGAGGTCGACGATACCCACGAGTTCCCTCGTGAGACCGTTTCCAAGATGCAGAAGCTTGGCTTCATGGGCATCCCGATTCCGAAGGAATACGGCGGACAGGGCTGCGACCCTCTGACCTATGTAATGTGTGTCGAGGAGCTCGCTAAGGTATGCGGAACCACCTCTGTTATCGTATCCGCACACACCTCTCTGTGCTGCGATCCGATCATGACCTTTGGTACCGAAGAGCAGAAGCAGAAGTATCTGATTCCGCTTGCACAGGGCAAGCTCCTTGGTGCATTCGGTCTGACGGAGCCCGGCGCCGGCACAGACGCACAGGGTGTTCAGACCAAGGCAGTTCTTTCCGAAGACGGAAAGGAATGGATCCTGAACGGTTCCAAGTGCTTCATCACCAACGGTAAGGAAGCAGACATCTACATCATCATTGCTTATACCGACATTGTCGAGGACAAGAGAGGCAGAAAGCAGAAGAAGTTCTCCGCGTTTATCGTTGAGAAGAACACACCTGGATTCACCTTCGGAACCAAGGAGAACAAGATGGGTATCCATGGTTCTTCCACCTATGAGCTGATTTTCCAGGATATGCACATTCCGGCTGAGAACCTTCTCGGCGCAAGAGGAAAGGGCTTCCCGATCGCCATGCACACTCTGGACGGCGGCCGTATCGGAATCGCTGCACAGGCACTCGGACTTGCTGAGGGCGCTCTTGACCGCACCATCGCTTATGTCAAGGAGAGAAAGCAGTTCGGAAGATCCATCGCACAGTTCCAGAACACACAGTTCCAGCTTGCCAATATGGCTACTCAGATTGAGGCTGCAAAGCTTCTCGTATACCAGGCTGCTGATGCGAAGAAGAACAAAGACCGCTACTCCGTAGAGGCTGCAAAGGCGAAGCTCTTTGCTGCAGAGACGGCAATGGAAGTTACAACCAAGTGCGTACAGCTCTTCGGCGGCTACGGCTACATCAAGGAGTACGAAGTTGAGCGTATGATGCGTGATGCGAAGATCACTGAGATCTACGAAGGAACATCTGAAGTTCAGCGCATGGTTATTTCCGGAGATCTTCTGAAGTAATTCGATTCTGACTATAAGGAGAAAACATATGAAAGTAGTAGTTTGCGTAAAGCAGGTTCCCGATACAAAGGGTGGCGTTAAGTTCAAACCCGATGGAACGCTGGACAGAGCAGCTATGCTTGCCATCATGAACCCGGATGACAAGGCAGGCCTGGAAGCAGCGCTTCGTTTAAAGGATCAGTACGGCGCAGAGGTTACCGTTCTGACCATGGGCCTTCCGAAGGCAGATGCAGTTCTTCGCGAAGCCTTCGCAATGGGCGCAGACAAGGGTGTTCTGGTTACTGACCGTGTTCTCGGCGGCGCAGATACCTGGGCTACCTCCCAGACCATCGCAGGAGCACTCAGAAATCTGGATTACGATCTGATCATCACCGGCCGTCAGGCTATCGATGGTGATACCGCACAGGTTGGCCCTCAGATCTCCGAGCACCTTCATCTGCCGCTGATCTCCTACGCAGAGGAGCTCTCTGTGGATGAGGCGGAGAAGACCGTTACCGTTAAGCGTCAGTATGATGACGGATATCACATTGTCAAGGCAAAGATGCCCTGCCTGGTTACCTGCCTGGCAGAGCTGAACGAGCCCCGCTATATGACTCCCGGCGGAGTATTTGATGCATTCCAGAAGGAAGTTACTGTATGGGGAAGAAAAGACCTGAAGGATGTGGAAGATTCCAACATCGGTAAGGTTGGTTCCCCGACTGTGATCGCCAAGGCTTCTGATAAGGTTGCCAAGGGCAAGGGTGTGAAGGTTGTTCCGGATTCACCTGAAGAGGCAGCTGATTATATCGTAAACGTACTGAACGAGAAGCACGTGATCTAACAGGAGGAAGAAACAATGGCATTAGAGGATTACAAAGGAGTATTTATCTTTGCTCAGCAGGTTGATAACAAGATCAGCCCCATTGCTTTGGAGCTTCTGGGCAAAGCCAATGATCTGGCAAAGGATCTGGATGACAAGACCGTTACGGCAGTTCTGATCGGATCCGGCGTAAAGGATCTTGCAGACGAGCTGGCAGCTTACGGCGCAGATCGTGTTATCATTGTGGATGATCCTGAGCTGAAGGATTATCGCACAGAGCCCTATGCACACGCTCTGGCATCGGTTGTGAATGAGTTCAAGCCGGAGATCCTTCTGGTTGGTGCTACGGCAATCGGCCGTGACCTTGGCCCTCGCGTATCGGCAAGAGTTCACACCGGACTTACTGCTGACTGCACACAGCTTGAAATCGGTGATTTCCCGCTGATCGCTGTTCCCGGACAGGAGCAGAAGCATAAGCAGCTGCTGATGACCCGTCCTGCATTCGGCGGCAACACCATCGCTACGATCGCGTGCCCGGACTATCGTCCTCAGATGGCTACCGTTCGTCCTGGCGTTATGCAGAAGCTGACTCCCGACAACAGCCGCAAGGCAGAGGTTGTCGAGTTCAACCCTGGATTTGTTCCGGACAACTGCTACACCGAGATTCTCAAGATCGTTAAGGAAGTATCTTCTGTTGCTGACATTCAGGCAGCAAAGATCCTTGTTTCCGGCGGCCGCGGAGTTGGCAGCCCTGAGAACTTCAAGCTTCTGGATGATCTTGCAGAGGTTCTGCACGGAACTGTTTCCTGCTCCCGCGCAGTTGTAGATTCCGGCTGGAAGCCGAAGGATCTTCAGGTTGGACAGACCGGCAAGACGGTTCGCCCTCACGTATATTTTGCAATCGGTATTTCCGGTGCAATCCAGCATGTTGCAGGTATGGAAGAGTCTGATATCATCATTGCGATCAACAAGGATGAGAACGCTCCGATCTTCGACGTTGCAGATTACGGCATTGTCGGCGATCTGAACAAGGTTGTTCCGCTTCTGACTGAGAAGCTGAAGGCTGCTATTGCTACAAAAGCAGGTGCATAATTCAGTAAGAATATGACCAAACGAGGCGGGCTGCATCTGCAGCCCGCTTTTACATTTCACGCAAAAGGAACAGAACGAATCCATGAAAAGATTACTGACTGTGCAGGATATCTCCTGTGTAGGGAAATGCTCACTGACGGTGGCACTGCCGATCATTTCGGCCATGGGTGTAGAAGCCTGCCCTCTTCCGACGGCGCTTCTTTCTGCGCATACGGCGTTTTCTCATTTTACCTTCCGGGATCTCACGGATGAAATTCCCGGGATTGAGAAAGCCTGGGAACAGGAAGGCATCAAATTCGATACGATCGAGAGCGGATATCTGGGATCCGTCCGTCAGGTGGAGCTGGTCCGGGACCTGGGAGAGAAATTTCGGAAACATGCAGACTGCCTTCAGATTGTGGATCCGGTGATGGCGGATCACGGAAAGCTCTATAAGGGATTTACGCCGGATTTTGCAGAGGCAATGAAAAAGCTGTGCGCTTCGGCAGATGTGATTGTTCCGAATCTGACGGAAGCCTGCCTTCTTACGGGAAGAGAGTATCGGAGCGATGCGGATGAGGCCTTCTGGGAAGAGGTTCTGAAGGACCTTGGGAAGCTTGGCTGCAGCGATGTGATTATCACAGGATTTCAGAGGGCGGATGGAATCGGCGTGATGTCTCTTCATAAAGAGAAGGGACATCCGATTTGCAGAACGTACCTGAACGAGAGGCTTCCTGAAAGCATGCACGGAACGGGAGATATTTTTGCCAGCGTGCTGTCCGGTGCACTGACGCTGGGAAAGCCCCTGGAGGACGCGCAGAAGCTTGCGGTGGATTTCACACTGGAGTGTATCCGGAAGACCGTAGAGGATCGGGAACGGGTCTTTTACGGAGTGAACTTCGAACAGGCAATTCCGATGCTGATCAGCAGGCTCTGCGGAAAATGAGATTCGTCCCTGCTGCGGAATGGAAGGCAATACAATGGCGAAGAAAGAAAAAGAAGTAAAAACAAATGCAATGCGTATTCTGGATCGCTTGAAGATCAGCTACACGCATGAATCCTATGAGCCGGATGATTTTGTGGATGGAATTCAGACGGCAGACAAGCTGGGACTTCCTCATGAGCAGGTGTACAAAACACTGGTTACGGTCGGAAATGACCGGGAGCATTATGTTTTTGTGATCCCGATCGAAAAAGAGCTGGATCTGAAGAAATGCGCGAAATCCGTCGGGGTAAAATCTGTGGAAATGATTCATGTAAAGGATCTGTTCCAGCTGACGGGTTACGTACGCGGCGGATGTACCTCAATCGGCATGAAGAAGGCTTTTGTGACCAGAGTTGACGCGTCCGCAGAGGGACTGGAGAGAATGTATGTCAGCGGAGGAAAAATCGGCTGTCAGATCTGTCTTGCGCCCTTGGACCTGCTGAAAGCGGACGGCGGAGAATTTGCGGATCTGTGCATGTAATTTGCACATATAAAGTTTTATAATAAGAAAAGCAGAAAAACTGCAAACAATCATTGTGGAGGGTAAGATCAATGGCACTTAGAAAAGTTGTAATCGCCGGCGCCTGCAGAACGGCTATCGGCAAATTTGGCGGAACTCTGAAGGACATTCCGGCAGCAGATCTTGGAACAATTGTCATCAAAGAGGCTCTTCGCCGTTCCGGAGTAAAGCCGGAGCAGGTGGATGAGGTCTACATGGGCGATGTTATCCAGGCAGGCAACGGACAGAACCCGGCGAGACAGGCAGCGGTAAACGCAGGCATTCCGGTAGAGGTTCCTGCAACGACCATTAACGTTCTGTGCGGCTCCGGCCTTCACTGCGTGAACCTTGCAGCCAAGCTCATTGCCATGGGCGACAAGGATATCATCGTAGCCGGTGGTATGGAGAATATGGATGCTGCACCTTACCTTCTTCCGAAGGCAAGATTCGGATACAGAATGAACTCCGGTGTTGTTGAGGATGCAATGATCCGCGACGCTCTGACGGATGCATTCGGCGGCTATCACATGGGAATTACGGCTGAGAACGTTGCAGAGCAGTGGGGACTGACACGTGAGCAGCTGGATGAGTTTGCTCTCGGCTCTCAGAACAAGGCAGAGAAGGCAATTGAGTCCGGAAGATTCAAGGATGAAATCGTACCGGTTGAAATCAAGACGAAGAAGGGAACGATTGTTTTTGATACCGATGAGGGAAATCGCCCCGGAACAACGCTTGAGGCTCTTGCAAAGCTGAAGCCTGCCTTCAAGAAGGACGGAATCGTGACCGCAGGTAATTCGTCCGGAATCAATGACGGTGCAGCAGCCATGATCGTAATGAGCGAAGAGAAGGCGAAGGAGCTCGGAGTAACTCCGATGGCTACCTGGATTGCCGGAGAGCTTGCCGGCGTAGATCCTTCCATCATGGGCGTAGGACCGATTTATGCAACCCGCAAGGTAATGGATAAGGCTGGCTATAAGATCGAAGATTTCGACCTTTACGAGGCAAATGAGGCCTTTGCAGCACAGTCTCTGGCAGTTGCACATGACCTTGGCTTTGATCCCGAGAAGCTCAACGTGAACGGCGGCGGCATTGCTCTCGGACATCCGGTCGGATGCTCCGGCGCAAGAATTCTGGTTACCCTTCTGTATGAGATGCAGAAGAGAGATGCACACAAGGGACTTGCAACCCTGTGCGTAGGCGGCGGAATGGGCTGCGCAGCAATTGTAGAGAGATAATTGTCCGCGATGGGCAATGATCGGATTGCTGTTCACAAAGGTGAAATAAAGATAGTATAAGAGAAGGGCTGTCGCTGAGCGGCAGCCCTTCTTTTTGGCAACAGGGAAAAACAAACAGCAAATAAACAACAAACCATCGAAAAAACGTAAAAACAAGATGTCTGACCGGACAACAAAAAAACCGGAAAACCTTGATTCCAAAGGCTTTCCGGTTTCTGTATGTGACAAGATTCGAACTCGCGACCTTCTGGTCCGTAGCCAGACGCTCTATCCAGCTGAGCTACACATACATTTCTGTCACGTCATTACTGCCGCAACAACATGATTAAATATACGCGTACAGCAGATGTTTGTCAAGAAGAAAGTAAAAAATAATTTATTCCGGTTTGATCTCTCCGACGGTTTCTCCCTCAAAGAGAGTTCCCTCAATCATGACATGCTCGACCAGCGTTGTCTTCGGCCGTTCGATCAGCGCAATCAGCTTCTCGGCTGCCTGCGCGCCGATTGCCTCCGTGTCCTGGCGGATTGTTGTCAGCTTCGGCTCCAGGTGTCTTCCCAACCGGATTCCGTCGTAACCGGCAATCGAAATATCTTTTCCGATCGTCAGACCTTTTGCACGCACGGCATTCATTCCTCCAAGAGTGGCAAAATCGTCCGGATACAGAATACAGGTCGGCGGCTCCTTCAGCTTCAGCAGCTCCATAGTGCGCGCATACGTGGTATCTGTGTCACGGTATGCTGCCTCTACAATATACTCATCCGGAATCGTAAGACCCAGATCATAGCAGGTTTTATAGAAGCTTGCGAGGCGGGCCTGTGTAACTGCAGAATCAAATCCGTGTATATAGGCGATTTTTCGGTGCCCGCGCTGGTAGATATAGTTCACAAGGTCGCGGATTCCGGCCACGTTGTCCGACTGAATGACCATGCGGTTGTCAAAGACATGATCGATTGTAACGATCGGAATGTTGCTTCGAACCAGCTCCACAACATCGGGATCATAGAAATCCACGCAGGCAATGCACACTCCGTCAAAGCCGCGATATCTCGCATGCGCAAGATAGGACATCCGGTTGCTTCTTGTGGTATTGCTGTTAATGAAGGTCAGATCGTAGCCGAGGGCTTCCGCGTGACGCTTGAAGCTGTCCAGAAGAGCTGCATAATAGTCATGCGTCAGTCCGCTCTGCGCCTCGTCCACAAAGAGGATTCCAAGGTTATAGGTTCGATTGGTTTTCAGCGCCTTTGCCGCGGAGTTGGGCATGTAACCAAGATTCATCGCAGTCTTGCGAATGCGGTCCTTGGTTTCTTCACTGACGTCGTTATGATTGTTAAGTGCCTTGCTTACGGTAGCAATCGACACCCCACAGGCCGCTGAAATATCCTTGAGCGATACCATTCCTTACCCCTTTCTACAGTTCCCTCTCGTTTCATTGTACACGATCATGACATAATTTTTCAGATGACCTTAATCGTTTACGATTATAGAATAGTACATTATGTTACATATTACAAGATTTACCTATGCAAAGATGTTAAAAATGTAGATTTCATCGCTCTTTCAGGGGATGATCCTTGCTTTTTTGTCTGCTCAATGCATATAATAGCCATGTCAAATTGTGTTTTGTTACTTAAACGTTTTCTAAATCTATTATCAATTCATTTGGGGAAAATGCAAAAGGAGGTATTATGAAATTCGGTTACTTTGATGATAATGCCATGGAATATGTCATCACAACTCCGAAGACACCGCTTCCCTGGATTAATTATCTGGGAAACAAGGATTTCTTCAGTCTGATTTCCAACACAGACGGCGGATATTCCTTCTATAAGGATGCAAAGCTTCTTCGCCTGACCCGCTATCGTTACAACAACGTTCCGTACGACAGCAATGGCAAGTATTTTTATATCAAAGAGGGAAATGAGATCTGGAACCCGGCATGGCAGCCGACCAAGACCGAGTTGGATTCCTATGAGTGCCGTCATGGCCTTGGATATTCCAGATTTACCGCTTCCAAAAACGGAATTGCCTCAGATCTTCTGTGCTTTGTTCCGTTGAATGATACCTGTGAGATTGAGCAGATCAAGCTTACCAACAACACAGACGAAGCAAAAGAGGTTCAGCTCTTCTCTTATGTGGAATGGTGCCTCTGGAATGCGTCTGATGACTGCGAGAACTTCCAGCGAAACCTTTCTACCGGTGAGGTTGAGCTGGTGGATTCTACAATTTTCCATAAGACAGAGTATCGCGAGCGCCGCAATCACTACGCGGTATACTCCGTCAATGCGAAGATCGATGGCTTTGACACGATCCGCAGCGAATTTATGGGCTTCTACAATGGCCCGGATAAGCCGCAGGCGGTTCTTGAGGGAAAATGTCACAATTCGGTGGCAAGCGGATGGTCTCCGATTGCTTCGCATCAGTTGAATCTGACACTGGCTCCCGGCGAAACCAGATCCTTTGTTTTTGTTCTCGCATACATCGAGAATCCGGAGGACGAGAAGTGGGCTGAGGGAACGACCGCCAGAGATGAGATCATCAACAAGACGAGAGCATGGGCGCTTCTGGATCGCTACAAGACGGACGCCGATGTGGATCGTGCGTACACAGAGCTGAAGGATTACTGGAAGGATCTTCTGACACACTATACGGTTCATACCGGAAATGACAAGGTAAACCGTATGGTAAATATCTGGAATCAGTATCAGTGCATGATCACCTTCAACATGAGCCGTTCTGCTTCCTACTATGAATCCGGAATCGGCCGCGGCATGGGCTTCCGTGATTCCTGCCAGGATCTTTTCGGCTTTGTACACCTGATTCCGGAACGCGCAAGGGAGAGAATCATTGACATTGCTTCCACGCAGTTCCAGAACGGCTCTGCTTATCATCAGTACCAGCCGCTTACCAAGAAGGGCAATGCGGGAATCGGCTCCGGCTTTAACGATGATCCGCTGTGGCTCATTGCTGCCGTCAGCGCTTATACAAGAGAAACAGGCGATTATTCCATTCTGGATGAGATCGTTCCGTACGACAACGATATGTCCGTTGCCACAACGCTGATGGAGCACCTCAAGAGGTCTCTTGATTTCACCATCAATCATCTCGGTCCGCATGACCTTCCTCTGATCGGCCGCGCTGACTGGAATGACTGTCTGAACCTGAACTGCTTCTCCGAGCACCCGGGCGAATCCTTCCAGACCTTCGGTCCTTCCGAGGGACCGGTTGCGGAATCTGTTTTCATCGGCGGCATGTTCGTAAAGTACGGCGAGGAATATGCGCAGATTGCAGAGCTTCGCGGCGATAAGGAAGAGGCAGCACGTGCACGTGCTGCAGTAGACCGCGTTTATAAGGCTGTCACCACGGCAGGCTGGGACGGAGAGTGGTTTGTACGTGCTTATGATGCAAACGGCAACAAGGTTGGCTCCAATGAGTGCGAAGACGGCAAGATCTTCATCGAGCCTCAGGGCTTCTGCGTGCTTGCCGGCTGCGGCGTAAAGGAAGGACTTGCAGACAAGGCCCTGGAATCCGTGGAAAAGCTTCTGGATACCAAATACGGCATCTGCATCCTCTATCCTGCATACAAGAGCTATCATCTTGAGCTTGGTGAGATCAGCTCCTATCCGCCGGGATACAAGGAGAACGGAGGCATCTTCTGCCATAACAACCCTTGGGTTTCCATTGCGGAAACTGTTTGCGGACACGGCGACCGGGCATTTGATATCTATCGCAAGACCTGCCCTGCATACACGGAGGAGATTTCCGAAATCCACCGCACAGAGCCTTATGTTTACTGCCAGATGGTAGCAGGCAAGGAAGCAAAGTATTTCGGAGAGGGCAAGAACAGCTGGCTGACCGGTACGGCAGCATGGACCTTTGCAAATATCTCCCAGTACATCCTCGGCGTCATGCCGACGCATAAGGGACTCTCCATTGATCCCTGCGTTCCGAAGGATTTCGGTGACTACGATCTGACCCGCAAGTTCCGCGGCGTCACCTATCACATCCATGTATCCAATCCGGATCACGTGGAAAAGGGCGTGAAGCAGATGCTTGTAGACGGTGCTCCGGTAGAAGGCAACATCATTCCGTTCAGCAACGACAAGGCTGATTATGATGTGCAGGTTGTAATGGGCTGATCAAGATCACATTTGATTCGGCTACAAAGGTAAGACGAAACGAATATGCAGCAGCCATGTTGTGTTTACACGACATGGCTGCTGTTTGCTACGGTTGTTGGTTGTTGGTTGTTGGTTTTTGCTTTGCTTTTGCTTTGTTTTTGTTGCGGTTGCTGTTGGCTTTGGCTTTGTTTTTGCTGCGGTTTTCCTGTGGCTTTTGCTGTGTGCTTGGTCGATGTATCCTAAATTTGCTCTTTGCTTTTTCCAGGATGATATTTCCGGCCTTCATGCATCTTAAATTTGCTATTCTGGCTTTGAGAGATGCATTTCGTCGCTGAAAATCATCCCTGCCGGAGGTTTCTTTCAAATCAGGATGAAATTCCCTGTTGGAAATCATCCCTGCCGGAGGGTTCCATCAAATCAGGATGAAATTCCCTGTTGGAAATCATCCCTGCAGGAGGTTTCCGTCAAAACAGGATGAATTTCTCTGTTGGAAATCATCCCTGAAAGACATTTTTCTCGAATCAGGATGCATCCGCCGTTCCAAATGCATCCCTGCCCGGGCCTTCCATCAAATTGGGATGCATGCTGCTCTGAGAATGAATCTGTGTCCAACAATTTCCGGGGAAAAGATGACTCGAAAGGCGAATGCACGGCTCGCTCGGGAATGAGAACAAGCATAAAATGCGGAAGGAAAAGCCGGTGCAAAAGGAGTACAAAAGACACGTGAAAAAAAATTGAAAAAAATTCCAAAAAAGTGCTTGACTGCCTTATGGAGGTCTTATATAATAGCACTTGCGTCACGGGGAATAAGAAATGCCGAGACGAGATACACAACTGAAGCAGTTAAGCTATTTGCGGGTGTAGTTCAGTGGTAGAACACCAGCCTTCCAAGCTGGATATGTGGGTTCGATTCCCATCACCCGCTTTTACGTGTCCGTAGCTCAGCTGGATAGAGCATCGGCCTTCTAAGCCGAGGGTCTGGGGTTCGAATCCCCACGGGCACATTGATTACAGAAGCGTAATCAACACCATGTATGGTGGGTATGGCGTAGTTGGTTAACGCGCCAGATTGTGGTTCTGGAGACCGAGGGTTCGAGTCCCTCTACCCACCCCTCTTTTCGGCAGCAGCGCACATTGGCGTGTATCGATCATCCCTGATGATGGGATACTCATTGGGCTATCGCCAAGGGGTAAGGCACAGCACTTTGACTGCTGCATTCGCCAGTTCGAATCTGGCTAGCCCAGTTTCGGGCGATTAGCTCAGGTGGTAGAGCACTTGACTTTTAATCAAGTTGTCGCGGGTTCGAGTCCCGCATCGCTCAGTGTGAACAGGAACGCTGTAGATCAACGAGAGTTGATTTTACAGCGTTTTTATTTATCATCAAGACTCGTCTCTTTGCTTTCGAGGCCGCGTTCGAAGGCATTTCCGAGAGCAGAGTAAAAGCAGAGAAAGAGCAGAGTACAATATAAGCGGTCATGATGAAATTGGCAGACATGCAGGATTTAGGTTCCTGTGCCGCAAGGCGTGTGGGTTCAAGTCCCATTGACCGCATAAATTGAGCCCCCGTCTGATTTCTATCAAGAAGTCAGACGGGGGTTCTTGTCTTACAATTATTGAGCATCCCTTAATTGCTCTACAATGCTGCATTTCGCTGCGTTGTCATACATCATGCAGGGAATCAGCCACCCCAGCAGAAGAAATACCGGAATTGTCAGAAGGACAGGAAGAATGGTGAATCGATACTCAAAGAACCAGAACATACTGTCCAGCATTTTTCCCGCAAGAGGTCCCACCACCAGCGACAGCATAAAGGCCGCCGCTACGGAGGACATTGCGTAAAACAACCCCTCGTAGATCAGCATGGTTTTGAGCTGCCGGTTCGTCATTCCTACAGCCTGAAGCACAGCAAATTCACGGCGGCGGGAAAGAATACCGGTCATCATGGCGTTGAAGAAATTTAAGAGTCCCACCAGCCCGATGATAGCACAGAGGATACCACCTACCAGAAGGAACATCTGCCGGAACTGAGCAAACTCAGAGCGAGCCGTGGCCTTGCTTTCATACATCAAGGGCGAAAACTCACCGGCAGTGAGCTTCGATAGATATTGCTCTGCTTCGGCCTCGTCAGCTTCGTCTGCTGTGTCGAACAGATAGAGCATCGGAATGGCCGCACCACCGCTGTCCCTCTGTGCGGTATCCACAGACAAAACTGCCTCATATCCAATACCACCATAACGATAACTCGTGGAATACGGAAGCTCTGCCAAGGCGCAGACCGTGTACTCTACATCTCTGGCTCCATACAGTTTTTCCTGAAGGTACTCCTCTGGTGTATCTTCGGTGCAGAGTTCCCCGGTGCGGCTGTCGATATATTTCACATCGTCCGCATAGGTAGCGGTGATCGTGTCTCCCACCTTGGGGTAGTATTCAGGATTGGGCAGATTACCGTAGTCATCTAAGGAAACCGCAATGGCAATGGCGTTATTGTCCGG
>OLPO01000154.1_pt1 | contig 61376 bp, 51 predicted proteins | sample 1672831 | NCBI WGS metagenome assembly OLPO01 (sample SAMEA3136728, study PRJEB25190) | human gut metagenome | reverse complement strand
GCGTTGCTGCCTAGGCTAGCCCCTTGTCACACAAACTACCGAAGCCTCAAATTTTTTCAAAAAATTTTTTGCAACAAGATTCCCGGCACAAAAACCCCGACCAACGGACTCAGGGTTTAACGCTCTACCTCAAGCACTCACCAAGACACTCAACTGGAAAATAAGTCTTGAAGTATATGTTGTATTACGCTACTGTGTTTGTGTCAACGGATGTAAGTCCCGGGTGCTGGCGGTGCCTCTGGAAGTATTGGATCGACCAATGCGAAAGGAGGTGGAGCCTATGGAGGTAGCCAACGAGATCCTCGGATTGCTGACGTCAGTCGTCGTGCTGGCAACGGCAGTGGTTAAGCTCTATATCCAGAGCGCCGAGCAGAAACGTCTTAGTGAGAAAAAAGAGGGGCCGACCGAAGCCGCGGCCGACCCTTCCACTCACAACGGTGCTGCCCGCTGAACAAAGCCCGGGCTTTCCGTTGGCGTCATCATAGCATGGCGAAACGCCGCTTTCAACCTACTTCATGAGTTTCTTGATGAGCTCCTCGTAGGCGGCCACAGCGGCCTGCAGCTCGGCTTTGTGGCTCTCCCAGTACTCGTCCAGCGCCTGGCGCATCACCTCGGCGCGGGTGACCTTCATCACCGAAGCCAGAAGATCGGCGTGCTCGCGCTGCTCGGCAGTCATGGGCACGAGCACCTGGGCGGTCATGCGCGCACCGGAGCCTTCGACGGCCTCTTCCACCGGTGCAGCGTCCACGTTTTTCTTGCGAGGCTTGCGCGTCCGGGAGGCCTTAGGTTTTGAAGGCTCGCCGGCAGCAGACGGTGCCGTAGCAGCAGACGGTGCCGTGGCGGCGGACGATGCAGTCGTCGCAGACGGTGCGCCAAAAGCCTCGACGGTCGATTTCGCCGCGCGATTCCGGCTCGCCGCCTCGGAGCGTTCGCCATCATCCGCCCCAGCCGCTTCGTCCGCCCCCTCCCCTCTCATCTCGCGCGAAGATTCCAGCTCGTCATGGGCCGCATCGATGAAAGCCGCAGCGGCGCGGGCGGCGTCCATCTGGGCGCGCAAATCCTTCTTAGCCATTGACATCCTCCAAAAGCTCCTCGATGAAGAAGCGGTAGTCGTAGGCCACCTTCGAGGAAGGGGCGTAGGCGAAGATGGGCTGCTTCACCGCCTGGGCCTCCTTGATGACCGTAGCCTCGCGAATCCAGGCACGGAAGACCTTGGTGTCAAGCTCGGCGGCCATGGCCTCCGCATCCTCGTGGATGATCTTCGAGATGGAGGTGCGCGGGTTGTAGCGCGTGAGCAGAATGCCGGCGATCTTCAGGTCGGGGTTGGTGTACTCGCGGATCGCCTGAATGGTGGCGGCCAAATCGGTTACGCCGTCGAGCGAGTAGGCGTCGGCCTGGGCCGGAATGACGACCCATGAGGCCGCCGTGAGCGCGTTCACCGTTAGGGTGCCCAGCGCCGGCGGAGTGTCGAGAATCGCGTAGTCGTAGTTCTCGGCCACCGCCTCCAAGGCCTTGCGCAGCCGGTAGTCCTTCCCCACCGAGGGCATGAGGTCGTCTGCCTTGCCGTTCAGGCGGCTGGCGGGCACCACGTCGTACCCGTCGATGGACTGGGCGGCATCGGCGACCGCGGCATCGCCGGTGAGCACGTCGAGCGACGAGAGAACCCCCGCCGTCTGCGCCTTCAGCGTCGTGGAGAGGTTCATCTGGGGATCGAGATCGACGTACAGAACGCGCGCGCCGTCTTCGACCAGCTTCGCGCCGATGGCCAGATTGGTCGTCGTCTTCGCAACGCCGCCCTTCTGGGAGGCCGCCGCCAATGTGATCATAATCGTCCCTTTCCGCCTCACGAGGGCATAGCTGACCCAGCCCGCTTCTTTGCAAAACGCACTATAACATATAATGTTATGTTGTCTATAGGGTTCTAGGATTCTAAGGGGTTCCAAACACCGTCTTCGGTGACGATGGCGGTGATGAGTTCATAGGGCGTCACGTCGAAGGCGGGGTTGCGCACGGCAACCCCGAGGATGGGCTCAGCGAGCACCTCGGCGTGATCGCGCTCCTCGATGGGAATATCGGCTCCCGACTTCGTTGTGCAATCGATAGTACTTTTCGGCGCGGCCACATAAAACGGAATTCGAAAATAGCGCGCCATGATAGCGAGTCCCAGCGTGCCCACTTTGTTGGCTGCATCCCCGCTCGCGGCAATGCGATCGGCACCGACGATAACGGCATCTACCTGGCCTTCAGCCATAAGTGAAGCAGCCATGTCGTCGCACTGCAGCGTCACAGGCACCCCCGCGCGGGCCAACTCCCACACCGTGAGACGCGCGCCCTGGTTCACGGGCCGCGTCTCGTCGGCGAACACACGGTTGATGATCCCTTCTTGTGCAGCCGCATAAACGACGCCGAGAGCCGTGCCATAAAACGCCGTCGCCAAACTGCCGGCATTGCAGTGCGTGAGGATGTTGAGACCCTGCTGCCGCGCGGAAGCACCAGAGCGCAAAGGAGCATCGCCGCCACGGTCATGGGAGGCCCCCGGAGCGCCACGTTCCATATCCAGCTTGTCGGCAAGCTCGCGCAGCAACGCGGCCCCATGGGCCCCGATGCGGCGGTTCACCGCCTCGTCTTCGGCAATAAGGGCCTCGGCAAGCTCGTAGAGCGCCTCGGCCGTCTCCACCGCCGTCATGCCGGCAGCGCGGGCCGCACGCGCTGCCTCCTGGGCCCTGCGCACTCCCCAGGACAGGTTGACCGCCGTCGGCCGCGCCTCGGCGATCACGCGTGCGGCCTCTTCCAAACGATGATCAAACATAGCCCGATCGATTTCTCCGGTAGAACCGATGCTCTCTTCGCAGTCGCGTTGCGCAGCAAGACGCGCATCCCCCTCGGCCACCGCATACTCATAGGCCGCCAGCATCACCGCCGCCGCTCCCGCCACACCGATAGCCGGTGCACCGCGCACGGCCAACGTCTTCACGGCATCCACCACCTCGCGCCAATCCGACGTGCGCACCAGGATCAGCTCGCCTGGCAGGAGCCGCTGATCCACGAACCCCACCGCGGGCACTCCCCCGCTCTTCTCAACCCAAACCGTTCGCGGCAGATTATCCAAATTCAGATTCATGTCAAATCTTTCATATTAGCACTTTCGTGCGTGCTACTATTGTGCTATAGTGATCGTGGCAGGTGGAGTGGTCGCCTCTTCCTCGGAAGGAGCTACCATGGTTACTTTGCAAGAGCTGCTTACGTTCTGCCTAGTAGTAATTGAGCTCATACGCTTGACTGTAGACCTTCTCGGTCGAAAAAAGGAGTAGAAGAGCCGCCCCACCAGCGGCGGAACGGCCCCTCTTCACGCAATGCGACAATGAGAGGCGGTCGTCCTGACCAAGGTGTCCACCTGCCATTTCATTAGCGATTATAGCTCGTTCATTCATACTGTCAAGCAAGAGAATGGATAGCACCGAGCAGAAACGCACGCTTGGTGATAAAGAAGGCTCGGACGTAGCGGCGTCCGAGCCTCACACCAAAAACGGCACTGCCCGCTAAAGGCCGGGCCTCCGTTGGCAACTATTGTAACAGCTGCACCGCCCTCTTGCAAGAAGAGCCGCTCCGTCGTGCGGAACGGCCCTTAGGGCTAGGCTCTTTCAGCGGGCGCTTAGCGCTGCTTGATGGCGGCCTGAGCGGCGGCCAGACGGGCCACCGGCACGCGATAGGGCGAGCAGCTCACGTAGTCCAGACCGATGTGGTTGAACGTGTGGATGCTCTCCGGGTCGCCGCCGTGCTCGCCGCACACGCCGCAGACGAGGTCGGGGTTGCCCTCGTGACCCAGCGCCACACCCATTTCCACGAGCTTCGCCACACCGGGGTCAATCGTGGCGAACGGGTTGTAGGGCAGCAGGTGCTCGGCCAAGTACTGCGGCACGAACTCGCCCTCCACATCGTCGCGGCTGAAGCCGAAGGTGGTCTGGGTGAGGTCGTTGGTGCCGAAGGAGAAGAAGTCGGCCTCGGTGGCGATCTCGTTGGCGGTGACGGCCGCGCGCGGCAGCTCGATCATGGTGCCGACGGGGATGTCCAGCTCGACGCCCTCGTCAGCGGACACGTCGGCGATGACGGCCTCGGCCACGCCGCGCAGCTTCGCGAGCTCGGGCAGCACGGACACGAGCGGAATCATGATCTCGGGCTTCGGCGAGAAGCCTTCCTTCTGCAGCTTCGCGCAGGCCGTGGCAATGGCGCGCACCTGCATCTCGGGAAGGATCGGGTACACGATGCCCAGACGGCAGCCGCGCATGCCGAGCATCGGGTTCTGCTCCGCGAAGCCGTCGATCTTCTCCAGCAGGTCGCGCTTCTCGGCGATGGCGTCGGCAGCGGCGCCGGTCGCTTCCATCTTCGCGATTTCCACGGCCAGCTCGCGCGGGCTCTCCAGGAACTCGTGCAGCGGCGGGTCGAGCAGGCGAACGATCACCGGCAGGCCGTCCATGGCCTTGAACATGCCGTAGAAGTCGCCCACCTGGGCCTCGAACAGATCGGCGACGGCCTTCTCGCGGATGAGCTCGTCGTCGTTCAGGATGAACGTCTGGATGATCTGCTTGCGATCGCCCAGGAACATGTGCTCGGTGCGGCACAGGCCGATGCCCTCGGCGCCGAAGTCGCGGGAGAGCTGGGCGTCCTCGGGGTTGTCGGCGTTGGCGCGCACGCCCAGGGTGCGGACCTCGTCGGCCCACTCGAGGATGGTGTCCAAGTCGCCGGTGAGCTCGGGCATGACCAGCTCCACCGCGCCGAGAACCACAATGCCCGTGGTGCCGTCGATGGAGATCATGTCGCCCTCGCGGATGACCAGGTCGGTGCCGGCGATGGCGGCCTCCTTCTTGGCGGCGTCGATCTTCAGCGCCTCCACGCCGCACACGCACGGCGCGCCCATGCCGCGGGCGATAACGGCCGCGTGGCTCGTCTTGCCGCCATGGGAGGTGAGGATGCCCTCGGCGGCGATCATGCCGGCCAGGTCATCGGGGTTGGTCTCCCAGCGCACCAGCACGCACTTGCGGCCGGCCTCGGCGGCGGCCACGGCATCGGCGGCGGAGAAGACGGCCTCGCCCACCGCGGCGCCCGGGCTCGCGTTCAGGCCGCGGGCCACCACGTCGTAGGTGGCGTTCTTGTCGAACTGCGGGTGCAGCAGCTGGTCGAGCTGGTCGGGGGCCACGCGCATGATGGCCTCTTCCTTGGTGATGAGGCCTTCCTTCTCCATCTCGATGGCGATGCGCAGGGCGGCCGCGGCGGTGCGCTTGCCGGCGCGGGTCTGCAGCATCCACAGCTTGCCCTGCTCGATGGTGAACTCGATGTCGCACATGTCGCGGAAGTGGTTCTCCAGCACGTCGAAGATCTCCTCGAGCTGGGCGCCGGCCTCTTCCAAGCCCTCGACGGTCTTCAGATCGGCGATGGGGCTCGTGTTGCGGATGCCGGCCACGACGTCCTCGCCCTGGGCGTTCACCAGGTAGTCGCCGTAGAACTCGCGCTCGCCGTTGGCGGGGTTGCGGGTGAAGGCCACGCCCGTGGCGGATGTGTCGCCCTTGTTGCCGAACACCATGGACTGCACGTTGACGGCGGTGCCCAGATCGTCGGCGATCTTCTCCTTCTGGCGATAGAGGACCGCGCGCGGGTTGTTCCAAGAGCCGAAGACGGCCTCGATGGCCAGCTGCAGCTGCACCATGGGATCCTGGGGGAAGGCAACGGCGCCATCGACCACGAGCGACGGGTAGGCCTCGCCGTCGACGTTCTCGGCGAAGATGGCCTTGAACTCGTCGACGAGCTCCTGCAGGTCCTCGGCGGTCAGATCGGTGTCGGAGGCGACGCCGCGGTCGTTCTTCATGGCGACGATGGCGTTCTCGAACAGATCGCCGTCGAGGCCCATCACGACGTTGGAGAACATCTGGATGAAGCGGCGGTAGGAGTCCCAAGCGAAGCGCGGATTGTCGGTCTGCTTGATGAGGCCGTTGATGGACTCGTCGTTAAGGCCGAGGTTCAGCACGGTGTCCATCATGCCGGGCATGGAGAAGGGGGCGCCGGAGCGAACGGACACGAGCAGCGGATCCTCGGCGTCGCCGAGGCGCTTGCCCATGCGCTCCTCCAGGTCGGCGCGGTACTCGGCGATGGTGTCGAGCGCGCCCTCCGGCCACACGTTGCCGGCGTTGGCGTACTCCATGCAGGTTTGGCACGTGATGGTGAATCCGGGAGGCACCGGCAGCCCGATGTTGGCCATCTCGGCGAGGTTCGCGCCCTTGCCGCCGAGCACCCATTTCATCTCGGTGTTGCCCTCGGTCACATTGTTCCCGTTGGCGTCCTTGCCGAAGGCGTAGACGCGCTTCACTGCTTCTGTCACCTTACTTCTCCTTAAAGCTTAAGCGACGCCCCTTATGCGCGCCGCGATTGCCTTTCCCGCGCTTTTGCGCGCGCCCCGCCGGCCCCCTCGCCGCCGCCCCTTTCGGGTACGATGAGCGCGAAGAGCGGCGTGCGCGCGAATGGGCGCGGTTGCCTTTCCCGCCATGCCAGCCGAGCCGGACAAGGCGCCCCGCTCCGTTTCGAGCTTGGCCGCAGGCACATCGCGGGCATCCCGAGCATCGCGGGCATCCACGAACGTCGCGGGCATCCCGAGCATCGTGGATACCCCGAACGTCGCGGGCATCCCCGAATCGCGGGCATCCCCGTTGCCTGAGCACCGAAACGAAACAAGTTGGCTTCAATTATAAGGGATAATCTCGCCTATTTCGCGATTCCCCTCCCCCATCAGGCCGCAGTACCCCAAAATCTCACAAGCGGTCGTTTGCAACCCCAACTCTCCCCGCTCATCTGCCGATGGTGCATCATTCGCCCGAGACGATAGCGCTCAAGAAACGCAGCAGGAAAAACACTCTGGAGAACGAGCACAGCGGCACACGACAGTCTGGACAGTCTAGGAAATAGACACAGTGGCATACAGCCGCATTTCGATGCAAGCCCTCCACGGCCAGAAAATCGGCGTTAACTGCATCACGGGCCAAAAAAGTGGCACTGACTGCATTTTGGCAAGCCATCTTCGTGGGTTTTGGCCAAAAAGCATTCCTCAGCTGCAAAAGCGACGCGCAAATCGCATCTCCGTCCTCTACCACAAGCCCGTGACCTGGCCTTTTGATAACCCTTCTTTTCCCCAGCTGAAGACAGTGGTCAATTTTCCCGTCTTAACTGCCAGTTCGCAATGCTTTTTTGTCCAGAAAGTGCCCGAGCAACGCTAGCGATCAGAACCCGTGGCTGGGCACCCCCGCTAAAACACCTCTGCGTGCAGCGCGCTTGACCGACAGCAAGACCGCTGCGCCGCAACCCACCCCTCGTCGAGATAATCGTCCATGGACCATCTCAGCTGATAGAGTCGTTTTTGCCTTAATGCAAAGTTCTTGCAGCGCAAGCGTAATCGCGTGCCTCGTCTTGCGTGCGCCTCCTGGGCGACGTGGCGCATAGCCGAAGCGCTGGCCAACTGCGAAGTTGTAACGGTGATTACCTTCAGGCCGTCACTTTCCAGCGCCATGCGCTTTGTCGCGTCAAGCGTCGCCTGGCGCGCCGTAAGATGCTCGGCATTCGAATCGAATTCAATGTCGAGCTTGCAGTCCGGCAAATACAGGTCTGGAACCAAGCTCTCCCGTCCAGCAAGCGCTTTTGCCCGCTTTGAAGGCTTAATGCGCTTGTTCATCACCGACCCGCTCAATCCGAAACCGCCCAACCGCGCTGGGAGTCCGAGCACAAGCCGCATGAACACTTCAGGCGGCGATGCTGCCTCAGCGCAGACAAACCGCAGAGCCTCCCGCACGCGTGTAAGGCCATCGTGACCTGGGCAACGCTCGAGATAGGCGCCGATGCGTCGAGGGCTTGTCAACGGAGTCCTCCCCATAAGCCCCGACGGCACCGAGGGATCGAGGCCGAAAGTCGCGCACAGAAAGCATCCCGCTTGAATCAACGGGAGAAGATCGAGGCTCTGGGCCAGCTGAAGAAAGCATAATTCGGGACACGGAACAATAACGCCATGATCGATGCGCAAAAAGGATCCCGATCGATAGGGATACGACGAACCATGCAGATGCACATCATCGAGGGAGCAGCGCTCCCACTTAGGAACCAAGCAATGCACGGGGCGCGTAAGGTAAGGCATTCGCTCACGCACATAGTCCAGGGTAGCCTGCGTAGGGTAGCAGGATTTATCAAGGACGCTGGGGGGCGCCACCGCAGAAGGCGCATCGCCCGCAACGAGATAGTAGGCGAATGCCGACTCGCCGTAGAGAGCAACGCGCATGAACCTCCCCTTCCCATCGTTTGAACAACCGCCTCTCGCTTCGTTTCGCCTCCGCAGCGCGCAGCTTGAGCGATCCGACGCAACGGGCGAGAGGAAAGTGTTCCGCGTACTCTATGCCAGAAGCAGGCAATTGACTAGGGGTGCATTTTGCCGTCATCCCCGGCGCCAGTCGGGACTCCATCGGGAATGAAACGAGACATTGCGTTGAAGTTTTCAAAGCACGAGGTCACATGAGGGGAGTTATCAACAACCACGCAAGCCGATCGTCGTGCCGTTCCCAAAACGCAAAATACTTCAGGAACAAATTTCTCGTTGCTCTTCTTCGGCGAGCACCCACTGCACAAGATCCGCACATTCACGGCATTCCACGCAATTGCTCTGAAAGATATCTGGATCCGCAGCGGGGTGCGCTCGACGAAGCTTGCGGCGCGGCGCGAGCAGCAAGGCGCGCAGGGCTCGACGAGACACAAGAGGAGCGCGCCCGGCAATATATGCAGCAGAGCGCGACCGACAAATCAGGATCCTCTGGTGCGCCTCATGAATTCTTTTGGCCAAAAATGCCACGCTAGCTGGCAGCTATCGCCCTTATTTTGCCCACTACCTTGTTTTTTCGAAAAGAGCTCTATAGCAGATTGGAGTTTTCCCTGTTCAGGAGCGCGCAGTTAGTACTCCGATTGAGCCCAGCGTGAAGCTGATGCAGCCAGCGGCTCCTTTTTGGCCAGAACCTGCCCCCAAGCCTCCGCAAAAGCAGTTTCCGCCACTTTTTTGACCAGCATTGGGAACAAAGTCGAGCAGCCGGCCGGGGGCGGAACCGCTGCAGCTAGTCGATGATGTCGGTGTTGGAGGGGTGGCTGCGCTCGTAGTAGCGGAGGATCTCCTGGGCGGTTTCCTCCACGGCGCGGCCCTCGGTGTGCACGACGATGCAGCCGAGTCGGCGCATGAGGGCGCGGCTGGCTTCCAGGTCGCGGTAGATGTACTCGGGATCGGCGTAGTTCTTCGCGAGCATGGCGAACTGGCCGCCTCCGGCCTTCCCCGCCGCCTTCTTGATGCGCTTGCGGCGGATGTCCAGCAGCACCTCCGGCGTGATCATGAGCCCGAACAGGCGCGTGCGATCGACATCGAAGATCTGCGAGGGCGGCTCGGTGGTGGGGTCCAGCGGCACATTGGCGACGCGCAGCCCCTGCTGAGCCAGGTAGATGGAAAGCGGCGTCTTGGAAGAGCGCGAGACCCCCAAAAGCACGATGTCGGCCTTCGTGAGGTCCTCGGGATTCTGGCCGTCGTCGTGGGCGATGGTGAACTCCAAGGCGCCGATGCGCTTGAAGTAGTTGTGGTCGACCACGCGCAGCATACCGGGCTTGCCCACCGGCTCCATGCCGCTCATCTCGGAGACGGCGGCGACGGCGGCCGTGAGCACGTCCACGGCCACGATATGGGGATGCTCGGCCAAAAAGCCCTGCAACGGCTCGCGAATGTCGGCATTGACCAGCGTGTACATGACGAGCATGCGGTCGTCGCCGAGCACCTCCTCGTGGTGCCGCGCATGTTCCAGCAGGTATCCGCGCACCTCCTCGAAGCTCTTCACCTTCGAGAAGATCTCGAGGTGCGGGCTCGTGACGCCGAACTGGGCCGCGGCAGCGCGCGCCACCACCTGGGCCGTCTCGCCGATGGAATCGGAGATGATGTGAATGGTGGGCACGCGAGCCGCGCGCTCAGCCGGCGTTTTATTGTGCATTATTTTTTCGCCATCTGGGAGAAGTCGGCCACGTGGGCGAAGACGTTGGCGAAGCGGTTCAAGAGCTTCAGGCGGTTCGCGCGAACCTCCGGATCCTCGTCCATGACCATGGTGGTGTCGAAGAACTCGTCCACCGGCGCGCGCAGGGCCGCCAGGGCCACGAGGGCGTCGGCGTAACGGTCGTCGGCGAGAGCGGCGGCCACGTTGCCCTCGGCGGTGGCCACGGCCTCGGCGAGCGCCGTTTCCACCGCGGTGAGCTCGGCCTTCTTGTAGCCGGTGCCCAGACCGATCTCACGCAGGTTGTTCGCGCGGGCAAAGGCGGTGGCCAAGTCGTCGAAGACCTGCGGGTTCTCGGTGCGAGCGGCCTCCAGAGCGCGGGCGCGGCGAGCGAGCACGATCGGCTCCTCGATGCCGCAGGCGAGCACGGCGTCGATGGTGTCGGCCTTCACGCCGGCATCGCGCAGGGCCACCTTCTCGCGGGTGATGAAGAAGTCGATGATCTCGCGGCGCACCTCGGCGTTGTCGAACTGAAGCCCGGCCTCGCGGTAGATGATGAGCGAGCCGTCGATGGTCTCCACCAGGCTGATCGGCAGGCCCGTCTCCTCCAGGATGGCCAGCACGCCCAAGGCGGCGCGGCGCAGGGCGAAGGGGTCGGAGGAGCCGGTGGGCGCCTGGCCCACGGCGAACAGGCCGCAGATGGTGTCGATCTTGTCGGAGAGCGCCACCACCTGGCCGATGATGTCGGTGGGGATGGCGTCGCCGGAGAAGCGCGGGCGGTAGTGCTCGGCGATGGCGCGGGCCACGCGAGGCGCCTCGCCGGCGGCGGTGGCGTAGTAGCTGCCCATGATGCCCTGGACGCTCGTGAACTCGATGACGGCGCTCGTCACCAGGTCGGCCTTGGCCAGGTAGGCCGATCGCGCGATGTCGCGCATTTCGGCGGCCTCGATGCCGGCGGCCGACGTGATGCGGGCCGACAGCTTCACCACGCGGGCGGTCTTGTCGCGCATGGTTCCCAGCGCCTCCTGGAAGACCACTTCATCGAGGCGATCGACGTAGGCATCCAGCGGCATCTTCAAGTCCTCGTCGTAGAAGAACTTCGCGTCGTAGAGGCGGGCGGCCACCACGCGCTCGTTGCCGTCGACGATGGTGTCCTCGTGGGCCGGGTCGCCGTTGGAGACGATGATGAACTTGTTGGTGAGCTTGCCCGCCTCGTCGTACAGCGGGAAGTAGCGCTGGTGCATGAGCATGGCGTCGACGATGATCTCCTCGGGAACCTTCAGGAACTCCTCGTCGAAGGTGCCCACCATGGGGGTGGGGTACTCGGAGAGGTTGATGACCTCGGTGAGCGTCTTGGCCGGCAGATCGGCGGTGAAGCCGGTGGCCGCCTCGATGGCCGCCACGCCCTTGCGGATGACCGCCTCGCGGGCCTCTTGGGTGGGCACGACGAAGGCGCCCTCCACCACGGACACGAGGTCGTCGGCCGAGGCCACGGTGTGCGGGCCGGGGGCCAGGAAGCGATGGCCGCGCGTCTCGCGATCGGCAACGAGCCCCGCGTACTCCACGGGAATCACCGTGTTACCCAGAAGCGCCACCAGCCAGCGCACCGGGCGCGAGAACATCTCGGTCGTGGTGCCCCAGCGGCAGGACTTCGGCCAGGAGATGCCGTCGATGACGCCGCGCAGCACCTCGGGCAGCAGGGCCGCCACATCCTGGGAGGGAACCTGGCGCACGGCGTAGACGTACTCGGTGCCGTTCTCGTCGCGACGCTCGAGCGCGTCCACGTCGAGCCCCTTGCCGCGGGCGAAGCCGATGGCGGCCTTGGTGGGGTTGCCCGCCTCGTCGAAAGCGATCTTGGCGGCGGGCCCGCGGAAGACCTCTTCCAAAGCCTCGGTTCGGGCGGCCACGTCGGCCACGATGGCGATGAGGCGCCGTGGGCTCGTGTAGATGGCCACCTCCCCGTGGGGGATGCGCACGGCATCCAGGGCCGCAGGCACGAGCTCGGCCAGCTGCTCGGTAGCGCGCTTCAAATCGAAGGCGGGAATCTCCTCGGTGCCGATCTCGAAGGCGAGGGTTGCGGTATCGGACATCTTCTAGGCCTCCTTCTCGGACGAATCGGACGACTCGGACGACTCGGACGGGGCGGAGACGGCGTCCTCGGCGATGGTCACGAACTCGAAGGCGCGCTCGGAGTGATCGCCCGCAGCGGCCGCGGCGCCGGGACACCCGCCGCCAGAGGCGGGCTCGGGGCACGCCGGCACGACGTCGGCGGCTTCCTCGACAGCCGGCTTCGCCAGCGGGTCGGGCACGTCGGCGAGCAGGGCGTCCAAATCGGAGGTGTCCACGTCCATTCCCACGACGTTCTTCATGTAGGACGCGCAGCAAGCCTTGGCGAGCGTGCGCACGCGCAGGATGTAGGCCATGCGCTCGGTGGCGGAGATGACGCCGCGGGCGTCGAGCAGGTTGAAGGCGTGGCAGCACTTCAGCACCGAGTCGTAGGCCGGCAACGGGAGCGACGCCTTCAGGGTGCGCAGGCACTCCACCTCGCGGTCGGCGAACTCCTGGAAGAGGAACTCGGTATCGGCCACCTCGAAGTTGAACGCGGAGTACTCGCGCTCGTTCTCCAGGTACACGTCGCCGTAGGTGAACACCACGCCGTCGTCGCCGCGGGCCCACACGATGTCGTACATGTTGTCGACGCCCTGGACGAACATGGTGAGGCGCTCCAGGCCGTAGGCGATCTCCACGGGCACCGGGTCGCACTCGAAGCCGCCCACCTGCTGGAAGTAGGTGAACTGGGTCACTTCCATGCCGTCGATCCAGATCTCCCAGCCCAGGCCCCAGGCGCCCAGCGTCGGGCTTTCCCAGTCGTCTTCCACGAAGCGCACGTCATGGGCCGAGATATCGATGCCGATGGCCTCGAGGCTTCCCAGGTACAGATCCTGGATGTTGTCGGGCGAGGGCTTGATGAGCACCTGGAACTGGTAGTAGAACTGCCCGCGGTTGGGGTTCTCGCCGTAGCGGCCGTCGGTGGGACGGCGGCAGCCCTGCACGTAGCAGGTGCGCCAGGTGTCGGGCCCCAGCGAGCGCAGCGTGGTGGCCGGGGCGTTCGTTCCGGCGCCCACCTCGTTGTCGTAGGGCTGCAGCACCACGCAACCGGTGCTCGCCCAGTAGCGCTGCAGGTTCATGATGACGTCTTGGAAGGTGGGAGGCGTCGCCTTCCCGACCTTCTCGGCAGTGTCTGGTGCCATGGGTCTCCTTTGCTCGAATTACAGCGGGCCGACGTCGGTCAGCGGCCAGTAGATGAATATCGCCTTGCCCGTGACGCTCGACTCCTTGATGGCGCCGAAGTAACGGGAATCCTGGGAATTGGTGCGGTTGTCCCCCATGACCCACAGGCCGCCTTCGGGCACCGTGTAGGGGTACTCGATGGTAAGCCCGTAGTAGGGCGTCAGCGGGTAGGACGGCTCGCCGCGGGTGTAGGGCTCGTCCTGCAGCACGTCATCTACATAGACGCGGCCGTCGCGCAGATCGACGGTCTGGCCGCCCACAGCGATGACGCGCTTGATGAGGATGCGGCCGCCCTGCTCCGGATCGGGGTCTTGGAAGGTGACGATGTCGCCGGGCGCCGGGTCGCTGCCGTAGTAGGTGATCTTCTCGGAGAAGACCATGTCGCCGGGCATGATGGTCTCCTCCATGGAGCCGGAGGGGATTTCGTAGGCTTGGAAGACGAAGGTGCGCAGCCCCCAGGAGAGCAGCACCACGAGAACCACGAGCACGAGCACGGAGAGCACCGTGCGCAGAAAGCTCGAGGCGCGCGAGGGACGGGGCTGGGGCTGCGGCTGGTAGGCGTAAGGATCGGTCCCATAGCCGTTGTCGTACATCTTCGGGATGCCCCTTCCACGTTTGCTCTCGTAATTGTCGGAAACGCTATGATACCCCTTCGGCCGCGCCCGTCGGCGCTGGTTCCAACAACTTCAAAAATTTCTGGTCAGCGGGGGTAAGGCGGCCCGAGGCCTCGGCAGCGGCGATGAGGTCGGGGCGGGCGGAGGCCGTGCGGGCGAGGGACTGCTCGCGGCGCCAACGCGCGATGGCGGCGTGGTTGCCGCTCGTGAGCACCTCGGGCACCGCCATGCCGCGAAAGTCGGCGGGGCGTGTGTACTGGGGATATTCCAGAAGGCCGCTGGTGAAGGACTCGTCCACGGGGCCTTCGGCCGCCCCCAGCACGCCGGGCAGCTTGCGCACCGCGGCATCGATGACCACCATGGAGGCCAGCTCGCCGGAGGTGAGCACGTAGTCCCCCAGCGAGATGACGTGGTCGGCCAGGGTGTAGACGCGCTCGTCGATGCCCTCGTAGTGGCCGCAGATGAACAGCAGGTGGTCGGCGGCGGCGAGCTTATCGGCGTAGGCGTCGTCGAAGGGGCGGCCCTGGGGGGCTAGGAAGACGATTTGGGGGGCCTGCTGGGAGTCTGCCTGGGGCGGGGCTGCGGGGTACCCTGATTCGCTCAGACAGTCCTCGCTCTGCGAAACAGCCCACTGGGCTGTTTCGTTCGCTGCGGAACTCGCTCGGTCAGGGCACCCCGCATCCCCGCCGGGCTCAACCGTGGTTGAAGCGAGTTTCGCTTCCACGAACTCTTTCCCCAAGATGGCCTCAACGGCTTCGAAGATGGGGTCGCACTTCATGACGAGGCCGGCGCCGCCGCCGTAGGGGTCGTCGTCGGTGGTGCGGTGGCGGTCGTGGGTCCAGTCGCGCAGGTCGTGGGCGCGAAATTCCAAGATGCCCTTCTCCTGGGCGCGCTTCATCATGGACTCGCCCATGACCGAGTCGTACATATGCGGGAACGTGGAGAGGGTTTCGATGAGCATAGGATCCCCTGTCGATGGGTGGCGCGGACGGGCGGAAAAGACGACGCGCGGGGCGTCCTACAGATCGAGCAGGCCGGCGGGCAGGGACACGTCGATGCGGCGGCCGTCCTCGTCTACATCGACGATGAACTCGTCCACCAGCGGGATGAGCGCCTCTCCCCCCTCGGCGCGGCGCACCGTGAGCAAAGGCTGGGTCGCGCGCTCGGCGACTTCCACGACCTCGCCCACGTATCCCGCGCACTCGTCGTGCACCGACCAGCCCTCCCAGGCGGGCAGCGCCTCGGCCTCTTCCAACACCGAGGCGTCGATGTCCTCCTCGCGGGCCAGAAGCTCGCAGCCGGCCAAAAGCTCGGCACTGCTCAGATCGGACACCTCGTCGAAGAAAACGAGCGCCTCGTTCTCGGCCCGTTCCGTCACCTCACTCACGGTGAGCGTGCGGGGCGCGTCCAGCTGAGGCGGCACGACGGCCAGCGTGAGACCCGGATACAGCGCAAAGGGAAGGCCCGACGCACCGCGTGCGACGAGCCCTCCGTTCAAATTCTTCGGTTTCGCCAGATAGGCGATGGACATCCAGCCGCGCATTTAGTCGATGAGCTCCACATCGACCAGCTTGCCCGACTTCGACGCGGCGGCGCGGGCCAAGGTGCGGATGGACTTGATGACCCGGCCCTGACGGCCGATGACCTTGCCGGCATCGTCGGCGGCCACGCGGATCTCCACCATGATGTTGCCGTCCTCGGTCTCGGCGGCCGTGATGTCCAGGGCATCGGGCTCGTCGATGAGCGGACGGACGATGGCGTCGGTAAGGCCGGCGAGGTCTTCCGTGAGATCGGCCATGGTGCTAGGCGTTCTCGCGGGCGATCGTCAGCAGCTTCGCGACGCGATCGGTGGGCTGGGCGCCGTCGGCGATCCAGCGGTCGACCTTCTCCATGTCGAACTGGATCAGGTGCGGATGGGTGCAGGGGTTGTAGCGGCCCACTTCCTCGATGAAGCGGCCGTCGCGCGGAGAGCGGGAATCGGCGACGACGATGCGGTAGTACGGGCGCTTCTTGGCGCCGTGGCGAGCGAGGCGAATCTTGACTGCCATGAAATGGAACTCCTTCTTGTACTTTCATTCTCTATACGCAAGCACTGCTCGCACAGTGCGGCGAAAACAGCAATTGCTTATATTACGGCTTGAGCGCAGGAAAGGCAAGCGCCCATCCACGAACTATCCACGGACGGCACCCGGAACGGCTGGCAACTCCACCACGCGGGTGGCGAGGCGGGAGGCCAGGGCCGGGGAATGGGAGACGAAGATGAGGCCCATGGCGCGCGCCTCGGCCTCGGCAACGAGCGCCTGCCAGATCTGCGCCTGGGTCACGGCGTCCAGCATGGTGGAGACCTCGTCGGCGATGAGGTAGCTCGGGTGCGCGCCGAGGGCCCGGGCGATGCAGAAGCGCTGCATCTCGCCGCCGGACAGCTCGTGGGGATAGCGCGAGAGCCATGCGTCGCGGATGCCCAAAAGCTCCTGCAGACGGCCCAGCTCCTCCTCGCTTGCGCCGCATTCGGCGAGACTCGCCGCCATGCGCATGCGCGGATCCAACGTCAGCTCCGGATGCTGCCCGATGAGCTGCACCGGGCACGGGCCACGCTTCGGCAGCGGGGAGCCATCGACGAGCACCTCGCCCGTCCGGGGCGCCAGATAGCCCGCCAGCACGCGGCAGAGCGTCGTCTTACCGGTGCCGGAGGGCGCGGCCAGCTGCACGCGCTCGCCGGAGGCAACGGCGAGGGAGACGTCATCGAGAACGGGACGACCGTCGAAGGCGACGGAGAGGTGCCGGCCTTCTAACATAGCGGACCTCCTTCGGTGGGCACGACAAATCCGTGCTCGGGCAGGGCGTGCCAGAGTTGGCGGGTGAAGGGGTGGCCCAGGGTATCGGGCGAGGCGAAGGCGGCGACCGAGGTCTCCTCCACCACCGTGCCGTCGCGGAAGACGGCGACGCGATCGGCCACGGTGAGCGCCAGCTCGATGTCGTGGGTGATGAGCATGACGCCGCCGCCAGCGTCGGCAAAGGCGCGGAAATCCGCGAGCGCCGCCTGGGCCAGCGACAGATCGAGGCCGGGCGTGGGCTCGTCGGCGATGATGAGCTTCGGCGCGTCCATGAGCGCGCAACACAGAAGCACGCGTCGGGCCATGCCGCCGGAGAGCTCGTGGGGGTACAGGCGCGCGACCTCCTCGGCAAGGCCGTAGCGGGCGAACAACTCGGCGCGCCGGGCGCGGCGGCGGGCGGCATCGGCGCGCCGGGTCGCACCGCGTCCCCGCGGCATGCCTTCCACTTGGCGCCCCACCCGCATGAGCGGATCGAGGCTCGCCACCGATTGGGGCACAAGGGCAATGCCGCGCCCGCGCTCTGCGGCCAGGGCCGCCGCGTCCATGGGACGGCCGTCGAACCAGATGCGCCCGCGCACGAGCGCGTTGGGCTCGAACAGGCCCAGCACCGCATCGGCCAGAAGCGTCTTGCCCGAGCCCGAGGCGCCCACCACGGCGACGATCTCCCCCTCGTGCACCGACAGGCTCAATGAGTGGATGACCTCCACCTCCCGCTGGGGCGCGTCCAAATAGCGCCCCAGCCGTCCCCGATCTGCGCGCGAATCCCCTTGCGCCCTCGTCGCCGCCGCTTCCTCATCGTACATGAGAAACGACACGGAGAGGTCCTCCACCGTCAGCAGGTGATGGCCGTGCCCGTGGCGCGACGTGGCCGCGTGGGAGTGGTGATGATGCACCGGCTGAGCACCGTGATCGACGGCCTCGTGGGCGACGGCAGGCTTCTCTTCCATACTCCCCTCCTATTCCTGGGCGTAGGCCGGATCGACGAGCTTGCGCAGGCTCGTTCCCATCACATCGAACAACATGACGCAGACGACAAGCGCCAGCCCCGGGAACACCGCGAGCCACCACAGCCCCGCCGACAGGTAGCCCATGGCCTCGGAGAGGATGATGCCGATGGCCGGCATCTCCGGCGGTAGCCCGAAGCCGAGGAAGGTGATGGCCGCCTCGTGAAGGATGGCGTGGGGAAACAGCAGCACGAGCCCCACGACGAACTGCGGCAGGACATAGGGCACCATGTGCCGTGCGGCGATGGCGAGCCGGCCCGCACCGAGACGGGCGGCGGCCGCGACGAAATCGGAGGATGCGCACTGGAGTATTTCCGCGCGCAGGATGCGGGCGAGGCTCGGCCAGTGCGTGAGGGCCACGCCGATGGTGACGCCCCAGAACCCCTTGCCCAAAGCGTAGGAGATGAGGATGAGCAGCACGATATGGGGAATGCCCATCATGAGGTCGATGAGCCAGCTGACCGCATGGTCGGCCCAGCGGGGGCCCAGCGCCGCCGCGGCCGCCAGCGCGAGCGCGATGAGCGAGGAGGCCACAGCCGCCATGAGGCCCACGAGCACGCTGGTGGAAAGGCCGGCCAACGTGCGCAGGAGCATGTCGCGGCCCATCCAGTCGGTGCCGAACGGGTGCGAAAGCGAAGGGGGCAGGCTCTTGGCGGCGAAATCGGTCGCCTGGGCGGCCGGCCCCGCCATGAGACCGGCCACCACAACGGCAGCCAGCAGCAGCGCCCCGCCCAGGGCGAGAGCGAAGGCGCGGCGGCGATTGGGCAACCGAAGGCGCCGCGGCGCCGAGAGCACGGGGGGTTGGTTGGCAAAAACCGCATCAGTCATCAGCGACCTCCTTCTGCCGACGCACCGGGCGCATACGGGGATCCACCAGGCCGTAGATGAGGTTCGCGGCCAAGTTCCCCGTGAACACGAGCGCCGCCGACACAAGGGCGATGCCGGCGAGCAGGGCCACGTCTCCCCCGAGGCCGGCCGTGACGGCGGCCTGGCCGAGACCGGGATAGCTGAACACCTCTTCCACGAGCACCGAGCCGCCGAAGATCTCGGCGATCTGGGAGAACTGGAGCGTGATGGCCGGGAGCGCCAGATTGCGCAGGCCGTGGCGGATGAGCGCCTCGCGCCGCGTGAGGCCGCGGGCCCGGGCGAAGCGGACGTAGTCGCTGTTCAGCACATCGATGGCCTTGGCCCGGGTGTGCAGCGCCACGTTGGCCACCCCCACCACCGATAGCGTGATGGCCGGCAGCGCCATGTGATGCAGCGCATCGGCGAAGGTGACATCGGCGGCCGCCACTCCCACGGGCACCGAGAAGCCGAGGGGGAACCACCCGAGCCACACGGAGAACACCATGAGCAAAAGCAGCCCCACCCAAAACGTCGGCGAGGCGGCCAGAACGAAGCAGTAGCCGCGCACGAAGCGATCGAGCAGCCGCCCCTCGCGCAGGGCCGCCGCCACGCCCAGGACGAAACCGAGCACGCCGGAGGCGACCCAGGCGACCCCCATGAGGGCAAGCGAGTTGGCCGCCCGCGAGGCGATGACCTCGGCCACGGGCGCGTTGTAGCGCAGGGACATTCCCAAATCGCCATGCAGAAGGTCGCCGGCCCAAGCGAGGAAGCGCTCGAACATGGGCGTGTCGGCTCCCCAGTAGGCCGCCAGCGCCGCCCGCTTCTCCTCGCTCATGGACATGAGCGCCGCCTGGCCCACGTTCGCCTGCAGAGGATCCACCGGCGAGAGGCTGACCAGCGTGAACGTCACCACCGCCACCGCCACCATCAAAAGCAGGAACCGCCCAAGCTGCGACACGACGTACCTAGCCATGGCACAACCCCATTACTCTCGCAGCAGCGAGCTTTGGGCGGTGCTCACAAAGCGAGTTCCGCAGATGGTATCGAAGGCGCAGCGAGTACGGGAAAAGGCAATCATGCCGCCTTCGATACCAGCGAGGACTGTCTGGGCGACTGAGCACTGCCCAATGCTCGCGTCCGACGACGTTCAACATAGTTTTAGCTCCAAGACCACTGGTCGATATTGTTCACCAAAGACCACCCGTGCCCGTGGGGGTGCGGCTTCTGCTCGGCCACCTTCAAGCCCTCGCGCTCGAAGTACAAGTGATCCACGTTGGCGAGCCACACCCAGGTGGCCGCCCCCTCCGGCGCCACGCCGGTTTCCGTGGCCGCGTCCCATTGGGCGGCCTGGTAGAAGGGATAGGACTCCTCTACGGTACGAGCCGCCTGGGCCGCTTCCAAGTTCGCGTCCACCGTGTCGTTCATGTACTGGGCGTAGTTGCCCCAACCGGCGGAGTAGGTGAGCTCGAACAGCTCCACCGGCGAGTTGGAGCCCCAGCCCCACAGCACCGGATCGGCGTACTGCCGCAGGTAGATGTCGTCCCAGCTGGCCCCCTTCGGCTCGACGGCGATGCCGAGGGCCGCCGCCTGGTCGGCGAAGTCGTAGGCCAGAGCCTGGCGCGTGGAATCGCCGGCGGCGTAGTACAGGTCGAAAGCGCAGGGCAGCCCGTCCCGGGCGCGCATCCCGTCGTCGCCTCGCGCCCAGCCGGCCGTATCCAGCAGGCGCTCGGCCGCCGCGACGTCGGTTTCCACGCGCATGGCCTCGCTCGACCAGGGCATGCCGTCGCCCACCGAGTAGGCCGCTCGGCCGAAGCCGGCCAGCACGTGCTCGATCATCTGGCTGCGGTCGATGCCGTAGTTGAGCGCGCGCCGCACGGCGATATCGCTCGTGACGTCGTTGCCGCCGGCGTAGACCATGTCGCCTTCCACGGTCACATCGGTGCCAGCGGGGTTGCAGGGCAGCGAGATGCCGCGGGAGTCCACCGAAGCGCAGTTGAGCAGCGTGTAACCCGCGGGAACCGCCCCGGCCAGCGCCGCCGAGGTGTAGGCCACGTCCGCCGTGCCCGACTGGGCGGCGGCCAACGACGCGTCCTCTTCCATAAACAGCACCACAACGCGGTCCATGAGCGGTTTCTCGCCGTAATAGTCGGGGTTGGCGCGCAGGATCACCTGCTGGCCGCGATCCCACTGCTCCAGCATATAGCGGCCGCTGCCGATGGGGTGCTCACCGTAATCGGGCCCGTAGGCATGGGCCGGCACGATGCCCACCACGGCGAGCGTGTACAGCAGCGCATTGTTCGGGCGCTTCATGGCGATCTCGCAGGTTGTGGCGTCAACGGCCCGCGCCTCGTCCACCATGGACAGATCCGCTTCGGCCGCTTCGCCGTTCACGATTCCGTTGATGGTGAAGGCCACGTCCTCGGCCGTGAGCGGCACGCCGTCGGTGAACATCACGTCCTCGCGGATATGGAACGTCCAGGTGAGGCCGTCCTCGGAGCAGCCGTAATCGGTGGCGAGATCGTTCACGAAGGCGAGGTTGTTGTCCGTGGCGATGAGCGTCGATTGGATGAGCGGCTCGTGCACGTGCTCGCCGGCCCCCCACCCCACGAGCGGATCGAAGCCGGCGGCCGGTTCCGAGGAGGGCGTCATGGTGATTACCACCTGGCTTACGCCGTCAGGACCGACGCCGGCACCCGCCGCGCCGGCAGCCGCAGGTTCGTTCGCGCCCGAGTCTGCCGCTCCCCGTGCGCACCCCGCCAAAAGCGCGACGCTCCCCGCCGCTCCGGCAAGTCCCGCTGCACGCACGAAGTTCCTTCTCGTCAGGGCCATGGCTTCTCCTCCTGTTAGTGTTACGTCTCTTCAATGCGTAACAATACCATAGGCGAGCCGTCGGTGTTACGGAATTTCGATTCGTAAGACGAATGGCCGATGCAAAAGGTAAATAGCCGCCATCCCGCTAATGCAGGACGCTGTCGCGGGGCGGGGTTCCGCGCGCAGTTCAATGGAGTGCGCGCATCACCTTCCAAACCGCGGCGATACGGTGCACTCCATTGCTGTTTGAGCACGGCGCCCCGCCCCGCGACAGCGTCCGGAGGGGCGTCTCGGCCGTCAACGGCGGAGAAACTACTGCCCCATCATGTCCTGGATCTTCTTGAGGTCGCTCATGGACATGCCGCCCATGCCCGGAATACCCAGGCCGCGGCGGCGCTTGCCCTTCTTCCCCTTCTTGCCCTTGCGCGAGGCCTGCTGCTCCATACCGGCGGTGGCCTGCTTCACCATCTTCTTCGTCTCGTTGAACTTCTTCATCATCTGGTTCACGTCGGTGACGGTGACGCCAGCGCCCTTGGCAATGCGGGCGCGGCGGCTGCCATTCAGAAGCTCCGGTTTGGCGCGCTCGGCCTTGGTCATGGAGTTGATGATGACCTCCATGGCGTCGAGTGCCCCTTCATCAACCTGACCGGAGCCGAGTGCCTTGTCGCCGCCGGGCAGCGCGCTGATGAGCTTGGAAACGCCGCCCATCTTGCGCACCTGCTTGTTCATCATGAGGAAGTCGTCCAAGGTGAGCTGGCCGCGCATCATGCGCTCGGCCTCCAGCTCCTCCTCTTCGGCCTGCTGCACGCGCACGGCGTTCTCGATGAGCGAGACGACGTCGCCCATGCCGAGGATGCGCTTGGCCATGCGGTCGGGGTGGAAGACCTCCAGGGAATCGGGCTTCTCGCCCGAGGAGATGAACTTGATGGGTTTGCCGGTAACCTCGCGGATGGAAAGGGCGCCGCCGCCGCGGGCGTCGCCGTCCATCTTCGACATGATGACGCCGTCGAAGTCGACCGACTCGGCGAAGGCCTCCACGACGTTCACGACGTCCTGGCCGGTCATGGCATCCACCACCATGAGGATCTGATCGGGGTGCGTGGCGTCCTTGATGGCCTGGGCCTCCTCCATCATGTCGGCGTCCACGTGCAGACGACCCGCCGTGTCGATGATGACCACGTCGCGCAGGTTGTCGATGGCGTCCTGGATGCCCTCGCGCGCGATGGCCACCGGGTCGCGCCCGTCGCCGCGATAGACCCGCACGTCGATCTCGTCGCCCAAGGTCTGCAGCTGGTCGGCCGCCGCGGGACGGTACACGTCGCCGGCGATGAGCAACGGCGAGTGATTCTCCTGCTTCAGCCGGTAGGCAAGCTTGGCCGCCGCCGTGGTCTTGCCGGAGCCCTGCAGGCCCACGAGCATGATGACGTTGGGGATGCGGCTTGAGAGCACGAGCCGGGAATCGGTGCGGCCGAGCAGCTCGGTCAGCTCGTCGAGCACGATCTTCACGACGTTCTGAGCCGGGGTGAGCGAGTCCAGCACGTCGGCCGACAGGCAGCGCTCCTTGGTGCGGGTGACGAAGTTCTTCACCACTTTGAAGTTGACGTCGGCCTCCAGAAGCGCCAGGCGGATCTCGCGCATGGCGGCGTTGATGTCGTCCTCAGTCAGACGGCCCTTGCTGCGTAGGCCGGAGAAGATGCCCTGAAGGCGTTCGGAGAGGTTCTCGAGCATGGGGATTCCTTATCTATTCAAACAGGCGCTTCCAGAAGCTTTTCTTTTCGGGTTCGGGGGCCGGCTCGCCCTCAGGCTCGCCCTCGGGCTCGTCCTCGGCGTTTTCATCGACGGCGGCCATGGCGAGCTCGGCCAGCTCGTCGTCGGTGAAGGGGGCGTCGTCGAAGACTCCTTCCTCGGCCGCCTCCGCAACGGCTTCGGCGTTGCGGTCGAGCTCCGTCAGCTCGGCAGCCTCAAGACCGGCGGAGGTATCCTCCTCGGTTTCCAGGACGAGCGTGTCGTGGGTGCGCCGGCCCAAGGCGGCTTCCAGCAGATCGGCATTGTCGGGCTCGGCTGCCGCCTCCTCCGCGGCATCGGCGAAGGCCTCTTCCGCATCGCCCTGCGCGTCCACCACGGGCATTTCGCCATCCTCGATCTCCGCGAGGGCCTCCACGGTCGCGTCCTCGACCGTCTCCCCGGCCGACCCCTCGACCGCCTCCTCGGCCTCGGCCGCGCACGCCGGCGCACCCGTGAGCACGTCCCGACGGCGCTCGCCGGCCGTGACGGCCGCCTCCTTGGCGTTCTCGCCGCGCAGGCCGTCCTCGTCCGCATCGAAGCGCTCGTCGAAGGTGCCGACGAGCGCCGAGGCGAACTCATGGGCGTCGAAGTCGCGCAAGTCGTCGATGCCCTCGCCCACGCCGATCTTCACGATGGGCAGCCCCAGCTCGTGGCTCACGGCCAGCGCGATGCCGCCTTTGGCCGTGCCATCGAGCTTCGTGACGATAAGGGCGTCCAAATCCAGCGCACGGTTGAACTCGCGGGCCTGCTGCAGGCCGTTCTGGCCCGTGGTGGCGTCGATGACGAGCACCGTGTACACCGGCAGCTTCGAGCGCTTGCGCACCACGTTCACTACTTTCTCCAGCTCGCGCATGAGGTCGGCGGAAGTGTGCAGGCGCCCGGCCGTGTCGATGAGCACGAGCTCGGCACCGGTCGCTTCGGCGCGCTCCAGCGTGTCGTAGCACACACTCGCCGGATCGGCTCCGCGCTCGCGGGTGACCATCTCCACCCCGGCGCGGCGCGCCCACACCTCAAGCTGCTCGATGGCGGCGGCGCGGAAGGTGTCGGCCGAGCCCAGGATGACCGCGCGACCCGCATCGGTTTCCGCCTTGGCGAGCTTGCCCACGGTGGTGGTCTTGCCCGTGCCGTTGATGCCTACGAACAGCACCACGGCCTCATCGCCGCCGAAGATGTCGGCCCCGGGCTCCGTGAAGGCGCCGGCGATCTCGTCGTTCAAGAGGTCGAGCACCGCATAGGCGTCCGGCAGCGCCTTGCGGGTAGCCTGGTCGCGCAGGTTCTCCACGATGTCGCTGGCCGCCGCCCCGCCCACATCCGACAGGATGAGCGTCTCCTCCAAGCCCTCCCAGAACTCCTCGTCCAAATCGGGCCCACGGTCCAAAAGGACGTTCATCGACTCCTTGAACTTGTCGCGCGAGCGGGAAAGCCCCTCACTGATGCGATCGAAAAAGCCCATCGGGCACTCCTTCAAAAATCAAAATGACGTTTTCCCCAGTTTACCCCATCGAGGGCCGGGCGAGACGCACGGCGGCCAGGCGACAAATCACAACCACGAGCTGACGATGGGAACCCAGCCCATGATGAGGATGATGACCACAAGCACCGGCACACCGAAGCGCATCCAGGGGAGCAGCCACGCAGGGAACTTGAGCCCCTCCCCCTCGTTGGCCTCGGCAAGGAACCTCTTCCAGCCCCAGCCGCGCCGCGAGACGCAGAACATCACGAAGACGAGCGAGCCCAAGGGCATGATGTTGCTGGACACAAGGAAGTCCTCCACGGTCTGGATGTTGCCCACCCCGGGCATGACCACATCCGAAAGCACATTGAACCCGAGCGCGCAGGGCAGCGACAAAAGCGGGATGGCGATGAGGTTCACCGTAACGGCCCGCCGGCGCGACCAACCCCACTGGTCCATGGAGAATCGCAGGATGCCCTCGAACACGGCGATGACCGTGGAGAGCGCCGCGAAGGACATGAACACGAAGAACAGCGTGCCCCACACCTGTCCGCCCCACATCTGCTCGAACACGCTCGGCAGCGTGATGAACACAAGGCCGGGGCCCGAGTCCGGCGCCACGCCGAAGGCGAAGCAGGCCGGGAAGATGATGAGCCCCGTGGCCAGAGCCACGCCGGTGTCGAGCACGCCGATGGTGGCCGCCTCGCCCATGAGCGAGCGATGCTTGTCGATATAGCTGCCGAAAATGGTCATGGAGCCCATGCCGATGGACAGGGTGAAGAAGGCCTGGCCCATGGCCGCGTAGGCCGCCTCGAAGAACATATCCGGACTGCCGAAGATCTTCGAGAAGTCCGGCAGCAGGTAGAAGGCCACGCCGTCGGCCGCCCCCGGAAGGGTGAGCGCGCGCACCACGAGCACCCCCAAGATGGCGAGCAGGGCGAGCATCATGGCCTTGGTGATGCGTTCCACGCCCTTTTGCACCCCCAGCGAGCAGATGAGGATGGAGACGACGCACACCACCGCCATCCAGAAGACGCATTCCACCGGCGAGGCCAGCATGGCGTCGAAGACGGCCGAGGTGGCCTGCGAGTCGGCCCCCACGAACTGCCCGGAGGCGAACTTCGGCACGTAGGCGAGCATCCAACCGGCCACCGTGGTGTAGAACATCATGAGCAGATAGCACCCGGCGATGCCCACCCATTTGTACTTGTGCCAGTGAGTGCCCGCCGGCTCCAGCACGTTGAAGGCCCGGGCGATGGAGCGCTGGGAGCCGCGGCCCACGGCGAACTCCATGACCATGATGGGCAGTCCCAAGATCACCAGGAAGATGAGGTACATGACGAGGAAGGCCGCGCCGCCGTACTCGCCGGTGATGTAGGGGAAGCGCCAGACGTTGCCGAGGCCTATGGCGCAGCCGGCGGAGATGAGGATGAACCCCAGACGGCTGCCGAATCGCTCACGTTCCAATAACGTCTCCTTTAAACGAGCCGCGCCCCGACGAGCACGACCGCTGATTTTTCACGAGAGATCATGCTAACAGAACAGAGAAGCCCGCTGCTCGGGGATTTCCAAGCAGCGGGCTTTCCCTTTTCCATCCAAGCGCCCCGAACACTGCGGGCCGGAGCGTCTGGCGCGTTACTTGTTCTCGGCGGCCTTCTTGGCGTCGTCAGCCTTGTCCTTGGCGGCATCGGCGGCATCGGCAGCCTTCTCCTTGGCGGTATCGGCCGCATCCTTGGCCTTTTCGGCGGCGTCGTCGGCGGCGTCCTTGGCCTTGGCGGCGGCATCGGCGGCAGCGTCCTTCAGGTCGCCGGCCTTCTCGGCGGCAGCATCCTTCAGGTCGGCGGCCTTCTCGGCGGCGGCGTCCTTCAGGTCGCCCGCCTTATCGGCCAAATCGTGGGCACCGTCCTGGAACGCCTCCTTGATGTCCTCGCCGGCTTCCTTCATCTTATCGATGAAACTCATGGTGAATCTCCCTTCATCGGGTCTTGCGCGTGTATCCACCATACCGTGCCGCAGCCGTCGCCGCCTCGCGATGAGCCCATCCGACGATGACCCCTTGACGACCCGTTAATCTGCGGTCATCTGCGGCAGGCGCCCTATTCTCCCCCCCCCTTATTTGCAGATCGCTGAAAAAAAGATGGCGTCCGCAAAGAACGGACGCCATCTGGGAGAGGTCAGTTAAGACGTGCTCCCTCTTGCTTATGCATTCACCTTCTTCGGCAGATACCACACCGACGGGTTCGTGCCCTCCTCGGGCAATAGCTGGAAGCCCTCGGCTGCCTCGGCCTGGGAGCGAAGATCGTCAAGTTCTCCGAATACGCGAGCGCCAGCGGGACAAGCGGCAACACAAGCCTGAACGCGCCCGTCGCCCGCATCGATGCGATCGGCGCAGAACGTGCACTTGTCAACGGTGCCCTTGGGCATCGTGGGATACATAATCTCCTCGTACTCGTTGAGCGTCTCGCCAAAATACCCGTTCTCATCCTCGCGGTAATAACGAGCTCCGTAGGGGCAAGCGCTCATGCACGACTTGCAGCCGATGCACTCGTCCTTGTCGATCGCGACAATGCCGTCCTCGCGCTTGAACGAGGCCCCGGTTGGGCACACCTCAACACACGGAGCGTTCTCGCAATGCATGCACAGCATGGGATAGGCCGTCATGCGAACGTCGGGATACTCGCCGACGTACTCGATCTCCACATGGGCGCGCGTTACCTTAGGCGGCGTTCCATGGGCCTCTTTGCACGCGACGGCGCAGGCATGACAGCCGATGCACTTTTTAAGATCGATGAGCATTCCATACGTCATGGCTTATCCCTCCCTAGGAAATCTTCTCGACTTTGACGCGAACCGTCTGATCGAGCGCCGAGCAAATGTAGTCGAAACGCTTGGGATCATGACCCGGCACGAGATGGGCGATAGGCGTTCCCTTACCCTTGCTGCTCGGAATAAACTCTGAATGGGAGCCCCATGATCCGCAAATAACGGCCATGCATTCGGGATGGATCTTCTCCGAAGTCACAAGGACGCCCTCGACGAAGGAATCGTACTGACTGACGAGACGAATCTTGTCGCCGTCGACAAGCCCCTTCTCCGAAGCCGTGGCAGCGTTCATTTCCACAGCATAAGCGCAAGGGTTGGACTCGTTGATCTCGTTGACATAAGGATTGGCAAGACCCCATGAGTCAACATTGATGGAATCGGTGTAGTAAACGGGGAACAGGGCGAAATCTGGATCGGTCACCTCCCATTCCGTGCAAGGCTTCCAATCCGGGAATGGCTGATAATCATCAGTTTCCCAATAGATACCGAGTTCCTCGACGGTCTTTTCGATCTTTTCCTTTGCTTCGAACATAAAATCCCAGTACAGCGGCACTTTACCGGGCGCATTATTTGCCCAGATGTACACTTCATCGACATCGCGTGGATGCGTGTAGACGCCATGCTCCTTAAACCAGTCGAAATCATGCTCCTCGTCGACGAGGCTCTTGGTAACGGAATTCGCGAACGCCTCGAGGTTGAAGGGCTGATCCATGGGAACGGAATATTCGTCCTTGACCCGATACACCATGTTCATAAGCCCGACGTAATTCGCAGTCATGCCCTTGCGATCGGCAAGATCACCCATTATCTCGAAAATGGACTTCACACCGTCTTTCGGCTCGACAACCGGCTGCATGATGGGATATGTCCACGGCACATCCAAGCCACAGATCACCCGGTGATTGAAGAACATATGAGGTAAAGGATCGATTCGCTCTAGATAGTTCGCCTCAGGAAGGAACACGTCGTACAAATAGGAGGATTCATTGAGGAACAGATCGACACCCACAATGAAATCGAGGTTCTTTAACATTTCGATTTGTTCGTCATGATTGCCCCACCATTTAATGGGATTGCAACCATAAACAAGCGCAGCCTTAACGGGCTGAGTGCCGTACAAATCAGGATCGCACTGGGCCAAGTTGAAGAAATGCGCGTCCTCTCCAAGCGGCTGGAGAGCGAGCATGCTCATATCGGTCGGCTTGTACTCCTCGATCGGCTTACGCACGCGCTCGTAGTACGAGCCAGGATAGGCCATAAGCAGCGAAACATCGTTTATGAAGCCGTCTTCCTCCCAAATGGAGGGACGGAACTGAACGACGTTCTCGGGGTCATCGGTAATGCCGTTGCAGGCAGGATCGAATCCGATAAGCCCTCCCACCGAGTTCGCGGCGCCCACGATAACATTCAGCATAATGACAGCCCAGCAGGCATGGTACGCATGCTTATGCCGCGTCAGGCCGGAGAACAGATCGACGCAAACGGGACGGTAGGGCATAGTCACTCCACCGACCTCGATAGTCTCGCCAATATGGGCGGCTTCACCAAACTCCTTGGCAATCTGACGAATAGTGGCGGCGGGAACCGTGGTGATCTCTTCTTGATATTCAGGCGTATAGCGCGAAACGTGGGCCTTGTAAAGAGTAAATGCCGTTGTGCAAGCAACGCCATCGACCACAAACGTGCCCTCCAACACTGGCTGCGCGCACTCATCGTAGGGCTTGGCGGTGTTGTCCGATGCATCCATGTAGAGTGCCTTGTTCGACTCGGGATGACGCAAGATGCGCTGCGTCTCATCGCTGACGAGAGCCGGACCGTTCGTACGGTTCGTTAGATACTCGGCATCGAAGATCCCCAGTTCGTTCACAAGAACGTTCGCGATCGCCAACGCAGCGGCGGCGTCGGTGCTGGGGCGTATCGGCACCCAAAGGTCAGCCGCTTCGGCACCAGCTGACATATGAGGATCAAAGTTGACCAGACGCATCCCCTCCGCGCGGCGCTTGGAGAAAAGTTCCGCCGTCATATTGAAGCCGTGACGCGTGGCAACGCCAGCGTTGGTGCCGAACTGGATGAGATAGTTGCAATACTCGTAATCGGGTTTCGCGTTACCCGCTCCTGTATAGATGTAGCTCACCTGATGAACGCCCGTGCCGCACAAGTCGGCAATGGCATTAGCCGGCTCATAGGCTCCATAGAGAGCACCAAGCGCCATGCCCTTGACTAAGCTGCCCGTTTGACTAGCGACCATCGACATGCTCCCCAGGGCTCCGGGGTACTCCGCAACCGCCTTTGAGAAAGCCTCGTCAACAATATCGTACGCTTCATCCCAGCTGATCTCGACCCAACCTGGATCGATGTCAATCCCCTTCTCGGGATTCGTGCGTTTCATGGGCTTGGTGATACGGTTCGGATCGTACTGTTGCATGATGCCCGCGGCGCCTTTTCCGCAAATGTGGCCATAACCGATGGGGCTATCCGAATTACCCGTCAACTCCACGACCACGCCATCGATAACGTGCGCCTTGATAGAGCAGTTGTTAAAGCACATGTTGCAAGTGGTGGGAATCCACTCTCCCGCGCTCGGATCGTAAGCCGTCTTCTCTGGCGAGGTGATCGCCAGATCGGTTCCCTCCTTCTCTGCCGTACCCGACGAGCAACCCACCAGTCCAGCGGTGAGAGCCGCAGCGCCGGCTCCTGCCACGAACCCTCGGCGACTGACGTTCAAGTCGTTCTCGCTCATGGTGTACCTCCCTCTAAACTAAAGGGATTCCCCTGCCCTCTGCAGAGGACATTCCCCTGGCACCCTCAAATGCCTATTGTCAGGGTACACTACTCAACTATGACAATCAATAACTTTGATTATCCTATTTAGGATATAATGGAACCCCTTTTGAGAAGATACGCGGTCTCACTGCTCAATGCTGAGAATTATGGTGCGCTTTTATTGCAAATCGAACACCATGGAGGATGCATCCGCTCGCAATTTCGGCACTAACGGAACTGGATCGGCACCGGATAGCCGTGGGCTACTTCAAGAAACCATCAATATTGTTAAAAGCCTCACCGAAGGCGCTCGGAGCGATAACAAGGCCGCCCTTTTCTTTCACGGACTCATAAATGAGGTTCATCGTACGCAACTGAAGTGCCTTATCGTTGCGCTCGTAAACCGCTGCCGCCTCTACAAACATCTCAGAGATGTCCTTTTCCACCTCGGCGAGAAGCAGACGCGAGTTACGCTCTCGCTCAGCTTGGGCCTCTTTGGACAAAGCGTCCTGCAACTCTGACGGCACAGCGATATCGCGAATCTCCACCGAGACAACCGTGATGCCCCACGCACGCGTTTTCTCTTCGAGGATCGCTTTTATCTCATTGTCCAATTGCTCGCGGCGCGTCGCCACCTCGGCGAGATTGATGCGACCCACCGCATCGCGCAGGGCGGTTTGAGCAGCCCACCATACCGCCGATGAATAGTCTTCCACCTCCACGCAGGCGTCTTTGGGATCCCAAACCATCCAGAACAACACCGCATCGATGCCGAGCGGCACAAGGTCGGCCGTCACAGCCTCCTCAGCCGAGAACGGCGTGGTGATAATGCGCTGGTCAACTCGCGCAGCCACTGATTCGACAATAGGAACAACCACATATAATCCTGGTCCATCGATGCGATTGAACTTCCCTAGGCGCAGAACCACGACACGCTCCCACTGCGGAGCGATGCGAACGGTACTCGAGGCCACCAGACCCACTGCTACGCCGCCCAAAAGGGCCACGGGCAGCGATGCGTTCCACACAAGGAACGCGAACAGACCGCCGGAAGTCAAGAAGAGCGCTATAGCGAACAGGTAAACGCTGTTACGCGACGTCTTTTTCGCCGTCGGCGCCGCCATAGACCCCGTCAATGCCTTAACGCGCGCAGGAACCTGCTCGGCCTCTCGCGCCTGCTTCGCCTTACTTCTCACCCTTCTCCCCCTTGAACTGGTGCTAGGCTACTCCACCGAGCAGAATGAGCTGCTCGGACACAAGATCATGGATATCCTCCGCCGACATCCCTGCCGTGAGCGCCTGCTGGACAAAATCAACGGCGAGCGCTTCCACGTCGCCATCAACAACCGAAAGATGAGCGTTCTTGAGGTCGGAGACGTATGTTCCGCGGCCACGTTGGGTGTAGATGTAGCCATCGCGCTCAAGATCCTGGTACACCTTGTTCACAGTATTGTAATTGACTCCCAGCTGCACTGATAGCTCTCGAACCGATGGCAGTCTTTCACCTCGCTCGAACTTGCCTGACGATATCAAGTACACCAACCGCTTGCGAATTTGAATCCAGATAGGGACGACGCTCTTCTCGTTAATGCGAAAGTCGCTAATAGGATCGGCTTTCGCCTGTGCTGATATATTCGATGCTGTCTCCGCCATGCTCATGGTATCGTCCTTCTCTAAGTGATTGCGTCATAGTATCACAGAGGACGACGACAGCAAAGCACCCTCTCAGCTTCTATAGCACCGAAGAGGAAGCCACCCGTTAGCTCCAGAAGCCCAGCGCGCTCATGAAGACAAGATTAAATCTTTCGGTAGCCATGAGCAGCGCCATTCGAAGGCACAAACCTCCCACCAACGCACAAGCACTCCCTAGCACCACAGCCACCGGCGCGGGCAGACGGCGACAGACGACATCAACGGAGAAAGGCGCAACAAGCCCCATCATCACTACCCCAGCCCAAAACAGCGGTGCTATGCTCCCGCTCATTAGCGACTGGGCCGAGGTGCCCGCTGGCCCATCCGAGGCAAAGCAGCTGGCAAGAAAACCCGCTAAAACAAGCGCTTCGACGATGACGAAGACCATATCGAGCGGCAGCAGCGCATTGGTAGCCAGCTGCATGCCAGGCGAAGCCAAGCGGAAAAACGCCGTCACTATGAGCGCCGCGAGCCCGCACGCCAACGCTGAAGCCACGAAAAGCACGGGAACCCATCCTGTGTGAAGAAAGGGGAGCGAAGGATACATGGCGAGAAAGATGCCAGAATACACCACCACGAACAATGCCATTCCCATGGCCACCAAACTGCAGGCAAACTCGCACACACGCAGAACAACCTTCCCTGGAGCAAGCTCGTATTCATAGCCATCCCCTTCGCCGTCAGCAAGTGACCCCAGGACCAATGCGAGCGTCGCCATCACGCAAAATACCAGAATAGCCCACGCACCCATGGAAAGAAGACTGGAGGTCGAAGCAAGAAAGAGGTGAAACACCCGATCGGGCACACCCAAGTCGAGAAAAAGAAAAAGCGCGCTCACCGCCACAAGCACCGGACCGAGGATCAAACCGGCATCGGTAACAGCGCTCACACGCGCAAACCATCCTCCCGCTGCACGAGGACGAAAGCGCAGAACCATATCGACGACGGCACCGATAAGAAACGCGCCGGCCCCCGTGCCAGCGAGAAACAGATACAGCGCGATGTAAATGCTTACCATACTCGATTTCCCTTCCCCCTCGCAGCTCCCTCAACAACCCCATCCCTCAGCGTCTTCCGGCCAGCACGAACTCCAGGGAGGCGGTGGTCGCGTCGGCGCTCTTCAGCGTGACGGCGACGCGCTGGCCCAGCCGGTAGACCTTTCCCGACTCGTCGCCGACAAGCGTGTAGCGCACCGGGTCGAAGACGAAGTACTCGTCGCCCAAAGCCCGCACGGGAAGGATGCCCTCGGCCGTGCAATCGAGGCGCACGTAGAGCCCCCAGACCGCCACACCGGAGATCACAGCCGAGAAGGACTGGCCCACGAACGCGGCCAGATACTCGACCATCTTCAGCTCCTGGGACTCGCGGGCCGCCTCGTCGGCCACCCGCTCCATGGCCGAGGAGTGCTCGGCGATCCAGAGAAGCGCCGCCACCTCCTGGTCGAACTTCTCCGGACGGCGCGTGAGCGCGGCGCGCAGCATGCGGTGCACCACCAAATCGGGGTAGCGGCGGATGGGACTCGTGAAATGGCAGTACGCCTCGCTGGCAAGCCCGTAATGGCCCTGGTTCTCGGGCCGGTAGTCGGCCCTTTTCATGGCCCGCAGCAGAAGCGAGCTGACAAGCTCCCCCTCGCTGCGGGGCGCGCTTGCCGCCAAAATCTCCTGGATGACCTTCGGATCCCCCGCCACCAGCCGTGCCTCCATGGGCTTTTCGAACCAATCGAACTCCTGGAACACGGGAATGAGCGAGCCCAAGGCATCGGAGGCCGGAGGTTCGTGGACGCGGTACAGGCAGGGAAAGCCGCGCCGCTCCAGGTAGCCGGCCACGGTCTCGTTGGCCAGGATCATGGCCTCCTCCACCAGGCGCGTGGCGTCGGTCTTGCGGCGCAGCGCGATGTCGGTCGGCCGTCCCTCCGCATCGAGGATCACCTTGGCCTCGGTCGTGGCGAAGTCGATGCCGCCGGCCCGGGCGCGGGCCGCCTCCCGGGCGCGGGCGAGCCGCGAGCATTCCACGAGCCGCCAGGCAATATCGCCCCCGGCGGCGATGGCGGCCTTGTAGTCGACGAGGATGTCGTCGGCCTCACCGTAGGAAAGGCGCGCGTCCGAGCGGATGAGGGCCGGGTACAGCGAGAAGCGCACGAGCTCCCCCTCATCGTTCAGGAACAGGTCGGCCGTCATGGAACGCCGCTCGGCGCCGGGCGCGAGCGAGCACAGCTCGTCGGAAAGAGCCGGGGGCAGCATGGGGATGACGCGGTCGGCCAGATACACGCTCGTGGCGCGCCGACGCGCGTCCAAATCGACCGAGGAGCCCCAGGGCACGTAGTGGCTCACGTCGGCGATGTGCACGCCGAGCCGCCACAGCCCCTCCCCTTCCAGATAATCCAAGGACAGCGCATCGTCGAAATCTTTGGCGTCGGCCGGATCGATGGTGAAGGTGAAGCGGTCGCGCAAGTCGCGGTAGCCGGCGGCCAGTGCCCCCTCCGCATCCAAGGTCGCCGCGGCCGCGTCAGCCAGAGCCCCCTCCGAGAACACCGTCTCCAGCTTGTGGCGGCCGACGATGAGGTCGATGCCGGCCCCCGGCGCGTCGGAGGTATCGGCGAGCACCTCTTCCACAAAGCCCGTGGCGGCGCTGCGGCGCGTCGGGAACTGGGCGATGCGCACGCGCACGAGCGCCCCGTCGGGCACCTCGGGCGACTCGGCGCGCATGGTGAACACGTCGTAGGGAATGCGCGGATCGGCGGGGACCACCACCCCGAAGGGCTCGGCCACCTCGTAGCGCCCCACCAGCGTGTCGTGGGCCCGGTCGACGACCGAGAGCACCCGGGCGGCGGGACGACCCGTCATATCCCCGTCGTCATCCGCGACTCGCCGCCCCTTCGATGCCCCGGCCCGCAGAGGCGCGATTTCCACCAGATCGCCGTCGAAGGCGCCGGCGAGGCCCGAGGCGGGGATGAAGTACTCCCCCTCGGCCGTCTGCACGAAACCGAAGCCGCCGGCGCTCACGGTGAGAACGCCCCGGGGATTCGCCTTGGGGCGGCGGCGCGTGTGCTTCCTGTTGCGGCTCACCCTATCTCCCTTCCCTTACGAGACGCGAAGGCGCCCGTGCACGTTGCGCGGCCGATCCTAGGCCGCCGGAATGAGCGAGCGGGCGATGTCGATGCCGGTGGCCAGCTGGGAGTCCGCTCCATCCTCCCCCTCGCCGTTTACCACCCCCACCTGGGGCACGATACCCACGTTGTCGATGGGCTCGCCCTGGGGCGTGAGGTAGTAGGCAGCGGTGTAGCGCACAGCCCCGCCGAAGTCCAGCTCGCGCACCACCTGCACCGAGCCCTTGCCCATGCTCGTCTCCCCCACCACGTCGGCCCGCTCGTTGTCCTGCAGCGACGCGGCGAGCACCTCGGCGGCGGCGGCCGTGTAGCGGTTCACCACCACGACAAGCGGCACGTCCTTGTACGGCGCGTCGCCCGCGGCCGATTTGGTGGTGGCCGGCCCATCGTTGCCCTGAATCTGCACGAGGACGCCGGAGTTCACGAACAGGCTCGCGATATCGACGGCCTGGGTGAGGTATCCGCCGGCGTTGTCCCGCAGATCGAGCACGATGGCCCCGGCCCCCTGCTCGATGAGCGATTTCGTCGCCTGGTCCACCAACTCCGCGGCGTTGCTCGAGATCTGGCGCACCTTCACGACGCCCACGCCGTCGGAAAGCGCGGTAGTGAGGTTCGCCTCCTCGTAGACCTTGCAAGTGAGCGTCGTGGTGAACTGCTCGCCGGTCTGGGCGTCAAGGCTCGCCGGGCGCATCCAGGTCACTGACACCGTCGCGCCCTCGTCTTTGGCCAGCGCGTTCACCACCTCGGTCATCGACCAGGCCGATACGTCCTCGCTGTCGATGGAGGTGAGAAAGTCGCCCTGCTGCACGCCTTTGGCCTCGGCCTCGGAGCCCTCGAAGACATCCGACACGTAGGCGCGCCCGTTGTAGTCGGCGAACACCACGCCGATGCCGGCGTAGCTGCGCTCGGTGGTCTCCTTGATGTAGGTGTTGTACAGATCGGGGTTGTAGTAGGTGGCGTAGGGGTCGCCCGTGGACTTCATCAAGTCGTCGAGCATGGAATAGGTGGCCGCCGTAAGGTCGATCTCGTCCATGGAGTACGTGGAGAGGATGTCCTCCACATCGCCCACCCGGGCCGAGACGGACTCGAAGGTGTTGTTGGCCGCCGCAGCCGCAAGCGCCTCCCGCTCGCCATCGGAAACCGGGATGCCCCAACTCGCCACCAGCTCGGTCTGGCTGCGCAGGGCGAAGCCCCCGACGAAGGAGACGGCGACGAGAATGACCGCGAGGAACACGCGGAGCAGACCGTGGCTCGTCGCCTGATCGACCCGCCGCTCGCTGCGGGCCCGGGGGTTGGGGGTGAGATGCCGCCCGTTGCGTTCTTTGGCCATGGCCGCTCCTTGCACGTGACTCCGTCAATCTGAAAAGCGCGACCCCCTCGGCTCATCAGTGCCGCGGGGGTCGCGCCGACGTTCCAAACCTTTAAGGAAGATTCTACACCTTCAGGTACCGCCTCATGGCGAAAGCGGAGCCGAGAAGGCCGATTACGAGACCGGCTACCACCAGCACGATGTAGATCATGATGTAGGTGTTGCCCGAGACGTCCAGCGAGAGGAAGGACAGGGCGCTTTGCAGCTTGGGGATGCCGTACATGCGCAGCACCTGCAGGACGCCCACGGCCAGAAGCGAGCCGATAAGGGCGTGCAGGGCGCCCTCCATGAGGAAGGGCCCGCGGATGAACCCGTTGGACGCGCCCACCAGGCGCATGATGGCGATCTCCTTACGCCGGGCCATGATGGCCAGGCGGATAGTGTTGTTGATGAACACGAGCGCGATGAACACGAGCAGCAGCACCAGGGCCACGCCCAAATAGCGCACGTACTTGGTCACCGAGAACAGGCGATCCACCGTCTTCTGGCCGTACTTCAGCGAATCGGCCGGGTTGTCGGGCTCGTCGCAGATGGAGCGGAACGTCTCGTCGGCCTCGATGGCGGCGGCGATCTCGTCGACCTTCTGCGGGTCGGCGAGGCTCACGTCGATAGAGGCGGGCAGCGGGTTCGTTCCGTCCAGCTGCTCGATGATCTCGGGGTTGGTGGTCATGGAGTTGCTGAAGTTCTCCAGCGCCTGCTCCTTGGTGGTGAAGCCGACGCTTTCCACGCCGTCCATGCCCTGGATCATCGCGGTGACAGCGTCGATGGACTCCTGCGGCGCATCGTCGGCCACGTAGGCGGTGATGGAGACCTCGTCCTCGATGGAGGACACGAGGCGCTCCACAATGGTGCCGCCCACGAGGAACACGCCGATGATGAGCAGCGACAGGAAGATGGTGATGATGGAGCCGAGCGTCGTGGAGAGGTTGCGCGCGAAGCCCTGGAGCGACTCCTTGAAGAAGTAGAAGAGACTAGACATCGAAGCCGTACACCCCCCGGTCCTGGTCGCGAGTGAGATGCCCGCGGTCGAGCGCGATAACGCGACGGCGCATGTTGTCGACCATCTCGCGGTCGTGAGTGGCCACGAGCACCGTGGTGCCCGTGCGATTGATGCGCTCGAGCAGATCCATAATGCCGCGGGAGGTCTGCGGATCCAGATTTCCCGTGGGCTCGTCGCAGATGAGCAGAGGCGGCCGGTTCACGATGGCGCGCGCGATGGAGACGCGCTGCTGCTGGCCGCCGGAAAGCTGATCGGGATAGCTGTTCAGCTTGTCGGAGAGGCCCACGAGGCGCAGCACCTCCGGCACTTGCGTCTTGATGACGTGCCGGCTCTTGCCGATAACCTCCAGGGCGAAGGCGACGTTCTCGAAGACCGTCTTGTTCGGCAGGAGCTTGAAGTCCTGGAACACGCAGCCGATGTTGCGCCGCAGGTAGGGCACGCGCCAATTGCGCATGGTGGTCAGATCCTCGTCAGCCACGTAGATCTTGCCCGAGGTGGGCTTGATCTCGCGGGTGAGCAGGCGAATGAAGGTGGATTTGCCGGATCCGGAGTGGCCCACGAGGAAGATGAACTCGCCGGCGAAGATCTGCAGGGTCACATCGCTTAAGGCGGGCTTCTTCGGCTGGGCCGGGTAGGTCTTGGTCACATGATCGAAGGTGATGACCGGCGCGCCCATGGGGGCGGCCATCTCGTCCACTTCGAGCATAGGCAAAGCCTGGGACAGCTGGGAGGTCATCGACGCCTTCTGGGCGTGGCCGGGCTGGGGCGCCGCCGCGCGGGCGCGCGGGTTGTTGCCCTGGGCCGGCGCGCCGGCGTGACGGCCGGCATGACCAGGAATTCCCTGGTTCCGTTCGTTCGTCACAGCTTGCTCCGTTCAGGTTGTTCGTTACTGAGACTGAAGTATTTTAGCAAAGGCCCGCGCGCTCACGAACCTTTTTCACAGCTTCAACAATGGCCGTAGCGTCAATGTTGAAATAGCCGAGCAGTTCCTCGAACTCGCCGGACTTGCCGAAACGGTCGCGCACAGCCACGCATTCCACGCACACGGGGTCGGCGCCGGCCAGAAGCTCGCAGACCGCCGAGCCCAAGCCTCCGATGACGGAATGCTCCTCGGCCGTCACGACGCAACGGGTCTTCGCCACCGATTCGAGGATGGTCGCCCCATCGAGCGGCTTCACCGAGAACGCGTCGATGACCTCGGCGGAGATGCCCACATCGGCCAGCGCGTCGGCGGCGGCGAGCGCCTCGCGGATCTCCACGCCGTTGGCCACGATGGTGACATCGCTCCCCTCGCGCAGGACGTAGGCGCGACCGAGTTCCAGCTCCACCTCGTCGTCGTAGACGCAGGGCACGGCGGCGCGGCCCATGCGCACGTAGACGGGGCCCGGCGTGGCGGCGGCGAGGCGCAGGGCGGCGCGGGCGGCGGCGTAGTCGGCGGGCACGAGCACGCGCATGCCGGGAAGGCCGCGCATGAGGGAGACGTCCTCGAGCATCTGGTGCGAGCCGCCGTCGGGGCCCACGGAGATGCCCGCATGGGTGGGGGCGATCTTCACGTTCAGGTTCGAGTAGCACACGGTGTTGCGGATCTGGTCGTAGGCGCGCCCGGTGCCGAACACGGCAAACGAGCCCGTGAACGCGATGTTGCCGGCCAGCGAGAGGCCCGCGGCCACGTCGATCATGTTCTGCTCGGCGATGCCGCAGTTGAACAGGCGCCCGGCGTATCCCGCGTCGGCGAGCTTCTTGGTGGTGGTCGAGCCGGTCAGGTCGGCATCTACCGCCACGACGGGCACGCCCTCGGCGGCGAGCTCCGCGAGCGTGGCGCCGTACGCGGCGCGCGTGGCCTTCTTCTGGGCAGCGGTCTCGGCGTTTGCGAGTTTCACCATGGCGGGCCTCCTATTCCGCGTCGGCGGACAGCTCCGCCAGAGCCTTCTCAAGTTCCTCGGGCTTCGGCGCCTTGCCGTGCCAGCCGGCCTGATTTTCCATGAAGGAGACGCCCTTGCCCTTCACCGTGCGAGCGATCACACACACCGGACGGGCCGTATCGGCCGCCTCGGCCTTGATGCGGCCGAAAAGCTCGATGAGCGCGGGAATGTCGTGGCCACATACCCGCTGCACATCCCAGCCGAAGGCGGCGAACTTCTCGCCCAAATCCCCCGGATCGCACACGTCGTGGATGCAGCCGTCGATCTGCAGCTCGTTGTTGTCGATGATGGCCACGAGGCGCCCAAGCTTCTGATGGGCGGCGAACATGGCCGCCTCCCACACCTGGCCCTCCTCGCACTCGCCATCGCCGAGCACCGTGAAGACGAGGCCGTCCTCGCCGGTCAGACGCAGGCCGGCCGCAAGGCCCGCGGCCACGGAAAGCCCCTGGCCGAGCGAGCCAGTGGACACCTCCACGCCAGGCAGCAGGTTGGAGTCGGGATGCCCCTGCAGGCGCGTGCCAAGCTTGCGCAGGGTGCGCAGCTCGTCGATCGGGAAGAAGCCGGCGTGGGCCAGCGTCGCATAGAGCGCCGGCGCCGCGTGCCCCTTGGCCAGGATGAACCGGTCGCGGCCGGGCTTGTGCGGGTCGGCCGGGTTGTAGTCCATGACGCCGCCGAAGTACAGCGCCGTGAGGATATCGATGCAGGAGAGCGACCCGCCCGGGTGCCCGCTGCCCGCTTCCGTGATCATGGTCAGAATATCCTTGCGAATGTCGGTGGCCTTCGCCTGCAAGGCGGCAGTATCCATAAGCTTCCCTTTCCCGTTCGCTGCTAGGAGTTGGCTACTCTCCACGTATGATACCCGATGACGAAAGGTTCCAGGGCGCCGGAAAGGACGGCGTCCACATTTCCCGTCTCAACGCCGCTTCGGAGATCCTTCACGAGCTGGTACGGGAAGAGCACGTAGTTGCGAATCTGGCTGCCGAAGGAGTTGTCCATGCGCTCGCCGCGCAGCTCGTCCAGCTCTTCAGCCCGCTTGCGCTCCTCCAGCTCGTAGAGCTTGGCACGCAGCACGCGGAAGGCGGCCTCCTTGTTCTGCAGCTGGCTCTTCTCGTTCTGGCAGGTCACCACGATACCCGTGGGCTCGTGGGTAAGGCGCACGGCGGAATCGGTGGTGTTCACGCACTGGCCGCCCGGACCGCTGGAGCGGTACACGTCCACCCGCACGTCGGCGGGGTTTAAGTCCACCTCGATGTCGTCGGCGATGACCGGCAGCACCTCCACCGAGGCGAAGGTGGTCTGGCGGCGCTTCTTGGCGTCGGTGGGGCTGATGCGCACGAGGCGGTGGATGCCGATCTCGCTGCGCAGCATGCCGTAGGCGTAGCGGCCCTCGATCTGGATGGTGGCCCTGTCAAGGCCTATGCCCTCGCCGGGCACGAGATCGAGCACCGTCACCTTCCAACCCTTGTCCTCAGCGTAGTGGACGTACATCTGGTACAGCATGCGAGTCCAGTCCTGGGCCTCGAGACCGCCCTGACCGGGGTTCACCGTGAGGATGGCGTCGCCCTCGTCGAACTCGCCGGAGAACCAGGACTCGATCTCCAGCTGATCGAGGAGCGCTGCGAGCTCGGCAGCGGTGCGCTCGGCCTCCTCGGCGAAGGCCGCATCGTCGCCGGCCAGCTCGCATGCCGCCGCCGCGTCGTCCAGAAGACCGCAGGCCCGCTCGTAGTCCTCGATGGTGGCGCGAAGCCCCGCCGCCTTCTTCGAGACCGCCTGGGCCGTCGCCGCGTCGTTCCAAAAGTCCGGACGGGCCGTCTGCTCGTCCAGCGCGGCCAGCTCGTCGCGCTTCTCCTCGATACGCAAGAACGAGAAGGCATCGGACAGCCGACCCTGCGCCTTCTCGATCTCCTTTTGAATGTCTCTCAGTTCCATGCCTTGATCTAAATCTCCTTGAAACTCACCGGGGGCGGGCTGCGGGATACCGCTCAGTCGCTCAGACAGTCCTCGCTGGTATCGAAGGCGTCAAGGCTACTGCTCCCCTTCGCTTACCGCCTTCGATACCATCTGCGGAACTCGCTTGGTGAGCGGCACCCCGCATCCCGCTTCGCTCAACCTTAGTTGAGTGTGCGTCAAAGGTTCTGGCCATGGCACTTCTTGAACTTCTTGCCGGAACCGCAGGGGCAGGGATCGTTGCGCCCCACGTTGGCGTAGGGGTCTTCCTTGTCCTTGACGTAGGTCTGGGGCTTGCCGGCGGCAGGGCGCGGGGGCGCGGAGGGAACGCCGGAGGCGGCGCGGGCCGCGGCGGCGTGGCGACCGCGGATGCTCGACTCCTCCAGAGCCTGTTCCGGCGCCGAGTAGCTCATCTTGCGGGCCAGCGGGTCCTCCTGCTCCGCCAGGGCCGCCGGGGCCGGGCGGCCGGCACCGGCGGGGGCGCCCTCCGCCGCGGGCTTCGCGGCGATCTCCAGGCGCAGCAGCGTGCGCAGGTAGTCGTCGTACATCGAGCTCGTCAGATTCTGGAAGGCGTTGTAGGCCTCGTTCTTGTATTCCACGAGCGGGTCGCGCTGGCCGAAGGCGCGCAGGCCGATACCGGTCTTCAGGTAGTCCATCTCCTGCAGATGCGCCATCCAGCGCGTGTCGATGATGCGCAACATCACCTGGGCGGAGAGGTTCTCCATGAGGTCGTGGCCCAGCTGCTCGCTCTTCTGCTCGTAAATCCAGGTGAGGAAGTCGTTCAAAGCCTCGGCGACGTTTTCCGCCTCGTCCTCGTGATCGACCTTCGCCACGGAGAAATCGTTGCAGCCGGTCATGTTCGCGGCCCACAGATCGATGGCGCGCACATCCCAGTCGTCGCTGGCGGAATTCCCGGGGCAGCACTCCCCCACAATGGCGTCCACCGCGTCGCGGATGATGCCGGGAATGCGCTCGGTCATGGACTTGCCGTCCAGGATGGCGTTGCGCTCCTCGTAGATGGCCTTGCGCTGGAGGTTCATGACGTCGTCGTATTCCAGCACGTTCTTACGGGCGGCGAAGTGCATGGACTCCACCTGGCGCTGGGCGCTCTCGATGGATTTCGACACCATGCCGGCCTGGATGGGCATGTCGTCCTCTTGATTGGTCTTCTCCATCATGTGCGCGATGGAGTCCATCTTCGAGCCGCCGAACAGGCGCATCAGATCGTCTTCCAGCGAGAGGTAGAACTGGGTCACGCCCGGGTCGCCCTGACGGCCGGAACGGCCGCGCAGCTGGTTGTCGATGCGGCGGGACTCGTGGCGCTCGGTGCCGATGACGCAGAGTCCCCCGGCGGCGAGCACCTGCTCCTGCTCCGCGTCGCAGATCTCGCGGGCGCGGGTGAGGGCGTCGGCGCGGTCGGCCGCCGATGGGATGGGGCCGCGCGCCTCCTCGTCGCCCTCTTGGGCGTCCACGTCGAACCCGCGCTCGCGCAGCAGGTCCTCGGCGAGCATGTCCGGCTCGCCGCCCAAGCGGATGTCGGTACCGCGGCCGGCCATGTTGGTGGCGATGGTGACGGCGCCAAGGCGCCCGGCCTGGGCCACGATATGCGCCTCGCGCTCGTGGTGCTTGGCGTTCAGCGTCTCGTGCTTGATGCCTCGCTTGTCCAGAAGCCGCGAGAGCTTCTCGGAGTTCTCGATGGACACGGTGCCTATCAGGCACGGCTGGCCCTTCGCGTGGCGCGCGGCGATGTCGTCGGCCACGGCGTTGAACTTGCCGTCGATGGTGCGGTACACCAGATCGTTCTCGTCGACGCGGATGACCGGCTTATTGGGAGGAATGGCCATGACCGGCAGCTTGTAGATCTGGCGGAACTCCGCGTCCTCGGTCATGGCGGTACCGGTCATGCCGGAGAGCTTGTCGTAGAGGCGGAAGTAGTTCTGCAGCGTGATGGTGGCCAACGTCTGGTTCTCCTCGCGCACGAGCACGTGCTCTTTGGCCTCGAGCGCCTGGTGCAGGCCCTCGGAGTAGCGGCGCCCCTCCATGATGCGGCCGGTGAACTCGTCGACGATCTTCACCTCGCCGTCCATGACGACGTAGTCCACGTCGCGGTGGAAGAGGAACTGGGCCTTCAGCGCCTGCTGCAGGTGGTTCGCCAGCTGGCCGGACGGGTCGGCGTAGATGTTCTCGATGCCGAGCATGACCTCGATCTTCTCAAGGCCGCTCTCCGTGGCGTTGATGGTGCGCTTGGCCTCGTCCATGTCGAAGTCGACGCCCTCTTTGAGGCCGGGCATGACCCGGGCGAACTTCTTGTAGGTGTCGGCGGCCTGGGTGCCGGCGCCGGAGATGATGAGCGGGGTGCGGGCCTCGTCGATCAGGATGGAGTCCACCTCGTCGACGATGGCGAAGTGGTGCCCGCGCTGCACCCGCGAGCTGCCGCGCGTGACCATGTTGTCGCGCAGGTAGTCGAAGCCGAACTCGGAGTTGGTACCGTAGGTGACGTCGGCCTCGTAGGCGGGCTTCTTCGCCGCCGGCGGCATGCCGTTCTGAATGAGGCCGGTCTTCATGCCGAGGAAGCGGTAGATCTGGCCCATCCACTCGCAGTCGCGCCGGGCCAGATAATCGTTGACGGTCACGATGTGCACGTTATGCCCCGGGATGGCGTTCAAGTAGCCGGCCAAGGTGGACACGAGCGTCTTGCCCTCGCCGGTCTTCATCTCGGCGATCTGTCCCTCGTTCAGGGCCATGCCGCCGATGAGCTGCACGTCGAAGTGCCGAAGCCCGATGGTGCGCACAGAAGCCTCGCGCACGGCGGCGAAGGCCTCGGGGAGCAAATCGTCCAGGCTCTCGCCGGCGGCGTAGCGCTCGCGGAACTCCTGCGTCTTAGCGGCCAGCTCCTCATCGGAAAGCGCCTGGAACTCCGGTTCCAGCGCGTTGATCTTATCGACTTTGGCCTGGTAGCGCTTCAGCTGCTTGCCCTCGCCCATCGTGAGCAGTTTGGAGAGAAATCCCATAGGTTGCGTCTTCTTTCTGTGGTCGGCGAGCGGTCATGGGGTCGGCGATCGCCTCCCCTTCAACAACTCCCGTCGCCTTCGTTGGGCGGCCGCACGGGCCGCCTCGGTGCAAATCTGCTCCACTCTACCACAGAGCGCAGGTGGCGCGCCCAATTTCACAGGGTTTGCAAGGCGGCGAGACCCCCTTCTGTTCCCGGTTGCGCCCGGTTGCGCCCGGTTGCGCCCGGTTGCGCCCGGCTGCGCCCGCTTGCGCCCGGTTGTGCCGTCCAGTGCCGTCCCGCACCATCCTGCACCGTCCCGCACCGTCGCACCCGGTCCCTTTCGCGGCGCAGCCCCGTCGCGCTCCAGTCCCTTCGCACCCCAGCGCCATCGCACCCCGGCCCCTTCGCACTCCTGCACCGTCACACCCCGGCCCTTCGCACTCCTGCACCGTCACACCCCGGCCCTTCGCGTCACTTCTTCAATCGTTGCCACTGCTTTTCCCGACGGCATCTCCCTCGAAAGCCCACTCTCATACAGCCTTACAGTCTTCGCGGAAATCGCTGGAAATCGACCACCGGCCAATCTCTCCTAACCAGATGCTTCTTTTTTTCGAGTTGTTAGAGTTTAGAGCCAATTCACATCACTCTACCCCGTAGTGGTTTTGAGATTGATTGACGTGTTAAGATATTTTTTAAATACTTTAGCATATACAGTCGTTCAGATTTCAGATTTATGCGAGCGCCAGCTCCGCAAACGTCTAACAACTCAAAATTTTTGCCTCAAACCAAACCAGACATTGTCTCAGGTATGGCAAATGAACAAAGTCATGGCGTTAGTGCATTTGGTTCAGCCCCGCATCTCGGCCTTTCGCCTCGGCCGTCCGCTTCGCCCCACCTCCTCACACGCACTTGCGTAGTTCGCTGCGAAGCCTCATATGGCGATCGAGTTGCTTTCCGTTCAGCCGCTTGAAATCACAACCAGCTGCGCGAAATGCATGCAGAATTGTCTCTTGGAATTCGAAAACATTCTCAAGCTGACTCGCCGTGATTGATCTTATCTCCAATCCCTGAGCAGCCAGCGCGCTCCTGCGACGCGAATCACGGGAAAGGCGCAAGCTGCTCCCATGGAACTGCGAGCTATCGTATTCAAGTGCCACACCGCGCTCGGGCCATAGCACATCGCATACCAACGACGAGCCATGGGCAATGCGCTCCGCCTCTCGCCTCAACTTGACCGGCTCATTAAGACGCGCACCCCTCATGCCGAATCCGCCGTAATTACGCGGCGCAGTCGCTATGATCGCCAAGGACGTCTCAGCTGGCGAAGCCGACTTTGCCAGAACGTATCGCGCAGCCGTCTTCGCCGCCGCCGACCCTTTGAAGCCACGCAAATGGCTGCAGAAGGCAACCAGCCGATTCGGCGAGCAGAGCGGATGTCGCACAAGATACTCGCTGGCCTCGACAGGATAGCAACCGCATAGCTCATAGCCCAATGACAGAAGCGCGCCAAAGGGAAGCAACGATGCCATCTGGGCAAAAACGAGCTCCGGAACACAAACGTACACACCCCGCGCGATTTTCAGGAAAGACCCTTTCGGATATGTTGCCGAGCTGTGGTGATACGTCAACCCGTCCGCAGTACGCACCCCGGGCTTGCGATGTCCGAGCACATGGAGAACTTTTCCGGCACCACTCGAACTATCAGCGATTCCAGACTCTTCCGAGCGCTTCGACGAATGCGTCTCCGACAAGACAACGCGACAAGCGCCAAGCAGCTCAGCGAGTTCTTCCGGCACACCATCCTCTAGCGCACCATCAATGATTTCGACAACGGTGCGTTTTGCTGAGGACGAATCCACCAGAACGGCCGATGACGGAAAGATCCGAAAAGGCAGATCATCGGTCTGCATCGTCTTACGGCAATGGAAAAGATGCAAGGCAATGCCATTGCGAGCGGACCACAACCTCCAGAATTCCAAAGCAGTCTCATGACTTAAGCAGATGCACCGCATTTCCCCTCCTTTACTTAGTAGTGTATTACTGTATGCTATATCACAATCGAGCGAAATATACCAGAGGGAAATTCGTCTGCGAAAGATGCGGTAGTCGAGCAATTGGTCACAGAGGCAAACTCAGGACAAGGACAAACGGAGGCCCACTCCGTCCGGGATCAAAGCACACAAGGGCAAGCGGAAGCCCATGCCATCTGGGCTCAAAGCATTTCAATCAGTGAACTAAAATGGCGCAAGATTTTCGAGTTGTTAGAGTTTCGCAGACAGCAGCCCCACCCCCTACGGTATCTCATTTTCCACATCACATCTCTGACCTGGGGGTATTCACCATGCTCGGACGCATTGATGAACGTCATGGCGACCTACCTCGGCATAGCGCCGAACAAAAGCCTAACAACTCGAAATTATCGTCCGAGAATTTGGCAAAGGTTGGCAGGAGCAAGACCGCCAGAGGCAAAATAGCCAACAGCGGGATCGGGGAGGCCCGGGCGCGGGTTGCAGGCAGATAGGCCAGAAGGATCCGGGCGCAAGCTGCAGGCAGGAGAAACCGGGGAGACCCGGGCGCAAACTGCAGACTGAGGGGGCCAGGCCAGGCCAAACGCAAGCTGCAGGCAAGTGCGAAGCAGCCCGGACAGAGCGGCGGAAAAACGGGGAGGGCCCGCCATAGCAGGCCCTCCCCGAAAGTACGTCAACAACAACGAAGCGTCCCGCGAGACCCAAGCATCATGGCGGCACCTCTCCTGACGAGACATCGCCGCCCACCAATGCGAGACTCACAAGGCCCGGGCATCGGGCCGCCCCCTCCCCCAGAAACATGATGGCGGAGACTTCGGCCATGCAAGCGAGCAGCCCGTAACGCCCCAGTAAATGCCTCGGAGAGACTAGTACTCCTCCAGATCGGCGGGGTTCACGCGGCCGCGGAAGGTGCGGTAGATGACCACGTGGTACACGAGAACGAGCGGAAGCCCGATGCACAGGATGATGGTCATCCAGGTGAGCGACAGCTCCGACGATGCGGCGTTGGCCAAAGTGATGGCCGGCCCCACGGAATCGGCCGTGGCGTTCACGAGCACGGGGAACATGGAGCAGGCCAGAAGCGCCACGAGCGCGATCATGGACGCGGACTGGGCCAGAAACGCCTTCAGGTCGTCCCCGGACGTCTTGCCCACGACGAGCGAGGCCAACAGCCCCACCACCACAAGCGCCGCGAACAGCCACCGCAGGATGCCCAGGTTCGGATCCATCTCGGGCCCGACCAGGACGAGGGCGTACACGGACACCACGGCGAACAGCGCAAGCGCAATCACCTGCAGGGGCAGGCGCAGACGAGCGGCGCGGGCCTGAAGGCAAGAGGGCAGCGGCGCCTTCAGCGAGGCCCAGCAGGCGCCGGCGGCCAGAAACATCGCCAGCCCCAAAAGCCCCGTCAGCAGCGTGAAAGGCGTGATGAGGCCGATCAGGGGCACGCCGGCGTAATCGCCCGCGGCATCCATGGGGATGCCGGCGAAGATATTGCCCACCGCCACGCCGAGCAGCAGCGCCGGAAGCAGCGAGCCCACGAAGAAGCACGCGTCCCAGAGCTTTCCCCAGGACGGATCGCCTGCACGGAACTCGAAGGACACGGCACGCACGATAAGGCCGAACAGCACCAGCATGACGGCCAGGTAGAACCCGGAGAACGTCGTGGCATAGGCGTCCGGGAAGGCGGCGAACAGCGCGCCGCCCGCCGTGAGCAGCCACACCTCGTTGCCGTCCCACACAGGCCCTATGGCCCGGCGCAGCACCGCACGCTCCTCGTCGTTTTTGGCGATGAAGGGCGACAGCACGCCGATACCCAAGTCGAACCCGTCAAGCACGAAATAGCCCGCGATAAGCACGAAGATGAGGAAGAACCACAGCACGCTTAAGAACTCCATCATGGCTACTCACCTTCCTTCTTGCTATCGCCCGCGGCGGCGACGGCCTCCGCAACGACGACATCGCCCTCGGCGTCGGCGGCGACCACGGCCACTGCAGCCGCATCGGCGGCAGCAGCGCCCTCGGCAACCGGCCCTTCCTTGATGAAGCGGCCGATGACCCGCGCCCACCCGATGAGCAGCACCAGATACACGAGCACGAACAGGCCCAGCGTCAGCCACAGCTCCGGCGCCGACACCGACATGGAGATGCCGTCGGCCGTCAGCAGCGACACGCCGTCGGGGCCCGTGACCGACGGGTACACCACCCAGGGCTGGCGCCCCACCTCGGCGGTGATCCAACCCGTCTGAATGGCGATGAACGGCCAGATGGGCGACAGCACCGCCGCCCACTGCAGCCAGCGCATCTTCGCGATGCGGCCGCCCTTGAAGGTGAACACGAGCACGAGAATGCTCGTCAGCATGATGAGCCCGTACATGGCCACCATGAGGTGGTAGCTCTGGAACACGAGCCCCACGGGCATGTCCTCCACCACCATGTCGCCGTACTCCTCGGTCTGGGCGAGCTCGTTTAAGCCCGGATACTCCGTCTCGAAGTTGCCCGTGGCCAGAAAGCTCGTACCGCCGGGAATGGCGAAGGGAGCGATGACCTCCTGGTTGTCCTCATCCACAATGCCCACGGCGTACAGCGGGGGCACCTCGGAATCGTACATGCCCTCCATCATGGCGAGCTTGGTGGGCTGCTCGTTCCACACCACCACGGCCGAAGAGTGGGCGAACACGATCATGGCGCAGGAGGTCACGATGCCCACCACGGCGGCGATGCGCATGGTCTTCATGGCGAACTCGGCGTTGCGGCCCTTGAGCATATACCAGCCGGCCACGGCCATGGCCACGAACGCGCCCATGATGAGCAGTGCGTCCACGGTATGGGTGTAGCGGGCGAAGATGGACGGGTTGAAGGCCGCCGAGAAGAAGTCGGTGATGACGGCCTCGGTGCCGTCGGCGTTAAGCTCCGCGCCGGCCGGCGTCTGCATCCAGGAGTTCGCGATGAGGATCCACAGCGCCGATAGGCACGACCCGGCCCACACGAGCCACGAGGACACCATGTAGAACTTCGGGCTCACCCGCTCGCGCCCGAACAGGAGCACACCCAGAAAAATCGACTCCAGGAAAAAGGCGAACAGCGCCTCAGCGGCCAAGGGAGCTCCGAAGATGTCGCCCACGAACCGCGAGTAGTTCGCCCAGTTGGTGCCGAAGGAGAACTCCATGGTGATGCCCGTGGCCACTCCGATGGCGAAAGTCGCGGTGAACACCTTCACCCAGAATTTCGTCGCCGCAGCGTCCTCAGGTTTGCGCGAGCGGTAATAGCGGGTCTCGTTGATGGCCAGAATGAGCCCGAGTCCGATGGACAGCGGCACGAACAGGAAGTGGTACGCCACCGTCAGCGCGAACTGAATGCGCGAGAGCACCGCCACATCAGCGAAAGCCTCCATTGCACACCCCCTTTCTCTGCGCGCCCGCGGCCGAGATGCGGCCGCCCCTGGGCGCAATCGAATACGTTCCCATCCCTAAGCGGAACGGTCAGGTTCCATGGTACTCCTTCTTTGCGGAAGGCAGCGTGTCAACCTGGTGTCACTTCCTGCCCGTTTCGCCGCCTCGCCTGCCTCACCCCTAGGCGAAAGACAACTCGCCTTCCAACAGCTGCCGGTAGAGCGCGGCCAACGCCGGCGAGGGATCGAGTCCCAGCGTTCGCGACAGGCGGTCGCGGCAGGCGAAGAACGTCTGCACGGCGGCCGAGCGCTGATCGGTGGCCATCTGCGCGCGCATGAGGGCCGCTGCCGCGTCCTCGCGCCCCGCATCGCGCTGAAAGGCCTCCCGAGCGAGCCACAGCGCCCCCTGGAGCTCCCCCCGGACAAGAAGACGCCGCGAAGCTGCCACCAGGCCGTCCACGAACTCCGCGTCGAGGCGATCGCGGAAGACGACGATGGCCTCGCACTTGCGCTCGGTGGGCAGAAGCACGCTGCCGAAGGAGCCCTGGATCGTCGCTATGGCCCTCTCCCAGGCCATATCGTCGGCAGGGCCGAACAGAAGGCAGCGAATCAGCTCCTCGAACTCGTCTAAGTCGCTCTCGAACAAATCGGGATCGAGCCGGCAGCCATAGCGGCTGCGGATGAGGTAGGGGCACGACCCCTGCTGGGAAAGGAGGGATCGCAGATCTCCCCACACGCGGTAGAAGCTCTTCGCCCCCGTGCGCTTGTCGGCGGCCGGCCACAACATGGAGACGATCTGGTCGCGTCCCAGCTCGCGCCCGCGGTGCAGGGCGAGCAGCGCTAGCAGAAGACGGGTCTTCGGGCGGCCCTCGAACTGATAGGTGATGTCGCGGCGCCCCAAAGCGACTTCCATGGTGCCGAACAACTTCAGGCGCAGCGGCTCCACGGACACCTCGGGCGCGACGGCCATCGCCGTCCGGGGCGCGCTGGGCACCGGCAAACTGCGCCCGCGCTCGGGATCCTCGACGACAGGGGCTCCAGAAGACTTCTCGCGGCGCGAGCGGGCTGCCCCCTTCTCGACGTGAGCCGCAAATAATGCGGCGGCCACAGGGGCAGAAAGCCGCGGCAGGCCGAGGCCTTCGAGCACCTCCCCTGCCCGCTCCAGTGCGGCGGCCGCCCGGTAGGCTCCGAAGCCGAGGCTCCAGCCGCGCTCCACGAGTGCGTCCAGGGCGCGATGGCTGCAAGCAACGAGCCGCACCAGCTCGGGTCGGCCGGCAATGGCCGTATCGGCGCCGGCGCCCAGCGCTCCGGTCGCCTCCAGGCCCTCCAGCGCCGCCGCGGCGCCGAGCAGCCTGCGCTCCACGTCGATGCGCGAGCCGCCTCCCCAGTCCAGCGCTTCGCCGACCTGGGACGCCCAGACCGCCAGGACGTCGCCGCCACGGCCCAGCGCCAGCACTCCATGCGCCACCACGACCAGCTCGGCCAGACCGTCCTCCCGCTCGACTCCCCCGGCGCCATCCAGTTCAGCCAGGCAGGAGGCGACCGTCTCCTCCATGGCCCGGCGCGTGGCCGCGTTGCCCACCTCCCAGGCCGCCAACGCCGCAGAGAGAACCGTTCGCGGCGTGCTCCTCTCCGAGACAAGGCTGCGCTGGGCGAACTGAACGGCCCGCGCGCGATCGCCCCGCTGCGCCCAGGCCCAGGCGATCATGGCGTTGATATCCGCCCGGGCTGCCATTTGGGTGCGGGTCGCCGATTCGTAGAGCTCGCACACCTCGACGGCCGCGCCGCCCCACAGGGCCGCCCAGCCGTTCGCCGCCAGCCACCGGCCGTGGGCCCGCCGGCGCGCCAGCAGCGTCATCGCGCTCACGGCGCGCCCGCATTCCCCGCGCTCCATCAAGCGCTCCGCCAAAACCTCTATCGCCTCCTCCCTGCCGGCGAACCCGCAGGTCTCGGCGAGCGCCTGAAGACGCGCCCGCCCGTGATCCCTCACCTCCCCAAGGGATACGGAAAGTGCGGCGAAGCTCTCTTCGCCTGCGGAAATGCCCACAAGAGGGCAGCGCGCGGCGAGAGCATCCCAGGCCTTCTCGGCTCGGCGAGCCCCGAGTAGCGCTCGCACGTCGTCTATCGTGCCCCTTCCGAGCACCGTCATGGCCCACAGGGCAAGCTCCTCTTCCGGAGTGCATCCCGCCCGACTCGCGCCGAGCACCAGCTGGATCGGCGTCGCAGACCCCCATCGCAGGGCGGCAATGCGCTCGGCCAACCCCAAGGGGCGCCGATCCGTCACCCCTTCGGGCTCCTCCTCCAAATCCTCCCGCGCTACCAGCATCTCCGCGGCCTCGATGACGACGCGCCTGCCGAACAGCTCCATCGGCGCATCGGCCCGCGTTGTCGTGGCAATCACCTCGCAGCTTGCATCCGCCAAGCGCTCCACGACCTCCGCAAAGGCCTCGGCGCGATCATCGGTAAGGAGCGGAAGATCGGCCACCACCATCAGCGCGGCGTGCTCGTCGGCTTCAAGCACCGCCTCGGCCAGCACCCCCGCATCCAAATCCCGCAGGAAGCAGGGCGACGAGCCGCGCAGCCAGAATACGTGTTCGAACTGGAACATCACGGATGCGTACTCAAATGCGAGCGTCGCCTTGCCGAACCCCGGCGGCGCGACGACAAGGCGCAGGGCGCCGCGATCCTCGAGGAGCCGCGACAGAAGGCGCGGTCGGCTCCTCAGACGGTCGGGAACCACTCCGTGGGGGCGCCTCCCCTCGCAAGCGCTCTGCTGGATGAAACGGGTCATGGGCATCTCCTTCTTCTTTCGGCCCTCGCTAACAACAGGTCGCACCTTACGAGGCCCCGACTGTCCGGGCAACCAGCAAGGAACATAAGACCGCCGATCCCCTTCCATTGCCGCCCAGACAAACCGCCTGCAAAATGCAGGCAGCCTCGCAAAAGGCACCCGCAAGCACAAGGAACGCGCGAGGAAGGCCCGTGGCAGGCGTCTCCAGTCATCTGCGGAAAAGCTTCAGCGCCATTCGCGCTCCGTGCAAGCGACAAGCAGTCGAACGGCACCCGCGCGACGGGCCCTCGCCTTCCTCTCGTGCCACCGGCAGAAAGCCGCCAGCGCCCATTGCCGCCCCAGGAGGGACGGCGCCGACAAGAAATCGGGACGCCGCCACGGTTTCTCCACGGTTCGCGCGAGAGCATTCCCGCGAAACCGTGGGGGTCGGCGCGGGCGTCAGGCGAGAGCACTTCCGCGAAACCGAAGCGGTCGACGCAGGCATAAGAAAAGACCCCTCCGCGTTGCGGAAGGGTCCCTCTTCTTGGGACGCGCACCTCGCGTCCCTTGCCTTTCTTCGCGCTGCCGCGCCAGCCCAATCGCCCGTCGGACGCCCTCGGAGCTTTAAGCCTCCTCGCCCTGGGCCGCTTCGCGGCCGAGCAGCTTGGCGATGCGATCGGAGTACTGCAGGTTCTCAAGCCCCGCCTCGGCGGCCAGGTCGATCACCGGCGCGTCGTTCCACAGCGCCTCGAGGCGGTAGTACTCGCGGGTCTCGGGCATGAACACATGCACGACGATGTTGCCGTAATCCAGAAGCGACCAGCTTCCGTCGGCGGACATCTCGCGGTGGGTGGGCTTGATGGACGCCTCCTCGCGCAGCTTGTCCTCGATCTCGTCGATGATGGCGTCCACCTGGCGGGAGTTGGCGGCCGTGGCGATGACGAAGTAGTCGGTCACGCCGATAAGGTCGCGCACTTCCTGCACCATGATGTCGGTGGCCTTCTTCTCGTCGGCAGCCTTGGCGGCGATGAGCGCGCACTGCCGCGAGAAGGCGGCCTGCTGCTCTACAGCATCGGTCATAGCTATCCTCACTTTCGGGAACATCAGATTTTGCTTGCATACCTTAGCACAAGTCTCTCCGGGGAGAGCTCCGGAAGGGGCGCGCGGAGCCCGGTTCGCTTTTCTCTCCCTGCGAACACAGTTAAGGGAAATAGCGAAGATGACGCACATAAGTCGGTACCATCCCAACATTGCTGCTGCTGAAGTGGAAGCTATTTCTTTAATAACTGTGTTCTCCGGGAGCGCTCAGAGGTCTCCGCGCGCCCCTTCCGGAGCTCTCCCCTACGTTGCCTTCGCTGAGCTAAGGTCTCCCGTAAGGTACCGGGTCGGGGTTGGCCTCGGCGCGGTAGACCTCCTGCTCGGGCATGTAGGAGTTCCATATCTCGGTGGTCTTGGAGTACATAGGGTGGCGCCGCTCCATGATGAGCTGGACCCAGTAGGCGTACACCTCCAGGAACAGATCGCGCAGCTCAAGCTCCCCGACCTTCTCGCGCAGCTTCTGCACCATCTTTCCCTTGCGCCCCGGCTCCAGGGCATCGGCGATATAGACGATCATGTCCAAATCGCTCATGTCCACCGCGCCCAAGGTGTGGCGCTCGACGGCGGCGAGTACCTTAGGCGGCAGCTCCGGGAAGGCGCGGCCCAGGGCCACGGCGGCCGTGAGGCCGTGCAGGACTCGGGGCATGGCGGAAAGCTCGGCGTCCAGTTCCATCCCCAGCTCGTCAGCCCGTGCGAGGATGCCGGGGTCATCGTAGCCCTTGTCCCAGTCGTGCAGAAGGCCGGCCACCCGGGCCGCGGTCTTATCGGCCCCGTAGACGCGAGCCAACGCCTCGGCCGTCTCCGACACGCCGAGGCTGTGCTTGAAACGACGCGGGCCCACCCGCTTCTCCAGCTCGTCTCGGCGCTCCTTGTAGAATTCCTCGCTACGCCAATCGGCCATGGTCGGCTTCCTTTCGGTACAGCTGCTCTTCCTCGATGATCTCGCGAACCGCCTCGGGCACGAGGTAGCGGATGGTTCGTCCCTCGGCCACGCGCTGGCGCAGCTCGCTGGAGGAAATGTCGATGCCCGGCACGACGAAGGGTCGGACATCGAACCTACGCTCGCGCAGGACGCGCAGAGCCTCCTCCCCCAGCTCGAAGCCGGGGCGCGTGGCGGCCGCGAACATCGCGAGGCGGCCCAGCTCGGCGCTCTCGTGCCACCGCGGCAGCGTGAGGGCCGCGTCGGCGCCGACGATGAAGACGAGCTCCACCCCCGGCAGCTCCTCGCGCAGCTCGCGCAACGTGTCCACAGCGTAGGTGATGCCGGGGCGCTCCACCTCCAGGGCGCTCACGGCGAAGGCGGGGTTGCCGGCCACGGCGGCGGCCACCATGGCCAGCCGCACCTTGCCGGGGGTCACGGGACGATCCTGCTTGAAGGCGGGACGGCCCGTGGGCACGAACAGCACCGCATCGAGGCCAAAAGCCTCGAGGGCCTCCTCGGCACAGGCGAGATGCCCCAGGTGAGGAGGGTCGAAGGTGCCCCCCATGATACCCAGCCGCGCGAGCGTGCCCGCCCGCGCCCGCTGCGCCAGCGCGTCCACGGCACCGTCCATCGCCCTTAGGCCCTCACCTGGCCCGCGCCGCGCAGCACATATTTGTAAGAGGTGAGCGCGTCGGCGGCAAAGGGCCCCCGCGCATGGATCTTCTGGGTGGAGATGCCGATCTCGGCGCCGAGGCCGAACTGGCCGCCGTCGGTGAAGGCCGTGGAGGCGTTGGCGTACACCGCCGCCGCGTCCACCTGGGCGAGGAAGGCGTCTTGGGCCGCCTCGTCGGAGGCGACGATGGCCTCGGAGTGCTTCGTGCCGTAGCGGTTCACGTGGTCGATGGCCTCTTGCAACCCTTCCACGCATTTCACCGCCAGCTCGGGCCCCAGATACTCGGTCTCCCAGTCGGCCTCGCCGGCAAGCACGACATCGGGCACGTCACCGGCCACGGAAAGCCCGGCCGCCTCGGCGATGGCGAGCACGCGCGCATCGCCGTGGACGAGCACACCGGCCTCCTTCATGTCCGCGAGAATGGACGGCAGCACCGCATCGGCCACCGCCGCGTCCACCAAGAGCGTCTCGGCAGCGTTGCACACACCAAAGCGGCGGCACTTCGCGTTCCTGATGATGGCGCGGGCCATCTCGGGGTCGGCGGAGGCGTGCACGTACACGTGGCAGTTGCCCGTGCCCGTCTCGATGACCGGTACTTTGGCATGCTCCACGCAATGGCGGATAAGGCCCGCGCCACCCCGGGGGATGAGCACGTCCACCAGGCCGTGCAGCCCCATGAGCACATCGGTGGCCGCCCGATCGGTGGTGGTCACCGCGCAGATGGAGCCCTCCGGCAGCCCCGCTTCCACGGCAGCCGCGGCCAGCACGTCGGCGATGACCTCGTTGGAGCGGGCCGCAAGGCTGCCGCCCCGCAGGATGCATGCGTTGCCGGACTTCACGCAGACCCCGGCGGCGTCGGCAGTCACGTTGGGCCGGGCCTCGTAGACCATGGCCACCACCCCGAGGGGCACCGACACGCGCCGAAGCTCGATGCCGTTGTAGAGGGTCGATTCCAGCGACACGACGCCGAGCGGATCGGGCAGCGCCGCCACCTCCTCCAGGGCGTCGGCCATGGCAAAGACGCGGGACTCGTCCAGCATGAGCCGGTCCAGCAGCGCCTCGGTGGTGCCGGCCGCGCGCGCCGCCTCCATGTCCTCGCCGTTGGCCTCAACGATGGCCGGCGCCTGCGCCCGCAGGGCCGCCGCCATGGCGTAAAGCGCCCCGTTGCGCTCCTCGGTCGTCGCCTGAGCCAACTTCGCGCTCGCCGCCTTTGCGAATTTCGCCAGTTCGCGCACTTCCTCTTCCAAAGTCATGGGCCTCTCCTATTCGAATAGAACCAGTTCGTCGCGATGGATGACGGGGCGGTCGGCCAGCACGGCCAGAATGGCGTTGCTCGCCACCTCCTCGCGGCTGCGCCCGCAGGCCAGCTTCAGAAGATCGCTCGCCGCCGCGGCACGGCCCCGCGCGAACACGTGCCCCGTCTCGTCGGCCACGTCCACGATGTCATCCAACCCGAAGTCGCCCTCCACGGCGCGAATGCCCACGGAAAGGAGCGACTTGCCGCGCATCACCAGAGCATCGCGGGCCCCTTCGTCCACGACGACGGTGCCGTGCACGGAGTCCCCGAGCGCGATCCACAGCTTCTTGGCCGTGATCTCGTGGGGGCGGTCCGGCGCCGTGAACAGCGTGCCGACCGCCTCTCCGGCAGCGGCCTGAACGATGCAGTCCGCGCGCCGCCCCTGGCAGATGACCATGGGAATGCCCGCGGCCATGAGCACCCGGGCCGCCTTGATCTTCGTGATCATGCCGCCGCTTCCCACGCCGGACACCGCGCCCCCGGCCGCAGCCAGGATGTCGCGGCCGACGCGATCCACGACGGGAATGAGCGTGGCCGCAGGATCGATCTGCGGGTTCGCCGTGTACAGCCCGTCGATATCCGAGAGGATCACCATGAGGTCGGCATCGATGAGGCAGGCCACGAGCGCCGCCAAGGTATCGTTGTCACCGAAGCGGATCTGCTCGACGGACACCGTGTCGTTCTCGTTCACGACGGGCACCACGGACAGCTCCAACAGCCGCGTGAGCGTATCCCGCGCGTGCAGGTAGGCCGAGCGGTCCTTTGTGTCGCGACGCGTGAGCAGCACCACGCTCGTCAGCATGTCGCGCGCCCCGAAGGCCTCGGCGTAGGCCGTGGAAAGGGCGCTCTGCCCCACGGAGGCCGCCGCCTGCAGGCTCGGCATGTCGCCCGGTCGCTTGGCGATGCCCAGCGCCTCCAAACCGCAGGCGATAGCCGCCGACGTGACGATGACCACGTCCCACCCGGCCGCGCGAACCCGCGCCACCTGATCGGCCAGATCGTTCAGAAACCCGTAGTCGATGGAACTCTCGGAGGTGGTGAGGGTGGCCGAGCCGATCTTCACCACCAGGCGCTTGCGCCTGTGCGTCGCGTCGTTCATCAGATATCCAACTCCTGGTAGACGTCCACGGCACCGGCCGTGGGAGATTCGAAAGCAAACGAGAAGCCGAGAATGCGCACTTCGTCCCCGTCGCGGGCGCCGGCCTTCTCGAGGGCCGTATCGACCCCCATGCGCTTGAAGCGGTGCTGGAAGAAGGCCACGGCCTCCTCGTTCTCCCAGTCGGTCTGCACCACCATGCGCTCCACCTGCACGCCGGAAACACGCCAGGCGCCGGGGCCCTCGGAGATTATGTCGAAGCGCTTCTCGCGGGCCTCGCGGCGCAGCTCCCACACGTGGTCGTACTGCATGTCGGATGCCGCCTGCTCGCGGGCCGCCTCGCGCAGGGCGTGCACCTTGGTGGCGATGGCGGCCTTCAGCGAGTCTACACCGGCGCCCGTCAGCGCGCTTATGCGGTAGAGCTTCGGATCGATGGGGCTTTCCACGAACTCGTTGCCCCCGGCCGCGGCGATGGAGTCCTCGCGCACCCGGGCGGCCAGCGCCTCGCAGGCCTCCTCGGTGCCGGGCGCGTCGATCTTGTTGGCCACGACGATGCGGGGCCGCGCCGCCAGCTCGTCGGCGTACAGGGCCAACTCGTTCTTGATGATCTCGTAGTCCTCCAAAGGATCGCGGCCCTCCCAGTCGCCGGTCAAATCGACGACCTGCACGATGAGGGCCGTGCGCTCAATATGGCGCAGGAACTCGTGCCCCAGCCCGCGGCCCTCGGAGGCCCCTTCGATGAGTCCCGGGATATCGGCCACGACGAAGGAGAGATCGCCCGAGGTGGCCACGCCGAGGTTGGGAACGAGCGTGGTGAACGGGTAGTCGGCGATCTTCGGCCGCGCGGCGCTCATCTTCGCGATGAGCGAGCTTTTGCCCGCCGACGGCATGCCCACCAAGGCCGCATCGGCCATGAGCTTCATTTCCAGCTCGATCCAGCGCTCCTCGGCCGGCTCGCCCAGCTCGGCGAAGGCCGGCGCGCGACGCGTGGAGGTGACGAAGTGGATGTTGCCGCGGCCGCCCATGCCGCCGCGCGCCACGGTGACCGACTCGCCGTCGTGGGTCAGATCGGCGATCATCTCGCCCACTTCCCCCTCTTCCTCGAAATACTCGCGCACGACGGTGCCCACGGGCACCTTCAGCACGAGGTCCTCGCCGGTGGCGCCGTGCATGCGGCTGCCGCGGCCATGGGTACCGCGCTCGGCCTTGAAGTGGTGCTTGAAGCGGTACTCGATGAGCGAGGAGACCGAGGCATCGGCCACAACGATGACGTTGCCGCCGTGACCGCCGTCGCCGCCGTCGGGGCCGCCCTTAGGCACGTGGGCCTCGCGTCGGAACGACATACACCCGGCGCCGCCGTTGCCGCCCTTCACATTGATGCGAACCTTATCGATGAACATAGGAGCCTTTCCTTACTAGTCAGTGTGCAGATTATCGCACACTCTGCCCAGAATTCCTCTCGGGCGGTGGCGGGAGGAGGCGCTCGCCGCCCGCTGATCGCTTTATCCCCTTCCGAACGCGGCAAAAGAAATAGCGGGAGGAACGCACACAAGTCGGTACCATCCCCGCATCGTTGCTGCTGACATGGAAGCTATTTCTTAACGGCCGCGTTCTCCAGGGGGCGATCAGAGGTCGTCGAGCGCCTCCTCCCGCCACCGCTGCGCGCGTTTTCTTGCTGAATACAACAATGCCCCCTGAAACTTCAGAGGGCATTGGGTTACCGTTGATGTTACGCAGTCGTTGAGACTTAAAGCGTTTAGGCGGTCTGCTCGGCCGGGATGACGTGAATCTTGCGCTTCTGGCCGCGCGTGAACTTCAGCGTGCCATCGCACAGGGCGAACAGGGTGTCGTCCTTGCCGCGGCCCACGTTCTCACCGGGATGGAAGTGGGTGCCGCGCTGGCGGACGATGATGTTGCCGGTCTTCACAGCCTCGCCGGCGAACTTCTTCACGCCCAGTCGCTGCGCGTGAGAGTCGCGACCGTTACGGGTAGAGCCCAAGCCTTTCTTGTGTGCCATGAGAGATTCCTCCTTAACCCGTTACTCGGCCTTGGCCGTACCGACGGATTCGATCTTCACGCGGGTCAGGTTCTGACGATGACCGCGCAGCTTCTTGTAGTTCTTGCGCTTCTTGAACTTGAAGACCAGCGCCTTGTCGCCCTTGAACTGCTCGAGCACGGTGGCCACGACCTTGGTCTTGGCGGCCTTCTCGGGGTCGGCCTCCACCTTGTCGCCGTCTACCACGCAGATGGCCTCAAGCTCCACCTTGTCGCCAGGCTCGACGTTGAGCTTCTCGATGTTGATCTTGTCTCCGGGGGCGACTTTGTACTGCTTGCCGCCCGTTTTCACGATTGCGTACATGTAAGTTTCTCCTTGAATGTGACTAAACGCAAGGCGATATCTTACCCGACACCCCCGCGCGAGTCAATGATTTTCTCCCGCAAAAACCCGCCGTTCACCGAGCATCTACATATACAGGAAACGACGGAGTTGCCTTGCGACCCCCGCCGAGCTTCTTTCCTCACCCAGCAGCCCATCGGACCATTGCACGCAACTACCGAGCCGCGAGCTTTTCACTTGGAAAATGTGCTTTTTTGTTCAGGCCTCTGACCTGGGAAATCTGGAGTTATACCAGGTCAAACTAAGTGTTTCCCGAAAACAGAAAAACACATTTTCCAAATTTCGTGAGCCAAAATAGCACGTTTTCCAGATTTGGGCCAAAATGGCACATTTTCCAAAACGAGGAAGATCCAGACGGAACACACGAGGAGGGCGCCCCGCGCAGGGGACGCCCTCCCGGAAGGATGACAGCCGGCAGGCTGTTATCGGTACATCCTAGGCTGCTCCAGGCAGAATGAGCATCGCAGCCGTGAGGATCACCATGCAGACGATGCCGAGGACCACGAACAGCTTCGCGCCGAACTTGAGCCAGGTCGAGTACTCGATCTTGGCGAGGGCCAAGCCGCCCATGATGGCGCCGGAGGTCGGCGTGAACAGGTTCACAAGGCCGTTGCCGGCGGAGTAGATCATGACCATGGTCTCGACCGAGAAGTTCAGCTGGCTGGCCAGACCGCCCATGATGGGCATGGACACGGTGGCCATGCCGGAGGAGGACGGGATCAGGAAGGACAGCACGATGTAGAGCAGGAAGGACAGCGGTGCGAAGATGATCGCCGACATGCCCGCGAGCGCGTTGGCCGCGTTGTTCAGGATCCACATGTCCAGACCGGTGGAGGCCATAAGCACGGTGATGGAGCGGGCCAGCGCGATGATGAGCACGACCGACATCATGTCGGCGGCGCCGTTGATGAACGCCTTCACGAAGCGGCTCTCGGACACGCCGCCGATGACGCCGATGATGAGCGCCATGAGCAGGAACCACGTGGAGGCCTCGTCGAAGTACCACTGGCCCAGAGGAATGCCGGTAAGGAAGCTCGACCAAGCCGGAGTGACCTCCTCCTCGGAGACCGAGGTGGCCTCGAAGGGAGCGGCAACCTCGGTGGTGGTGCCGTTGGCCTCGTCGTAGGCGGCAATGACCTCATCGCCCGCAACCGTCGTCGTCACTTCCTCATAGGACTGGCCGGCCACAAAGCCATCGAAGCCCAGATCCTCCCAGGGGATGAACGACACGATCATGATGACGAAGGTGAGCGCGAACACGATGAGGGTGGCCTTCTGGCGACCGGTCATCTTCGGAGCCATCTCCTGACCGTCAGCAGCCTCGGTCTCGGAGTCGGTCATGCCCCACTCGTTCATCATATCCTGCTGCTCCTGCAGCGACAGGAAGGTGGAGCCCTTGTCGGCCTTCACCTTCT
>OLPO01000150.1_pt1 | contig 62570 bp, 84 predicted proteins | sample 1672831 | NCBI WGS metagenome assembly OLPO01 (sample SAMEA3136728, study PRJEB25190) | human gut metagenome | reverse complement strand
CCTTTGTGGGGCAAGTTAAAGAGGCAAGGGCAATGCGCCTGAACATAAGTGAAGGAGAGCGCCTTTCTCATGGGCTTATAGCCCCAGAGCAAACCACCCTTTTGAAGGGTGGTTATGATTGCAACAAAAAAAGAAGTCTATTTCTAGACTTCTTTCCCGAAGAGAACACCGAATCCATAATGCGAAGCATTTTTAGTAAGAACAAAAAGATTCGGATTTACATCGTGAAGTGGAGCGTCCGCAACCAACGGCGAACACTCCGCATGGCTTGAAACAGCGTCCTCAAAGTGTTCCTCTATCTCGTCAATCAGAATGTTGTCAATGGTAATCTGCCTATCGCCGCCGTTCAAAATCAGCGTAAATCTATCGTCAAACAAGTAGATTGCTCGCAGAAAGATATTGATGATACCCCGGCGATTATGCTCGTCATTGATATTGCCCCGTTTGAGCGAGTACAGAAATGCTTTGATTTGCGGAGCAGTAAAAGTAATTTGTTTCCCCATTTCAATGGCAAGCTGCCCTTGTAGTTCGTCTTTTTCTCTTTTGCGCTTTTCTATTCGCTCGGTAATCATATCTACCGACTGCCCACGCTCCAAAGCTTTCCAGAGATTTTCAATGGCGGTGTCGGCCTCCTGTATTGCTGCCTTGATACGCTTGATTGCGGAGCTGTCATAATCGGCTTCACAAGCAGCAGAAACGGAAATGGCAATCTTTTCAATATTGCTTTCGGTCAGCAGTTTGCGGCACTCCAAAACCACCCTATCCTCAATTCTCTGCTTATTGACTACTTTTTTCTTGCACTTGCGGCGCTTGAAATTGTTACAGGCGTAATAGTGATATGTCTTGCCGGACTTTCCTGTACCGCCGTAGCCCGTCATCATTTCCCGACAATAGCCACAGAACAGTTTTGTTGTCAACAGATATTCTTCCTTGCCTCTTGAACGGGCGGGGGCTTTCTTGTTGCGATCAAGGATATGCTGTACCCGTTCAAAAAGCTCATCCTCAATAATGCGAGGCATACCATCGGGCGTTTCTGTGTCCTTATAGATATAATAGCCGATGTAACGCTTGTTTCTCAAAAGGCGGTGCAGACTGTTCTTGTTAAATTCTTTGCCGAGAGAGGTTTTGACCTGTTTTGCATTTAGATACTTGGTAATATCGGCAACGGTCTTTCCGCTTGCGTACATTTCAAATATCTCCCGTACAACGGCTGCACCCTCCGGGTCAACATAAAAGCGGCGTTCCTCATCCACATAGTAGCCCAAGCCGGGATTGCTGCCGTTGCTCAAACACTTCTCGGCGTTAATATCCATGCCCCGCCGTATCTTCTGTGAAAGCTCTGCGGAGTAGTATTCAGCCATGCTCTCCAATACGCCCTCAACGAGAATACCACTTGCATCGTCGCTGATGTTCTCCCTTGCGGAAATCACCCGTACACCGTTCTTTTTCAGTTTGGCTTTATTGATGGCGCTGTCGTATCGGTTACGGGCAAAGCGGTCAAGCTGATATACAAGGACGGCCTCAAAGGTGTGCCTATCGCTATCGGCAATCATGCGTTGAAACTCGGCTCGGCTGTCTGTTGTTCCGCTTTGTGCCCGATCAATGTATTCACCGATTACGATATGCCCATTGTTCTTGGCAAACTCATAACAGGTTTGAAGCTGTCCCTCAATGGATTGCTCGGTCTGGCTGTGGCTGGAATAGCGAGCATAAATGACAATGTTCATTGATTCGCCTCCTAATTATTCGGGAATGATTTGTGCTAACTCATCCTCAACATCAATTCCATAAGCCTTTGAAATTTGCCCTACCATTATTCCGAACACTCCACGCAACTCTCCTACCGCAGATATAAATATCCAGTTTTCGATAGACCCACCTCTGCACATGACACATCTCTTTTGTTTTCCTTTTGGAAAGCGCCCAAGAAATTTGTTTGTCGCTGTCCGCATTGCACGAACATAAGAATTTAGTTCAGAAGCCTCATCAATGTTGGGAAGCTCGTTTGTGAGAAAATTTTTAATTTCCAAAGCCGAATCAACACAATGACATACTGCCTCATCTCCAAAATCAGCGTATAACACACGCTTTGCTTCAAGAAAAATAATAATCCGTCTGGCAATAGTGCGCTGTGTTTCTGTAGGATTCCACGACACACCAAAAATAGGACAACTAATGCCCGTTAATCTATTAAGGATTTCTGAAAACTTCATCACTTTGCCTCCCCCAACATTTGCAGCAGCGTTTCTTTCAATCGCTCATTCATGGGCGATTTCGGGTCAAAACACATCTCCACAAACCGCTTCATCTCCGGGTCGCTCTGCGTAATTTTTGGCTTGTAATCATATAATTTGCCCTGTGGCTTGTCTGTACGCCCGAAAATATAGTCCATCGAAACATCAAAATAATCCGCATAACGGGTGAGGGTTTCAAAAGTGGGTGAGGCTTGATTTAACTCATAGCGGTTTAGGCTCGATTGCTTTACGCCGACAATCTCTGCCATCTTCACCTGTGACAATTTTACGCTTTCCCGCAAATGCCGTAATCTATCTGCAACTTCTTTCAAGAAAACACCTCCCTATGCTCTGATTTTATTATATCAGAATACGCCATAAATATTAACCCTAAATAAGCATAATCGAATAACGGTTATGCTTATTTACATTTGGGATTTGTCCACTGAAAATCACAAATGCGTTCTGTCTGTGATGCAGACGGAGCAGCAAAAAAGAACACATATCTGCCGGGAAAAAGGGCAGATATGCGTTTGCTTTTTTGCTGTTTTGGAGGGCGGACCGCACAAGCAGAATTGCGAAGTGTGGCTACACTCCGACAAAACAAGGGTTTCCAAAGGGTCCCCCTTTGGCACACAACCTTTGGAACAAAGGTGTAGTGTGTTATACGCTCTGTCGGCGTTGGGACGAAAATGCGGTTGCCGCCGGGTCGGGCAAGGGCATTTGAAGCAGCCGGAAAACAGGGCTGTATTTGAGGCGGGGCAAGCCGCAAATACGGGGCTGTTTTCAGTAGCAGACAGGGCGTATATGAAAGCTCCCGTCCATCGTTCCCGTCCGGGGGTTGGGACAAAATGTCCCGATGTTGCCGCTTATGGTCACGGTGGCCAGAAGCAGGGGCGGCGGTTTCGTTCTCCAAAATCGAATGGGGGGCGGAATAGCCACAAAGGGGTTTATCCCGCCTTGATTGCCCATCAGAAAAGACGGCTTCGGCTGGCTTTTCTATTTTGTTTCAAGATAGCTGAAAGGTTGCTGTCTTCATTCACTAATCTGCTTCATTTTTGCAAAGGCCACAAAGCAGAAGATCATTTCAAGGACAACAAACATTGCATACAGAAACATACACACCATTGAAACGGCATACATAATTCCAGCTACAAGTGCCGCCCATCTTGCTTTTAGTCCCCAGCCGAGCCAGTTAAATATTACTGCAATTCCAACGCATACCGTATGGGGCATAACCAATGTAGCGGCCAATCCAGTGCCAATCGCCCACGCCACATCATCAGACGAAACAATTCCGCCTGTAGACGAAACAATTCCGCCTGTAAAGTATGTAATCAGATAGATAAGATAAAGCGTCCCGATGATGGCAGCCGCCAGTAAAAGTTTGCTTCTATTCATATTCTCGTTCTCCTTATTTTTAGTTTAATTTCTGCCGCTCATAGAGCGAACAAAAGTCTTCATAATACGGATTGTCCCAAGTGTCCCCGTCAACGGTTTCGTAAGAAACGACAATCGCCTTAAATGTAGCAATCTCGCAATTCTCTCCGAGGGAGTAGCCACTGTCATCACCAAAGGTATCTCCGGCGGCAAGGTTAATGTCTGCGTAGTTTACTTCTTTTACATAAGAGCCGCCGCCAAAATCAAACTGTCCCTCGATTTTAACAGGGATATTGTTGCTGTCCCATGCTACAAAGGCAACGACGGCATTTTTTATATCGTCTGCTGTGTTGTTTTGCAGAACGGCTTGCAGCATATCGGGGTAAAGTGATTTGAATTGCTCATCCTGCACAACATAATCCGTTTTAATTATTGTAACGGGCTGCGTGCTTAAATTGCTCTCCAATTCAGCGGCAGTTACAGATGCAGCAGCGTCTTTCCCCGCAGAACTGTTAGACGCATTTCCGCTTGCGGAAAAAGTGCTGTCAACAATTTTCACCTCAACTGTCATGTTGTCCGAGTATTTTTCACCCTCATAAAGAGAACAAAACTCATCATAATATGGATTGTCCCAAGTATCCCCGTCAAAGGTTTCAAATGAAACGACAATCGCCTTAAATGTAGCAATCTCGCAATTCTCTCCGAGGGAGTAGCCACTGTCATCACCAAAGGTATCTCCGGCGGCAAGGTTAATGTCTGCGTAGTTTACTTCTTTTACATAAGAGCCGCCGCCAAAATCGAACTGCCCCTCTATTTTGACAGGTAAATTGTTGCTGTCCCACGCCACAAAAGCAACAACGGCATTTTTAATATCTTCCGTTGTATTGTTTTGCAAAATCGCTTGGAGCATATCGGGATATAGAGATTTATATTGTTCATCCTGTACGACATATTTTGTTTTAATAACGGCCAACGGCTGTGAAGTGAGTAAGTTTTCAAAATCTGTTACGCTCATTACCTGTTCTGCTGGTTCTTTGTGATTTGCTGGGTCGGCGTTCCCGCTGGAACTTGCACCATTGTTTGGGGCAGAGCAGCCGGAAAGAATCATCAATACAACGGCTAAAAAAACACTTATCCCCGGAATATGTCTTTTCATCTTCATTCCTCCCTCATCATTGTAAAAGAATAGTCATAATCGCACTCGTTTATATATAACATAAAATGTAACATAAATAATAACATATCAATCGCCATATTTCAATCATAAAATCATGTTATGAGGTGGATGATTGTATGGATGATGAAAGATTAGTCATATCCCCAAAGCGTGCAAAAGGGGAAGATGGCTTCAAAACTTTTTCGATACGGATAAGAAAAGATTTGGTTGAAAAAATCAACGATATTTCCGCACAAACAGGTTATAGCCGCAATGAGTTGATTGGCAGGTTTTTGGAATATGCGGTTGAGCGTTGCATAATAGCCGAAAATAAACAAGAGGAGCAAAAAGACTAAGTCGTCTTTTTGCTCCTCTTGATCGCTGTTATTGAATGCAATCTTGATACGCTCCATTCATTATTTAATACATAAGGGTAATAACTATGGAAATTATAGCAGCAATTAGCGAGAATATTGATACTGTAAGCGCCCATTTCGCAACTTTTGATGAATTTCTCAATTCTTCAATCTGTGTTTCAAGATATATTGCATCGTCTGATCTGTGTGCAGCATTCCGTAGTTCTTTTGCCTGTTCTTTTGACATTCTCATTTTTACCCCTCCGTTCCCTGCATAAACAGCTTCATCAGCGTTTCCACGATTTTTGACTGCTTTTTATCCATACCCGTCCGTTGAGATACCGCTGCCGCCACCGCAGAGGCGATTTCATCCTTGGTGGGTTTTCGCCCTACCTCATAACCAAGGCAAGAGAATGAATGATGGAAGATTAAAAGAGAGATTAGCTGAAAAATACCCAGAGGTTAAATCTGTTTATGAAAAGTGTTCGGGGTTTATCCATCTATCGGATATCGCATTTTATCAGACTGTTAATAGAATGGATCAAGATGGTATTAGCTTAAGCGTGGGTGATGAACTTCCAGCCCGATATAATGATACGCTTATCTCTCTCGCTCAAGCGTATTTGCATTTTTGCAAAATATTTGTTGAATTGTTGCTTCCCGTTGCGGAGGCAAAAAAAACAATTTGAGGACATGCTCGAAAAACGGGATTGGCAAGAACGATAAAAACCGAGGGTCAAGGTACAATGCCTTGACCCTCGGTTTCTGTTTTGACACTACAGCCACACCAATACGGCGAAACCGCCTTTAAAATAATAGGTGTTCGTGTAATGTCCATTTAGTGGAGCTGAAAGACTACATATAGAATCCCCGGAAAATATTGTTACGTAGGATTCGGGGATTTTTGTTTTGATAACGATTTTGTCGCCGTCTTGGTCATTGTCGTAGACTAGGACTTCATCGACGAATTTATTAATGATTTCTTTTTGATGGGGACGTGTTTTGGAACGGATGTCGCGGTATTGTTTGATGTAGTCGTCGAGGGCTACGTCATCGAAGGATGCGGTCATTTGTTGGCGAGCTTTGAGTTGTTCGATTTGCGCTTCAAGTTGCTGTTTCTTTTTGTCTAGGGCTTCGATTTGGTCTTTAATGACCAAGGCGTTGATGCCGGCGGTGATTGCTTCGATGAGCTTGTCTAGTTTTTGTTCTGTGTCGCGAAGTTCTTTGTTAAGTGATGGCAGTGAAGATGGGGAGTCTGCTGCCATACGGTTTAATTCAATGACAATTTTTTCTTTGACGCGTTCCATGGCTTCGTCAGAGAGGATGTGTTGTTCGATGTAGTTGATGACAATGTTTTCGACAAAGTCTCGGTTAATGCCTCGCATTTTGCAGTTGGTTGCCTTGCGTTTACGGCCATTACATTCGTAGGTAATGCGGAGTGTTTTGTTGCGGCCGTCTTTTCGTCTGCTGCCGACCATTGCAGCGCCACAGTTGCCACATTTGATGAGTCCTTGCAATAAATATACTTCTTTGGCTGCTCTTGCGCGTTTGGCGCCCATATTGCTTCGTCGTTTCAAAATAACTTGCACCTCCTCGAAGGTTCGGTTGTCAATAATTGCAGGGATGCCGTGAGGAATACGGATGATCTCGTCGTCCGGACGAGATTCGTTTGTACGTTTGCCGCCTTTTGGCTGTGGTTTTGTCCGGTTATATACGTAGGTACCACAGTATTTTTCATTGTGCAGCATCGTGTTGATGGTGGTTGTTGCGAATGAACGGCCGGAGCGTGTGGTGAATCCACGGTCGGCGAGTGTTGCTTTTATTTCTGCCATAGTGTAGCCTTCGCCGGTTAAGCGAAAAATCATGCGCACGGCTTCGGCTTCGTATTCGTTGATGGCATAGGTGCCATCTTTATTGACCATGAGGCCATAGGGTGGCTGGCCGCCGTTGTGTTTGCATTGAAGCGCGGTTTCGTGCTTGCCTTTTAAGACTTCGCGGGCGAGGTTTTTTGAATAGTATTCACTCATCCCTTCGAGTAGGGATTCCAAGATGACCGATTCCGGACTATCGTCCAAACGTTCCAACACGGATTCGACATGAACACCGTTGTCTTTGAGCTGCTTTTTGTAAATTGCGCTGTCGTACCGGTTGCGGGAGAAGCGGTCAAGTTTGTGGACGATAACGGCCGACCAATCGCCGGAAGCGGAGTCTTTAATCATCTGTTGGAAGGCGGGACGGTCGTCGGTGGTTGCGGACCGTGCTTCGTCAACATAGGTGTCGAGTAGTATGTAGTCGTGTTGTTGGCAATATTGCCGGATGGCACGAAGCTGTGCATCGATGGATTCTTCGCGTTGGTTGTCGGAAGAAAATCGCGCATAGGCGACAACGTATGTTAATGCCATAATAATAACCTCCTTTTGGGGTATACCAAAACAAGAGGTTGTGATATAATACGATTGCGTTAAGGTTATCACAACCTCTTATGAGAACTCACCGACAGCAATTGGTGGGTTCTTTTTTTGTTATCCACAATTAGAAAGATAAAAGGTACCACGAAAACAATTTGATAAAATAAGGGCATAAAAATTGACTTTCATGGCAGACGACACTTTTATAGTCATGACAGAATGCCGGCTTTAGTCTTTTATGATAAAAATACAAAATTTTATTATGGGAGTAAGTACAAAGGCGAACATCCTAGCAATGTAACGATGAAAGATAAAAAAGACTGCACCGGAGATGCTAAGCAAATAGAACTCAAATTCGTAAGAAGGTTCTAAAAAAAGGAAAAATGCATTAAAAAAACTGAACATGCCAAACAAAACAAAGAAAATAGAAAAACCTTTATATAATTTCTTTTCCATTTCACACAACCTCCAATCAGAACGCCTGGGCTTGCGCATTGCCTAGGCGTTTTTTAGTTAATGTCAAATTGGCATGATACTGCCTTGCCAAGGATACGGATGTTGTTGAGGTCCAGTCCTTCGTAACGCAGCGGCTTATACATCGGATTCTCTGGGTAGAGGGTGAGGATGCCGGCGTCTTGGTCGTAGGAAACGCGCTTTAAGGTGGCCTCGTCTTCGACCAGGACCGCAGCAATCTCACCATTTTCAACCATGTCTTGTTTGTGAATGAAAATGATGTCGCCGTCAAAAATACGTGCGCCGGTCATCGAGTCTCCCTTGGCGCGGATACAAAAATCTGCGTTGATGTCTGCGCCAACTTCGACGAATCCTTGCCAGTCTTCTTCCGCATAGATCGGTTCGCCGCATGCAATGTTGCCAAGCATGGGAAGGCGCTTTTTGGCGACGGGAAGAACGTTGGAAGGAAGCGCGGAAAGACGGTCAAAGTCCTCGCGATTTTGCGGAACGTTGTATCCCATCAACCAAACCTCGCTAACATCGAGAGCCAATCCTAAAATGGTCAGTTTGTCTTGCTTTGGCTCAGTGATACCGCGAACGTATTGACTAATATCGTTTTTTGAAACTGGGATGCTGTATTTTTTGCAAAATGGCTGACATGCTTCTACTATGTCGGCTTGGCGAATGCCGCGAGAAAGCATTATCTCGTGCAATCTATCCGATGTAGTTGCTTTTCTTTCAGACATATAAGTCACCTCCTTAGTTAGTTGTGTTGTCAGACTTATTATATCGTAAATGATACAAAAGTACAACAGAACTGTACGAAAATAACAAAGAAATGTATTTTTGTATTGTCAGAACACAAAAGCTGTGGTACAGTAAAACTGTACTAAAAAGAAAATAGCTTAAGATTGGAGGCGGGAATATGGAAAAACTCGAATATGATTATTCAAAACTAAACGGCCGCATTGTTGAAAAATGTGGTACAAAAAAGAACTTTGCCTCAAAGATGGGGCTTACAGAACGCAGCGTGTCGCTAAAATTGAATAATAAGCGTCCGTTCAACCAAGAGGACATCGACCGATCACTGGGAGTGTTAAGTATCCTTCCAGAGGAAATTGGTGTTTATTATTTTACAAAAAAGGTACAGTAAAACTGTACAAAAAACAAGGCGGTGTGTGCGGCAATGGTGATTGTAGCACAAAGAAAATAGGAGGCAAGGAAATGGCAGCGTTTTGGATTGGATTCGCCATTACATTGCTGTATGAAGCGGTGCTGGCTTACAGCGCGTATATCATTTACTACTACGGCCGGCGTTTGGCCATCTCGTTGCGGGTGTATTGGCTCGGCATTGGTCAGTTTATATGGGACAGCGTGATGGTCGGTATGGGGATGTGGCTGATGGTATTAACAATAATCGGCCTGATGGACATTTTATTTTAAGGAGGAAGGGCAATGGCAAAGAAACAACGGCAGTTTGAAGTTGAGGTTCGTGTGGAAGCGGCTTTAGTAACTTTATCAATGAAAGAAAAGAAAGCACATCCGACTTTTCTTTGCAATGCGGACGACGCAGAGTTGCTGATTGAATTATTAAATGCACCGGACGTGAAAGAAAAAATACGCTATCTGGACTGTAAGAAGGTGAGTCCAGATAGCGCAGAAGCGGCATTGCGTTATTTGTTGTAAGGAGAATCAAGGAAATATTTAGAAGCAAGGATATAGATGTATTCATCCTGCTCTCCGCGTTGTTCCCAGAATACGTATCTGTTTTCGTGCAGTTCGTTTAGGCAAGCTTCGAGTTCTATGCGAGAGAGGCCGAAGTGATCTTTGATGTCAAAGTCTTTATCTTCTGTACGCGCGTAGTGTTCGTAGGCTGCTATGAGTATACGAAAGGCGTTTTCTGACAAGTTGTCGGGTTTGGTTAGTGGTTTCAATATAATCACCTCCTTTTGAGTTGATTATAGCATATTGGTTTTATTTTAAGGAGGAAGGGCAATGGCAAAGAAACAGCGGCAGTTTGAAGTCGAGGTTCGCGCGGAAGCGGTACCGGATGAAGATATGACGCAGATGATTATCCGCGCATTGTTTGGCAAAGGGCCGGCGGAGGTTGCAAAAGACTTCCTCGACCAGCAGGCGGCAAAGGAGGTGGTTTCATGAAAAAAGAAACGGATCGTGTGGGACTCGCGGCCATCGTGGTTGTGTTGGAGGCGCTCATCGAAGAACATCGTGCGAAAAAGGCAGAAGAAGCATGAAAAACTTCGAGGCATACATTGACCGCATCTTTCCATTGATTGGAGATTGCGGACTTTACAAATTAAGGGAAGGGAAGGCGAGCATGGCACATGATGGATGCAGTCATAACTGCAAGGCGTGCCAAGCGGTGTCTAAAAAGTGGTTGTTACAGGAGGCAGAGCAATGGAGAAAATGATTCGTCAAATGGCCAAGCGTCGGGATAACGTGTTTTTCAACGCCATCACGGTTGAGGTCATTATGGAACTGGTTGGCATTTTTACGGACAATATGGTCCTCGCAGAGGTGGCGGTGGTAGCGATGGGCACCACCCTAGCGCTTTGGCATATTTTCTTAGCCAGCGACAAACGCATGAGAAAGAAGGTGATGAGATGAGACGCATTAAGATGCAACGCGTATTGGTAGTAGAAGACCACGAAGGGAGAGAAAAGCAGTACTTCTTTCCCGGCGAAACGGTTCGCATTGAAGCATGGAATGGCAGTTGGCACAAAGGAACCATTACCGGCGTGAACAATGACGCACTAATTCTTTACGGACGAAACGGAAAAGACTTCTATGTCAAATTCAGGGACATTGATCACATCAAAAAGGAGCGCTGGGTATGATTTAAAATATAAAAAATATCAACAGCAATGTAGCAGCGTTGTTGAAGGATATAGATACAGATGATGTTATGAAAAAAACAAGGCTAACTTGGAAGGACATTGTCGGATTGTGCCGAACAACAGAGAGTACGCGCTTAAAAAGACTAGAGAAATTTGCGACTTGCTTAGGCACAACGATAGCGGAGTTAACATTGAATGCCGGTGTTGAAACAAATTGGTATGAAGAAGCCAGGGCGGAATATATTGCGGAAAATTTAACCAATCTACGACTTGAGAACAATGCAGCAGTGCTGGACATTGCAGAGGAAATTGATTTTGACCATGCCTATAACGCAGCAGCAAGGATTAGAAGTTATGAATCCGGTCAAGCATTTCCGACACTCGGGATGCTGCAAAAGTTGGCAGATTTGTACGAAGTTGAAGTGGCCGACCTTATGCTGCCGAATGAACCGAGGTAAATAGAAGATGAATTGGACAAAATGGAAGCGCGTGGCCATCATTATGCACGACGATGGCAGAGTGCAAGTCGGGAAGGTAACGGATGATCCGCGCAATCTCATCGGAGATGTAGAGGTCATCCACCGGACCGACGAAGGATTCTTGCTATGGCGCCAACACGGCAGAGGAAAGAAGAACATCTATGGCACGGCAATTGTAGGTAAGAAAATCACCGGAACCTTGTTGCTGTGTGTTGAAACAGAAGACCAATACGGCGAGCGCACACTTGACGGCATGCGGCCAAGCGATGCCAAAAAGTGGCTCATGCGATTAAAAAAGATAAAAAAAGAGGCCCTTGCGTCCGGCAAATGACGCAGGGGCCAAGGCATGATATATCACACCATATAACTCAAGATAATTATATAACATGCCTATGAAATAATCAACAAAAGCGCAGAACAATGCGCTTTGCGGAGCTTGTAACTGGTATTAACAACTCAACGAGGGAGTGATAATCATGGGCATGTTTATCCGAGAGAAAAAAATACATTGTGGGAAGGAGCATATGGAAGTTGACATCTATCAGCTCGGAGATGCCCACAAGAAAAAAAGCAAATCAAGAAAAAGAGAACAGGTTACAGCACCTGCACAAAAGAATCTCAATGACAAAAGAGCGCGTAGATACATGCGCCAATTAGTGAAGACAAATTTCACCACAGGAGACCTGCACATATCATGCACCTACCGGAATAGCCACCTGCCGGACACATTGGAAGATGCGGAAAAGGAAGTGTCAAAGTTTATCCGGCGCATCCAGTACCGCAGAAAGAAGCTTGGCATGGAACCGGCGAAGTACATCATCATCACAGAAGGACATTGCAAAAAAGAAAAACCCGTGAGAATCCATCATCACATCATCCTAAGCAAGATGGACCGCGACCTTGTAGAAGATTTATGGCGCAAGCCAAGGCAAAAAGGACAGAAGGCAGGAGAGCGCATTGGTTTTTGCAATGTGGACCGGTTGCAGGTAGATGATGACGGTGGAGTCAATGCATTGGTTAATTATCTAAGCAAAGACCCACAAGGACGAAAGCGGTGGCGAGGGAGTCAAAACCTCATCAAGCCAAAATTTTCGACTGCTGACAAAAAGTGGACAAAAAAGAAGCTGGCCATGGTTGCCGGCGTTGCAGACGAAGACCGCCGTTTTTGGGAGAAACAGTACCCGGGATGGCGCATGGTGACATGTGAGTCTATATACAACGAAATCACAGGATGGAGTATCTACCTAGAATTAAGGAGGATGGAATGAGTAAAGGAACGAGAACAAAAACGATTAGAAAAATCGACCGAGGATATAAACCGTCAAACAATCCACCGGCGCCGGTGCCGCCAATGAGATTGAAAAAAGGATGGTATCGTTTCACGATGAATGACGGTTCCGGAAAAAGAACGTTTAAGGGGCGCGTGGTCGATAAAACGAAGTGCTTTTATGTTATAGAAACGGATCGTGGATACAAGACAACGGTGCATCGCTATGCAATTGGAATTGATGTTCAGGCGGTGTCGGTTTGATTAAATTCGAAGATAAACAATGCTTCCTGTGTGGAAGTAGAGAGCGAGTCGAACTTCATCATATATTTGGTGCGGCAAATCGCAAACAATCGGACAAAGACGGCATGACCGTCTACCTATGCGCCGATTGCCACCGAGAAGGGCGGCACGCCGTGCACAAGGATGCGAAAACCGCGCAAGCATTGCACGCCATTGGCGAGCTGATGTGGATTGCACAGCATCCGGGTGCGGATGTGTGGGACTTTGTGGCCAAATACGGCCGAAATTACCTTCGAGATTGGAGAAAAGAATAATGGCATCGAAGACTACAAAGAAAATGAATACCACTATTTTTGTGCAACATGCGAGTGTGCGATTGAAAAAAGGTGGGAAGCGATAATGGATGGATATATTTTGAAGCGTAAAGCTATAGATGCTGTCTATGCTGGCATCAAGCTATACCATAATGAGCACCATCCGCAGAAGGGCGTATACGATTATATTCTTGACGTTGTTGGCGAAATCGAAACCGAAGATGTTGCACCTGTTGTGCACGCTTACTGGATTGGCATCGAAGGTGATGGATACGCCGAAGATGAAAACGGCGAAATGCAGATAGTTTACGATGTGTTCGAGTGTAGCCATTGCGGATGTGAACATCATGCGGACGGAGAACCAGAATGGACATATTGTCCAGATTGTGGCGCAAAAATGCTTGGCGATATTGTGGGTTAAACATTTGGATATGTAGATAAAGGAGTTGGAATAAATGAATGATAAAGTGCTTATCAGCATAGAAGAAGCGGAGCGCGCAGGGGATATTATTATTCCATTCACCGCGAATCTCATGCTTCACGAGATTGAAGACAAAGAAAAACGAACAAAGGCATATATTATGATGCTTGAATTGGTCTCTGTTGCCAAAATCACCGGAGAAAAGTTTGATATTAGCAAAATGTTTGTGGCGTTGGACGAGCAAGATATCACCTTTGACGGATTCCGCGCGGTATTGATGGTGCTCGATGCAAATAACACGCTTAAATGGGGCGACGACAAAGAAGAGGACAGGGCGTGCAGGCTTTTGATTAACCCGAGAAAATCACCGAACGAGGACGGAATCAAAGCGATGAAGGAAGTAATAGCGATTGTGAGAGCAGAATTATTAAAGGGGGATGCATGATGGAAGGAAGAATTAAGGTAGAAAGCGAAGAACAAAAGGAAAATATTCCGCCGTTTCTTCGCCTGAGAACAAGAAACACCAGAGAAGGCATCTTGAACGCTGCCAAGCAATGTGTGTGTACAGACAGGGAAAACCAATATGGACAGCCGGAGAACAACTTCGGACTGATTGCGGGGTTTTGGAACAACTACCTCCGTGCAGTCATGAAAAATCCGGATATGAGAGATATTCTCAGTCCGGATGATGTGGCTGCCATGATGATGCTTTTGAAAATCGCACGTATTGCGACCGGAGAACCGAAGGAAGACAACTGGATTGATGCTGCCGGTTATGCAGCGTGTGGCGGGGAAATTTAATGCAGGGAGGCACGAGGATGACCAACTTGGAAGCGTGGTTCAAAGAGATGATTCGGCTTCATGGACTAAACAGGATTGTCGAAGATGTTGTTAGCGACAATGAAGGATGCGTAGCGGCCGCGGCGTTCAAAGGTGAAGATTGCGGAATGAGACAGCACGACTGCCAAGAATGCATGAAAGATCTGCAAAAATGGCTGATGGTAGAAGTCGAGGATGAAACATGGAGAACGGATGAACCACCTATTGACCAAATGGTGCTCGTGACATTCCTGGATGATCAAGACAGAAGATATGTCCGAATGGCGGCGCTCGATGATACCGGCGAATATTGGGCGGATGATCTGCTATTCAGAGATCGGGCGATTGCATGGCGGCCGGTGCCGGACGCATATAATGGACCAGTCACGATTGAACCGTCGGAAGATGAAGCGGAGCTCGTGGAAAAGTGGGCTATTATTGGTATGGTTTGCGCGAGAGAACTGGCAAAAAGCTCTTTGCATACATTGGACGAAATGAAAAGGATATTTGAGGAGTGGCAGAAAAATGGGAAAGATGAATAAAGCAAAAAGCATGGCATTTCACATCTGCGAATCGTGCGCCAAAGCACGCGCGGACGCACGAAAGAGATATGTTGCTAATAAATGCGACGAAACCAAGAAGGCCTTTATTATGGCAGACAAGATGGCGAAGGAAGCGGAAGCGGACGTCAAAAACATGTGTGGCAGCATGAAAGAATATAACAACTGGCTTTTAACAAAACAGAAAGGGAGTGGCAACCATGAATGAAACAATTGATATTTGCGTATTTGAACCAAACAAAAAACCGGAGATGGTAACAATCGACAACACCTTAGAAGCAATGCAGCGCATTGTTGGGGGATATATTCAAGTTGTAAAACCGTGGGGTGGCGATGTGGTGCTTGTGTGCAACGAAGAAGGGAAAGTGCTCAATTTGCCGGTGAACAAACTTGTTGTTGATGGAACAGGAAGAGTGTTCGATGTTATTGTTGGCACGTTCTTCTTAGCATTAGCGCCACGGGGATGCGAGAATTTTCTAACGTTGCCAAGATTTTTTGCGGATAGACTAAAAAAATACATCTTGCCGGTGAGCTGCCATGTGGGAGGGAAGGAAGATGAATAAGTGCATTTTAATCGGTCGCCTTACGAGAGATCCGGAACTGCGTTATACACAATCCGGCACACCGGTGTGCAGTGAAAACTTGGCGGTGAGAAGACCAACCGCCAGAGATGGCGAAGAAGATGCAGACTTTATCAATATCACTGTCTGGGGAAAAGCTGCGGAAAACCTTGCGAAATATAAACGCAAGGGCGGACAGATTGCCATCGAGGGGCGTTTGCAAGTGTCGAATTACACGGACCGCGAAGGCGCCAAGCGTTGGAAGACGGAAGTGGTGGCAAATAGTGTGGAATTCCTCGGGAGCAAAGACGAAGGGATGGACACACAACCGCAACAGCAAACCTACCAACAACCACAACAGCAAGCGAACCAAATGACGCATGACTATGGGCAGGAAGTTATGTTCAACGATGAAGACCTGCCGTTCTGATGAGGTACAGATATACGAGCCCGCCTTGCCGGCGCGATTGCCCAAACCGTGCGCTCGCGTGCCATGATTCCTGTGAAGCATACAAAGCATGGAAGAAATGGCACGATGAGCAGCGGGAGGTAATAAAGGCGGACAGAAAGAATGCAGAAGAAGCGGTGCGCCGGCGTCGCTATTATTTCAAAAAATAGGAGGACCAATGAAAGAGTACAGAGAGTTTGTGGCAAATAGACACGGAAACGACGAAGATTTCGAGGAAGCGGCAATGGGTGTTGCAAGCGAAGCGGGAGAGATTGCGCAGTTGGTGAGAAAGAAAAGATTCGAATCACGCTATATCAACGATATTGACATGGCCATGGAAGCCGGTGACGTATTGCACTATATCGAAATGATTGGCATTACGATCGATGTATCCGACGATGAGTTGAAGATGCTGAATTGCATCAAATTGGCGGAACGCGATCATGGCCGAGAAGAGGATATGATGACATGGCTTCGACTAGAAGAACGCATCCGCAACCATCCGCCGACGTTTGTGCGCGATATTTATGTGGAACTTATGGATATGTTCGAGCGTGGCGAGCCATGGCCGTGGGAGACCGGCATATCCGGAACAAGAGAGAATGCGACATACATTATCAACTACTGCGAGGATTGCGATTTTTACCGCGTCAATTGGTGCAACCTGTGTGGCGGTGATACCACAAGAGGATCGCGTGCATGCTATTGGTTCAAATCGAAGGAGGGCATTGATGACAGCCAAGGAGTTTTTGAAAGAATTGATTTGGATTAACGAAGAAATAGAGGCGATACAAATGCAGATGCTCGTCCTTCGTTCTGATGCGGAAGGTGTAAAAACAATGACCATTTATGATATGCCAAAGGGTGGGAAGGCAAAAGACCCGTCGGACATTGTCGTGGAAATTACGGACCTCCAATGCAAATGTGCAGAGAAGATGAGCGAATTGGTGGAAAGAAAGAAACGCGCAACACGCATCATCATGGAACTGCACACCACGGAGCACAGAGTGGTGTTGATTAACCGGTATCTTTGCATGAGACGATGGGAGGACATCGCCGACAAGATGGGATATTCCATCCGTGGGATATTCAAGCTACACGGGCAGGCACTTGTAGAATTTTCAAAGATTTACGAAAGTGTGCAGTAAAGTGCAGTAGGAAATGAGATACAATATATACTGAGCAAAGTGAGAGAAAACAAACAACCACAAGTCTTTCCCTCCTTTTTAACCACGCATTCTGCCGGCGTGGTTTTTTTATTGCACGAAAGAAGGTGAGCCGATGCATCAGGCAACAGTCACATTAGAGAGCGCCGAGGCATTGGCGGAACTAAAAGAGTTAGAAAAGAAATCGCAGAACGTAATGGAGCGGACGATGAAGGACATTCGCTCACGCGGGCCGGCGTGGATTGCAAAGGGAATCACCAAGGACTACAGCATCACAAGCGCACAGGTTAAGAGCTTGTCGAAGCTGCGCGTAACGGGAAGCGGCGTTGGTGATCTAACATTCACCTATACCGGGCGCATGTTATCGCCGACACATTTCAAGATGTCACCGACGGCACCGAAGCCGGGTGCGTACACCATCAAGGCAAGCATTGTGCGTGGCAGACGTTCGACACTCGGAAAGGTGAAGAAACTCACGAAGAAGCAGCGGGCAAACATCGGCCGGAACTTTACGCGCAAGGGAACGCACAACAGTCCGAGCTCGCCACCGATGTTGGTGCAGTCAAGTGCGAAGGGTGGCGCGAGTTACCTGCCGTTCATTCGAACCAAGCAACCGGGCAACTTTGACAAGGCGGTCAAAGTAATCTCAGTACCGCAGATGATTCAAACGAAAGACGGAACTACCAAGGCGTCGGTCAAGAAAGAATTGAACGATGGGATTTGGAAGCGCTTCGAGCACCAGTTAGATAACATTTTTGATTAAACACCTCCATGGAAGGACAACGGGTCCTCCTACGGAGGAAAACAATCTGTGGTCCGCTGACGCCCAAAATATATCTAGTTTTGGAAAAATTTTTTTAAGGCATTTCGTTGCGCGAAAAACAAGGTGGTGAGAAAGGATGGCTGAAAATCTGCAAAGCAAGCAAGTCATTGCAAAAATATTTGGCGTATCCACGCGCCGCGTCGAACAGCTCAAAGAAGAAGGTGTCATCAAAGGCCAAGGGAAGCCGACAAAATACGACCTGCTTCCGACAATACAGGCATATATTAAATATTTATCAGACAAAGCCTATGCGCGCGAACAAAAGCAGACTGACGCGGAGCTAGAGCAAGAAAAACTTGCTGCCGAAGTCCGTATCAAGCGTGCCAAGGCCGAAATGGAAGAAATCGAATTAAAGGAACTGCGAGCGGAGATGCACCGCGCAGAAGACGTGGAGGCAATAACGACCGACCACGTCTTTTTTGTGAAGTCGATGATCATGGCGCTGCCGGGAAAGCTCGCAGTTGATTTATCCGGAACGCATACAGCATCGGAACAATCAGCGCGTGTAAAGCGAGAGACGGACTATATTTTGCAAAGGTTGGCAGAGTACCGCTACGATCCCGAAGAATACAAGAAACGAGTGAGGGAGCGGAGGGGGTGGAGTGACAAAGAGGAAGAGGAATAAAAAACGCAATCAAGGGCGTTGATTGCGGGATGAAAGCGAATTAAAGGGTGCAAACTAGCACGTGATATGCTAGAATAAGGGTAAGACAAGTAAGCCTTTGACCGCTTTGCCTGTCAGACGGAAATGTTCATAGTGAACAAAACAAAAAGGACAAGAGGTGGAGCTCTTGTCCTTTTCTATTCCTAATTTCTGGAAGGCTTAGACCGTTTGGCTCAGTTACTTCTTATTGTGACGACTGTCGAGCCATTGGCAGATGAGGTGGAGAAACACACCTGCTATGACAGTGTCGAGGATGACGGAAATATCCAAAGTGAACACCTCCAATCTAGTTACCAGATTGGGGAAGTAACCAAAATATATTATACACAGTTTGATATACTTGTACCACCTGAGAGGGTGGTTTTTTGATGCGTAATGATAATCTGGCTGGGGTGTAGATGAGGTGTGTAGTTGATAGCGAAAGTGTTTTGTGGTAATATGTGGGTAAGACAAGTAAGCTTTTGACCGCTTTGCCTGTCGTCCAGCGCATCCCGCTGTAGCAGTAAAGTTCATTTGAACAAACGAAAAGGACAAGAGTGAGGGCTCTTGTCCTTTTCTATTCCTATTTTTCGGAAGGCTTAGGCCGGATTGGCTCGGTTACTTCTCGCGACGATTGTCGAACCATTTGCAGATGAAATAGAGGATAACACCTGCCATAACATCGTCAAAGATAGCAGTAAAGTCCATTCGAACCACCTCCCTCTGGTTACGAGAGTGAGGGAGTAACCAAAACATATTATACACAGTTTGATATACTTGTACCACCTGAGAGGGTGGTTTTTTGATGCTCAAATATAATAGAAAATCCCACAACCAACGGTGGTGTTGATTGCGGGATTGGGATTATAATGGTTGAAATTCGATTTTGACGCGCATGCCCAAGCCGTTGGCGAGGCGTTGCAGCGTTTTGAGAGATGGGTTGGCATTGCCACTCTCCAACTTGCTGATGTCAGATTGAGCAATGCCTGTTTTTTCGGAAAGTTGTTTCTGCGTCAAGCCGGTGGTTTTGCGTGCATCAATCATGGCTTGCATGAGGGTGAATTCAGGCTCTAGTGCGTCGTATTCAGCTTTGAATTCAGGGTCTTGCAATTGTTCATCGAGAAATTCTGTGAAGGTGGTCATTGTTGATTCTCCTTTCTAGCGAGATACTCTGAGCGATATTGTTTGGCACGTTCAATTTCTTTTAAGGGTGTCTTCTGCGTCTTTTTCACAAAGCCGTTTGTGAGAATGACCTTGCGGCCGATGACGAAGAAATATAACACCCTAGAGGTGTCGGAGCCTATTTTGGCCCGTAGTTCAAAGATGCCATCACCCAAAGGTTTCGAATAAGGCTCTCGCAGGTCAGTGCCATTGGTGGCTAAGAGTTCGATTGTGCGCATCATTTTAGCGCGCATTTTCTTATCTAAACTTAGGAGGAACTCTTTGGCCGGTTCAGAGCCATCGGTTTTATCATAAAAGATAATTTCAAAATCATGCATTAGTTTAATACCTTCCGTATAGGATATATACTATATTGATAGTTTATAGGATTTATCCTATATTGTCAAGTTTTCATTGTGTTACCAGCGCTATTTTTGATGCTCAAAAATACAATAAAAAATCCCACAACCAACGATGGTGTTGATTGCGGGATTAGGATTAGCTGTTGTAAATCTCTCTTCTATGGCCGACTGTGAGAGCGAGGATGACGAGTTTATCGTCTTGGATGTCGCAGATAAGGCGGTAGTCGCCGATGCGATAACGCCACTGGCCTTTTCTATTGGCGGCGAGCGCTTTGCCATGCTGACGCGGGTCTTCACAGTCTGAAAGATTTTTATCAATCCATGCTGCAAGCATTTTTTGTGTATAACGGTCTAATTTTTTGAAATCTTTATCAAAACGCGAGGTTGTTTCTACAGTGTAAGTCATAAGTCTAACTCCTTACGGAGTTCAGAGAACGGTTTGCTTTGTTTGCCACTTTCGAGGTATTCCTTATAGGCTTGTTCCCCAACGGCAATATCATACTCGTCTTCAACTTTTTCAAAAAGCGCACGTTTGAAGGCTTCGCCTAGGGACATGGAATGTAATTTGGCATAGCTTTCAGCAATGGCACGTTCTTCTTGGTTCATTCTAATGGAAAAGCTCATGACACTCTCTCCTTTCTGTAATACATTGTAGTACAGAAACAAAGAAAAGTAAATAGGGGGTTGACTTATTGCCTTGCTTTTAGTATATTTTAAGCAAGGCATAAAGTGAGGTGATAATGATGACGCCTATGGGAAGACCACCAATAGATAATCCGAATACGATAAATCTAACAGTAAGAATCAATTCTGAATTAAATGAGAAGCTGATAGATTTTTGCAAAAAAAATAACCTCACTAAAGGTGAGGTGGTACGAATGGGGATTATCAAAGTTATCAATAATAAATAACCAGTCGATGCACCGACCAAAGCACAATCGACTGGTTGAACGCGAAAGGAGTTCCTTTCATGAAATATTTTAACATAGAATGGCACTCCTTTCAAATTACTAATAGGAGTGAACAAAATGAATACAGTATGTATAGTAGAGCAGCCACTTGAAGTGAAGGAGTGGCAAGGTCAGCGAGTAATTACATTCAAAGATGTTGACCGAGTACATCAAAGACCGGATGGGACTGCACGGAAAAGATTCAACGACAACAGAAAGCACTTTATTTCTAATGTTGATTACTTCCTTGTAAAAAGAGAAGATGTTGTAAGAAATGGCTCAACAAAGGCGTTTTCTTCAATGTCCGAAAAACGGACATTGGACGAAATTCGTCCATTGGAAATTCCACCCAAGGGATTAACGCTGCTCACCGAATCCGGCTATCTTATGCTTGCAAAGTCCTTAACCGATGACCTTGCATGGGATGTGCAGCGTGCGCTGGTGAATAACTACTTCCGTGGGCGTCAGCCGGTGCAACAGCAGTTGCCGATGGATGCACCAATGCCGGTGCGTAAGACGTTCCGTGGGGTGCCGGTGATGACGACGAAGGATGTGGCACAGGTGATGCACTGTCGTCAAACAGATGCACGCTATTGGGCGACTCAGTGCAATCCGTGCGGCAGGGTGTTGGAAGAAGATGATTTGGACGTTTTTAAGCGAGAAAACGGCATTCGAAGCACGGCGAGCAAGATGGTGGCTTTGTACCGCTGTCAAGTGGAGGACATTTTGGACATGGCAGGAGCCAGTGAGGATATGTTAAACGCTGTAAACGCTTATTTCGGTCAAGCCTCTCAATTAGAACGTGAAGATATGCGTTGTGCCGTCATGCAAGCGGATTTACTGTATAAAATCGCTAAAAACATCAAAGACCCTGTCGTGAAAGAGATGAACTTCAAGGCGGTGACGGCGTTGTTGATTGATGTCGGGCTTTGGAATAACAAAGAAAGCGGTTTCAATGGTGTGACCGCCAACTGGGACATCAACTCAAGAGAAGGATGGAACAAATTAACCACCCTTCAAGAAGCAAAAAAACATTGGTTATGAATTTATATGAACGGTGCGAATAGCACCCGACCCGGACAAGTCGTTAAAAGGTCTTTTTCTTATGCAACAAAAAGGTGGTGAGGCGGTGGGGAAGCAAAAGAAAATGCGCGCCGTTGAGCAAACCTTTTCCAAAGCCTTTGCAAATTATATGCCACCTGCCGATTTGACTGTGTCAGAATGGGCCGAGCAAAACAGAGTACTTTCGCGTGAAAACAGTGCGGAAGCGGGTCCGTGGCGCAACCAAAGAACACCGTATCTTGTCGAAATCATGGATGCCTTTACTGATCCAAAGATTGACAAGTTGACGCTTGTGGCATCGTCGCAGGTCGGGAAGTCCGAGATGGAATTGAACATCATCGGATACATCATCGACCAAGACCCGGGGAGTATCTTGTACATCCATCCGAATATTGATGATGCAAAGAAATTCTCACGCCTTCGCGTGGCGCCGATGATTCGCGATAGCAAAACACTCAAACGAAAGGTCGCTGATGTAAAAGGTCGAGATGCCGGAAACACCATGCTGCAGAAGTCGTTCCCCGGTGGCATGTTGACCATGGTCGGCTCAAATAGCCCGAGTGGTCTTGCGTCAACGCCTGCGAAGTACGTTATCGGCGACGAACGGGACCGTTGGGCATTATCAGCCGGAACAGAAGGAGACCCGTGGGCATTGGCAGAAGCACGTACCACGACTTTTTATAACAAGAAAATGGTGGACGTATCAACGCCGACAGTCAAAGGAGAAAGTCCCATTGAGCGGTCCTTTTTAGATGGAACGCAAGAAAGATGGTGCCACAAATGCCCGAACTGCGGAGAATACAGTGACATTGTGTTTGATGACGTGGTGTTTGAGTTTGACACCATAGGAAGCGGCGACAAAACGGACTACAAAATAACAAAAATCGCATGGCGATGCCCGCAGTGTGGCTTGGAGTTTACAGAGGCACAAATGCGCGAACAGCCGGCGAAGTGGATTGCAGACCATCCGGAGGCCTACGATGAAGGCCATCGCTCCTTTTGGTTAAATGCCTTTGCAAGTCCATGGCAGCCATGGAAGAAAGTTATTCGTGCGTTTTTGAAGGCGCGAAAAGACCCGCAGCGGTTGCAGGTTGTCTATAACACCATGCTCGGCCAATTGTGGGAAGACCGTGGAGACATGGCGGACGAAGATGAAATGCTTGCCAAACGTGAAGATTATGGCACCAGAGCGGACGGCACACCCATCGAACTGCCGGAGGGCGTGTTGATGCTCACATGCGGCGTTGACACGCAAGATGACCGTTTAGAAGGGGAAATCGTCGGATGGGGAAAATTCTTTGAATCATGGGGAATAAAGAAGTTTGTTATCCAAGGCGACCCGTCGGACGAGCGGACATGGCTGCGATTAGACACGCATATTGACCACGTTTACAAGTTTGAAAACGGTCGTGGCTTGCGACCAACCATGACCTTTGTCGATTCCGGCGGGAACAAAACGCAAGAAGTTTATAAGCAATGCCGTGCGCGGCTACATAAACGTGTCTTTGCCATCAAAGGGAAGGGTGGCGAGAACGTGCCATATACAAGACCGCCGTCAAAGGCGAACATCGTTGTAAACGGCACGGCGATTGCCAAAACGTTTCTCTACACGCTCGGTGTTGATGCCGGCAAGGCTGCCATTTTGGAAGGAGCCATTCGTGTCACGGAACCGGGGCCAAAATATTGCCACTTCCCACGCGGGGACGACCGAGGGTACGACATTCGGTACTTCAACGGCCTACTTTCTGAGCGTCGTGTTACCAAAAAAGAACGAGGTCGGCTAAAAAGAATGTGGATGGTATTGCCGGGACACGAACGAAACGAACCGTTGGACTGTCGGAATTATGCCATGGCAGCGGCCTATGCCATCGACCCGGATTGGGAGGCATTAGAGCAAAAATTACACGAAAGTGCAGAGCAAACGCCAAAAACAGAGAGAAAAAGCAAAAAAAGCCACGTGAACAAGCGGTCAACCTATGAATCCGACTGGTAGGAGGTGCAAAATGCCAACGAAAGAGACTATCAAAATACGACTGGAAGCACGAAAAAAAGCATTGTCGGCGGCCTATGAAGCGTACCAACAGTTGCTATCCGGACAGGTGAAATCCTACACCATCGGCTCGAGGACACTTACCCATCACAACCTCGGAGAATTAGAGACAACCATATCCAAATTGGAAAAAGAAGTGGACGAGCTAGAAAACATGCAGGCCGGCGGACGACGCAGAAGAGCGGTCGGTGTCGTGCCACGTGACCTCTAAAAGGAGGTGATTACGATTAAAACGAAACAAATTAAGGCGAAACGCATGCAGGTCGTTAACAAAGGATATGGCGACACGGGTGCAAGCTTCAAAAAGAAGGCCCTCAAAGGTTTTATTGCGAACTCCGGGCATCCGAAGGATGACATTGATGCACATAACGCCACCTTAAGACAACGCAGTCGCATGTTATTCATGGGTGCGCCAATTGCAACGGCGGCACTCAAACGACAACGCACCAATGTTGTCGGAAGCGGACTGCAATTGAAGAGTACCATCGACCGTGATGTGTTAGGCATGAGCCAAGAAGACGCGGAAGCATGGCAGCGACAAGTCGAAGCGGAGTTTACCGTTTGGGCAGAGAACAAAAACGCTTGCGATGCAATCGGTGTTAATGATTTTTACGGACTACAGCAACTTGTGATGTTAGCATGGCCAATGTCAGGCGATGTATTTGCATTAGTAAAGCACTACACGCCGACAGTACTGCAACCATATTCGTTAAGACTACAGCTCATTGAAGCGGACCGCGTTTGTACGCCGAGTACGGCAGCATTATTGGGTAGAAAAACCACAGGTTATGCAGATAACGGCAATCTCATCTATGACGGTGTAGAAGTCAATAAAAGCGGACGCATTACCGCTTATTATGTGGCCAACAAATACCCGTCGGAAATTGGCGGAGAGATGCTGCAACATGCACGCGTGGAGGCCTATGGACGTAAATCCGGATTGCCGAATATTATCCACGTGATGGATGCGGAACGTCCGGAACAATACAGAGGTGTGCCATATCTTGCGCAAGTCATGGAGCCGTTGTTGCAGATGCGACGATACACAGAGAGTGAGCTGATGGCGGCGTTGGTCCAGTCGTTTTTTACCGCTTTTGTGAAAACGCAGGCCGGAACCGACATGATGCCATTTAACGAAATAACGAGCGATTCGGTGACGAGCGACCAGAACGACTACGAATTGGCACCGGGTGCCATTAACATCATGGAACCGGGGGAAGACGTGTCCTTTGGGACACCGTCACATCCTAACACCGGCTTTGACGTTTTTATGCGCGCTATGGCCGAACAGGTTGGTGCGGCGTTGGAAATACCGGCGGATTTATTGATGATGTCATTCAACAGTTCTTACTCCGCGAGCCGTGCGGCACTGCTGGAAGCATGGAAGGCATTCCGAATGCGCCGTCATTGGTTGGTTAAAGACTTCTGTGAGCCGGTATATGAATTGTGGCTCACGGAAGCGGTGGCATTAGGTCGCATAAAAGCGCCGGGCTTTTTGACAGACCCGCTTATTAGACGTGCATACCTTCGCGCCGAATGGATTGGACCAAGCCAAGGGCAATTGGATCCGGTGAAGGAAGTCAATGCGGCTGTAGCTGCCATTGACAATGGCTTATCGACACGTGAAGCAGAGGCAATCAAATTAAATGGCAGCAAGTATGTAGCAAACGCAGACAAGCTGGCCATTGAAAACAGATTACTACGGCATGCTTATGCCGATGAAGGAGAAGACAATGAACAAACCGTATGAAATCATTATGAAGAATGACGGTGAGGCCGAGGTCAACATGTACGGCGAAATCGTCACTACCAGACCGGTAGACTGGTGGACCGGAGAACCGGTGCAAGGTGATTTTATTGTTGTTGATGAGTTTCTCGAAGACATCGAAGGACTCAAAGACAAAACAAAAATCACCGTGCACATTAACAGTGGTGGTGGTGACCTCTATGCAGGTCTCGCGATTTACAACCGACTCAAAGAGTTACCGGCGGAAATTATCACCGTGAACGACGGTCTAGCGGCATCCGCAGCGTCTGTCGTATTTCAGGCCGGCGATACCAGAAAAGTCAACGCAAGCAGCACGGTGATGGTGCACCAAGCGGCCGGTGGACTGTATGGATATTATCAAGTTGCGGATTTGGAAAAGGTCATCAACCAATTGGACTCTTGCAATAAAGCGGCTATCAACGTGTATGCCGAAGCAGGCGGAGCAGATAAGGATGAGCTCAAAGCGTTGTTAGATGCAGAATCGTGGCTTGTTGGCCAAGAAGCAGTCGATGCAGGCTTGGCAGACGAAGTTATCGATGAGGTTGGAACCATCGTTATGAAGTTGTCTCATGATAAAAAACGCCTTGATGTTAACGGCGTGCAATTATCAACAGGCGGCATGTCTAGACTCCCAACTGGGATTCCTGTGCAACCCGCCATAAAATCACCGACATCGGTTTCGGCCGTTGTGGGAAAAAATACGAACGAAGGGAGCAATATTATGGACGTGAAGAACATCGAAGAACTTGAAGCAAAGTATCCGGAACTTATCAATGAAGTGAAGGCGAAAGCATTTGCCGAAGGTAAAAAACAAGGTGAAATCGACGAAAACAAGCGATTGAAGGGCATCGAAAGCATTCAAGCGGCGGTTGTGAGCAAAGACCTCATTAACGAGGCGAAATATGGCGAAGAAAAAATGACTGCCGAACAACTTGCTTTTAAGGCCATGCAAGCGCAAGCGGAAGTTGGCATGACCGTATTGGCGGACATCAAAGCGGACGCAGAAGAAAGCGGCGTAGATGATGTTACGACTGCACCTGTTGCCAGTGAACAAACGGAAGCGGACAAGCAAGCAGAAAAAATGAACATTGCAATTGCGAACTATAAGAAAAGAAATGGAGTGAAGTAATCATGGCTAGACCGATGTATCAAGACCTTAATCCGGTTGGGTATGACAAGTTGCTTTATAACGTTGACCAAGTGCCGGATGCTGTGACCGTAAAAATTGCAGCGTCTCAAGGGCAACTCGAAAGAGGTGCTGTGTTGGTTGGCACAGCCGGGGCAGAGGTATCACATTGCAGTAAAGTCTTAGCAGACACTGATGTCGTATATATTTTGGCAGAAGATATTGATGCAACAGAAGCAACCAATGCAACGGCGTACCGTACCGGTCACTTTTGCAGAGATGGCATCAACACCAAGTCCTATCAATTGACCGCGGCGGACGAAGAACACATGCGCAAAGAAGGCATCATCCTATCTGATGCGCTTGAAGGTTAAAAGGAGGTAATAACATGGCATTCAATTATTACGACACTGTTACTTTAGTAAATGCAACAGAACAATTAGAACCGGCAAAGAGCTTTTTAAGGGACAGATACTTTCCAACAAACGAAGCGACAGACGTTTTTGCAACCGCAGAAGTATTGATGGAGTACAAGGATGGGACTTCCATGATTGCGCCATTTGTAGCGCCACGCAAGGGCGGTGTTACTGTTCATCGTAAAGGCTACGAAGCAAAGCGCATGCAACCGCCACGCATTGCACCACGTCGCATGTTAACCATTGATGACCTCAATAAAAAGGGATTTGGCGAGGCGTTGATGTCTGGATTAACACCAGAAGAACGTCAAGATGTAATTTTGTTGCAAGACATCGCAGAGCTTTCAGATATGATTACACGCAGAGAAGAACAAATGGCTGCGGAAGTCATGCAAACCAATGCGTGCATCATGAAGCATATTGCTGATGACAAAGCAGATGGCGATGAAATGGAAATTAAATTCTTTACAGAAAGCCAAAATCCGGCGAAATATACTCCAACAGGAAATTGGACGAAGGACTATGAAGGCATTGTTGCAGACCTTAGCATCATGGCGCGCACATTAACATCAAAAGGCCTTCCGGCAACAGAATTAATTGTTGGCGCAGATGTAGCCGATGCTTTGCTGTCTAATACAGCGCTTCAAAAAATGCTCGATATTCGCAACTTCGAAATCGGTCGCGTAGATCCGAAAGAGCTGCCAACCGGTGCAGCGCTTATTGCAACCTTGAATATCAAGGGAAGAATTATTGATGTTATTTGTTACGAAGAACAATATACCGACTTTGCAGATGGAAAACAAAAAGCATACATTGATCCAAAGAACATCATTATGACCGCACCAGGTGCCGGCGTTACCGCTTACGGTGCGGTGTCACAAGTAGAAGCAGATGGCGAGGTGCACACCTACGCAGCGCAACGCGTACCTAAATTTATTTCCGACCAGCTGACAGACACCAGAACCGTCACTGTAACCTCTCATCCATTGGTAATGCCACGTGCCAAGAATGCATTTGTAGTAGCCAAAGTATTGGCGTAAAGGAGGATAATGCTGTGATTAAAATCGTGTCAGGAACATATGGGTATCAAGACAAAAATGGCATCGTCAAAGCAAAAACACCAGATGATGCACCTTTTTCCCTTGAAAAATCCCAAGAAAAACGCCTTGTAGACTTAGGCGTTGCGGTCTATGTTGATCAAGAACCGGACCAAGTAGAAGATGATGTGCCGGTGTTTGACGAAAACACAAACGCCAATGAACTCCGAAAAATCGCAAAGTCAATGGACATCGCCTTTCCGGTTGGCACTACAAAAAAAGAAATGGTTAAAATTTTAAGAGAACACACCGAAGAAACTGCAATCGACGATGATTTGGAAATGCCAGACATCGACGTGGTACTCGAATGAGCGGATTTAAAGACTGTGTCAACAAAGACCGACGCAATGTTTTCTTAAACCTTAATTTCTTTGCGGAAACCGTGCGCGTCGAAGGCGTGGAAATTCCGGTGGTTATTGATAACGACGAACTGAAAAAGCGCCAAGGCGGGCAGGAGCTCGCCATTGCCGAAAGTGCAACGTTATTCTATGCCATGGTGGAGGACTTGCCAACTCGACGCGCTAATGGTGAAAGTTTAAATGTCAACGGGCGCGTTTGCACCGTGGACGATTGGAAGGAAGAAAACGGCATCGCCATCATTGTCCTGCAAGAACCAATCACAGCATAAGGAGGAAACGGCATGTCGGTTGTGAAAATTATTGACGACGTTGCAGAGTGGGCACAGTCTGAAATCTGTAACAGGGTGAAACTCAAAGAACCGCCACCAAATGATGCAGCAGCGGTTGACCAAGGATATCAATATAAAACAGTAACGCCACAAGCGTTCTCTCTCTTTGTGCCGGCGAAGGATAAACTACCGCCGGGAATTGTTTCGCCGGTGCCGTCTTTATGTGTCCGAGTTGTCGAAGGACAAGACACTCTGGACGGACGCGGCGGAAGCATCGTATTGCAATTCGTCTTCTCGACGTGGGATGTTGGCACGCACGGGCTAGATCTTTTTGACCGCCAAAAGGATGGCAGCTATAAAAGATGGTCCGGACAAGAGGCTGCCGATTATTTTCGTGCCAATGCAGACGGATGGCGCGATGCTTGGAACTTTGTAGATACTGCGCTCAGAGAACTGGAAAGTCATACGGATGTTGCCGGGTATGAATTGGACCGCCAGTCGCCGATTGAATACGGACCACTGGCGGACCAAGACGGCATTCCGGATTATTTTCCGTTTTGGTTTTGCTGGGTGCAATTTACGTTGAAATACACATTGATTCGGAATATCGAAAAAGTGGAAGAATATCTTTAGAGGAGTGATTTTATGGCCGTCTATAAACACGGCGCCTATGGGGAGCTGGCGAAAACTGTCTCTCAACCTACTAGGCAAACGAGCACCATTGCAGTTTATGTGGGAACCGCACCGGTCAATCTTGTACGCGGTTACGATAAAAGCGTTAACAAGCCGGTGCTATTGAATGAATTGACACGCGCACGACGACAGGTGGGATATTCCAACGATTGGAATACATTTACGCTCTGCGAAGCCATCAAAGCACATTTTGATAATTCATTCGGCAATGCCGGCCCGATTGTGGTTATTAACGTGTTGAATCCGGAAACACACAAAAAATCAAGCCCGGTCACGAAGTCCCTTACATTCATCAATAAACGCGCCACCATTGACGGGGAATACATCATCCTCGACACATTGGTTCTTGCCGACAAGGTAGAAGGTGTGGACTTCACTATTGAATACGATTATGACGCAAAACAAACCGTATTGACTGACATCTCAGCAGATGGCATTAGCGAGTCAATCAATGCGACATACTCGGAAATTGATACAGCATCAATTAAAGCAGATGCAATTATTGGTGACATTACTGCGGAGGGCGTGTATACAGGCCTTGGCTGTGTGCAACGCGTTTATCCGGAACTAAACCTCATTCCAAACCTTATCGTTGCACCCGGGTGGAGCGACCAAAAGGCAGTGTATGAGGCAATGATTAGCGCATCAAACAAAATCAACGGACACTGGGATGCCTATGTCCTCGCAGATATGCCGGTAGAATCTACTGATACCATTGCAAAGGCGATTGAATGGAAAAACGCCAACGGATACACTGTGGAACGTTCAAAGATTTTTTGGCCACAAGGTCAAGACACAACCGGTGCAGTCTATCATCTATCAACAGCGTGTGCTTGGCAAATGCTTCGCACGGATGCCACCCATAACGGTATCCCGATGGAGTCTCCGTCTAACAAGGAGACATTTATCGCCAAGCAGTATTTTGGCCAAACGTCAAAAAATAATGGCTTCGACATTACCCAAGCCAACGAATTAAACGAAAATGGCATCACGACAGCCATTTATTGGGCGGCTCGTTGGGTATTGTGGGGACCGCATGGCGCAAAATATCAATTTGGCAAAGTGGCGGACAAGCGCGTTATTTTCGACAATTCTTTGCGCATGATGATGTATATGTCCAATAGCTTCCAAGAAGAGCATGCGCTTACCATTGACTCTCCAATGACACGGGCTATGGCAGACACTATTAAACACCGCGAGCAAGAAAAAGCGGATGCGTTAGTAGCACAGGGGGCATTAATTGGCAAACCTGTGGTGTCTTTTGAAGAAGCGGAAAACTCTACCGCGGACCTTGTAGAAGGGAATTTTGTCTGGGGATTCGAAGGCACACCAACACCGCCGTTTAAGTCCGGAACATTGCAGGTGGCATATTCTGATGCCGGATTTAGTTCATACTTTGGGGAGGTGTAGAATATGCCATTTGTACCAATTAGCGGACCAATTGTTAATGATACTGTTTATGCAGAAAATCAACTTGTGGCCAAAGACTGCGACATTAGTTTGCCGGAAATTGCGGCAACATTGGCAGAAGTAAGAGCAATGGGGAAAATGTCAGTGCCAATTTGGCAAATGCTCGAAGATATGGAAGCAACAATTAACAAAATAGGCGTTGACAACGGTCTGGCAAAAATGCTTAAGCCGGAGCCGATGACCATCGAAATTAGATTTGTATATATTAAAATTGATGCCGATAACAGCCAGACAAACATTGGATGCAAGGTATTCTTGCGTTGTGTACCGAAGGCCATTCCGGGCGCAGAGCTTAAGGTTGGCGAATCCATTGAGTGTGAAGTGCCGTTGTCCGTATCACGATATGAAATGATTGTCGATGGACAGGAGCAATGGCTCATTGACCGTCTTGCAGGTATTTGCCGTGTAGATGGTAAAGACTACGCGCAGGATATTGAAAGCATGCTGTAATTGAATAGAGCCCCATTATGGGGCTTTTATTTTTTAGGAGGAACAGAAAATGAAGTTGTTATTGAAAAATCCTATTTTTATTAATGGCGTTGAAGTGAACGAATTAGATTATGATACCAACAAAATCACACCAACTTTGTTTGCAAAAGCAGAAGCGGCTAAAAAGCAAGCGGCGGGAATGAAGAATGTTGCTATAGTGCCGGCGGTGGAGTTTGATTTTGCGCTGCATACCTATTTAGGATTTGCGGCTATTATCGCGGAAATGCCACACGTTGACTTCTTAGATCTTGAACGATTGCATGGTGCCGATGTGGTAGATGTGATGAGAATCGGAAGAAATTTTATTTTGAAGTCGGAGGAATCGACGCCAAACGACTCCGACGCGCAATCAGAGAATATGCAAGAGAATTTAGTACAAGCGTGACCGACCTATCGAAGCGATCTGTCGTTGAATTCTTAACAGACTACAATGAGGCTGCGGAAGACGCCAAGAAAGAGCGAGAGCGACTCGATAAAGAAGCGAAAAAGATGCAAAGGAGGCGTTGAATGTGCCGGCTAAACAGGTAGAAGCGGAGCTTAAAATATCAGGTGAATTGGATGCGAGTTTAAGACAAGCAATTAAAGATGCCGAAGCCAATATGGACCAATTAACTGAGGCTGCGCGTCAAGGCGAAGGTGCCATGGGCGCATTGTCCGACATGGTCAAGAAGCAAGGACAAACGCTGAACGCTGCGAAGACGCAATATGCATCTTATGTGCTAAGTGGCAACGAGGCGACAGAAGAAGCACAAGCGCTGGCACGAGGTATTGCCGACTTAACGGCTGACTTGAACAAGAACAAGTCGGCGTTAAAGGCAGCGGAACAAGCTGCAAACGAGTTGGCGAATGGATTAAACGATAGCGGCAATAAGGCTGATGATTCCGGTGGAAAACTGAGAAAAATGGGGGAAAACGGAAAAAAAGCGCTGGAAAATATTGATGCGCTAAAATTGGGTGCAAGAGCCTTGGCTAGTGCCGGGTTATCTTTTATGGCATCAAAGATAACAGATGCAACTAAGGCTTTATTTGATTTGGCCGAATCAACGCAAGAAGTCCGGCAATTTATGGCATCAACAGAGACAGCATTTAATCAGGCTGGGTTAACGTCAGAACAGGCTGAAAATACACTGTCTGATTTCTATGCCATCGTTGGTGATGAAGACCAAGCGGCTGAGGCTGCCAACAATGTCGCACGTATGGCCACAAGTCAACAGGACTTGGATAAATGGACAAAAATATTAACAGGAACATGGGGCATATACGAAAAAGCACTACCAATAGAAAACTTAGCAGAATCAGCGGATGAAACGGCGAAAACCGGCAAAGTTGTTGGCGGTCTTGCGGATGCACTGAACTGGTCATCGGAAGCGGCGGTCATGTTTGCCGATTATATGAACGAAGATGTCACAACGGCCGAAGACGCATTTAATGCAGCGCTGGAAGAATGTAGTACGAAACAAGAAAGACAAGCGTTGATTACCAATACATTGCTAGCGTTATATGGTGATGCTGCAGACGAATACGAACGCAATGCCGGTGGACTAATGGATGCACGTAGGGCAACAATAGAACTCATGAAAGCACAGGGAAATTTAGCTGAAATAGTTGAACCTGTTACAACAGCGTGGACGTTGTTTAAAACATCCATGCTTAAGGCCGTAGCGCCAGCACTTGAGGTTATTGCGGAAAAAGCGAAAGATGTCCTGGAATGGATGCAACAACATCCTAATGTCATGAAGTCGGTTGCAGCGGCACTTCTTGTTTTGGCGGCAGGCTTTACTGCCGTTACATTTGCAATCACGGCGTTTGCAGCCGTGCAGTTGCTAGCAGCTGCGGGAATGATGCCATTTGTCATGGGTGCCGTTGGTATTGTAGCGGCACTTGCGTTGATTTCTGGGATTGTTGTGATGGTAATAAACAAATTTGGCGGACTTAACACCATGATGCAAAACGTAAAGGAGTTCTTTATAAACGCATGGGAGACCATAAAAAATACAGTGGTTACGACAGCAACAATAGTAGCCACTGTAATACAAGCAAAATGGACTGCACTTGTTGGCATCGTTCAAAGCATATGGAACAACATAACAAGCGTGTTACAAGGTGTATGGAATGCCATCAGAACAAAGGCTTCCTCTTTTGCACAAGGTGTGGTTAATAAAATACGAAGTACATGGAGCACATTGACGAATATCTTAATGGCGCCATTCCGAGCTGTTTCCGGAATTATCGATAAGGTATCGGGAAAAATTGGAAGGCTACTGAGTAAAGTTCAGAGTGTTGGTAGTTCGGTATTGGCAAATTTGCCACATTTTGCATCCGGCGGCTTTACGAGTGGCGTATCAATTGCAGGGGAAGCCGGAACAGAGGCAGTTATTTCCTTTGATCCTAGGCATCGAGCGGAAAACCTTAGATATTGGTCGCAAGCAGGTGCAATGTTAGGCGCAGATGTGGACGACATGTCGTTATCACGCACACCGCGCACTGTAACTTCAAGAAGTGTTGGGAAGATCGAATTTAATCCAAATATCACAATCAATGGAAATGCAAGCAAGGATGATGTGATTGCGGCAATACGCGCTGTATATCCGGAGTTTATGGACCTTGTCGAAGAGGTATTGGAAGACAGGGAGGTGGGGGCCTATGCGTGAGGTAACAATCATTGACTATAAGGAGTATGTTACGAAAGAAGGCGATGCATTCGACATCATTGCCTTGATGGAGTACGACGAGGAAAAGATGGCCCACTATATCATCAAGGAAAATCCGGACTATTGCGACGTGTTAACATTTGATGCCGGCGTTGTGTTGCAAATTCCAATCCTCGAGACGACAAATATTCCGGATACGTTGCCGCCATGGAGGCGATAACATGCTGAAAATTGAATATAAAGGAAAAGACATCACGGAGGACATCTCGGTTAATCAATGCGTGCATGACATGTATGCGGAAAAGAAGGCTGATGCCCTCCTTTTGCGTGTGAACGACGTCTCAGGACTTTGGGATGAATGGCAACCACAACCGGGCGACGAACTAAAGGCAATATATGGTGCAATAACAACAGGAAAAATGTACATCACGGAGTGCAAGCCAATCAACGGCCTGTATACATTAAAGGCAACAGCTGTGCCTCCGGGTTGTCAGGCTAAGAATAACAAGGCATGGCAACGTGTGCGATTGCTGCAAATTGGTCAAGAAATCGCAGCCAGACACGGACTTGCGTTCAAGTCATACAACGTTATTGACCATACCTATAACTACATATTGCAGGCAAATATGGATGATTTCACATTTCTATCACGACGATGTGTGCTTGAAGGATGTGCGCTAATTGTGCAGGATGGGACGTTAATCATGTATGACCAGCGTGCTATGGAGCAACAATTGTCCGAAAAAGTGCTTAATTTATCAACGGATGCAACCTTTGAATTTCGCGACCAATCGGCTTCCCGCTATGGGAAATGTGAATTAGAGTGTGGCGTTTATGACGGTGCATTTAATGCAAATAACGGGAGCAGTAATGTGCTCCGTACTGATGCGGATATCTATGCCGGAAGCCGAGCGGATGTGTCACGATTTGCCAAAAATTTGCTTCGTGATGCAAATAAAAACCTTCAATGCGGTTATATGTACGGCCGTATCATGACAGGTTATGCAGCCGGGAGTTGCGCGCTGTTAAAGAACGCGAAGGCTCATGCATGGGATGGTCAGGTCTTTCTGACACACGTTCGGAATGATTACGTGAACTGCAGAATGAAAATATTTTTTCGAAAACCGTTGGAGGGGTATTAATGGGGAATATTGGTAAAGGCGTCGTTACGCAATTGGCCGGCGGCTTGCCTGTAGTGCAACCATATGGAATCAAAGGAGCGGTTACGCCACCACTCGTTAACGCGGTGGGTGCTATTGTTGGAGATGTTGTTGCTTACGTAGTGTTTGGCGATGGAACAGGCGTGGTTTTTGCAAAAATGTAGGAGGTGACGCAATGGCAAAGAAAATAACAGCGAAAGACAGGAAGGTAACTGATTATGCAAAATACTTTGCAAAATGGGGACCAAAAGGGTTTGGAACTGTGGATAAAAAAATTGCGCCATTTTGGGGACTGAAAACTAGTTTTATATTAAAAAGTTGCTCGGTAGATACAAGTGGTGAAGAGCCTGTATGCACAGTGGCGCGTTCGGCCCAAAAAATAACGTTTAACACACGATATTTATCGGCAATGGGATTTGATCCAAAGGGGCAAATGTCAGAATGGTATCAATTAATTGGCGAAAAGTGGCCAATGTATATTGGCGGTCAACAATTCGGTTCGCCACTCTTGCAACTGGAAGATGTACAGTGGAGCAATTTCATGTTGGCGCCAGATGGGACAATTATTGGCGTAGATGCGGAAATACATCTCATAGAATGGTATGAGGGAATAGAAATAGACCAAGGATGGGTAAAACCGGAAAGTAGCGATGAGACTGTGGAGTCTGGTGATATATTTAGCGGAAATGCATCGAACGAAGAAAAAATATGGAATTTTTGCCGTGCAAACGGATTCTCGGCGGCGGCAACAGCAGGGATAATGGGCAATATGTGGCAAGAATCAAGGCTGAATCCGGACCAGCACGAAATAGCAACAGGATGGTACGGCAAAGGATATGGCCTATGCCAATGGACCAATACAGGAAGTGGCATGGCCGCGAGAAAAGACAGACTTATTAATTGGTGTAACCAAAATAACTATAATTATCGCACACTCGAAGGCCAGCTTAATTATATGGTTTATGAACACAAGAACGTGCCACAGTACTGGAATAATTTGGGGACTAATTATATGAACCTTACTGACGTATGGACGGCAACAGATAGGTGGTTAACGTACTTCGAGGGATGTACAGTAAGGACGCAGGGCGTTAATTGGCCGGCACGACTATCACATGCCCAAGAATACTACAACAAATATAAGAATTATAAGGTGATACCGGGGACAACGGCAAAGCCTGCGAGCAGTAATGGAAATGGATTGTATACAGGTCGCATGGCATGGATGTTTGCTGGTGGTGCCGGAACGTTTATGCAAGGTTTTGGCGGTGCCGGTGGTCATTTAGGTATAGATATATCTACGCGTGGCGGTACGGGCCCTGGGTCGAATTTGCTTGCAGTAGATGGTGGTGTAGTTGCTGCCATCAATCACTGGGACGGCAGAGCATGGTGGCAATACGGTAGTAATGAGCTGGCGACATATGGTAATGAAGTGATGATAAAGCATAAGGATGGATTGTATTCAAGATATGCGCATATGCACAGAATTGATGTAAAGGTTGGTCAAAAGATAAGCAAGGGTCAGCAAATAGGCGTAGAAGGTAACACAGGATGCAGCCGAGGAACGCATGTTCATTTTGAAATTTTATCTAGTATTCCAAATGGTCAAAGATATAATCCGATGAACTACTTACATCGAAATGGATAAGGAGACGATAGTGTGGCAACTAAATACATGGCGACATGGGGACCGAAAGGATTTCTAGCTGCACCTGATGTTATAACCTCACTTGAAGACTTAACGACAGCACACTCGTTGAAATCCGAATACCATGTAGATAATTCAGGACCGGAGCCGGTCAATGTCAGAGGAATGGAAAACCAGACAATAAAGTTGAAGGTTAGATATTTGTCGGCAACAGGGCGAGATTCAAAGAATCAAATGCGTCAATGGTATGATCTCTTAGGAATGACATATCCAATGTATATTGGCGGACGGCAGTTTGGACCGCCACTTTTGCAATTGAAACAGGTCGATTGGGATAACTTTTTGTTTGCAAATAATGGCCACATTATTGGCGTGGATGCTGTGGTTACGCTCGAAGGATATGTTGGGGAAGCAATGGAAATTAGTGAGAAAACATTTAATGCATGGCAGGGAAAAACCGGTACAGAAGAAGCAATTGATGCCGCACCGTCAAAAATGGAGAAAAAATCTAAAAAGTAGGAGGTGGGGTCAATGTTAAAAAGCGGAAACGGAGAGCCATTGCAATGTGTGGAAAATCTAATGAAAACATTTCGCGGAGAAGTGCCTTATGAACGAATTAAAGGATTAGATGCGAGTAATATAGATAAACCATCGAGCTATATAGATGCTGAAATTGAAGCAGATGCGCATTGGATAATAGAAACGTATGAACCACGGGTTGAGGCGTCGGAGGTAATAGCAGTTGCCGTTGATGTAATAAACGGTGACTTCCATCTTGATGCAACGTTAAAAAAGAAGGGAGGATAAAAAATGGCGGATTATAATTTTATCGATGTAGATAGCGATGTGATATATAAAGATGTAATCGGCAGTCTTATGAATTATTGCCGAGAGCCATTATATCCAGGCGATGAAAGACGAATATTTGGCGAAGCAGAAGTATCGGTATTTGTAGCAATGTATAGCATATTTAACGACAAAGCGAAGCAGCGCATGTTGAAATATGCACGTGGAGAAGTGCTTGATGGAATTGGAGATAGCCAGGATGTTGTTCGTTTACAGCCGGCACAAGCAACAGCAATTTTTCGCTTCACATCATCCGAAGCACAGACGGAGACTGTTGTTATCCCACAGGGAACGCGTATAACAACAGATGGAAGTGTTTATTTTGCAACAAAAAATGAAGCAAAAATAAGTAACGGAGATACCTTTGTTGATGTGTTAGCGGCATGCGAAGTGGGTGGCGCGCAATATAACGATTATGCACCGAGCACAATCGCAACGTTGGTTGACCTCATTCCGTACATTGAAAAAGTAGAAAATATCACTACAACAGAAAACGGTGATGATGGCGAGCCATACACTAAAGAAGGTGATGATAGATTCAGGGAACGCATTCGTTTGGCACCATCAAGGGCTTCAGTTGGGACAGAAACGAGCTATATATATCATGCTCTATCGGCAGATGCTGATATTATTGATATCGCAATTGATACACCGTCAGAATGCGTTGTAAATTTATATCCATTGCTAAAAGGTGGAAAATTACCAAATGAAGAAACATTAAAGGCGGTAGAAGCTGCATGCAATGATAGCAAGGCGCGTGCTATGACGGACAAGGTAACAGCAGTAGCACCGACGGTAAGACAATATAGTGTAAAAGTACATTATTACGTCACAATGGAAAACGAAGCGGATGCTATGGCTGCCATCGAAGGACCGGACGGCGCAGTGGCTAAATACAATGAATGGCAACAGGCAAAACTCGGGCGTGACATCAATCCGGATTATTTGCGCAAACTCATTCTTGCACCGGAAAGCGGCATTGGCGCAGAACGCGTTACAGTAACAGAACCGACGTATCAAGCAATTGACCATAAAGAGGTAGCACAGTTATCAGGGGAAGTGATTGTTACTCATGAGGTGATAACATGAGATTAAATAACATTGATTTTATAAAACTGTTGCCAGTGTGGATGCAAAAAGAACCGGATATCATCGGACTGGCTGCCGGTGTTGATGCGGTGGTAAGACGTGCGGTATCAAGATTTGGTGCATTATCAATTTGGGACAACATTGATGCATTGGACGAAGTAGAACTTGATGAATTGGCGTGGGAGATGAATCTCACATGGTATAAAAAAGATGCAAGCATCGATACAAAGCGTGACTTGGTGCGAAATGGATATCTTGTCTGGCGAACATTGGGAACAAAGTGGGCAGTTGAAACTGTAATCACGGCATACTTTGGAGAGGGGTATATTAAGGAATGGTTTGAATATGAAGGCACGCCGAATCATTTCTCTGTGTATTCAACCAATCCAAGTGTAACTAATGAACGTGTGCAGGAATTTTTGTTTATTTTGAATAAAGTAAAAAGGTACACGGCTCGATTGGATGCAATCTATATAACTCTTTCAGGCGAGATGCCGTTGTCTGCCGGTGTGGGAATACATGAATCCGGAACAGAGCAATACAAAATAGGAACAATACTTTGAAGGGAGGAACAATATGGGAAGCTTTAAAGATAATGCAATCACAGACGCGGGTCGTATTTTACTCGGTGATGTTCAAATGGGCGCAACTTTTACTCCAACAAAGTTGGTACTTGGTTCCGGACAGTTAACGCCTGGTGTAACGCCGCGAACAATTAAAAATGTTGTGGTTCCGGTCATCGAATTGACGCCAAACAAAAAACAACGATCCAACGATGGTACATTTATCGTTGGGGGTCTGTATTCTAATGAAAAAATTAACGATGGTTTTTACTTTCGTGAGCTTGCGCTATACGCAAAGGCAGTGTGGAAAGATGGCAGAGAAACGACAGAGGTGCTGTACAGTTATGGTAACGCAGGAAATCTTGCCGATTATATGCCGGCATACAGTGCAGGAACATCGGTGGAACGTCAGATTGACATTGCAATATATGTTGGAAACGACACGAAGGTGGACTTAACTATCGCGAGCGGTATGTATATCGCTGTTGTAGAAAAGGGCGTTGCCGGCGGTGTTGCAACACTGGACGCCAATGGAAAGGTGCCAGTTGGACAATTACCATCACTCGACTTTGTCCCTACGAGTGATAAGGGCAAGCCCAATGGTGTGGCAACGTTGGATAGTACAGGTAAAGTGCCAGCGGAGCAAATGATTAATGCCTTTGATGCACTTGCTATGCAAGCAGGCAATCGAACCACTGACACGCTTACCACACAGGATGGGCTCGACACGTGGACGAGCGTTATCACGGACGCAAGCGGTCACGAGGTGGCGCGCAAGGTGGACGTAGAGAGTCGCAATGGTAGTTTTGCCGTTTGGACATCTACAATCACGATTGGTGATAAGGTGGTAACTATTGTGGATACCGAGACAGCAACAGGATGGACAAGGGAGGTTAGGTAATGGGTGAAGGATTAAGGGTACTGTCCCACCTTAAAGGGATAACAGATGAAAAAATAGATGCAATTGCACGTGATGTTAACGCGGAACTCAATCAAGGTGTAAAAAATCTTGGTACAAAGGCAGATAAGCTTGTTAAAGACGTTAAAGCCGAAACAGCTGAGATGCGTAAAATCATCGAAAGTGCAGAATTTGGCATTCCGGCGCCTAGCCTTGCGAGCATGACGGCGGTCAGCGATGAAGCAGGGATTAATGTTACTGTAACCGCCACAGATGCAACTGTGGATTACAGTAGTGACAAAGCAGTATTAGCAACCACCAAAGGCGTTATGGTGCGTTACAAGGACGGTAGCTATCCAGACAATAAGACGGACGGCGAACTAGCGTTTATTGACGATGATTTATTTACCGTTGACACAAACGGTAGTCGTTTAGCAAAGGCAAAAACCCATCTCGTTGTTGGGCTTACTAAAGACCACACGTATTACTTTAGCGCATTTCCTTATACGCAACAGGGCGCACATAACGAACGGTTGGGCACTGGGAATGTGGCTAAATGCAAGTGGGTTGGCAACTTGACTACACTAACAATCAATGTAGGTAGGGACGTTGAGATTTTCGACTTGGGCGAGGTTACAGCAACACTTGCTCCAACCACTAGTGGAACACCGCTAGTGCAGAAACGCACTGGCGACGGTACTATCGTTTTCGCTGGCGTTAAAGCAGGGGAATATATTCTATCTTTTAGCAGTGTTGCAAACCATAAAACACCTAGCGCTTTGTCGGTTACTTTGCAAGGTGGGACTCCAAAGACATTGCAGGTTAACTATACGCCAGCAGTTGGTGCTCTCAATGATTGCAGTTGGGAGACAATCTCGAAGATTGCACAACTTGGGCTAGGAAGTAAATATTTCAGCATCGGCGATAAAAAAACGACAAAAATCGCTCAATTAGATGGTTCGTTTTCAGAAACGGGCTATTATGCAGTTGACCCAACGTTTGTTAAGGATGCAAATGTTGTACTGGTTGGAATTAATACTTTCGAAAATGCAGAATCAGGAACAAGATATAATTTAACCTTTATACCTGAGATACCGAACATGTGGTGTCGTGGTATGGCAGGGAATATTTGGGCTAACGACGGTTTTGGCGATAAGCAATATGCTTCAAATTCGAACAATACAAGAAACCAAATAAACAAGATGTATGCAACAATATTCCCTGATGTAGCCGATTATATTGTTAAAACAAAACATAAAACTATACGTCGTGGGAATTCTAAAAAAATCTCAGAACTGACTGAGGACTTCATTTTCATTCCGTCAACAACTAATGTTGGATATAATGGCTTCTCGGAAGCTACAGACGATGCTTTCTTGCCATATTTTACGACAGTCGATGCGCAAAAAATTCTTATTAAAGAATCGTCCAGTAGTAGCAGTTTGCTGAGAACTACAGCGGACGCGGGTGTTAATGGTGACAACGCGGCGATATACTCAATACGATTGTTTAACGGTAAAATGACCTTTATGGCACCGTCGAATTCGTATATATCAAACGGCACTGTAACGTTCTGCTTCTGCGTCTAAAAAGAAGGTGATTAAATGTATAAAATTAAACACGCGCGATATGGCGGTGTAATTGATGAGCAAATTAATCCAACATGGGTTAAGCAACAAGAACGTGTAGACCGTCCGATTCTTGCAGAAAGCTATGAAGATGCCGACGGTATTGTATTGAGCGACGGCAACACTATGTTAGGCATTGCAGGGCGCAAAATGGACAATTATACACCTTTAGTCGTGATTGAAGAAGTTAACGGCGAACCTTACTTAATGGCACAGCTTGAGACATTGCAAGCAGAGCTTATTAAACTAAAGGAAGAATCAAGCGTTAATAACGAAATGAGCCAGTCTGCACTAGCTGAATTATTGCTTTTGCAGGCGCAACAAGCGGAAGGAGTGAAGGGAGGTGAGTAGTATGGCTTTATTTATCGCAGACCGCATTTTGGCAGGGCAATACGATTACGCAACAGTGATGCAATTAGCACTGTTTGCAAGATATCAACGCCAAGTTGATGAATTGCTTATTGCCGAAGGACGTGCAGATTTGATTGCTAAAATTTGACGCTGGTGGGCCGTCGGTTTGCGCTGGCGGTCCGTTTTTTGCAAATATCGTGCATGATTTTGAAAAACTTGCACGTTAATATCAAAAAAGAAACGTCACTTGGACGTGTCGGGAGAGATTGAAACAGTGCACTTTAGGGCATTTGCAACTTTAAGAAAAGTATCAAGGGTTGGCGTGGCGCGTTTGCTTTCCATGCGTGCGATGGCAGGTTGCGTCAATTGAGATGCAGCTGCAAGGTCTTTTTGCGTCCATCCTTGGCGTTCTCGCTCTTGGATAAGCTTGTCAATGATTTGCGCACATTCGTTGGTCATTGGTATCACCTACAGGGATGCTTTCTTTGTAAAGGGATTCAGGCGCTATATCTATATCATCGTTCCAGACAACGGTGTTAAAGGCAACGTGTGCTTGCATAAATAAGCCGATGTTTTTGAGCGGTGAATAAATAGAAAATTCAAGTTCGGGATGCATATCAAATAGTTTCTTTTCGCCTGTAATGAATGTGACTGTCATGGTGTAATCTGTGTGTGGTTGCACATCGGTTACAATCCAGCAAGGTTTTTTCATGGTATCAACTCCTTGTATTGGGATAGAGCCTCATCTGAGAGGCTCTATCTTAAATAGTTGTTCTTTTGCTGTTGCAAGCGCCCAGTTTGCGACAAGTTCGTCGTGATGCAACTGAACCCATGCGAGGATGAGGCGGCGTTGTTTATTAGGCATGTTCCCTTCAATCATGCGACCGTCAAACGCAAAAACTGCTTCGGAGTCTTGATAAAAGGCGTGAAAGTGGGGTGGTAAATGGTCGTTGCCGTACATACGAATGATGATTCCGTAAAACATTGATATTGTTGGCATTTGTTTCAACTCCTTTACTATGTGTTTATTATAACATAAATGGTATTACAGTTCAATAGCGAAAATGTTATTTTTTTTAGAGGTGAAATATGAACGCAACAGCTATTTTTTTATTTGATGCGCTGCATCATATGTCAGAGAGTCCTGAGGGCAAGGTTATTTACATCTTGAGTATCATTTGCTTGCTTATGATTGTTGATTTCCTTACCGGTACTGTTGCAGCGTGGCGCAATCCGGATATTAAGTTTCGCAGTCAAGAGGGTATCAACGGTATTTTACGCAAGTTGGTAAGCATGATTGTGTTGGTGGCGTGCATCCCTGTGAGTGCTTTGGTGCCGGTTGAAATGGGTGTGGCTGCACTTTTTGTGCTTTATGTGGGATATATGTTGATGGAGTTTAAGTCGATTCTTGAAAATCTTAGTAAGTTGGGCGTTGTAACATCGCCGTTGGAAAACTTTGTACATCGCATTGAAGAAGAATTAGAACATAAGGATGGTGGGAAAAAATGAATATTTTATTGATTGCAGGACATGGAAATGGAGACCCGGGCGCTTGTGGCTGTGGGTATCAGGAAGCGACAGAAACACGCCGAATGGTGGATGCACTTGCACCACGCTTACGCGCACGTGGTTGTGATGTGGATGTGTTTGATAAGTCCCAAAACGCCTATGATGTGGTGCGTTATGGCGGTGCTTTACCACTTGCAGGTATTGATTATGTTGTTGAATGTCACCTTAATGCAGGGGTGGGTGACCAAGGTGGTAACGGATACACCACCGGTACTGAGGTGCTTGTGCATGCAAGTGAGCCGTCAGCGACTGTGGAGCAATGCATCCTTAACAATATTTGCGCGTTGGGATTTACAAACCGAGGTGTGAAACGTCGCAATGATTTAGCGGTTATGGGCTATGTTATCAATAATGGTATTAGCCATGCTTTGATTGAGACGTGCTTTATTGATGATGCCGACGATATGGCATTGTATGAGCGCAAGTTTGACGAGGTAGCAAAGGCAATTGCAGATGGTATTGCAGAGGGGTTTGGTTTGGAAACGGAGGAAGAAGAAATGCAATTTACCGAAGAAGAAGCTGCATGGTTGAAGCAGCTTTATGCTAAGAGCAAAGAAACCGCTGCCAGTGATTGGGCGGCAGATGTAGTTAAGGGAGCAAAAAAAGACGGCATCATGGATGGTAGCCGTCCGAGAGATATTTGCACAAGAGAAGAAGCGGTTGCTATGATTGTGCGAGCAACTAAGGAATAACAAGAAAAGCCTAGCGTGATTGCTAGGCTTATTTATTTTGTGTAAAAATATTGCGATAAGGAATTATATAACATACAATGATGTAATATGGAGGTGATTTTGTGAGATATAAAAAAGCGAAGTTTTTTTGGAAAAAAAATAATTTATCTAAAATTGTATCATGTTTAGAGTATGATGATAAAATAGAATATTATTCATTTATAAAAACATGTTACGCTAAGGAATATCGACAAATTATTATTACTTCCGAACTCATGATAGAGATAATCAAGTATTTTGCAATAAATAAGAATTTATTAGTATACGAGATAGAGTTAGTAGAAGATGACAATGAATTAAAAGAAGAATTAGAACTGTTAATTGCTAATACGAGGAAAAATGGATTTTTCTTTCAACAATTAATAGAAAAATTAAATTTTCTTGCCGAACAATCTTCTATAGATATACAACGTATATATATTAAGGGTAGGGATACGGAAAATAATGCAGTTAACTTCTTCATTCAGTCGAATGGTATTATAGGAATAAATAATGAATCATTTGAGAGCATATCAAATGATGTTAGAAAAATCATCAAGGAGTACCTGATGTAATGAGAAATACTATATTTAAAGCATTACAACTATTACCGGTATCTCTATTGAGTGTTTGGTTTGCGAATAATATAAATGTATTTTCGTTTTTTTCTTTTGTACCAGAAGAGCATGTTATGGACGTAGGTTTGACAACTTATTTTACTATTTTCGGATTGCTTTGTGATCAATTGATTTTAGAAATAAAAAATAATTTTAAATCTGAATTAACTGTAATAATGTCAGTAAAAGGAATAGAAGAGTCCATTGATAGTATTCCAAAAATTATTTTTAATAAGAAAGGTTTGGCAGAAGCTGATTTAAGGATTCAAGTGTATGGAAAAAAGAAGCATTTTATAAATGCTCAGTTGCAGATTCCAGCATACAACTTTGCAACTATGCAGGTAAGTCCGAAGAGTCGTGAAACATTTATTGACGGAGAAGGTAATCTCATTGTTAATTTGGAGGGATTGTTCAGTGGTGGACAAGAGAAGTATAGAAATGAAATTACAATAAATATTGTATTTATTGAAGAACTTGAATTTAGCAAGAGAGATATTGAGATAAAACCTGTATTAAGAAGAACATCAAAACATGGAAGTATTTATAGAATTAGTTATAAGTGTAATTCTGCTAGATTGATAGAAAAGGAGTGATTCGAATGACTACAACACGCTGGAGAGACGAAGAAACACATAATTTAGAGGATGCACTTGCTCTTCTTCTAGATGAGGTGCCTGATGAAGATAAGAATTCAGAAAATTATTGGCGTAATATGAAGACAGAAAAAGCATTTAATGAAAATCAATTGATTAACCTAAATGGAAGAGAAATTCAATATAATTTGATTAAATGCTCTTATGAGCAAATAAGTGCAGGTATTGGACCTGTTGAGGATAGGGCCGTAAGTAAATCTGCAAATATTATTGCCTATTTTACAGGGAGCACTGTTAAGTATATTATAACGCAGAATTCAAGAGCACAGAAATTGTTGAGAATGCTGTTATCATATACTGGGAAAAATGAGATCCTAGAAGATAATTATCAGTTAACGAATGAGTTTTTTATATGGCTTATAAGTAAAGTGTATAACACAGAAAATGTTATAGAATCCGATAATGATGATATTTCGTATCTTCAATTAGATTCTATTAAAGGATTTAAGGGCGATGTTGAGGATGAACAAACAAAAGTTTCTGCTGCTGGCGAATCGGTAATGAATATAATTAGTACTTTATCCTTTTTGTTGGAGAGCAAACGGTTGAAACAGATTAAACTTGATTTGCGGTATGGAGAACATGAGAATATAAGTTTAGTTTTAAAAAATGGCTCTATAACGATTGATTTCAAATCCTATCAAGGTTTATTTGAACGAGATGGTGAGGATGAACTTTTATCAAAATTATATCTTTTAACTTATCTCGAAATATTGCCGATTTTAGTGCAAGAATATCAAAGTAATATTGACGATAACATTTGGAATAATAATGCATACATTAATTTTATGGAAAATATTGCTGGCACAATTTCTGAAAAGATAAAAGATAAAGTAGAAAGGCTAAGTGGATACTAGGAATTGTAGCGTTTGTAGGTAATAAAAGAAATAGGTATGTATTTGTATAGAGATGATAGCATGAGTGAAAGTTACTTAGAAAATGGCACTTAATAGTTTACTCAAGAATGAAGCAGGGTTAATAGAAAGTAAAAGTTCAAAATATAGATTGATAAAATCAAAAGCTGTCTGTAGCGGAATAAAAGAAAAGCCTAGCAGATTTCTGCTAGGCTTATTTATTATAAAGAAAAAAGAAGCTCAGATGAGCTTCTTTTTAACGTCTGCCACAATTATGGCGATAAAAAGATATATCTACCTCAAATGTAGCACATAACGGGCATACTGCCCATGGAGCTGAGGGGAGTCGAACCCCTGTCCGAAAGACCAGTTCCCAAGCTTTCTACGTACGTAGATTATGTTTTAATTTAACAGGATGCGCGTCCACAATCAAACTAGTATCCTGCGAGAGAAATAAGTTTCCCGGGTGACTATTTCTCGATGATCACTCGGTAGCCTGATGGTTTGGCTCCCTATCCTGCATCTCAGGCACAGCAGGTAGAAAGTTTACAGCTTACGCTGCAAAAGCTAAGTTATTATTTTTAGCGTTTAAGTTTAGGTGCACAATTTTACGAGATCATGCGAAACTCGGTACGCTTACAAGGCAACCGCAATCCCCCGTCGAAGCCAGTACAGCCCCAGGAATATGGTCACCATGCTGTAAAATGACTACAGCTGTGTTATAATATTATATCATTGTCAGAGCGAACTATCAATAGAAAGGGATGACTGAATGCTCGCTATTGAAACACTTCTAGGTGCATTGACCGGGTATTTTACGAATGATATTGCTATTCGCCAACTGTTTTCAAAAAATGGGATGGTGGTACGTGAGCGTGAACAGTTTACTACGCTGATTGTACAGGTGTTAAAGAATAAAATTATTGATGCAGACACAATGGATGCGTTGCGTGAACGCCCAGAGATGGTGTCTTTTTTTGAGGAATTTGTATATGAGCTATTAAGTGGGACGATTCCAACGTCATTTTTAGATAAAACACCGGCGGATTATGATATAAATGGTGCTGTACACGGATGTATAAAAGGGCGTATCGCAGATGCGTCTAGGTTGCAGACTACGTTGGATGTTGATTTGGTGCATGAGCATGTGGATGCATGTATACAGGGCGAGGCTTTTAAACGGACGATTTTGGAGGCTGTTCAGTATTTAGCCGGATTATCTGTAAAGGATTTGGGCTTGGCAACTGTGCTGGAAGAGGTTGCTGTGTCATTTGAAGCAATGGATGACGATGCTTGGCAGGCGTGGCTTGCAACAAAGCAGAAGCAAGTAGAGAAAGCATTGGCATTTGATGGGGCATATCCAGAGACTGTGGAATATGAGAAGGTTAAGGATGTGCTTTCTGTGGATGGGGATGCTCTTGTGCAGAAGGTGGAGGCCTATTTTGGTATAGATTTTTCTGATCCGGAACAGATAGCCGGATTTCAAATGCGATATGTGCAATTTTTGGAACAGCTGTATGTGTTTGCGACGCGTGTTTTGCCACGTATTTTTGAAGTTCATTTGCCAACGCTTGTGGAGGCGTTTTTTCCAATGCTTCAGGCTGACCGCAAATGGATTGAGCAAATGGTTCTAGATAGCATTGATGCGTGTAATACAGACGGTAATATGATTTTATCGGTAGCAAGTGGGTATGTTCAAAAATTTTTTGCGCCGGATAGTGAGGGGAAAGACTGGTTAACAAAGCTTTACGAGGCGTCGTGTCAGGAAGATAAACGTAGTGTGTTGTGTGCGCGTTTGACTGATTTTTTTTGTGGTGTGCTTATGACACAAATTGACAATTGGCGCCAATTGGATTTGGAAAACGAGGATGATATTAAAAAGGTATCGGCACAGTATATGATAGGGCGCTCATTGATTGTTAAGGGTGTGAATGTATATTTAGAGATGCCGGTGCAGGGAAATATACTGCATCGTATGCTGTTGCAGGGGATGATTTCGTTGACCTTTGCATGGTTGCGTCAATCCGTTACAGTCGATGATATGCAGATGTGGGTCACGAGAATCAAAATGCAGGTGATGAATCAATCATTGGAAAGCCTGTTTCTTAATGAGATGCGCCAAGCGCACTTGGTAGATATTTTGTGCGAGTGGTGGCATAGCGAAGGGATGTTATGGCTTAAAAAAGCTGATGTGACCGATCAATCGCTTAAACGCATTATTTATAAAGCTATTGATGCTTTTTTTGATACACCGATAAGTGATTTGATGAATAAGGCATTCGATTTTGTGCCATATGGGCAATTGGCAGATGGCTTACGTGATGTATTTTTTAATCATTTGCGTGATTTTTTGGCAGAGCTTACTCAGGATCAATTAGATGCGCTTTCTCATGAAGAAATTCGTGAGGTTGTACTGGATATGATTGGTCGCGAAATGCGTCCACTTGCATATCTTGGTGGCGGTATTGGTGCGCTTGCAGGTGTTGCTACCGGCGCTGCAATGCAAGCGTCAGGTGTGACTATGGATCAGGAACAGCTTTCTCTGTTGCTGGCTACACGTTCCGGTATGTACGGTGCTGTTGGGTATGGTACCAATGTTATGGCCGTGAAGGGTTTATTTTGGCCGTATAAAAAGACATTAGGGATGCAAGGCTTAATATGCAAAAATCAAGAGCGTTTTGCCAATAAAATGAAAAGTATGGCAGAAAGCTACATTATAAATGATGAAATTTGGATGCAGCAAATAGAGCGTGTTTCAGAAAGAATCAGTCAACATGATGATGATATTATTCGTTACGGTCTTCATTTATTGGATAAAAATCGTAATAATGTATTGCGCCCTTTTGTGGAAATGGCGTCGTATCGATTGCCAAATCAGGTTTGCAAGGTGCTTTTTGAAAAAAAGCAAGTTGCGAAGCTAATGGCACGTTTGTCAGACACAGGGATTCAAGCGTGCTTAAATTACGAGACAATAAGTGCATTGGCGACACGTTTTCAATTGTTGCATCGCGGGATTTGTAAGGTTGCAATGGCAGAAGCACGTGAGCATATGTGGTCTGACAAAATAGCAAGAAAACTGCATTGCCTATCTGTGGATGATTGGGTAGACTTTGGTAACGATATACTCAAACTGTGTCGTTTACCAAAAAATGAGGCAGTTTACGAAAAGGCATGGCAACGAGTTTTGCCAAAGTATCGAGAGTTGCCTACATGGTTATTTACGTACACACATGATATAGCTGGTGTGCTGGATCGCTATGTTTCAAAGAAGTTGTCTTTCCCACTTCAATTGGCCTATCGTATGGCAGGTGGTGACCGTCAGATTGAGCGTGTGGTGGCACATTTCATTGCGCATCAACTGCCAGATTACATTGTTGCACGTGAAGCGCAAGTTAAAATGAATTTGAAATGTTGGGCAAGGATGCAGTTATCTGGGCGTAGCTTGGTCGAATGTGGTGTGACTGTTTCTGAAGCGCAGGGTCAATGGTTTGGCGAATGGATAGGCGGTATAAGTGCCGATGCGATGCATCAGCATATGTTGCAGCTTTTGGCATATATTGAAAAATGGCCGCGTACATATTTGAATGCAATAACAAAAGATGCGATGGTAGTATCTGAGCCATTTCTTAATGCATGCGCACATTATTTGCAACAAGCGAATCAATGCCAACAATTACAGTGGAACGTTTTAGCAAGCAGTGTATCGCCTTTGCTTGAAAGTATGCGTAAAGAACTGTTTCGAGATATATCTATTGGAAAGCTGTTTGCAGTTGATGATGAACAGCTTTGGACGTGGTGTAATAATATGCTTCATCTGTCTTATGTCGAAAAGGAGAGCGTCATTGAATGGGCTCAAACAATATGGCGTGAGACAGCGCCGAGTTTTTGGCGTGTTATTGGTCAGCGTGGACGTGTATTGATGATGCTGATTGATATTCCGACATTGACGCATGATAGAATTTGTTCGTTGTCACCAGAAGAGCTTGAAGTGATGGTGCGAGATATTGCCCAACCATATTTTACGCGTGTGGAGCGTATGGGGTGGCTAGGGGCTGTGGTTGCAGTTCCGGCGACAATGATTTCTATGATACTAGGCGGGATGTAATAAAAGGGAGGTTGCTATGAGATTCTTTCACTTAGCGGATTTACATATCGGGAAAAAAGTGAATGGTTACTCGATGGTAGATGATCAACGTGTGATATTAAAGCAGGTAACCGATTTAATTGCGCAAGAAAAGCCGGATGCATTGATTTTGGCAGGGGACATATATGATCGTCGCAATCCACCGATTGAAGCGGTGTCCTTGTTTGATGATTTTGTTTCTGAAGTGGTGCTTGATTTAAAGGTGCCAATCTTGGCTATTGGCGGAAATCATGATGGTGGTGAACGCTTAGGCTTTGCGAATGCGATTCAAGCAAAGGTTGGATTGCATTTGGTTGGTAGCTTTACATGGCCAATTCCGAAGGTGCGTTTTATTGACGAATTTGGACCGGTGGATGTGTACCTTATGGCTTATGCGGATTTGGCGGTATTACACAGTGTGGTGCCGGAAACAGAAGGTCTAAACTATGTTGAAGCAATGGATTGGATTCTTACCCATACTGATGTCGACGAAGGTGTGCGCAATGTTTTGGTTGCACATGGTGTGGTTACCGGTGACGATGCACTTGTGACCAGTGATTCTGAACGTGTACTGTCTATTGGTGGAACGGAATATTGGAAAAGTGCGTCATTATCTAAATTTGATTATGTGGCACTGGGGCATTTACATCAGCATCAGCGAGCAGGTGATGAACGCATTCGTTATGCAGGTAGCTTGATGCAATATTCATTTTCCGAGGAAAAGCATCAGAAAGTGATGTTAGATGTGGTGCTTTCTGAAAAAAAAGATTTTCAATTCACACCAATTCCATTGGAAGCACCGCATAAGCTTGTGACAATTAAAGGATATTTGGAAGACCTGCTCAAAGTTCCGGCAACGGTTAAACCTTATCAAGAGGATTATGTACGAGTGGTTTTAGAGGATAGTGGTAGTCTGATAGAACCAATGCAACGCTTAAAAAACTGTTACCCGAACATTATGCTTTTGGAGCGTCAAGCCAGCTTGCCGGTGGATGTAGGTGTCGTTGCACCGATTGCAAGAAAAACGGCTATGTCACCAGTGGCATTGTTTGAAACCTTTTTTGAACAGGTAACGGAAAATTCCGCTGACGAAGAAATGTGTGCAATAATGAAAGACATTTTTGAAGAAGTGCAAAAGGAGGAGCTATGAGACCGATTACATTAACCATTTCGGCATTTGGTCCTTATGCCGAAAAAACGGTGTTGAATTTTGACGAATTGGGAATACAACGCCTTTTTGTTATTACCGGTCCGACCGGTGCCGGGAAAACAACAGTGTTCGAGGCTATTCTTTATGCGCTTTACGGAAAGTTGAGTAAGAAAGGAATGGATCCTGCAAGTTTGCGTTGTGATTTTTTGAAGCCGGAAGACGATATACTGACTTTTGTGGACTTTGTTTTTGAAATAGGCGGTAAACAATATCGCATTCATCGACAGCCAAAACAATGGGTGGCAAAAAAACGTGGCGATGGTAAGCGTGAAGTGAGTCAAGAAGTTGTGCTTGAATGCATAGGCCACGCAGATTTTTTGCCATTGACAAAAATTTCGGAAGTGGACGCGAAAATAGTTGAGCTGATAGGGCTTGAAGAGGAACAATTTAAAAAGATTGTGATGCTGCCACAAGGTGCGTTTCAAGAATTTTTGATTTCAGGAACCAAAGAGAAAAGTGAACTTTTGCGCAATATTTTCAATACCGGTTTATATGATCTGGCATTGCAACGCTTAAAAAGTCGCGTTAGTAAGATGAGTGGCGATTATGAACGTGTGCGTATGCAATATCAAGTACAGTGCGCGAGGTTAAAAGCGGATATAGCGATTTCTTATGGAGAATTTCCATCGACGGATGAGGTCAACTATTTGGTACAAGTGACCGCTGCCGAAGAAGCGAAAATTGCAGACTACAGTGAGCAGGTACAAAAAGCTGATAATGCCTATAAAGAAGCCATTGACGTGTTAAACAAGCAAAAGCAACATAACGAGGATGTACGTAAGTGGCAGGAGGCATTAGCCGACAAAGCAGTGTTGGAAAAACGTAGTGCAGATATTCAGATGATGAAGCAACGTGTTATTGATGCTGAGAAGGCAGAAGGAGTGGCATTAAAAGAAGCCCGCTTTGAAGATGAACAAGCACAACGCCAGACACAGCGCCAAGGGCTCTTAGAAACAAGTGCGCAATGTCAACGACTAGCACAAGAATGTACAAAAGCCAATGAACGTTATCTGCAGGCTCTTGAAGAGAAGAAAACGGCAGATACTGCCTTTCAAAGCGTGCCGGAATTATCCAATAAATTGGCCTTGTTGCAACAATATTTGCAAAAGAAGGAAGTTTTGGAAGAAGCACAGCGTTCCTGTGATGAAATGCAGCGTCAGCAAAAAACTGCTGAACAAGAAGTAAATGAGATTTCAACAGCATTAAAACGTGCTGAGAAAGCTGCGCAAGACCAACAAAAAGCGCAAAGTGAGCATGCAAAGAAACAAGTAATACTTGCGCAATTGAATCAGACATTGCAAGAAGAGCGGTTGCGATTTAAGAAGGCTTCACAGGTGTTGAGTCGAGAAGAAAAACTTCAATCTGTAATAAAAGAAGCAGATGAGATGGCGGCAATTTTAACGCAGAAAGAAGCAGAATTACAAAAGGCAAGAGCACAAAATCGCCAACATGTGGCAGCGTCCTTAGCGGTGAATCTAAAAGAAGATGAGCCTTGTCCGGTATGTGGAGCAGTGCATCATCCAAACGTGGCAGTAGATGGTGGTGAAAATGTAGCCGAGGAAACGCTTGTTGAAGCGCGCGATCAAGCACAAAAAGCATACTTGCGTGTGCAAGCAACTGTTGAACAAGAAAGATTATGGTTGGATAATGAAATGAAGGAACTGCTTGAAATGAATCCTTCGTTAATAAATATTGAAGCAATTAGTGGCTTTTTAACAGACTTAACAGAAAAAGGAAAACAGAATAGGCATCTAGCTGATCAACTGAATAAGAAACTTGATGAATTGGCTCAACAAGCAATGAACTATGAAAAAGAAGCCGGTGAGTTGGAGTCGTTAAAGCAAAAACAATTGGTATTGCAGCAAGCACATACTGATGTAGTGACTCGGTTGGGGCAAGCACAGGGAATGTTGCAACAAACACGCAAAGAAATTCAAAATTTGGAAGCCAATAGAGCGTTAGACAAAGATGAAGATGTTCAAGCTTTGGCTGATGAAATAGAGGCAATCCAACATCGTCATCAACGCGCGAACAATAGCTTTAATGTAGCACAAGAAGCACATGCTAAACTGTTACTCGATAAAACTGCAGCTGAAAGCGCATTGTCAGAAAAGAAGGCGCGACTTGCCGATACTGAACGTGCTGCACAGGCATTGCAAGCAGCTTTTACTGAGGCGCGTGATGATATCTTTGAAAATGAGGACACTTATTTGGCTGCTAAAGCAGATATTGCTGACAAACCGATATTACAGCAACAAATTGAGCAATATAACCATGCATGGACACAAGCTGTAACAACTTGCGATATGCTAGAAGAAAGAGTAAAGGCACAAAAAGAAATTGTTGATTTGCAAGCATTAGAATCAAAATGTCAAGCTTTACAGGTGGCCTTGGAAGAAGCCAATACGCTGCTTTCAGAACAGAAGGCACTTTGCCAAAGTAACGCGAAAATTCTTGCAGACATCCGTAAGCTGTTAAGTGTATTTAAAGATATAGAGCAGCAATATGCTGTTTTAGGACAGTTAAGAGATGTACTAGATGGGAAAAATCGTTTTAACATGCGTTTTGAAACCTTTGCGCAGGCATATTATTTTGAAAGCATGCTGGAACATGCTAATGCGCGATTGGCACGCATGACTCATGGACGTTATTCCTTCAAACGAAAGGAGACGGTACGTGATGGACGAAAACAAGCCGGGTTGGATTTAGATGTGATGGACCAATATACCGGACGTGCGCGTGATGTGGTTACATTGTCCGGCGGGGAAAGTTTTAAAGCCTCCTTATCGTTAGCACTTGGCTTGGCAGATGTTGTAACCAGCGAAAGCGGTGGCGTGGAACTGTCTACTATTTTTATTGATGAAGGCTTTGGGACACTGGATGATGAATCCCTGGATGATACTGTAGAAACCTTATTACAGCTTCAAGACAGCGGGCGTTTGGTTGGAGTGATTTCTCATGTTGCAGAGCTCAAAGAACGAATTCCGGCACATTTGGTAGTATCAAGCGGAAAGCGAGGAAGCCAAGCACATTTTGAGGTGCGAGAATGAACCGGATTAATTACCGTGTCAATGAAATGGATGCCGGAAAGCTTTTAAAGGACGTTATAAAAACGCGGATGGATGTATCGAAGCGTTTAATAAAGCGACTAAAGGCACATCCTGAAGGTATACTGGTTAATGGGCAGCATCGTACAGTACGCTATGTTGTGGAAGTGGGCGATGAAATTTCTTTGGCAATGGCCCCCTCTGAAAAGGCTAGTGATATTATTCATGAAATGAAGCCATTGACGGTTGTATATGAGGATGATATGGTGCTTGTTGTAGATAAGCCACCGGGTGTCACAATGTTTCCGCGTTGGCGCGGAGAGCTTGGTTCTCTTGCCGGTGCAGTACTTGCACATTTAGAAGCCAATGGCGAGGCGTGCATTTATCATCCGGTAAGCCGATTAGATATTGGTACCAGTGGTCTTGTGCTATTAGCAAAAAATAGCTATGCGGCTGGTCAACTTAGCAAAAATCGAGCAAAAAAATACTATCAATGCTTTGTATATGGTAGAATGCTTGAGTCCGTGCATCTGGAAGGTCGTATTTGTGAAAGCGCCCCAGCAGTGCGCCAAACTATTGGTCCATTGTTTTATGTGGGTGATGGTGGTAAAATCTGCAGTACGTTTGCTAAGCCACTTTATTATGATGAAAATCTAAAAGCGACAGCAGTATGGGTGCGGATTGATACAGGCAGACGCCATCAAATTCGCGTGCATCTTTCACATCAAGGCCATCCTTTAACTGGGGATGTGACCTACGGCGGGCCGTCTATTCGCGCAAAACGACCATTACTGCACGCAGCAGCGTTAACTTATCGCCATCCTCAAACCGGCGAAAAAATGCACCATTTCTTGGGAATGCATTCTTATGGCAATGAGCCAGAGGAAATAAAAAATCAAGAATTACAAGTTGATTTATCAGAAATGAGATGAAAGCATGAATATTATCATTCCAAAAGGCGCGCAGCATATCATTAATTGTTTGAATTCGGCGGGGTATGAGGCTTATATTGTTGGCGGCTGCGTAAGAGATTCGCTGATGAATAAAATACCTAGCGATTGGGATATTTGCACATCAGCCCATGTGGAAGATATGCTAAAAATATTTAAAGGAATGCGTGTGATTCCCACGGGCTTACAACATGGAACAATTACCATATTGGAACGAGATGGTGCCTATGAAGTGACCACCTTCCGCATTGATGGGGACTACGCGGATCATCGTCACCCGAAAAGTGTTTCATTTACTGCGGAGTTAAAGGAAGATTTAAGTCGACGTGATTTTACTATTAACGCAATGGCATGGCATCCGGAAAAAGGATTAATTGACCTTTTTCACGGAGAAGAGGATTTGAAGCAGCGCATAGTAAGAGCGGTTGGAGATCCAAATAAACGTTTCGATGAAGATGGTCTGAGAATGCTTCGCATGGTGCGCTTTGCTACCGTGTTGGATTTTGACTATGATGTTGAAACCTATCAGGCAGCAGTGACGCAAAGTTACCTGATGAAGCATATATCTAAAGAACGCATACAAGTAGAACTTAATAAAATTCTTTTGGCGCAACATCCGGCGCGCGGGCTGCAGGATTTATATAATGTTGGCATGTATCCGTATATCTTGCCGATGATGTGCCATACGGTAGGCTTTGAACAAAATGGTGGACATCATTTTTTGGATGTGTTCGAGCATTCCTTATTATCTGTTGGCATGATTGAGCAAGATTTGATTTTACGTCTAACGATGCTTTTGCACGATATTGGTAAACCGTTTACTTGGACCGAAAATAAAGAAAAGGGTTATGATGCTTTTGTAAATCATGCTGCTGTGAGTGCGGTGATTGCCAACAAAGTATTACGAGATTTGAAATATGACAATGCTACACGTAAAGATGTAGTAGAACTTATTAAGCATCACAACGATATTCTTTTACCGGAAACGGTCAATATTCGTCGCCATTTATCAATTATGGGTGAAAAACAATTGCGTCGATTGATAAAAGTTAAGGTGGCCGATTTAATGGCCCATGATTTTCCATTCCAACGTATGCAATTTATTAAATTGTTTGGGCAGATTGAAGCCCTGATGGACGAAATTATAGCGCGTGGCGATTGCTATCAAATAAAAGATTTGGCTATTGGTGGAGAAGATATGAAGACACTTGGCTTAACGGGCAGAGACATTGGCAATATGCTCCACAAGGCGTTGGAGCAAGTGCTGGAGTATCCGGAAATGAATACACATTCAGCTTTAATGTCTTGGGCACGCGGTCAAATTGAGTAATACATTGTGACAATAGTTTCAATAGAAAAATAATTTCAAAAAAGGATAATAAATAACTATTTGAGAAATATGATATAATTTAGTATAAGTAGTATGGGAGAGTAATCATGACATTCATACGATTGCAAAAATATATGGCAGATTGTGGGATTGCTTCACGTAGACAGAGTGAAGCAATGATAGCGGAAGGCCGTGTTAGAGTTAATGGTGAAATAGTTAAGGTGCAAGGGGTTAAAATTAATCCCGAAACGGATTGTGTCAGTGTAGACGGCAAAGACATTAAAGTAAAAGATGAGTATTTGTTTTATATGCTCAATAAACCGGCCGGCTATTTAACGACAACATCAGATCCACAGAATAGACCAACCATTTTTGATTTGTGCCCTGAATTGCGTGGACGTGTTGTTCCTGTGGGACGACTGGATATGGACACAGAAGGGTTGTTAATTTTAACTAATCACGGTGACTTGGCTTATCGCTTAACGCATCCAAAGTATAATATAAAAAAGAAATATATCGCAAAAGTGGAAGGTGTGATTACGTCCAAAGCATTAAAAAATCTTTCAGAAGGTGTTGAGCTTGAAGACGGGAAGACTGCACCTGCAGAGGCTCGCTTTGTAAAGAAAATAGGAAAAAACTCTGTTGTAGAGCTTGTTATCCATGAAGGGAAAAAACGCCAAGTTCGTCGTATGTTAGATGCGGTGGGCTTTCCTTGCTTGAAATTGACGCGCGTGGCTGTCGATCAAGTGACGTTATCCCATGTAGATACCGGTCAAATCCGTCCGTTAACAGCACATGAATTAGGTCGATTATTCGACCGCGTTCAACTTTCACGAGGTGACTATCTTAACAATCGGATATAGGAGGAAAGTTATGTTAGAAAAAAATGTAGTGGAAGCACTTAAAAAAATCGTAGGCGAGAAATATGTTCTTACTGAGACTGGGGATCTCTTGACCTATTCTTATGATGGGACTCCGGATCAACCACAAGTTATGCCGGAAGTGGTTGTTCTTCCGGAAACGACCGAAGAAATTGTAGAAATCGTTAAGCTTGCAAAAGCAGAAGATTTTCATATTTACACTCGTGGTTCCGGCACTAACCTTTCCGGTGGTACTATTCCACTCCGCAAAGGGGTTGTGCTTGTAACCACTCGCATGAACAAGATTCTTGAAGTAGATCCTGAAAACTTGACTGCGACGGTTCAACCGGGTGTTATTATTGCCCAATTAAATGATGCAGTAAGCCCATACGGCCTCATTTATCCACCAGATCCAGGGACTGTAAAAACTGCAACAATGGGTGGCAGTGTCAGTGAATCCTCCGGCGGTCTTCGCGGGTTGAAATATGGGGTAACAAAGGACTACGTTATTGGCGTTGAAATGGTTCTTTCCAACGGCGAATTGGTAACATTTGGTGGAAAGAGTGTAAAGAATGTTGCCGGCTACGACCTCACTAAGCTCGTTTGCGGTGCAGAAGGGACCCTCGGTATTATTACCAAGATTCTTGTAAAGCTTATTGCAAAACCTCAATATGTAAAAACCATGACCGCAACTTTTAATGTGTTGAAAGATGCAGGGTATGCGATTAATGGCATTATTTCCAACAAAGTTATTCCTGCAACCATGGAATTGCTTGACCAAGCAACCTTGAAGGTTGTTGAAGACTTTACCCATATTGGTTTACCTGTTGAAGCAAAGGTTATGCTTTTAATTGAAGTCGATGGTATGGTTGAAGCAGAAGTTGAACTCGAAGCGCAAAAGGTTGTTGAACAATGCAAGAAGAACGGATGCCAAGATGTGAAGCTTGCTAAAGACGACAAGGAACGTGATGAACTCATGGCTGCGCGTCGTGCAGCATTGCCGGCACTTGCCCGTGTGAAACCTACTACCGTACTCGAAGATGCTACTGTTCCACGCAGTCGTATTCCGGATATGCTTGTTCGTTTAGAAGAATTGGCAGAAAAGTACAATTTGCAAATTGGTACCTTTGGTCACGCCGGTGATGGTAATTTGCATCCAACCATTTTAACCGATGCACGAGATGAAGAAGAAATGAAGCGTGTTCGTTTATGTGTAGATGATATCTTTGCTGCAGCTCTTGAAATGGGTGGTACTTTAAGCGGTGAACATGGTATCGGTATTGCAAAGGCGCGTTTTATGGAAGATCAATTTGGTGCGGCAGGCATGGAAGTCATTCGTCGTGTTAAAGAAGCGTTTGATCCGAACTACATGTTCAATCCAGACCATTTCTTCTTTAAGGGGGAATAAGGTATGAGCGCACCATTTGAAACTATGGACTTCGCTAGAGAAGAAGTCATTAAATGTATGTCCTGTGGTAACTGTCAAGAAGTGTGTCCGCTTTATGCGGAAACTCGTATGGAAGGCAGTGTTGCTCGTGGGAAAATTAAGCTGGTTGATGCCTTGTTAAAAGGTTTGGTTGATACCAACACCCCTGGGCTGGAACATAATCTTCATATGTGCTTAACCTGCAAGGCATGTGTTGAGGTTTGTCCTTGCGGTGTAGAAGTAGACAAAATCGTATTAGCTGCACGTTCCGAATTGGTTCGCAAAGAAGGGCTGCATCCATTGAAAAAGGTTATTTTCAATGTGTTAGAACGTCCGAAATTGATGGATACCGGGATGCGCCTTGGCGGGAATTTTCAAGGGGCTGTTTTCAAAAAAGAAAAGTCCATGGGTGGCTATACCCCTCGTTTTCCATTTGGGTTAGACATGCGTCGCGTGGTTCCGGCATTGGCCAATAAACCATTCCGCATGGCTGTGCCTGAAGTAAATAAACCAATGGGACCGGCAAAATATAAAGTCGCCTTCTTTACCGGTTGTTCATCTAACTACATGTATCCAAATGTGGCGCATTCTTTGATGAATGTAATGAAGCACAATAATGTTGAGGTCATTGTGCCAAAAGCACAGCATTGCTGTGGGACACCAATCCTAGCTCATGGCGAACAAAAAACGGCCAAAGCAATGGCGCTTGACCATGTAAAATTGTTTAAGGATATGGATGTTGACTATATTGTTACTGTCTGTGGTTCTTGTGCATTGTCTCTTAAGGAACATTATCCTGAACTACTTGAAGATACTGACGCATATCAAGATTCTTTGAAAGTAGCTGAAAAAGTCATTGACTGGAGCGACTTCTTGGTGAATATTGTTAAAGCTGACGTATCCGGCTTGCATACACCTAAGATGATAGCGACCTACCATGATCCATGCCACTTACGTCGTGGGATTGGTGTGGTTGAACCACCGCGTAAAATCTTACGTGACCTTCCGGATGTGGATTTCCGTGAAATGAAAAAGCCAAATCGTTGCTGTGGCTCCGCAGGTTCATTCAGCTTGACACATTATGATCTTTCTATGGATATCCAAAAGAAGAAATGCGAAGATATTGAACAAACCGGTGCAGATGTTGTCGTAACCGGCTGCGGTTCTTGTATGATGCAATTGACTGATGGTCAAAAACGTTTTGGCGGTCATTGTGATGTAAAGCACACCGTAGAAATTTTATCTGAAGCGTACACCCAAAGCGATCGTTCTAATCGTGTGGCAGGTATGAAGAAGAAATAATAAAAAAAGAGAAGCACTGTTCTAAAAAACGGTGCTTCTTTTTTGATAGTGCAATAATATGGACGTTTCTATAGAAAAAATCAAGTGGAAAATAGTGTTACGTTGTCGGATTTTATGAAAGTAAGGCGGGCTTTCACAATTGCCATAATTTTAATAAAAACTGTTGATTGAAGGTTCGTGTTAGTGATACTATTAATATTAGATGTATACAAGGAGGAGCTATTCATGGCGTTTTTGAAAGAATTAATGAACTTGCAATTGTCATGCTTCAATCATGACGAATTAGAAGAAATGATGCAATGGTACATTTTGCAACGTGGAGATGCGAAAGAAACCGGTAACGGGATGAGCACCCATTATTATGATGCAGATAAGCACATGCATTTCTTCCATTATTTTGAACCAAATGGCGATTCCAATGAAAATGGGACTTGGCGCATTGACGTTCATTTTGATACCGGGCGCGATAGCGACGGAACCATTGCATTGGAAAAAGATTTCGATACATATGTAGCAACCGAAGATGATCGTTTTGATACCGCTTTACCAGCAATGTGGAAAGTGGGCGAAAAAGTGGTACCTGTTTTGTTAGAAACAGCCAACAAAAATGACATCCGCAATGCTTCAGCAGGCGAGCCAATTCCTGCAAACATTAATATGTACGCATTTGACGTGGATATTATTAGCACAAAAAAAGACTACAACAACAAAAAGAAAGAAATTGAACTTCCAGAAATTGGTACTTTTGTGCCAACCGGTTTGATGTATTCTGCAATGCTTAGTGAAAATGTAGAAAATCGCAATTCTGAATTTGAACAAATGATGCAAAATCTTGTTCAAGACTATCGCATTGTTCCATTCAGCTTCTCCCAAGGTATTTTCAAAATTAAGTCTTTTGAAAATATTGCACTTGGCGGAATGGCTAGCGTTTTTGACATTGTTGTTGACTGCGAAGGTCAAGATTTGCACGTGCTTGCACCAAGCTATCTTACTGCATTAAAGAATCTTAAGAAAGGTCGTTACCTTGATGTAAGCGGTATGTTGACTGCAATGATTTTGCCGGAAGAGGATATTCGTCACAAACAAGACGCAAAAAATAACCTGATTCAATTCAATAAGGCAAACTAAATAACACAAAAAAGCATGGCTTCTTTGAGAGGCCATGCTTTTTCTTTGGAGCTTTAGCGTAAATAAACCCCCAGTTCAACTGGGGGTCGGTAAAAAATAC
>OLPO01000144.1_pt1 | contig 63368 bp, 87 predicted proteins | sample 1672831 | NCBI WGS metagenome assembly OLPO01 (sample SAMEA3136728, study PRJEB25190) | human gut metagenome | reverse complement strand
GAGCTACCCGTGATTTGGTTTATGCTTTTTTTTTGCGTATATTTGGAGCGGTTATGGACATCATCAAAGCACTGACGCGGGAGGCTCATGCGGCCGGGATATGTGAGGATCATTTCAAGCAGATGCTCACAGAGGACACCCCTGCGCTTTTCGATCACTTCAAGACCATGATTCAGGAGTGTACTTTTTCCGGGTTTCCTTCGGTCGAACTGATCCGCGCATGCTGGGACAAGAAGGACCTGAACGCGGCTGGTATCTTCGTCCAGCAGACGGTAGATACCGAAGCCGTTCAAGGAGTCGATGTTTTTTGGCTTTGCGAAGGGACGGTTCGGGTTAAGGAGTGGGCCGTGGTGCATGCCTATGTTGCATACGGGAGCAACCTTAAATTCGAGGTAGCACCGAACGCAATACTGATCCTCGACATCTTCGACGACTCCCCGGTGAGGATCAACAACAAGTCCGTAAAGCCCGTAACCGTTTACCAGTGGGGACACCGCGTCCCGGTATTTAAAGGCAACATACGAATCAAGCGCAAGAAATGGAAGCCACAAGGGATTGCCGCCTCCGCTACCAAGTAGCTGACGGAGAGGTTCGAGATATGCAGACGATGGGATTTCACCTGATGGAATCCCCTGATATTCTTGCGCCCGAGAAACGCTCCTACGAAGAGGAGGACTATCCGGAGCGAGACGGTGTAAAGATTTACCCATACACGGTAGACAAGGCTTTCGAGTACACCGTAAAACTGCTCTACTTCGGCGAACTCGAAACGATGAACAGCGCTATCCGCTCGCTATGGAACTCCTTTTTCGAGCCCACCAATAACGGCGACGTAAAGAAGGCTCTTCCGGTCACAATCTATAATCTTTACAAAGGCGTGAAGATCGTGGGTTACCCGACCAAGATGCCGGGCTCCGAGACCATCGTGCAGGTCATGCAGGGCGCGTTCATCTTCGAATTGACGCTCTATGTAGCCGAACCCAACAAGTGTAATTTTAATTATAAAGACAATGGCTAAGTACGGTAAAAACAATTATTTCGACGGCGTTATCCTTCCTGAGCCAAAGGAGGAAATGTTGCGTCGCATGGCGAAGGGAGTGAATTGCACGAAGGGGTATTTCCGATCACTGGACGCCGGACTGCTTTTCGAAGGCCCGCGAACTTTTGAGTGTTTTTTCACATACGTTCCCAGCGACATAATGCAGGTTATAGCCGGGTTTGGCATTTCCATGATTGAAATTCAGGCCCTGACGACAAATCAGCTTCGCGTCTATTGCGGGGGCGGAAACGCGATAGTAGACATTGTTCCAGGGGATAGCTATCTTGTTGATGTTGCCTATGACGGTACTACGGCGATATGCTATCTGAATGGGACAGAAGTCGCACGTTTCCCGGTTACGGGATACAAGATCACTGATTTATTCAAGACCGGCAGCAATACATATATCCCCCAAGGCTCGCTCGTATTTTGCCGCCACTACAACTACGCCCTTTCCGCGAAAGAAGTAGCGGCCCTCTACAACGACGGCAATCCTGCGGGGTATATCTTGCCACAGAACCTTAAGAATATCAAGAATATAGCGTTCACTTCTAAAACGTTCGAATTTGATATGGATAGCCCATATTATGGGCGTATTTTAGAATCGAGCCAATTGGAGTCGGGGAGAAGATATCAGGTCGATTATGTTGTGGAAGAATGGGATATTGCCCCCAGGGTCATGGTTACTTGTGGTATAAGCTGTGGTGTGACAGCCGTTGCTGGTAATCAATATTGGAATAATCTTTCTGCTGCTAAATTAGGTGAAAATCAATATGTTGTTGTAGACACACAAAAAACAGGCCGTCCGTTTATGTATGTTTACGGATCGGACCCTGCATACCCACATACTTCCCGCCGGTTGAAAGTAACGGTTCACTCTATCAAGATGGTCGGCTGCGTCGCCGAGTACCTGCCGCATAACCTGATACCTACCGCCGAAGGTTCTGTCGTCAAGTGGCTCGACTCGGCGCCCCAGCTTCCCGAAGCGAATGGCATCCTCCCGCCGCTGGATGCTTCGGTCGGCGGGTATGATCTGGCGGCGATAGGAAACCCTAAAATAATCATATAGCATGGTAATCAAGTCGCTGGTACCCGCCCTGCTCGTCTACGATAACAAGGTGATGCTCTACAACAACAAGGCCATCACCTTTAATCTTTTGGCGAATGAGATCGAGATAACCAACTTCACTGTCAACGAAGTTGACATGGGGGAGTCGGTCATCACGATGGATGTCTACTTCGGTCCCGAGGAGGAGCCGGGGTTCAATCTGAACTGGACCGTACAATACAACGGCGAGACATATCACCTCAAAAGCTATGCGCCTCCGGGTATCAAGGACCTCAAGTCGCTTCGGTACAAGTACACGCTCACCTTCGTTTCGGAGCGGGAGGACCTCAAGTTCTACCCGTTCTCGAACATAATCAAGCTCACCGACGGCACACTCCAGACCATCGGCACGAAATTCGCATTTTTAGCCGATATGACGGAGTTTGTCGGGCGACTGAACGACAATCTCACCTACTACTACGGAGCGCGTTGGAAGGTGGTTCTGAACCCGGATATGGAGATAAATCCGTTCCGGGCTACCGTTAGCGTTGACAAGACGACGATCTGGGATGTGCTGACCCAGCTATACGAGCTATACGGTGTTCGCTGGAGTATCGAAGAAGACAACGGCCAGATCAGCATTAAGGTCGGCTTCCCGGCGCCGGAAATCGAGCACATCTTCGACTACGGCGACGTGCCGATGGACGAAGCGAACTCGGACGGCACCGGGCTGGTTTCGATCCAGCGCGTGAACGACCAGACGGACATCTATACCCGGCTGATCGGTCGCGGCTCGACCCGCAATCTACCCTACCGCTACTTCAAGGGCGCGGCTGGGGCATTCGTCGGAGACCCCGATGCAAACGCGATCACCGAGCTATCCTACTACTCCAACCTCATGCCGAAGTCGTACCGCGACTATGTTCGAGGCTGGAATGACGCTACGGCCGGAAAGGACCCGGCCGAAGGCAATAACCCGTACTACATGCTCGGCTACTCCGACATGAAGGCCGGACGACAGATGTACCCGTCCGACTATGCCGACTCTCCGATGCAGGAGAAGTGGGGCGTCCGGGTCGGTGTGCTCGAAGACAACGAGGAGATTTACCCTTCGATCCAGAACGTATGGCTCGGCGAGCTCGGCCGGGCTGACGAGGTGATTGCGGTCGAGGAGGTGACGAATGATAACTACGCGGAAGCGGAAGAAGAAGGCGAATTTGCCTATAAATCTACGGAAATAAAAGTTGATTTTCCGGGAATGGACACGCGGCAGGGCCCAGTAGTGTATGACAAGCTATTCACCCAGTCCGTAACCAGCGAAGAGATGGAAGTTAAGGCAACGCTTCCTACGCTGACATTCAGCATATACGGAAAGGAGACGAGCACCGTGCCAAGGGGTGTAGAAAGATATACTAAATGGTTCGACAGCAATCACTTGGAGTACGCTGAGCTGAATGTGTATGTACTCTCTGAGTCCAATCAGGTGGTATTCTCGAAAGCGTTGAATGCGCTAACTGATATGGAATACACCGATGCAAGAGGAGAAGTGCAGAATGAAGGCAAAAGCAAGTTCGAAGTACAGTTGCCTATGGGTAAATACCACGTTCGAACTGCCGTATCGTTTAAATGCACCAAGAATCCCGGAAGCAATCAGCACTATTACATGGCTGTTACCACCGGGAGGTTCAGTGTAGCTCCGGCTGAGGGAATTGGCCCATACCGTCAAGTATTCGACATCTGGATCAAGGATATTTGGGGTGAGACTGGCTCCATTGTAGACGTGTGGTGGCCGAAGATCGGCCAGCGCGAGGCTACGGTCATGTTCTCCGACGGGTTGCTGGCCGGAGAGGACTACGAATTTGTTATCGCCAAAGACCCGACGCTCGGCAACCCAGAGGCCAAAGACCCTGAAACTGGCGACTACTGGTGTATCTGGGAGGACGACTCCAAGCAGATCGAAACGGTGGACGAGGAGGGGAATACTATTACGGTTAAATCTAAGTATCGGCTGTCGCTTATCAAATCGGACGCCGAGCTTCGCGCCTCCGGCCTCATGCTCCCCAACACAAAGCAGAACGCTAAGCCGGGAGACCACTTCTTCCTTATCAACATCGAAATGCCCCATCAGTATGTGTTGTGGGCCGAGGATAAGTTGCAGGACTACCTCGAAGTGGAACTGGATCGCGTCGATGACGAGAATCCAACCTTCTCCGCCAAGCCGAGCGCGATATTCTGCGAAAGTTTTGAAGAGCGCGAGAAACTCCGGCCGGGAACGAAGATACGATTACACAACAACCAACTTATCGGCGAGACCGATCTGGTGCTGTATATCAATAACCTGACCATTGCCTATAAGGAGGGCAAACTCCTCCCCGAATGGACTATCACGGTGTCGGAGGAGATGGTAGCGAGCAAGACCTCTACGTCGGCCATACAAGGCGAAATTCGGCGCCTTAGCTCCAACATCATGTCATCCTCCCAAATCGTTGCTGAGGCCGCCAAAACGTTCGAAACGCTGTTTCTGCGCAAGGATGGGATTGCGGCTCGGTCTTACTCTCCGACCCACTTCACGGCCGAGGTAACGTTCGCCGACACGACCATGAGCGACAACTTCCGGCAAGGAGGCTTTGGTGGCTCTGGATGGGGGATGTACAAGAACCCGGACGGGAGCTCTGTATTCGAAGTGGACCACCTCTTCGTTCGCCGCAAGATGAATGTGAACGAAATCGTTATCAACCAGATCACGGCGATAGGCGGCAAGCAGGTCTTAACCAGCGCTTCCGGAACAATTTCGGAGGTAGAAGACATCGGAGAGGCATGGCGGTGCTATCTGGAACAGATCGACGGTAAACAGACGAACGAGTTTGCGGTCGGCGACCAAGCCTACTCTCAGATGATCGGTGACATCAACGAATCGACGCTGGAGAACGTCTTCTACTGGCGCAAGGTTGTCGGCATAGGTATTAACTATATCGACCTTTCCAAGACCGATGCGGCCACCAATAGCGACGAGCCGCATATCGGAGACAACGTGGTTCAACTCGGTAATCCCACCGACACCTCACGGCAGTCGGCTATCGTTATAGACGTCTCCCGCGAAGGCGGTGCCCTGATGACGTGGCTCGATGATATTACTGGCTACAACCTTACAGCCAAGGACAGCATCAACCTCGGCCGGATCGAAGGCAAGACGTGGGCCGAGGTCTTCGGCAACCTCTACGTCGGCAACCGAGAGCGCACCAAATACCTCAAGTACGAGTCTCTCGCCGACGGCAAGAACGAGCTCTCCTTCGTTGGAGACGTAATCCGGGCCGCGGCAGAGGAGGCATACTTTCAGGGTAGCTTCATCGCTCAGGGGTACATCGGGGTAGGGTCCGAGACCAAGGTCGAGAGCGTACTGGTCGGCATGACGGCAGAAGATGCCGACGTGCCCTCCGGTGTGGCGGCCAGCGAAGGCCAGATTCGGTTCTGGGCCGGAAAGCCGTTCTCGGAGCGGTACGGTGCACCGACGAAGATTCTGGAGGGCGGGAAGCTAATATCCAGTGAGGCCGAGATCAAAGGCGAAATAGTAGCCGAAAGCGGCTCGATAGGCGGATTCCAAATCGGAGATGGGCGTATAGGAAGCATATCCGGTCCCAATGACCCTGATCCCAATAACGGGATGTCGTTGTATGATTCGTTTATCAAGTTTTCCGAAAAGTCATCTAATCCTATTGTAGATGTAAACGTTTTCATGGGAACCAACGTGTTCCCCGCAACGACGGGTGCAACCTGCATGGCTCGCTTTGAGTGTTGGAGGGATGATAACTTATTTGGATATAACATCGGGCTTCTTATAGATGTACGAGGAGGTCAACAAAACGAGGCAATACGCATCGAAAATGGGTACGTCTCAGGTTTGGCCTATAAAACGCTAAGGGTTAACGCCTCTACGACGATAGACCATAGCGTGATGTATGTGTCTTGTTATAATACATCGGAAATAACGATAACATTACCAGCGGTCGTGCCGGGAGGAGCCGAGGGTAGTTTTGTTATCGTGCGCCGCAATAATTCGGCCAATGTTAAGGTGAATGGAAATGGGGCACAGATATTAAGAGGTTCTGCTTCATTAGAAACAAGCGTTGGAAAAGGTTTGGGAGACGCCGCACTGTTTCTATGGGATGGACAAAACTGGCTCTACAACCACATGATGCGATAGCGAAAGGGACTCCAACGAGTCCCTTTTTACTATCATTCGTTATCGGTATTCCGATAACGATATTATAGCCGAAATGAATCTCCGTTTCGGGATAGGGTTAGGCAGTTATGTTGCGTTATGATGGAGTCGCGAATCGCGAGGTCATCACTAAGCATCATATATCATGCCGTGCCGCATGGCCTCCGACATGGAATGCACGAATCCAGCGCGGCAATCAGGATAGATCGCATGATCGCCGCCTCGGAGCGAAGCCGCGCCCCGCCATTCGGGACGGCGAAGAGGAGTTTGCCGACGGTGGGGTATTGGAGCCGGAACCAATGGACGCACATTCGTTGCATGTGCGATTCAACGTGTCGTGTCATAATCAAAATAGGGTTGATTGTTGTTCGTGCGCGTCCATCCGTTTTTCGACCTCCTGCACGGTAAGGCCGTATTTGAATCCGTAGCTGCACAAGTTCGGCGTATGGCTCAACTCGACCAATTCTGCCCATAGTTCGGGATGATTGCGTCGCAGGTTGACGAAATGCTGTATTTTGCAGTTCGGGCAGAACCAGCATCCGCCGCGCGTCCCGGTCGTGTAGATCGGCGACAGTAGCCCGTGAGCGGCGCAAAGTTGTTTCGCCATCTGCTCGGTGTAGCCATATTTCGCCAAGAGCGATATTTTGTTCTCTGTAAGTCTGGTAAGTCGTCGTGGTTCGTCCGCAGCAATGCCAATGTATTGCACGATATTCGTTTTGGCACGCATAGGACCGCCAGCAATTTCGGCGAGGTATTTTCGTATGGGCGCGACTTTGCAATCCCGGTTGATGAAGCATTTGCCGCCGATCGGGAATCCGTAAATCTTCCCTTCATGCGCCCCCCCCCCCGACGGCATTTGCGAAAAAAATAGCAGTAGTCCCGTTCGGCTCGTACCACGTCGACGTGAACGCCCATATTGTGTAGCTTCGGGATAGCTGTGTCGTATATCCACCCGATATGTTCTGGAATCTCGCCGCTGATACCGCGTGCGTGGTCGAACATCACTTCCGAGAATACCACCCGGTCGAGTGGTTCGTCATGTTCGAGGGCAAGGAGAATTGTTGCGATACTATCCTTGCCAAACGAACACGAGGCTATGTAAGTAGGCTGGGACATCATTTCCGATAGGGTTTTAACGATTTGAGTCCGTCGGGAATACCCGCTACAAGGTGATGACGATTTTCTTCTTTTTTCATTTCTACGTTCTGATATTCTTCGTCCGTCATCGGCAGGAAACACGGACAGGTTTTTGTTTCGAGGTCATAACATGCCCCCGTGAAAGGGGCGGGCGGCAATTTGCGCTGTTCCCATTCGCGGAAGAGATAGTACCTCCGGCATTGGTCGCTCAACAGACATAGGTAGCCGCTGCAATGAGCTATATCGCGATTGTAATTCATAGGCTTTGCTTTCCGCTAATTGTTTTGAATGTATTCGGCCAGTTCTCGACCAAGAGCGTGAAATCTGCAAAGACCGGATAATACCAGCCCTGCACTCATGCCGCTATGCCCTTGATTGATGAACATTTGCAACCCCTCTTTCATCCGATCTTCCTTGCTTTTACTCTCATCATTGAGAACGGCAATTAGGTCGAGCCAGCAATCGAGTTCCATCCCATGATACAGGTCTTGCAATCGGATAGGGACGATCTTATCCCAAAACTCCAAATGTTCCTGCGGGATGATGCCTCTTGCACGTTCCCGATATTCCTCTGTCAATTTGGGGATACAGGCCTTAAATTCGGCCTCTTTCCTTTCGTAGTCTTCCCGTTCTTGGCGGAGATATTCATCAAATTCCTGCTTTGTTTTTCTCGTAATATTGATATAAATATCATCGAGGCCATCGGTCGAGTATAGGGTGCGGCCGTTGAACTCTCCGTAACACGGAGCGTTCTTTTGCAAGTCCTGATATGCCGCATCAAGCCCTTGTCCTGCACCAAATTCTATTCGTTTCATTTTAGGTATTTGTGATTTTTAATTCATTATGCTGTTTCGCGCAGAAATGCGGGTATTTTGCATTATCTGCCGTCGGCCTTAATGGTAATTAGCTTCGATGTTCCAAAAAGGCATCTTTAAAGTGTTCAAATCTGGCGGTGCGACTCGGGCCGACACCATTCAAAGTAGCTATCCGGCGAGACGAGATCATGTCCACGTCTACATCCTTGTAGTCGTTGTACCAAACCCGATCCATCCTGATTAATACGCATAACTCCCTTGCTTCCGGCTCGGCTCTTCGATCCAGCCAATCGCACATTGCGGCCAACGATATAGGGCTTCCGTTCAGGTACGACCTCTCATACGCTTCGACCAAGAATTTCGCCCTTTCGTATGACGGGAGATACGGAGGTCCGAACACTCCAATTTCGGCGTACAAATCTTTGTAGAAGAGGAATCTGTGGTACTCAAACATCGTGACAATATTAACCCCGGCCTTTCCCGTGGCGGCCAGCCACATAGGGTCAATCAGTATCAGCGGGATGTTTTCGAGTCGTTTGACCAGTTCCGGATCGCACATACACTCAATCGTGAGTTTACACCCCGGCGGCGACTGATTTTCGAACCACTTTGCAAAGTCGCCGAAGGTGTGGTGGTCGTGCTCCTTCCACTTCGCTTGGGCGAAGTCGATCTCTCTGTTGAGGTCGCGGTTCTTGAACGCCCGTAAATAATCATTGCTTTTCATTGCTATTTGGTTTTAAATGAAGGAGGAACCCGAAGGCCCCTCCACTTGTTCTACTTCACGGCGTCCTTCACCGCAGGCGAGAACTTGAACGAGATGCGGTTCTGGGCCGGGATCGTGACCGACTTCCCTCGGCTCATGTCGTAGCCCTGACGCGCGGGGCACGCCTTCACGCTGAACGTTCCGAAGCCCTTGAGGGAGACTTTCTCCCCGTTCTTGAGGGTCTCGACGATCTTGTCCATGAACGTCTCACACACCTTGTTCACGACGGTCTTGGTGATGCCCGTCTCTTCGGCGATCTTCGCCATCAATTCGCTTTTCTGCATTTTCGTTTTGATTTTTAAGTTGATAGAGTTTTTCTTCAAGGGCCTCTATTTTACCCATGCAGTAGTATATCAGGGCTCCCATTACGATTATAATGGATAGCCATAGTTCATCTAATTGCATGCTTGATAATTACTTGTACAGGCGTAGAGCCCACATAATCTTCATACTTGAGGGTACTTGGGTCTATCTGGCCGTCCGGACGCATAATTCCGTACATGCGAACCTTCTGGATCATCATGCCCCCAAGAAGTTCGTTTAAACGCTGTCTTATCCGATCCTCCAGTTCCCGGTACGCCGGATCGGTCTCGATCATCGCGCTACGGGTCTTCCTTGCGTTGATGACCGCGCACCTCGTTCGGTTGATGTACGCCCCTATCTGCTCATCCTTGATGCCCGGAACGATCTCTTGGAGTATCTGGATGATAGCGTATCGCGCGAAGAACCGCTCGGTCGTTCGGCGCTTGTCGCGCACATCCGACATCCGGAGGTCGCATTCGATCTGGACGGCCCGGTCAAGGCAGATCACCTTCTCATTTTCCTCCAGCCTCATAGCGGTCGAAGTGGATGTAGGGGAGTTGATTCGGTAGGAATTTCCATGCCGAGCGCGGAAGCGTGAACTTCGCAAGCCCCGCGGCCATAGCCAAGATCAGGAACTTCTCCATGACCATCGGCTCTCCGGTCCACATCGTGCCATCGCGGCGCGTTGCGAGGAGCGAGAACGGCCCGGAGAGATCGAAGAACTCGTCGGGGAGATCGTCGATCATCTTCCCGACCTCGGGAAGATGTTTCTGGAACTTCTTGCGGTAGATGAACTGGACCCCGCTGATGGAATCCACGATGATGTCCGGACCCTTCGGCTTCTCGCCGATAGGGTAGGCGCATTCGGCGAACAAGTCGTTCACCCGGTCGTATTCGAGATTATACATAGCGATTGAATGATAAGTGATCGAGAGAAACTCCACCGACGACGTTTTCCACGCGAACAACCCAGTCGCCAGACCTAAGTTGCCACGGCATACCGCGGAACTTGGTCTTGACTGGCTCGCTGTGGTCGTCGGAGGAGGAGATGTAGTGGTAGTAGTAAACGTCCGCGCCGGGCACTACCTCCTCCGGCCGTATGCCGAATTTCTTACTGCACATTGTCGCTGACTCTTTTGAACTCAGACGCAAGAATCTCTTCGAAGTCGGTCAGGTCGCCGATCCAGCCGAAGTCAACGCACACGACCATCTCCTTGGCCTTGTTATCGTGAGCAAAACCGGGGGTGAATATCTTCGTTTCGATACCCACAGCCGAGGATAGCTCGTGTTTGTACACCGTCGGAATCGTTTCGAGTTCGGTCTTGATGCGTTTATACTCAGGGCTCTTGGTGTCGAGTTTGTAGTGGTTCTCGCCCCGAACCTTTTTCCAGCCGATCTTCGCTTCCTCCGAAGTAAACGTTACCGGGAGAATATTCGGGCTGTAAAACACCCCGCCAAAATGTTTGTAGGTGGCGACGCCGAGCTTAGTCAGCACTTTTTTCTGGATTTCGAAGACGCGATCCCGCTTTTCTTCGAACTCAAGTACCCGCTTCCACGTCGGAGAGCCGGGTTTCACTTTGTAGTACACGTCCATGACCTTTGCTTTTTTAATGATTTCTTACTTCTATTCGATTTTTCATAATTCTCCTATGCTTTTAGCGATACCTACGACATCGCCGAGGTTTTCTTTTGCTATCTTGAGTCCGTAATGGGTGATAACACCAGCCAAGAGGATGGCGGTTCCGATCCGGAAGTCGTACTCGCTGTTTGCCTGATCTTTGATCTCGTTCACCTCCTCTTCGGTCTTGATCTCCGCGACAGGGACCGGGTTCGGGTAGCCTTCCAACGCCACGAATACCGGACTGATGTTCGCCTCGACTACATACCAGTGCTTGTTCTTGGTCCAGAACACCGTCTGGCCGATCTTGAATTTACTCTGCATCGTTGTATTCTAATACTCGTTTGACTGCAATTTTGTGCCACTTTCCGCCGCGAGGCCGTTCGATTTCCACTTCGTTGAAGTGGTCGGCGATCTCGGCCAGCGACCAGCCCTTGCGCTGTAACGCGAGGGCGTACTTCTTTGCCTCAACCATGCGCGGGTCCACAACCCGGTTCTCGGCGATCCGCTCCATCCGGCGAGCCAGTTGATCCGGAGACATCGGCCCGCGCTGGGGTCGTGGATTCCCGAGCCTCGTTACCCGGCGCCCGGCCTTGGAAATAAAGAAGCCCTGCTCCTTGAGTTGCTTCTTCCGGACGCCGAGTGCCGACTTTGTTCGGCCCGAGATAAGTTCGCGCTCTGTTTGAGCCAATCCGATAGCGAGGCAAAAGGTGATCGTTGTCGCCTCGGGGTAGTCTATCGCCAGCAGATCGACCCCCGTGTTGCGCAAATACAGCGCGTACTCCGCATCACGGGAGAGTCGATCCAGTTTGGCGACGATCAAAGTTGCACCTTCACGCGCGGCCAATTCCATCGCGCGACGAAGGCCCGGTCGGTTCCGATCCTTTCCACTGCGAATGTCACGGAACTCGCCGATATTCTGCCCGTGTGTGCGGGCAATATATTCGCGGCACTGATCGAGTTGGGCCTCCAGACCGAGGCCGGATCGCCCCTGCTCTTCGGTGCTCACGCGAGTGTAGATGCAATACTTTTTCATGTGCTATAAATATGGTTTACAACATAGGGAAGGCACTCCTCGAATGACTGCATTTCGGCGCATTTGTCGTCTTTGTGGGGGCAACCGAGGCATTTCCCTTGCCGGGCATAATCCTCCATCACAATGCACCGGAAATCCTCTTGCGTGAGGTCATCGTCGTAATCAGCATCCATGACTACCATCAGGCATGTGAGGTGTGCCTTCCATGTGTATATCTCACCGTTATCCTTGATGGTCTGGATGTTGTATTTCTCCCCCTTTTTGATCTTTCCGGAGCAGAAATTACAGACGTGATCTTTTCGCGCGACGACGTTGTTATCAGCAAGCACTTCCATCCTTCTCTCTGGTTACGGCTTGCATCGCCGCGATCTTCATGCCGTTGATCTTTTGGTGTTGCATTCCGAGTTCGATTCCGATGATAATGAGTAGTTGATCTCGGCGGTTCGGCTTCACTCTGATGTTCTTCTCCAAAACGCCCAGAATGATTTCGGAGGCTTCGGTCATAAGCGCGATGCGGTTGTTTTTCTTCTCGAAGGCTTTTTTCGCCTCCTCTATTTCGTTCCACATCTCCGCCCACTTATCCTCGTCGAAGTAGTCGCCGAGCATGGCCTCAACGAAATTCATGTTCTTGTGATCCCAGCGAGCCGGAGCAAGCCAGTCGAAATTCTTGTTCATGTTATTCGATGATTTTGATTAATGCCACCGAGGCGGATTGACTGGTGATACCCGTGATCCGGGCCTGACACTTGGTGCCGTAGGGGACGTAGGCGAGGCCATCCGGCAGGCAGGTGATGCGGGCGATGGTACCGTTCGGGAGTTCCGCCATCGGCCACTTCTTCGTGTCGTCGAAGGGGTTCTGGATCGCCGTTACGAGGATGTCGGAGCCGACGCGATACGGCCCGTCGCCGGAGTCCCCCTCAAGTTCAGGAGCGGGTACCTTTTTCTCTTTGCGTGGCTGAAGAATGTTCTGGCCCATTGCGATGCTGACGAAATAGCCAGCCTTTTTCGCGTTGTCGAAATCTCTGATGAACCACCAGATGCCCAGTACCCGGACATAGGCGGCCCATTTACCATTGTGAAGTCTTCTCTCGAATTTCATAGTTTTAATTCAGTAATTTATTAAGCATTATCGGCTCAGTTGCGCGGAGCCGTACCGCGGTTATTTGTGTTTGTGCTGTTCCGAGACGTAATACGCCCCGATGACATACTTGTCCATAGCGATATAGCTTTTCGATCTGGGCTTCGGTGAGAGTTTTTCCGTAGAACGATCCCGAGAACAGAATCCAGTCGTGGTGTACCTTCACCCAGCCGTTCTCTTCCAGCCAGCGATCCGGATTCCGCATTTCTTTGACCGGAATCCTTTTCGAAGCCAGCAACCGTTCGGCGATGTTGAGATGGAGCATGTTTCCCGCGCTCCCATTGAGGCCATAAAAGTCTCCTTCGGGCGACAGCCACCCGGCGTCGTACCCCTCCGTGATCTCCACGGGCTCCAACTCGGTTTTGTGGTACTCTTCTATTTTCAGTTCGTTCTCCATATATTCCGACAGCCGTTGCTTCTGGAAATCCTGCTTCCGGATAGAGGCTTCCACCTCCGGATCGGAGCACATGAGGGAGTCGATAATCGTTCGTACCCGGAGAACGGAATCGGAAAAGAGCACTCGGGATACATTCAGGGCGTCGCACATCCATACGATTACCCCGTACACTTCTTCGACCTTCGCAAAGAAGTCATTCGCTCCCCCTATCGCTCCCTTGATCTGCTCTACCGTACCGGAGTGAGGATTATCGAGAATACCTGCGTCCGTATCTCCGGAGATGTAGCTGACAAGTTCCGGGTATCGCACCGAGAACTCAAACTTGCCGCCAGCTTCCACAATCTCCTGCCGAATACCCTCAAGGCTTTTCACCCACTCCTTCGCTTCCTCCTCCAGATGGATGCGCTGTTCTCTGATCCAGTCGTTGAATTTTCCTCCGGCTCCGGGTGTCCCCAGAACTTCCTGCGTCGCCTCGTCTTCGCCGAGGATGACCTTGCCGTCCAAAATATCGACGGCCATGCCTTCGGTGCACCCCGGTAGAGACTTGGTGATGATTTCGACAGCCTCTCGCGGATTGTATTTTTCCGTCAACTTCTCCCACGCAATCCGCTGGAGCATCTGGCCGAAGCCCTTACCTATCGTGAATTTTAAATTTCCTTCCATGACGCAAAGATAAATGTTTAATTTTTAATTTGCAAGTTAAAACTCACTTATTATAATACCTTTTCCTTTACGACACCCTTACGACGACGCCCTTGTGTCGGTCATCATCCCGGTTGAAGGACATGAAGTGCGTATCGTTGATCTCCAATTTGATGATCTCGTCGATCTCGTCGGCCAGCGCATATTTGAACTCGTAATCGCTGTCGCTAACTTCGTCGCCCAAAGTGAATTTGTGCTCTGAGAAGGACATCGAGTCTGCGTCCCACCACTTCGCCACGAAGCGGCGGCTGAGCAGTTCGTTGTTGATGTAGTTTAAAAACGTTGCCATAATTTACTCGATTCTTGTGATGTAACCGACCGTACGGTTATCATCGGGGTTATACATAAAGGTGATGCCGCCTCCGGGCAACATGTAGATCAGTTCGTCGACGTGGGTCTCGATGTACTTGCGCATCATCGGGTCTTCGCACGGGTTCGATAGCTTGAACTCGTACCTCACATTGGCCCGTTCCTTCGGGTCGTTGTAGTAGGCGACGAATGTTCTCTCTTCGACAACAGTCTCGATGATGGATTTCTGCACCGAAAACCCTTTTCGCACCTTGATCGTTCCGATCGCGTTATTTTCGATGGTGGTGATTGTGGCGCTATCGTCGCCGTACAGCCGAACCCAGCCGTCTATCGGTCGGGTGTTGCTAAACTCGATATTTCCAACCACGGCCCAAAGTTCTCCGGACCGGCTGAGCCCCAGCAAGCGGTCGGGCCTGCCGGGATGGAAGTGCATGATTTCTCCGTTGAATTTCATTGTCTCACCTTTTTAAATGGTCCTTGTTCGTTTTCTACATGGTCGATTCTGAACGGGTAGCCCTTCTTGCCGCTCCATAAGAACCGAAGACAGCGGTATTTCGGGCCCATAAAAACCGTATCTCCTTCGATCTTGTTCACCCGTAAGACAACCTCCTCGGGCAAGTACATATAAGTGTCTCCTACTTTCATAGTTATCCTCGTTTAAACGATCCGTTTTCTTTTTCGAGTTCCTCCTCGACAAATTTCACCGGAAAGGGGTAGCGTCCGTGATCCGCCATATACCCGTACATGCTCCTGCACGTCGGGTCTTCGGGTCTCAAGTACGCCGTAAAATCCCCCTTTCGTTCATCCACGATCTCCTCGACCCGGAGCCGGGTGTTGGTTATCGTGTGAATATAAACATCTCCGATTTTCATTTTTTTCCGTCGTAGTTGTTAAATAGTTCGGCGCCGAAAGTCAGGAAGGCGGCCACATAGATTAATACTGTAAGCATATATTTAGAATTTTATTGTCCAGATGTCGAGGTCGTCCGAGCAGTAGGTATGCCGCATCTTGCCACCCAAAAATTCCACGGCCTCCATATAGGGACCCGTCCCGATGGCTCCCTGCCAGTAGCGGCCATAGTCGCTGATGCAAATGGCACACGGGACTCCTACCCACCTGTCTTTACCACGCGAGGTGTAGTACGTCCCCATTTTATCCGCCATTCGCCGAACTTTTGCCGGAGTCAGTCGCCAGATCATGCCCTTAAAGAAGGTATTGAAGACATAGGAGAGGGCCTGAGAATGCTTGTCGTACCCGCAACCGGCCACGACCGGAGAGGTGTAGTGATGCCACTCTTCGTTCTCGGTCACTACCGTTGCCTCGGCGGTGCAGGTCGATCCCCATGTGCGGTTTTTTCGCCATCTTACGACGATTTCAGCGCACTTCACGTTCATCTGGGACTTCTCCTCCTTTTCTTTCTCTTTGCGGCTCAAATCGGCCTTAAATTTGTCTATCGCGACCCGGATCACCGTGTCGCTCTTGATTCCGGTAAGTTTGCGGACGCTGGGGACCGTCAGTCGGCGGCCCTCGATGTTCAGCGTCTTGATCGCTTGATTCAGTGTCATAGTTTTGTCAGTTTAAATGTGTAGTACTTGTCGAAGGTCACGGTCGCGGTGTTGCCTTCAATGCTCAGTTCGTAATGATGCGACGCTTCGCCATATTGCATGGCCTCCTCGTAGTCTTTTGCTATCACGGGACCGGGAAGTATTCGTTGGCGGCAGAAGTAGTCCAGATACCGTCGCCACGCGATCTCGGGCGGGAATTTGTCCGGACTTTGGATGGCAAGGTTCGAAAGAAAACCCTCGTAATTGTTACCCCACGTCTTGCCGAAGATAGGAGTGTCCGTTCTCGGGTTCACCGCCGTGAAGCCTTCCAGTTTCCAGCCCGGAATGGTTAGGTAGCGGTCGATGATTCTGTACCCTTGCCAGACCTCTACACGCTTGCAGAAGTCCACGTTCGTACGCCGTACGATGCTTCGTTTCATCGCCGTTCGTATTTCGGGAACCGCCCGGTGTGCGTGATGATGTAGGGGACGTTGATGTCCTCGATCACGTCGAACTTCACCCACGTCCGCAGGTTCTCGCTGAGCCAGTAGACCCGCGCCCGCTTCTTCTCGTTGTCGATCTCCACGACCTCTCCGATCCGGCCGACAACATAATCCCCCTTACTCCGGACAACTTTCTGTCCGATCTCTACATGCTGCATAATACCTGTTTTAAAATTTCGTCTGCTTCTTTCTCCTCCGCCGCCCGTACAGCGGCGCGGTATTCGGGCCATTTCCGGTCGGCGAAGTCCTGCACGGTCTCCGCCACCTTGTCGATGCCCCTGTAAATTTCCTTCGTCTTGTTGAGGCTCACCCGGTTCCCGAAACACTTGAAGCACTTCATCTGTAAGTCTTGCGTGTTTCGAAATGCCGGGATGTACTCCTCGATGTGGCGCTCGTTCCCTACCTCGACGTAACCGAATCGGTCGCCGTCGCGGTAGAAGTGCAGGAACTTGAAACGCCAGTTGTAGTTGCTTGCTCGGATGTCGGTGCACTCGTCCGGCAATATGATGAACCTTTTCATGGCATAAGAAAGTTTGCCGCGAGGATCATTTCCTCCGGGATGTAGCGGTCGCCGTTATCCTTCAAAAACGCTTCGACGGCCGCCTCTTCAATCTCGGTATACTCCCACGATTCGGAGTTAATCATGTTCAGGCGGTTGAGTTTCAGTGGCAAATACTCCCCCTCCTTGGTTCGGGGTTGATTGACATCCTTGACCCGGAGACGCTCGAAACGCTTCTCGATCTTGTTGTGCCGCATGAAGGTGATACGGTGGGAGTCTACACACGTCCACGACCCGAGATCGGGCTGGAACTTGTAGCAGAACCATCTGGTAGGCTCTTTGAAGACTTCTACCTTTGCGTTCGCTCGTTTCGCCACCGCGACCGCATAGGGAACCCACGAAGCCCCCTTGCAGGTCACGAAATGTTCCGTCGCCGCGTACACTTCGATACCGACGTACCGCATTCGTTCGACTATGAACTCCCGCTCTTTTTTAGAAAAGGTCATGGTAGTAGATTTTGAGTTTGGTTCCTCCCTTGTTCGTCAGGTCGGGGAATACGGCCGCAAGTATCGTTATCTGACTGGTTTTCGGTGCCTCTTTGAGTTCGTACACAAGGTTCACATTTTCGTCAGTGTCTACCTCGATGCAGGGGTCGGGATGTCTTCGTCGCCCAAAACGCGGCTCAATATTTCAGTGACTACCCCCTCGTACCTCGCTACTCTTTCTATCCGGGCCCTTACTTTATTCGCAACCTCGGAAAAGGATTTTGTGTTCATGCTCTTTGAAATTGGCCGAGGCTGACAATATATTGTATGTCGTAGATCGGCGTGATAAGTTCGTAAATCGGTTCATGCCAGTTGTTTCTGGTTCCGTAGAAGCTGTTGAAGGTGAAGCGGGCCCCGTGCATATTTGCCCACTCCAACGCCTTCTCCTCCAGATTCGTGAAGGGGTTGTTCTTGCGCTCGGCACCCCTCGGCGTCCGGTACTTATCCCACAACCACGCGAACCCCTTTTTCGCTTGGTCGTAGCTAACCGGGATCGGGTTCTCGATTTGGATTCGCTCACCCCGGTTGCGCCTCCGTTTCAGGAGCAAAATTTCGTTTTCGTTGATCCAGCCCCGCGCCTCGGCGGCGGCAATGATATTCTCAGTCGTCTGTTTCATCGTTCAGTTCGTTGTTAAGGTCGATTAATTCTTTGAATGTCTTGAGGTTGTCGAGGACCCAATCCCCGATCTCGCTCCACCTCGTTGGTCTCGTATTTAGCGATCCTTTTCATAGATGTCGTTGTAAAGTTCATCGATCAACAAATCCAGCCCGTACACTTGGAAGACAAAACCCCCGCCGAATACTCGGCCGCGGTACCGTCTCCCTCCGTGCTTGTTCGCCATGCGGCGGGCCGATTCCATTTTGTCCACATGGTCGCCGGGGTGATCCTCGTGGACCAGATCGAGGAAGTGGATAATAAAGCGCGGGTTCCCGTAAACGTCGCGCGTCGTGTACATGCCACCGCTTTTAACGGTCCGGCGAAATTCTTCTCGTGTCATGTTTTTCTGCTCTTATTTCTAAACCGCTCCGGTAAATCGTTTCCTCGCCTTCTGCCATTCGGTAGTCGGCGGCTCCTACCTGCGTACCGTTCACAAAATAGGAGACATAGCCGTGCCCGGTGCGGGCCTTCAAATCGCTTACGGCCTCGCGGATGCTTGTGTATGTCTTCATAGTGCTACCATATATCCGAGCCGGGTTCGAATCCATCCGCGCTGGCTCTTAGGCGCGGCGGCCAAAATATCCTTCATGTCTTGTTCGTCGATCCGGACCACTCCGTTAACGAGTGGTTTTCCCGCCGCCCGGTCGAAAATCCGGTACTTCTTCGGGTCCACCGTGATGACATAGTTCCCGGTGTCGATGGTGAAGTGATCGCGCCCGAACTCCAGCGCTTCGCGGCCGAAGTCCGCCTGCCAGCGACTTTTACCGATGTCGTATACAAATACCATTTTCGTAAAATTCAAATTCGTTATTCTCCGCGAAGTCCGCGAAATATTCTTGGCTTTCCGCATATTTGACGTCTTCACAGCACGCCGAGAAAAACGCCTCTAAACACTCCTCGATGACGTTGCCGAAAACCTTGCCTTCGGTCGGTTGTTTGGCCGGGCCGAGGATCACGTCGTCCAAATAAAACCCGGTCGGCTCGAAGAGGGACAAGCAGTGCCGGATATATTCATTATCCGTTATCTCTTCGTCCCCCTCGTTTTTCGCCCGCCACCGAAACGAATGGTAGTAGGCGTCGTATACATACTCCGTCACCTCGATTCCGAAGGCAGTACAGAACGCCTCCAACGTGCGGTGGTTGTCGGCCTCGAACGCATAGTCGGGTTTCCACGCCTTGTAAGCCGTGGCCTTCGCCTCCTCCGAAAGTTCGGAGTAGCTGTAAATCGTTATCGTTTCAGTGCGCATTGTTTCGCTTCTTTGAATGTCATAAAGATAACCGTTTTTTGATTGCTTTCCTTAATTCGACCTTGTTTTTCGCCTCTATTCGGTCAAAAAACCCGTCCAAATCCTTAATATAGGCGGACGTGTCGAGGTGGGCCCCGATAACGTGCGGCCCTAATTTCACTTTCCAGTCGCGCGTTAACACAGCCCGGTAATACACCGCCGGAAGACGGTACATTGCCTTCAAGCCGTTCAACTCAGCCAAAGCCGCCGAAGTCAGTAGGTAGTATTCGCCCGTCTTTGGGTCGATACAAAGCCAGTACCCGACGCGACGATCCCGCCACGCCTTCACACCCTTCGTTACCGCGTTTTTCAGTGTCATAGAAAATACTCGTTTAATACCCGCGCGCAATCCTCCGGGCTTTCTATGACCTCAGCCGCACCGCCGCCCGGAAAATAGACGGCGGTCCCGGCTTTGATGTTACGATCCACGCGACCGGGAACGCGCCCCGTTTCGCAAAGTGCCGATTTCATTCCCTTGTCCATGACTACACAAATTTTACTTGTCCGTTATACTCAAGCGTTACCGCCTCTTGCTTCATCTCGTCGCGGATTTCGGTTGCCAGCGTGTACACCTCTTCGAAGTGCTCCCCGAAGGATTCAGGGGTGCAAAAAGCGTATACTATAGTTACATTTTCGACCACAAGCGCACCCGAATTCGACACCCAACCCCCGACGGCCGGGGTTAAGGTACAGCCCCCGAACCACTCTGAAAATTTAGTCATCACTTTGTTTACAACCTTTTTATTATCGGTCGGGACATTAACATCCGTGGTGCTGGGAACATAGATAGCGACCTTTGCGTTAAGGTCAAATTTGAAGTTTTTCATAATTCACTGGTTACGATTAATGACATAATAAGAGCCCCTATAAAGCAAGCCCAAAAAAAGACTTCCGCGGCCCGGCGGCTATTCCATTTCATAGATGAAAATATACTGGTTATCGTTTAGTACACACGCCGCCGGGACTTCCTTGATTTTGGCTATAAGGTCGCGCCCGTCCTCGGAATCGCCCCAAACAACCGCCATGTCGGAGCCATTAGGGATCGTGCCGAAAAACAACGAGCCCCCAAAAGTAGCACCGTCAATAATTGCGTCTTTGGTGAAAAGGGCGTACGCGTCATTACTGATACCCAATTCTGCGACAGCCGAAAGAAAATTAAATGCTTTCATAATAGTGTGGTTTAATGGTTTAGAGGTCCGGCGCGGTAAGCGAACCGCAAGCGTTGCCGCCTCAATTCTGAATTAATCCGGACCAAATATTACAACCTCTTTCGCTCTCCGGACGCGGGTTGTTTGCGTCCTTTCTTGCCCCCGTGACTGGTGTAATGCCTATGCGGGTATCTCTCGCGGTAGCCTGTATTTCAGTTCCGCGGCCCTTTCGTACAATCACACGCGGGCAACGCTCAGGTTATTCGGGTCCCTATCCCTGCCATGTCTTTTTCGTCGTATCGTGACGGGTGCGGCATGGTTTCCAACGTCCACGGTTTCGGCCCCGTGGCGGGCTGGTCGGCTTTCCGTGTGCATCATGTGCGGGCCGGGAATGTGTAGGGCGGCAAGGGCTTCGATAGTGTTAGTATCGCGGTTTAGCTAAATGCCGTTTTCAATTCCTCGTGTGTTGCGGATGCGTGCCCGGCGTGCCTAAGAACTAAGGCGGGACCGGAGCGAGGCGGGCGGAAAGTCTTTGAAAGAACGTGCAACGCCTTTGGGTGGGTTGCTGGTGCAAAGATAAAACGGGGTTTTCGAATATGCAATAGCACCTGGTAAAAATAATCCAAATGGAACAACGTTAGGCAAAAAATCTGATCGCGGCCCGGATTTTGGCGACAAAATGAACAATACCCGGCAGTATGCTGATTTTAGGGCATGTTCAAATATTAAACCTGCCTTATTTCGCACGGAAACGCCCCAAATTTCGACGATCTCCCAAAGACGGGCAACTATACCACCCCGGAGGAGATCGGAGAAATGCGTGAATTACAGCAAGTTACAACAACGGTCCCGGATGCGGCAAAAAGAGGCCGATTTTATCGCGTTGAACTTTTGAACGGGGGCAAGTACCGGACGAGGGGAGAAGTGCCGCCAGATCGACGGAAACGGGGCAAAGATGGCAGGAGCGGCAAGGGTGGCTAAGCGGTAGAGCAAAGGCAATGCAGGTGGAAAATATTTATTAAACAAAAAAGCCCAAAATAAGCAAAAGCGATCAAAAGGGTGGATTTGTGGGTATAACTGCGAAAAATGGAAACACGGCGAAAGCGGGTGATTTTAGGCGGCTTGCGGCGCGTGGTGGTGCCTTTTGTGTGCGGGAAAGTTTCGTTTCGTAGCTTTTTATATACCAAAATGTAACAAATCGAAAGCAATAATTTATTGTAAAAAGTGCATAAAATATAGCAAATTTGGACAAGCCTCTGAGAATCAAGGGGTTATTCGTAACTCCTTGATTATCAAGGCTTTAGAGGGGGTCAAAATGGCCGTTTTCGCCGTTTCGCATTTGTTTTCAAGGGTTTGCAAAATACGCCGTAAATTCAACCTAACTAACGTTATGTAAATTGTAACGGCTCTAAAAAGCGATTGCAGGCCGTGTAAACAAAAACGACCAAATCAGCCCCGTGCGCATTGTGGCCGCGATTTTATGGCTATTTGTGTGCTGACTTACAGCGCGAACCGATTCGGGGGCGGGGGCCCGCATAGGGGCGGGGGGGGGTCCATCGCGGTCCCCAGTCCAAAAAGTGGACTCTGATGTATTAATTTTTTTTTTTAAAAATTTAGTAAATTTTTTTAATAATTATAACTCGCTCTCTATCAACGGTTTACGAAAAATCTACGTTTAAACATTTTATAAAATATTTTAAAAAATACCATCAAAAACTCAACGCTCCTTGATAATTATATTCCAACGGGGTTAAGTATTCGAACTTGCTGATTACAAGCGCTTTAACAATCAATATCCCTTAAATGTGCTTTAACTTCCTATTTTGAGTGAAAAAAAACTCTCAAAATATTTTTCTGTATAGTTACTTGTATAGTTGCTCATAACTCGCTCTATATCAGCCGTTTGCAAATCAAAACGCTTATAAAAATTTTCCAAAACTTGCACATTTTATTTCCAATCCTCTGATACATACAGCACTTCGCTTGGTTACTAAAAGTAACTATACAGGTAACTATACACCAAAAAAAAAAAAAATAAGTTTGAAACCTCAAAAATAGGAAGTTAAACGAAATCCTGCACCCGCCGACACGTTATCGGCTGATAATCACACCCCATTCCAATGGTTAACCCTATTTGTATTTTTTTATCAAGCCGCGTTGAGTTCCGCTTTCGAAAAGGGTAACAAATCGAAACCTACCCCCGTGATCTGAAAAATATTTTCCAATTTATTTGCATATATTGGAATTTTATTATAGCTTTGCAGAAGTTAAACGTTGATCATTTATGTCTATACCTTTTAATAAAGAAGTTTTCGAGGAGTTCATGGAGTCCTGCCTTATCTCTCCGGTCCCCCGTGTCTGCATGGCTCCGGGTACGGTACCGCTCGACGGCTTGCTGAAAGTGTACGTCTCTTGGTGCGAGGCCAAGAAGAAGCCGATCTACGGACGGCTCTCGCTCCCAGAGTTCGGCCGCATCGTGCGGGCATGCGGTTTTGAGGTGTTCCAGTTTAAGGGGCGGGGTAACAAGCGTCAGGTTTCACTGTTCAGCGCGGAGGACTCCCTCCGGCTCTACAAAAGTGATTCAGAGTATGTTGTCAGGAAGTAGATACCAGAAGGATTTCTGGGGCCCGAAGATGCAGGCATACTTCGCGGCGAAGGACTGGGTTCCGAGGGTGGACCCGCACCATATATATAGAGGTCACGTTGCAGTGGACGCGATCATCGCAGAGATCGAGCCGAAACCGTATCGGCCGAAGTTCTTCGAGGTGATACGAAATCTTGGCTACGAAATCGTAGAATCCAAAGTCAGAGTATATGGTTCCGTACAGCCATAACGAGGAGCTCTTCCACCGCTTTGAGATGAAGCGCAACATGAGCCCGTACCGTAGGGAGACGGATCGGAGGCATCGGCTACGTTTCGAGACGATCTACCAGCGTTTCTTGGCTGATAACAAGGGCACGGTGTTTCTGCCAGCCATGAGCCGGAACGCTTTCGGCCAGCTACTACACCACTTCGGCTACCACCGTCACGGGCATGAGTACTGGGTTTTCACTCCCTACATTGACTTCGTTTCGGAACAAGAAGACCTTCGGGAATTATACGAATATTTGAATGAACACTTATAGACTCAGACAGCTACGCGCGGCCGCTAAGGAGCACCTCCGCCTGATTCCGGTCAGGGAGGGAGGCTGTGTGCTCAGGGTTGGAGAGACGTTTGTTGCCGTTTTCACCAACACCTCGAAAGCGCGAACAGAGTTGGCGGCGAGGAGACGGGAGTGGATTCTGAACCAAATTAAACCTAAACGATATGAAAGATTTTAAGGTAATCGGGCGGCGTTATGTCCGGGCGCGGAGGGCGCACGTCTGCGAGTTTTGCGAGCGCGAGATCGGGGCCGGGGACTTGTACTACGAGGAGTGCCGGAAGAGTCAGGGCATTACTCGCATCAAGTTGCATATATCCTGCTCCAAGTCCGGGGCCAGTGACCGTCAGGAGTTCCGGAAGAAAGTGTACGAGTTCGGGAGCTTCTTCGACTCTTGGGAGAAGCGGCTGTTAAAAGCGAAGAAGGCATGGCTTTCGAATCTTACCAGCAACTAACCTCGATTGCGGGCATGGCCTGCGAGCTTCTGGACAGACACGGGGAATACGACTTGCAGAAGAAGTGCCCCGTTGCGGCGGACCCGGCGTTCTTCGCAAGGGAGCTCGCCCTGATCCAACTGGAGTTGGGCCGGGTTCTGCTGGCGGCGGAGTCGGAGGGCTGGATGCAGGAGGGGGCCTTGGAAGGGATGGGGAGTGGGAACTACAAGACCATCTACGAGAACAAGATTCAATTCACGGTCGAGGACCGGGTTGCGGGCGCACTGCTCCGGCTCTTGGCTTTTTGCGGAAAATACGGCATCGACATCGGTAGAGTGATGTCGGCGCGACTAAGACACGATTACAATGAGACATTTTAATTTAAAGAAGGCACTGGCGGGGGCTCCGCTTGTGACCAGAGGCGGCCTTAAAGTGACCAAATTTTCAACTACTAACAATCCTAAATTCTTTAACGTTACGCTTGAGAACGGGAAGAAAATAACTGTCGAGGAGCAAGGCATAGCGGCTAAGAGCGAAAACGACTTGTTGCTGGTGGCGCCCGACGAGCGCTGGATGCAGATGTTCTGCGCGTTTGTCGGTCAGGAATGGAGCGACGAGATGGAGTTCGAGGAGATATGCCAAGTGGTAGACAAGGCTTATGAGGCAGTTGATAAGCACTTTGCGGGGAAGAGCGAGTTGGGTTAGAATCCGCAAGGCTTTTCCCGGAGAGGAGGACGAGAACCGGGAGGCCCTGATCGAGCTCGGAATCCCTGTTGTGGGGAGGCGGGCTTTGATATGCTGGCCGGAACCTCCCGACACTCCTACCTTCCACGTTCTGAACTTCATGGTCGAAAAGGGGCTTTACGCTCGTCCCGGCTACGCTACTAAGTGTTCGAGCCAGCCCGTTTCGGTCCTTTACCCTCTCTACCGGGACTGGTGTCCGGCCCCGGTTACTAAGCGAGAATTTTTAGAGGAAATTTCCAAGCTGGGGTTTCCTATTGTCAGGAATTTTATTTACTTTTACACATTGCTATGAAAACACAACACGTTATTTTTCCCGAAGACGGGAGTTTGGGCCGCATCGTTTCGGCCCAGTATTCGGAGGACAAAGGAGATTTCATGCTCCTGATTGCCTGCATCGACGGCGAGGACCCGAGCGAACACACTCAGTTCCGGACGCGGCCTGCCTCTTCGGTTCGCTACTATGAGATGGCGGACATCACCCACGACGCTTTCGAGAAGACTTGGCCCGTGGTAGCGGCTGAAAGCGACGTGGAGCGCGTTCAGGATGACTACTACGACCACTTCGAGGACTGCGGCATGTTCGACACCCCGAATCAGAACAAGGAGGCGAAAGAGCCCCGTTCCGTTGCGTCCTACATCGCGGAGCATCTGGACGAGATCAAAGCATCTTTTCCGGGCGAAAACTTCTCGACGCCCGTGCTCGAAGACATAATTCCTCAAGGAGACGGCACTCTTACTCTGAGGCTCAAATCGGGCGACCACATCTTCTTCCATTCGGTTCCACTCTTTGACATTATGGGGGTATGACTTACGAGGAACTGAAACAACTGGCTCCGGGCACTCTGTTCCGGGTTAAAGGGGGCGTGTATGACTACATGTTTCTTCAAGGCGCATCTCCCTTCGACCACATGATCCGAGTTGAGATGATCCGAGCCAAGTCAGCAGTCTTACTGTGTACGACACGGCTATGATTAATTTGAAGAGGTTGTAAACTTTATCGAAAAACTGAAATAATGAAACACATCACATTCATGGTCGTGCGAATCGAGGCGACCGAAAAGGGAGAGTATATGACCGTCATCGGCGACAACGACACGAAGCTGTCGCTCCCGGCCGTACACATGGACAGCATCGACATCGGCCGCCACATCGAAGTGGGCCTGCACGAGCCTTCGAACCGGGTCCAGATGGTCAAGGTCGGCGAGAATACCCTCTGGAACTACACCGACGAGGAGATGAAGACCCAGATCGAGAAGGAGAAGACGGAGAAGTTCGCCAAGATGAAGGAGGCTTACGAGGGGGCGAAAGCCGCCTATCAGGAGGTCTATGACCAGCTTCCGAACATCTACAAGAAGCGTATCGACATCCGGCGCAATAACGGCGGCGAGGACTTCTCGATTCTGTACGAGGCCCACGAGCTTCATGTGTGCGAGATGGCGGTGAAGCTGGCGCGTAAACTGGGGACACCGGAGGAAGTTATGCGCTACACAACTCTGAGCAACGAGGAGCGGCATGCCCTCGTGCCTGAGATCGAGATTCCCGAGATCGGGGATTACGTCGGCGCCTCTTCGTTCGAGAACGTTATGATTCTGGCCTACTGGCATCTTGCCGAGCCGGGAGTCGTGCCCTACATCCCCGGAACCCCCGTGAAGCTGGGTCTGGTCCCGGCGCACGAATACGGAGAGCCGCCCTATGCTATATCGCGGGCTGTGATTTCGGAGCTCGCCATCAGGAACCCGAAGCCTTCGCTCGTGGCTATGTCGCTCAATGCGATGGAGTACATGGACGAGATCGACGAGATCGACGAGGCGCTTCTGGATTCGTGCAAGAAGGCGAACATCATCGTGGTCACGGGCTACTCCGACGACTGCGTGGAGTTCGACGGCGCCGTGAGCGACGAGTTCTCGGAGGGCAAGATCGCGTACATCGACGGGAAGTGGATTCAGACGGAAGAGGTACCGGAAGGAACGCCCTACGTCACGGCCCAGTACAACAAGGCGGGAGGCTGGACCTTCGGTGCCGAGAACTTCGATGCGCACGAGTTCGTGGTATGTGAACAAGGAGAAATCATCGGAAATGGTCTTGTCATTAACGTCAACGCCCTACTGTAAGCATTGCCAGTGGTGGGAGGTCCGGAACCGACGGGGTTTCTGCTGGAAACTGGATGCTCCGATACCGGGAAAGTCTCGTATTTGCGAAGAATTTAAGCATTACGACGGGAATTTCCGGCCGACATGCTTCTGGTGTGGAAAAAGATTCACAATCGAGTGCCCTGACCCGGTAAAACGGGAACGGGGCCTCGGATGTGATGCGTTTAAACTTAAAAACCATGAGAACAAGTGAGGAGATAGGCCGAATTAAGGCCATTTTGAGGGCTGAGCGCGACCGAAACGCCTCCGCGCCCTTCCTCTACGACGCGAAACTGGCGTTTTTAGAGGACCCGGAGACCGATCCCTTCGATTTCTGCTATGCCTATGCCTTCCAGATTCGAAATATCGGCACTGAGGGGCATATTTCGTATCGTCGGGCGCTGGAAATAGCTACTTCGGCGAGAGAAGCGGTGAGGCTTTGGCTTTCTGAGGCTCTTCCTGACGACGTTTTCTTGTGTACGGAACGAAGCAGCTGGCCTTGGAAATGAAAGACAACCCTTACAGCAACAAAGCGGCGGCCCGAGTATGGCAAGAGGGCTACATGGAGGCATGCCGGGACATGGAGCACTGGCGAAAAGTGCGCTACGGCAAGAAAAAGGAGTTCTTGGGGGACGATATTCCCATGAATATGGAGATCGTATTCAAGATTCAGATCAACAACAAGCCGCGGCTCTTCGTGGGATTCCGATCCCGCAACAGACTCTACTACTACAATGGATTCTTCATGCTTCACGATGTTGGGAATGTCCATTGGCGATACCTTTTCTTCCCTACTCAGTTCCGAGGCAAAGAGGGCTACTACGAGGGTCTCGATGCGGCTGGAAAAGAGGTCGGGCTCAACAAAAATTACGATGGAAACGACTACTTACGAGGAGACGCTCCAGATTATGAAGGAGAAAAACCCGAATCTGGAGTCGCTAATAAACGAGTTAAATCTACAACTACAATGACGGAAATTATCGAAAAAATCAAGCAGTGGGTGCTTGATCGCAACCTCCAGACGGGGGACCCGCACATTCAGATGTGCAAAGTCATGGAAGAGCTCGGAGAGCTCGCCAAGGCCATCAACAAAAAGGACCGGGATCAGCAGATCGACGGGCTCGGCGATGTCATCGTCACTCTGGTATGCGTCGCCGAACAACTCGGCCTCAACATCGAGGAGTGCTGTCTGGCCGCCTACGACGAGATCAAAGACCGGAAAGGCAAGATGATCGACGGAGTGTTCGTCAAGGAAGCGGACCTCGCAAAAATGCAGGAGAATGGAGGAGAATAAGCCACCGCTGGAAGAGATCAAGGCTCCCAGCTACGCCGAGGCCAAGGCTCGGATGGAGAACATCGTCGCGTCGGCCGTCATTGACTTCGTGCAACAGTGGGGCGGCGGAATTCTCGTCTCCATCGAGGCTACGGCCAGCGAGGAGATCAAGACCGAAGCTGGCGGCAAGAGCATCCTGCGGAAGACGCGGCTGAATGAAATGACCGTGAAGCGATGGGAAGACAACTGATTGCCGGATGTGGAGCTTTTGTTGCATGCTCCATAACTGGGGCTCTTATGCACGACTGCCCCGGATGGAGCCAATGGCTGGCTGGCATCTTGATATTCACGGTCGCCATACTCTGGTCCCGGCCCCGGCCGAAGAAGAAGCACTGGTATTTCGTGGAGATGACATATTTCAGCCGGAATGGGATTGCGGTATTGAAGTCGGGCTGCGCTATCGCTCTGGATCGAAATGGCCGTACAGCAAATATGAGGACCTTGAAGAAGAGATTTGCTCCGGTCCACAAGTGGAGAGGCTGGTCTCGCCTCGATAGCAAATACCACAACGGAAGTGTATATTTGAGCCAGCTCTCGTATCTTGGCTATTTCGCTGAAAATCAGTGATTTGACATAAACGAAGCGGGGGGGGCAGGAATGTATCCCCCTTTTTATTTATAAAAATAATCCAATTTTATTTTGGAATATCCAAAATGATGTTGTAGATTTGTAGTCCAATCTTATAAAAATTTTCAATATGAGGAAAGAGGATAACAACGTACCTATGGACGAAATCACCATCAATGGGGTCCGCTGGTTCACGCGGGCTCAGTTGGCGCGGTTCTACAAGGTTTCGATGCAGACCACCTACAACTGGCAACGTATCGGGTGGCTTGAGGAGAAGAAGATCGAAGGCGTGAAATTTTTCCGGCGCAAAGAAAATGTCGAAGCCTGATTATGACATCTGCAAGACCTATCTCGTTGAAAATGTAGAGTTCCCGATGACCCTTTTCACTCAAGAGGTGAAAGAGGCCAAGAATCTGAACCACAAAATTCAAGCCGAGATCGCCATTGCCTATGACCGGGCGATGCGCAGATCGTATTTCAAGTTTCTTGAGGGTAGCATCTATGTCTTCGATGGCAAGATATACCGCCGCACCGGGATCGACGTGATCGAGTCCATCGTTACGGACGTCATGGAGATAAAGGACCTGCCGCCGCTGTTTCAGGTCGAGTCGCCGAAGAAAATCGTGAGCCACTGCTTTCGCAAGCTCATGCTGTCGGCGACACTGACGCCTCGGCGTGGGATCGTGGCCTTCCAGAACTGCGTCCTCGACATCGACGCGGGGATCACGATGCCGCACTCTCCGGAACTTGAGTGTACGACGTACCTCGACTTCGTTTACGACAAGACGGCGACATGCCCGAAGTGGATGCAGTTTCTCTCGGAAGTAGTGCCGGGAGATGACCGGATCACATCATTGCAGGAGTTTCTCGGCGCGGCATTTGTGGATCGTAACGAGTTCTCTATTCAGGAGATGCTCTTCCTGATCGGCTCCGGCCAGAACGGTAAGGGCGTGTTCACGGGAACGATACGCAAGATGTTCGGCTTCGACCGGGGGACCGGAGACGGGCTGGCGATGGGATTCTCCGCGGTCGATTTGTTTAAACGCGGTCAAACCGAGTACAACATGGCGGCCGTCAACGGAAAGTTACTCAACATCTGCGAGGATATGAGTAACGAGGACTTCTCCGGCGGCGACTGGAAGAAATTCGTGGCCGGAGAGCCTATGAAGGCGCGTGACCCGTATGGGAAGCCCTTCATGGCGACTCAGATTCCGCTCTTCATCGCGTCTCTGAACCAGTTTCCAAAGAGTATCTCGGACCGCTCCGACGGTAACTATCGCCGCCACCTGATCGTCAACTTCGACGTGAAGATCAGCGACGACAAGAAAGACCCGGAGCTCGGGAAGAAGCTGGAATCGGAGAAGAGCGGCATTTTCAACTGGATTATGGAGGGCCGGAGGCGATTCATTCGCAACGGTGGAAAATTCACCCCGTCCAAGAGCAGTCAGTTGGCTGTGGAGAAACTTCGGGTGGATCAAGACTCACGACTCCAATGGCTCCGCGACTCTGGCTATGCGGCCACGTCGCACGGAGGCATCGGGAGCCGGGCGGCAAAGAGTGGGCAGGACTTGTATCAGGACTACTGCAAGTATTGCCGCGACAACAATTACAATGCGTTCGGGTATAACGAGTTCGTCAAGCGACTGCGCGAGGAGAACTATGAAGTGTACCAACGCGGGGCAGAAATTACATTTTACGTCTACGAGGGTGTTTTCGACGACAATCTTTTCTATGACACTACGATCAAGGAGGAGGGAGCGCCGAAATCAGTCGAGGATGACTTGGATTTACCTTTTTAATCAAAACAACTATGATTAAGCGAATCACCTATTATCTGATGCAGTGCGAGCGCTGTCAGGAGTTCCTTCGGGAGCAGGACGGAGTTAATGCCGACGGCTTCTCTTCGGTGGACGACGCCGAAAAAGCGGCAAAAGAGGCCGGATGGAGCGTCCAACCTGCATTTCACCTCTGTCCCTCGTGCTGGGAAAAATACTCGAAGGAAAAGGCTGAAAAGTAGCTCTATGGGCAAGCTCGATTTGAACTACGATGCGATCTTCGAGGATTTGCCACGAATCATGGGCTTAAACCTCAAGCGTCATGGCCGATTCTGGCATGGGAAGTGCTATATCGATGGCACTCCCCATGCCTATCGGTATGACAAAATGGTGTGCACCCGTGACGCCTCCGGAGGGATCACGATTATGGAGCAGGGCGGAGACAGCATGCAGTTGTACAAATGGATGCAGTTGTATGGAGGATGCTCCTCCAGCAAAGAGACCTACGAGCGTCTCAAGTCCATGAGCGATGGTATTGTCATCAGCAAGCCTGAACCCGAGATTCCGACCAGATATGTGGAGCAATCCATTCTCGACGAGGCTATGGAGCGCATCGGTAGGCTCAAGGACCCGTTGTTTCGATGGCTCTGCACCAAGTTCCCGGAAGAGAGGGTCGAAGAGGCTTACCGAAAGCTGGCGATCACTCCGTGCCGGGTTCCGCAGGGAACTGGGACCCAGTTCTGGTACATAGACGAGGAGCAACGGATTCTCCACGACAAAATCATCATTTACAAGTCGGACGGTCATCGCGATCACAACTACGGAGGCGGCCGTATCTTCCGCACCGCTCAAGGTTACACTCAGCGATGCTACTTCGGCGAGCACCTCGGAACCGACGGAAACCCGTATGTGGTGGAATCGGAGAAGACGGCTCTGCTGATATATCTCAATACCGGGCGCCGGGCTCTGGCGACGGGTGGAAGCGCGAACGTGCGCCGCATAAAGCGTAACTATCGACTGCTTCCTGACTACGACAAAGCGGGCATGGACTGGGTTCGATGGTTCCCGGATCAGGCCGTTAAATGGTGGGAAGGCATGCCCGATTTGAAAGAGGGCGATGACTTCGGAGACGTAATTTACAGATCATTATGAACAGAAATGCGGCATTTGCAGTAGCATGTCTGGCGGTATCACTGGCTGTCGCCGCGGCATGCTTCGCGTCCGGGACTGGCTGGCCTATCTTGGCCTTCTTGTTCCTTCGGATCAGTTCAGACGAAAAAGAAGAGGAGTGACCGGGCAGAATCGGCACTCCTCTCTTCCTTGCGGAACATTGCTAATCAAAACAACTTACGCAAAGATACGATAAAAAGAGCGAACCTCCAAAACTGGAAGTTCGCTTTCGCTTTCACTGCTTAACCATATTTCGAGTTCCGGGTAAATAAATACGAACCGAAAAGTACGTTTAATGTGCTTGGAGGAGGTGAAAGCGATGTTTTTAGAACGGCAGGTCGTCTACCTTGTCCTTGGCGGGTGCCGGAGCAGGCTCTTCCTTCCTCGCCGGGACGTAGGGATCGTCTTTGGCGGGCGAGGTACCTCCTCCTTCGATGGTGTACTTGTAGCCGCGTACCTGCGTGTAGTAGCGGTCGTTGTACTCACGGGATTCGAGCGTAAAGTCTACGGCGACGATCATGCCTTCGCATAACTTTACCTCTACGACATCCGCCTTGTCGCCCCAGAACTCGATGTAGACATCCTTGGGGTATTCTCCTTCCGTCTGGAGTACGATTCCGATTTTCTTCCATGTCCCGCGTGCCGACTCTCCGGTAACGGGTTCGCACATCTTCGTGATGACTCCTTTGATTTGCATACTATTCTTCTGGTTTTGTTATGAATTGGGTTTTGTGGTCGTATTTTTCAGGCGCATCCATCTTCCAGCGACATCGGTTGCAGTCGTCTTGGAAGTCCTCCTCGAATATCGCCTTGTATCGGCATGTCTGGCACTGCTCAGCCAGATAGCGTTGCGGGAGAAGAGATGCAGTGCGCATGGACTCCTGCTTGCCGATCAGGTCTTGGAACTTTTCGAGGAAACGGTTGCCGTCGGTCTCTTTCAGCGCCAGCTTTGCGATCTTTTTCTTGGCGGCAAGGATGAACTCCTCGGAGTAGGTTCCGTCTTCGTTTATCACCGACACTCCAACGTCGTCATCTTCGCTCTCTCCGGTGTTTATGAAAGCGTTGATGTCTCGGTACCTCTCGGTAAGATAAACCTCCGCATCGGCCGATTCCAAGAGCGACTTAGCGGCGGTCCTGACCGTTGCGTATGACTTGTCACGCATGTCGAACACCATCTTATAGATGTCGGTGAACGTCATATTTGTGAACAAGTACAACTCAAGCGCCCGTAGCTCGGGTTCCGCGAGGCTTGACTCCGGCCGCTTCTTCGGCTTAGGGAGCATGTCGTATATACGAGGTGTTGCCATTATCCTTCTTCTTCAATGGGCGTATCGAGAGTAAAATTCGCTTGGCCGCAGGGACAAAGAGGCATGCCTACCTGAGCCCACTTCTTTGTCAGCCGGATCGTGTACCCGCACTCAGGACATACTGCTTTCAACATGCGGGTTCCGTCCTTTTTAGACGGAGTAAACAGCTTCATGCCAGACAGCGCCGTATGCGGAAAGGGCCCGAGCTTCTCGTCAACGAGGAACGTGAACTCTTCGACCAAAGCGTCGCTGGCAGTAGTAGACTTCATCTTGCCTTCCAGCCCTACGGCCAAAGCGACTCGTTTGAAATCCTTACCGTGGCCGTGAATACCTACGGCATGCACGAGCTCGTGTACGAGTACCGAAAGGATGCCGTCAGCACCGTTTACGTTGGCAATGGTGGGGTTGATGAAGATTTGAACTGGCTTCTCCGAGTCGGATTCCGTCCAGCACTGGCCGAGAACCCTACGCTTCGCCATGCCACCCTTGTCTGGGAAACCGATGGAAACCTTGAGATTCTCCGGTATGGTGCGGCCGCTGGTCTTGCATGCCTGCTGAAATGTCGGTCGAAAATGATCGACAGCCGCTTCAAGCCACTCTTCTCGGGTGGCGAATTTAAACTCTTCTGCCATAGTTGTAAGTTGTTTGGGGTGTAGCTTGGAGTCGAACCAAGCCCCGGATTTATAGTCCGGCCGAGGGAAACGGGAAACCCTTACACCCTTTGTATTAGTTGCCGAGTGAATCGGCGGGAAATTCCCCGACAGGCTCGGGTTTGGCCTTGTATATGGGATTGGCGGCGTTCGTGAATCTTTTGTCAACGTAAATAGCGATTCCCGTGTTGGCCTCCCGGACGTAACCTTTGACGAGGATGTCGTAAGCAGTTCCCTGCTGGACCTTGATGCCGAAGGTTTGAAGAAGCTGGTGTTCGAGACTGGCTTCGATAAGCGCCTGATCGACCGGAGAGACGTTGCGCGAGGCGACAATCTTGATCGAGTCGGTGTTACAGACGAAAGCCTTGAACTCGGCGGAGATCGGAGTAGACTGGTTTGCGACCAGTCCTTCGACGTCGAGTTGATACTTGATGTCCGGCTTCTTGTCGTTGCAGGACACGCCTGCAACGAGGACGGCGCACAACAGCGCCATCAGTGCGAAAATTTTCTTCATGTCAAAAAACGTTTTGTGGTGGTGATAAGTAGAGGAGAAGAGAGGTTTCGAACCTCTTCCGGGGGTACCAGAGCCAAATCGACTCACCCGCGCGCCGCATGCTACTTCTCCAACACCCTCTTTCGAGGGAAACCTAAAAAGTTAAGAACCTTTAACAATGAATAATACCCGTCTCACGACGTACTTGTTGCGGAGGCTGGACTCGCACCAGCGACCTCTTGGTTATGAGCCAAGCGAGCTACTCCTGCTCCACTCCGCATGTGACCCCGTATCGTGGGGTCAGGCGGCCAACGTACCGATGGCGCGTAATCGTTTCAAACAAAAATCCTTTTTAATTGCCACACATGGATTTGCGGCGGCTCCGGGGCATCGACCCGGAAGACTCCTTGTGGCATGCTTAGTTAAACGAAACACCAGAAGCGGTTCAAGAATGAGGAAGGAGCGCATGCCGAGTGCCACCATATCAAAGAACGTTTATACGTTATTACATGTGCAAAGTTAAACATTTGTTTTTAAATAAACAAACTTTTATCCCACAAAATTTGCTGTGTTTTTGCTTTCTTGCAGTACTCCAGAACTTTAACCGGGTCGATTCCTCCCACTCCTCCGTCTATGATGTTGAGAAAATCGTCTAAATCATCGCAAAAGTAGCCCCATTTGGGAACCCGTATAAGCCACTCGGCCTGCTCAATTAGGTGTGCTACTTTATGCCGGGTACCGGGGCATTTCACCTCTATACCGATCAGGCTCCCTTCGTCGCAGTAGATCAGGTCTGACACGCCTCTTACGAGGCCCATAGAGAGCTTCATTGAGCCCTCTACCCCACTACTCACTTCTTGGAAGGTAGCGAATAGATGGCCGCGGCGGTGGGGCCAAATTTCGGCGAATTTCATCACCATTCGTGCTTGCAGTTTTGCCTCCTCGTGGGCGATTCCACGCTCCTTCGGTCGAGGCTGTACGATAATCTGCGTCTTTGCCATTATAATCCGAGTTCGTTTTGTTCTGATACCAGCTTTTTCTTTCTGGCCTTGTTTTTCAAAATATTCTTTGAGAAGTAATCCCAGTAGTATGGGCTCACCTTCTTCCCCTCCTTCGTTCTTAGGACCTTTATGACCCGCATGAACGTGGCTTTCTCGTGCGGCGCGTTCTTGATACATACGGTGGCTAAAACTCGTGGGACAGACCACCCGTCTTCGAGTACCTTCTTGGCGCACCACACTTCGAGGCTCTCCTGATCCTCGGCCGTGTCTATGAGTTCTGTCAGTTCGATCTCGTATATCTTATCGAGCTTCGGGAAGACGTAGCCACAGTAGGGGCACTTTTGGGCCGTTTGGGGTACCAGTCGGCCGCATCCGAGCTTCTTGCCGTCTTTTCCGAGAGGGCATAGCTTGGTCGGCATGACGCCTCCCTTTGTTTTATCGTGCCATAGTCCCATCGGAGGGTCTTCCCGCTCGTACTTGCCGTGCGTCTTCACGTTGTCGCCGAAGTCGAGCACGTTGAAGTACGACTTACCCGGATATGGCCGGGAGCCGCGGCCTACCATCTGCGAGTAGTGCGTGTAAGACTTCGTTGCGAGGTCCAGCACCACGGTCTGTATCGAAGGCTCGTCATACCCGGTGTCGAGTATGCCGACGTTGACTAAGACGGAGAAAAGGCCGTTGTGGAAGTCGCGCAGAATGTCTTCTCGCTTCCCGGAAAACTGCGCGTCGGTCTCCGGCTTTCGGCTCGATAGGAGATACTTGGCCTTGATTCCATGCTCGCAGAACGCCCGTGTGAGGTCTACGCAGTGATCGGAACCCGTGGTGAAGACGATGGTTTTGGTTCCAAATGCGATCCTCTTCCAGTTGGTGATGACACCCGCGTATCGCTCCTTGCGCGTGAACCGCATCTGGAGTGCGCGAGGATCGTAGTCTCCGTTCGCCGCTACGACTGGAAGGTCTTCAAGGACCGGGGCCTGATACACGAAGTTTCGGGAACCGACCAAGAAATTCATCTCGATTAACTCCGGCGTAGAGATGCCTTTGACGATACAATCGTAGTATTCTCCGAGTTGCTTCACCTTGTTCCCGTTCCGGCAGATACTTGCTGAAAGGCCAAGCACATGGGCATCTTCGTTGATGTAATCCATCACCTTATCATGCTCTCCTCGGTGCGCTTCATCCACGATAATCATGTTGAAGTGTTGGAGCCACTCCATCCACTCTTTGTGGTTTTTAATACGCACGGAGATCGTTTGCGACATCCCTATGGCGACCTGAGCCTCGGGTATGTTGCGCGTCTCGGCGTTGACTATGGCCGACGTGAGCCCCAAGCGTTGCATCTTGTCGAAGTTCTGCTTGAGGATTTCGTCTCGGTGGCTTAGGATCAGCACATCGTTTCCCTTCGCCGCGGCTCCCACGGCGATCATGGATATGATGACGCTTTTTCCTGATCCCTGCGGCATGTAACCGCATATTCTGGTGAATGCGGGAGTATCGTTCTCCCGCATCGCATCCTTCACGCCGTCAACGAAATCTATTTGGTAGTTTCGGGGAGTGAGCGTAGCCATATATGTAGAAATCTCATACTGTCGATCCGGCCGCCGAGGTTCTTGTACCAGCGTTTTAGGTACACGAGAATATCTACGGGGCCTTCCTTTCCGTAAATGCGTTGCACTTCGATGTTGAACTCAGGTGACAGAACGTGTATCTCCTGCTTTCTGACCACGGACATGATGACTCCATCGGTAAATTCGAGCTCCTTATCTTTACCGGAAGCAATGAACACGATATTGTCGTCTATGGCCGATACGGGGACCAGAATCTCTTCCTGAGATCGGTGCATTACCTTGAATCTGTAAGCCATTTTATTTGGGTTCTACTACAAGAAACAACACCTTGTCGTTCTTGAGCGGCCACTTTAGCTCCATCCGTCTCCGGATGTCTGCGATAGAGTAGCCGTACAGCATCCAAGATATTGCATCCGTAACGGGGTTATTGGTTGTGAGTACCGTCTTACTGATGATCGTGGCGACGTTGCCCTCCTTGTCGGCTACCTCGGTCTCTGATTCTTCGAGCAATTTTTGGTTTTTCCACTCTCCGAGCGGGAGGAGCATAGCCAACTTCCGCTTCGGCGATGCCACCAGCAGGTGATCTACTGTTACCATAATCTTCCTTTTTTCTGGAGGACCTTCATCTTCTCCGCGGTGACTGCTTCTCCGATCATTCGGCTCAGGTAGTCGAAGCGGGCCGTGTTTCCCCACTCCTTGCGGTACAACCCCATCGTGTTGATGTGTTGCTTCATTTTGTCGATGTAGTTTTCGTGAAAATCCTTCTTATTGTCGAGCCAGTGGGGGTGGTTCTTACCACGCCCTACCTCTGCGAAAAACTTGTGCGCCGCGCGTGAATCCCGGCGTTCTAAGCCGTGTTTTATCCCCTTGCGGTAGTAGTACTCCATAATGCACAACATCGCGCGAATTATGCCCTTTTCTGACGTCGGTGATGACCGGAAGTATAGGGCCAGATTCTCGCAATAGACGATGTGCATGGTAGAAATCTGTGCATCTACATGAATACGCCAGTCACGGCCTATCTTAACCTGCAAAGTGGGCTTTCCGAAGCGACGGATGGTCATGTACCCGTCATCGTCGGCGGCGTATTTCTGCGCCTCAACGCTGTCAGGCTCCATCGTCGCTTCGTAAACACCCTTTCGGTAATGGTATTCGCACATCGACGCTAATTCCTTAACGGTCTGATACGAAAACTGCATACCCTACTTTTTGAAGAACGCCTCGCCGTTTTCCATCAGCACTTCGCCGTCTTTGACCTGCGAGCGGTCAATATCGTCGGTGCGGCAAGTAATAAGTTGGACGTCGAGGTCCGTGCAGAGCTTCGAGAGTACGGCCAATCCTTTCTGAGTGAAGGCCACGTCGTCCACGATAGCCAACCGGAGGGCCTTCGGCTTGAGATTCAAGCGAGCGGCCTGCAACATGACACCGATAGCGCTACGCTGGAATGACGAATACTGGAAGATGTAACGCGATTCACCGTTCGGGTTGAGGAAGAAATCCTTGTCGTAGCGGCCGTCGTACATGATCCACACCTCGATCTTGTCGGTATCAGTTGCGTTGGGAACGATCTTGAGGCCCTCGACACCCGTGTCGATGCGCTCGTACATCTTGCGAAGGGTGTTGAGTTCCTTCTCGTACTTGCCCTTTGCCTCGATCCATGCGCACCACTTGGCATAGCGGTCGAAAAGTTCGTTCTCGCGCTCGGCCTTCTCTTTGGAGGCTTTGAGGTCGGCGATCTTAGCGTCTACGGCCTTGGTGTCGGGCACGGCCTTCTCGGGGAATTTGAGCAGAGCCTCCTCTGCCTTGGTAGCATCGAGCTCGGCTTTGGTGTTGATGACATCGCCCTCAAACTTGGGAGCCGGGGCCGCCAGTTCAGGCTTAGCGAGCGTGAATTTCGACGTGATGACTTTGTATCGGGCCTCGATCATCTCTTTGACCTTGGCGAGCTCTTCGGTGTTGTAGAAGAACGTCTCGGCATTAGCCTTGATATTCTCGTAGTAGGCGGCCCATTTAGTCTTGCGCTCCTCCTGCTCGTTGTATTTCTTCTCCGCTTCGGCATACTCGTCCTTGAGTCGCTGTTTCTCGTCCTTCTCAGCGGTGACAGCGGCGTCGTATGCCTTTTCTGCGGCCCGGAGGCGGGTCTGATAATCCTCACGAATTTTGTTGCATTCGAGTTCGTATGCCGCATCCGCCGGACGAAGAATGCGGTCGCGCTCGATCTCAGCTTCGCGGATGTCTGCCTCGATCTTGTCTACGTCTACTCGGGATAGCTCTTGCAGATGCGCCTCCGAAAGTCCTTCGCGCTCGAAGTTTTCCATAAAGGCTCCAGCCTTGGAGCACATCACGCGGGCCGCGTCGCGCTCCTGCTTGCAGTCCATGATCCGGGCCACCACCTCGTCGGCGCCGAGCCCGTCCAGTTCTTCTTTGAAGAGGCTCTCAATCAGCTTCCGGTGAACCGTCTGGTTCTCCGTGAACAGCGCGGGCATGGAGAAGGTGAGGTCCGTGGTCAGGAGTTTGACGTACTTGGCGGCCGTGGCCGACTCTCCGTCGATGATGGGGGTGTACATCTCTCCTTCATCGTTCTTTGCGTAGAGGAAGGTCTCCACTACGCTGTCGCCCTGCCGCTCTCCCTTCGTCAGTTCCCGCTTCCGGACGCCGACAAAAATCTTGATCTCGCCGTCGGTAAGCTGGGCTTCGGTAAGGAATCCCGGCGCGAGGGCATCCTTCTTGGCTACGGCATTCATGCCGCCGATGGCCGTCTTGAGCGATTCAACCAGCGTAGTCTTGCCGTTTCCGGACTCTCCTACGATCTGAATGAGCCGCTTGCTCATAATATCGGGCGTGAGCTCGACCGCCTTGATGACGTTATTGTCAAGCACCTTGAGCCCGATCAGTTTTACTTGCTTCTGTTCCATGTTGTTTTGATTTATTAAAAATTTTTACTTTCTGCAACCTATTGTTCCCTCGTTGCAACATCCGCCGTAGCAATCGTCCGCCATTTTCGGACACTTGTAGCAGGGACCGTTGACGAACTTGATCTGGTTTCTGAACATCTGGTAAAATCGCACTAAGTATGCCTTGGTGGGCTTTCCGTAGATGATCGTTTCAAGTTCTTCGGTGTTGTCGGTCAGCCGCTCCGCTTCTTTGTAGGCAACCTTGAGTCGCTTAAACAAAGAGTCTTTTTCGCTTCTTGTAGTATTCATTGATTTGGCTTGGATCGTTACCTTCGTTGAGGAAGTTGTTTGCGAATTTCAATCGAGTCGTAGCCCGGTCGATAGCCGCCCCCGCCTCGTTGCGTTTAAACGTAAATAACACACCTCGCGTGGGGTCCGTAACCGGGCGAAGGTCGGTGGGGTTGTCGTCGTCTACTCCGTCATACTTGAGGAGATGGACCGTCTCAAGCCACGGCCAGCCGACGAATTGTCCAATAATCTGCCACTTGTGCTCTTCCCACACTCGCATGCGCTTCTTGTCGTAGGGGAATGTGGGAGAGAAAATAAGGCTCTTCTCTTCGTTTCCGACAGCCGACTTTATTTCTATGACGGCTTGGATTTTATCTCCCACGAAAACGTCTGCGTCTGGAGAGAATCCGTAGCCGAAGTCAGTCTTGTAGAACAGCTTATCGTCAAAGTCTTGGTCGTAGTGCCGGACATTCGGGCAATAGTTCTCTCGAAGCCACTCAACCGCTCTCGGTTCGTTTTCTCGGCCCATTTTAAAGTTTCGATTCGCAGGAGCCGAGATAAACGTCCCAGTTCGTCTTTGATACTGAATTTCGTAGAGGTACTTGATGTTCGCTTCCGTCCATGTGTCCGTTTTCGACATGAGTCTCTCCAGTTCGGACGCCGAAAAAAATCCGGTCTTCTCCTGCATCCACTGGAGCTCCTTGTCGATCTCTTGTGGCTGTTCATCGACATGGTTGATAAGCTCGTCTAAGTCAGGCTGGCCCATTTCTCGCGGATTTTTGCCTCCAGCGTCTTCCGGTACGGCTTGAACAATTCGAACTGCTTGATAAGCTCTCCCATCTCGGCCCGAGTTTTTGACTCTTCGATACCTTTCACGAACTGGTCGTACTGGGCCGCCAGATCAGCGCTTTTGTCCTTTCGGACCCGAATCGCGTCTTGCTCCTTTCCGAACCACTTGCCGTGGACAGTACCTATCCGGATCATCTTTCCAACGGTGTCTTCGATGTACTTGCTCCCGGTGACACTCACGATCATGTTGATGTTCGTGCTGTTGGGGACGAGAGGCTTGGCCCACTCGAACTCAGCCTCTTCTTCGAAGACGATGCACGGGAGCATCACCTTCTTGCCTTTGTCTTGGCTCCAGCCTTCCTTCTGCGTCACGCCCTTGATCGTGAGGACTACATCCTTTCCTCCGGGAAGGGACCAGTCGCCCATGAAATTCGGGTTGAGCATGCGTTTCCAGTGAGTTTTTTCTTCTGCCATGTTACTCCGAGATTTTAACGAGAATCCACTGATTCTTGAGTTTGATTTTTGCGTACTTGCCATCGTTTACCCAAGCGTTGATCGTGGATCGAGAAATCTTGTGATCCTCTTCCAGCGTCTTGTAGGTAGTGATGATTCCTTCTTCGATTCCTTTCTGAATCTTCTGAGCGAGTTCTGTTCCAGTCATGGTTAATTTTGAATTTGCATCACATAGATTCCGGCCGAGTCAAAGGTGCGCTCGTTGTAGTTCGCGTCGTAACCGTTTGCGAATCCGTTGTCGTCCTTCGTCTCCGTGTAGCTCCCGATATAGCGAACCTTGGTGCGCTATACCTTGATCTTTTCTCCGGTACGTTCCCCTGCCTTTTTGACCCAGCTAAAACCCACATACTGTTTCAGAACGAGAAATTTCAAAGGGCGTGAACGGTGGGGAGGGGTGTACTGAAAGCTACTCCCCGCCGGAACCTGCGACATTAGTTTTTGTTCCATTTTTCTTCTGCCTTTTAGTTGTTTTGGTGTTTCTTGCCTTCTCCAGAGCGGCCTTAGCCTGCTCCAGTTCTTCGATAGCCTCTGCGGTCTGCTCCGTTTGCACTTTAACTTCTGCCAGTGCAACGGCATCCTTGAGCTCCTCGATCTCCTCCGACTCTCTCGGTTCGGCCCGAGCCTCAGCGTATTTGTCGAGACTCTTCTGGCACACGTCGAGGATTCCGCTTACAGCCGACGGGTCTCGCATGATGGTCTGTGACGCGAGGAAGAGCGTTTTTGCAATGGTGGTTGCGTTTTCCATGTCGCGTTCTGCATCGCGCTTTTCGGCCCTGATAGCAGGATCGACCATCATGTGCGGTGCCAAGATGTACACGAACGTCAGATACTCGGGTGTGCCTTTTAGGAACACCTGCTTCCACGTCTTCGATCTGGTCTCCACATCAACGCGCTCGTTGGTAATCCTGACCACGAATGCGTCGAGGTCGTACTGGAGCGAGTAAATTTTGTTTTTCTTTTTCTTGAACATAAGAGTAGTTTTGATTCGATGCAAAGTTAAACATTTATTATTTAATTTGCAAATAAAAATGTCGAGATTTTTCAAAAACCTCGACATTTCTATACATAGTGTTGATTTTACTCGACCCGGTTCGGCATTTTACCGTCCTTTTCCATTTGGTTGCGTTCGTCGTTGTCGGCTCCGCCATTTCCTTCGGCCGCGGCCTTGGCTTGCTGTTGCGCTTCCAGTTCCGCGGCGGCCTGCTCCTGAGCCTTGCGCTCCTTTTCGGCCGTTTCCAGTTCGATGCGCTTCAACTCGTCAAATGCGGCCAGCGGGTTTCCTTCGGCCGCGGTGCGAACAGATAGGATTCCTCCGGCTACGGCCTGAACGCGGTTCTGGATGTCTTCGCTGTCGTTCTTAGGAATGAACGGCTCGATGGAGTAGGACATGCGGAGATTGTGGTACTCGGTCTGCCTCTTCTCCTTGATTCCGACGAACTCCTTGAAGATGAACATGAGTGTGCGCAGGGCCGGATCGAACCGCGAATAGGCATCAATACACCATTGCGTCTCCGGAAAATATAGGTTCCGGAGGTAAGCACCGCTGTAATCGCCCGACTTGATCTCGTCCGGTCGGATAAACACGGCTCCTACGCTGTCGCATAGGAACTTGAGCGAGTTGTCAAGCGAGAGCGTGAACGTGTTGGATGCGTCGGCGGGCTGGAGAATCTTCGCGTCGCCGTCTTTGTTTCGGGCCGCGATCACCTTGCCTTGGAAGTTCACGTTCGGCAGGCCGCCTACGATTCCGGAGACGAAAAGCATCTGGAAGTTGTAGTACTTGCCATTTTCCATCAGGTCCGATAGAAGTTTCTCGATGTCTTCGATGTTGCCTTGAACGTCTCCCCAGCATACGTCCGCCTCTCGGTGGTATATGACCGGGCAAATAGAAAGGCCGTGCCGAGCCGTGCTCACCAGTTTGTAGCCGTCCTCGGAGTATGTTTCGGTCAGGTTGCGAATGAACGTCTTGACCGCACTTTCGGTAGAGGCTATGGTGATGGATTCCCATCGCTCGACGGTCCGGCTTCCGTATATTTCGACGACCGTGGTTCCGTTGTCGTCGAACATGCGTAAGACATTGCGTTTGCCGCCATCGCGCGGGTTCCGGAACTCGGTAATGAGGTCTCCAAACTCGTAGGAGAATACCCGGTAGCCCAGCATCTCCGTCTCCGGGTCCATGTAGACGCAGATCGCACCGTCTCCGGTGCCGAAGCATGAGTTGCCGAACTTAATGAGGGCGTTGTTCATGCCCGTCTGGTTCCAGTATGACTTGATCTGCGAAATCATGTCTGCGTCCTCCATGTCACCTTCGTTGCTGAACTCCATAGGGTTGCCGAAGGTATGGATGGTTTTGTGCCGAAGGATCGACTTCTGGAGTGACACTGATACGCGCTCAACGGGCTCGTAGCCATCGGGAACATTCTTGCGCAATGCCTCGTCGTATCGGTATTTGGGCCGATTCGAACGCATATACACATCATATACCATGTGGGCCGACGGTTGCTTCTCGTTGAGAAAATCCGACTGCGTAAGCAACCGCCTTGGGTAGCGGTCGAATTGCATCGGCTGTGGCGGGTTCGACGCGAACGACTGATTCATCGTGCAGTTCGTCGCCGGGTTCGGAAGCCTGCGCTCCCACCTGCGCTTTTGCGCTAACTCTCCAATGTTGATCTTCATTATTAAAAAATTTTACCAACCCCCCATCGAATTGAAGGCTCGATAGTAGTCATCCATCGAGTATTCGGGCTCGGCCGCTTTTTTGAGCGTCGCCATGAGCTCAAATATCATTCGGTAAGCAATCGGGTCAAGGTCATCGGGTGAATAATTATGCCTGCGTTTAAACGCTAATTTCGATATAAAGAAGTATTTGCCGTTCTCTTTCTGATCGCGCTTGAGGCACTCGGTAGCTTCGAGCACGAGCAGATCAAGGATGGGCATTTTGTCGTTCTTGCGGCCGTATTGGACAAGAGTAGAGCCCGGTATGTCGAAGCGAAGGCGCCCCATTCGAAGGTAGGCGCTGAGTTTACCGAGAAGTTGGTCTCGGAGGCACACATACTGCTCCATTTCGATCACGTTTCCGGCCGAGTCGTATTCTTTTATAGGTGTGCGGTTCGAGACGATTGCCACGACACCGCGCATGTAGTCTTCGAAGTAGTTACCGAGACCTCCGGCATCCACCGCAATATGTTCGACCGGAATATCATACTCTGTCTTCAAGGCGCGGACCCACTCCACTTTTTCTCGCGCGTCATCTGTATAAGTGGTCTCAACGCGATTGCAGGTGAGGCCAGTCCAGATATAAGCCTTGGTCGGGTCGGTTCCGTCGCCGATGTCCACGGTCATGTATCGCTCCGTAGAGGGTTCGAATGGATTCTGATTCGGGCCGGGAAACATGGCCTCGATGTGGCTTTGGTTTACCATTGCCTCTCCTTCGCCCATCTCGCCCCAGTAGCCGAATAGGAGCTTCATTCGCTCCGCCTCTCCGACGTTGAACAAGTTGGCTACATTTCCGCCCTGCGTCTGGAAGGTAAGGATTCGGTTATCCATAATGTTACCGGGGATAAACGTGAAGGTCTTGATGAAGCTGTCGGTGGTCAGACCTGCGGCACGCATCTCGGCCGTCAACATGGATTCGAGGTCTATGCGGCTCTTGACTTCATCCGGAGTCTCGCCCCAGATGATGTCCTCCGGCTTGTCGCCGTTGATTACCATGTACATGATCTTGCCGACGCGATCTGGGCGGACATAATTGTCGTCGCCGATATACCCGGCCTTCCGGAGCATCTTGGAACTCCAGTGCCAGCCGTTCGCATTGAGGGTGCAGACCATCTTCGGTTTCATACCGGAAGCGTCACGGTTTCGAGAGAACCAGTATTTCCAGATTTTGAAGGTGAAGTTGGTCAACTCGTCGATGGCGATGTAGGATGCCTGCTTGTTCTTCATCTTCTCCTGCGCCTCCTTCTCCTGAGAGTCGGATTGCAGGTTGATGTGAGTAAGCATGATAGAGCTTTGATATTCAGGCCACGCAAAGGAGTAATCAGAAGCCGAGTACTCACATCCTTTCATTTCGGAATATATACGTTTCGCATCCGAAAGAATACCGCCAGCGGTACCGACTTCGACGAGCTCCTTTTTTATAATAAGGCCCGAATATCCGTACTTTCCAATGCCTCTAAGCGCCTCTAACAGAATGCAATATGTGTTATGAGTAACCACGCATGCTTTCGAGGCGAGGTACAGCGAGTTCGGGTTGCTAACTGCGATGCACCTACATTTATCTCGGCCGACCTTTTCTACCTTCACGATCCTGCGGGTCTTAGAGAACCTGCGCGGCTTCACCTTCGATGCCTTACGATCCAGTCGGAACAATTTTGCGTTGTCCGCCGTCTGTATATATAATACATAGGCGTCCTTGCACTCGATTCGCACACCGTCATTCTTATACGAGGTCGCTTTTTGAGTAATCGTACACATACCGCCGAGGGACCATATCACCTCCTGAATATCCTCGGCAAGTTGTTTGGAAGTGGTAGTCAGGCCAACGCTCGACCTTCGGCTGTCGGCATACCCATCCGAGTCCATGAGGCCCTGAATCAAAGCGAATCGGTCCTCTACCGATGCCAGCTTGTACCGAGTGGGGATGAATTTCGTATGGGAATAGGAGCCATATAACCCGAGCTCTTTAATTCTCGCTAAAAGGTCATCATCATATATGGTGTAATGCCTTCCATCCTTGGAATCATACAAGCGCTTGCTGTTGTTTTTTAAAAACTCAACAATTTCCGTATCTGTCGTCGTAGCGGTTATTTGTTTTTGGCTCGTAGTCATACATCCATCGCCCAGTAAAAAACCGAGCATGTATGGATCAACAGGCAACTCCTCTATCTGATAGAACGCTACGGGTTCACATAGAGGTACGGCAATATGTTTGTTTGGCTTCTCGTCGAGGTGTTTTATAATAGCCGCAGTGTCCCATACAGAACAATCCTCGTCCCGGCTCAAACCATGCAACCTTGCCCTCTTGGATTGCCTCCTCATTTCGTAAACATTCCATAGGTGCTCGTAGGTGCAGTCAACGAAAGCGCCGTCGATAAAGTGTACCCTATATACATCCTGCTCTCCGAGCTCGTAAATGTTGACTACTCGCTGTTGGCCGCCGAAGGTGTTGGAGATGATGTCTCCGGGCTTGAGGTCGCCCATTTTACGGAATCCAAACGGTGTTGCGATCTGAAAGCTATACGCATGGCCTTTGCCCGCTGATGCGGAGCCTCCCGTCCAAATGACATCCGCTTCGCAGGTCTGGATCGCTTCCTGAAACCCGGTCTGACCGATGATGTCTTTATTGTCACGCAGTTTGGACCCGTTCACTTTTACCCATCCCTTTTTCTTAACCGTACTGAGTTCGCGCTCTACTTTTGGATAGAGCTGTACGGGCTGTGTATTGGGATTTATACGAGTGAACATAGCAAACTTTTATTCGCAAATTTACGATAAAATTTGTTCTTGGCAAAAAAATGTTTTACATTTGTCGTTGAGCATGCAAGTATTTGAGAATCATGTAAATGGTACTCGTACTTGCGGAAACATTCACTAATCATTGAAAAACAATGAAGTTTACTAAAGAGCAAGTACTTGGAAAAACCAAGGAACGACTGGGAAAAACCCAAAAGATTTCCGACCGCACCATTTTGGATGCCGCGACAAACGCGATGGCCTTCCTGCCCGACGACTCCGACATGGAGATCGACGCCTTTATGGAGAGGTTTATGCCGACCATCACTTCGGTCAACACGAACTTCAACAACGATCAGGGAGCTTTCATTTCGAAATGGAAGGAGGAACATCCCGAACCGAAACCGAATCCGGCTCCGAAGCCTAACGACACCGAAGAGATGCCCGCTTGGTACAAGGCCGAGCTTGAGCGTCGCAAGGTGTGGGAAGAGAAGCAGGAAGCCAAGCTGAAAGACTTGGCCGGACAGCGCCGCAAGGAGGAACTGATTCAGCAGGCGCGTGAGGCTTTCTTCAAGCCCGCCGACAAGAAGAAGACTCCTATCGACACCTATAAAGGTGTAGCCGAAATCGCGCTGGAGGATGCGTTCGAGACGATCAAAGAGGGTGACACGGTAGAAGCCATCGTTTCGCGGGCTTACTCGCGCTACGAGCGGACGCTGACAGCTCAGGGCCTCCCGGCCACGGCTGGTTACGTTCCCGGCGATCCTACCCCGAATCCGGCTCCGAAAAACGGAGAGAAGGACCCGGCCGCCGAAGCGCTATTGCGCAACCTTGGTATTAAAACCGAAGGTAAGGGTGACGGGGACGAATAACGACACCATTAATTAACAACTGTTTAAAACCATGAGAGCAGGTTATAACTACAACAAAATGCGGAAGTACTCCATGACTGTTGGTGGTCTGCGCAACGTCTATGGTGGCAAGGCTGAGGTGACTCTGCCTACTGGCTATAATATGGCGCTGAAAGACATGCCTCCCGTCGGGAACGTTCTCCCCGCTGGTACCCCGTTCGGTTGCGACGATTTCGCAAAGACGGCCCAGCCCCACTACGCATTCGCAGTAAACGCGGTCGTCGAGACTACGGCTACGCAGGTGCAGGTGAAGAAAGACTTCGAGGGCACCCGTGCCCGCGTCGGCATGGTGCTGATGCACCTTCCGAACAACATTACGGACCTCGACTACACCGGAACGGGTGTAACCGTTACGGCTATCGACGACTCGAACGCCGACTACGATGTGCTGACCCTTTCGGCCGCCGTAGGCAAACTGGCCGTTGACGACATCCTCGTCGAGGCTTCGGCCGTTGGCTCTGGTGCAACGATCAAGGTCATCCCCACCGCCACTTCGTTCGCGGATATTCCGTGCTACGGAGACGAGCAGACTCAGCTTGTGGACCTCGTTCACATCTGTAACGTCATCTACGCGCGGCGATGTGCGCCCGTGCATCCGATGATTCGGAACTACATGAACACGCACGGCTACTTCGTTCGTTTCTACGACGGTCTTTAATAAAAACGCATAACTATGGGACTTTACAGCAAAACTCTCTATTACAACGTCGCTCTTTTCTGGGAGGGCGCTGAGGCGTTTACGGCCGTCATCAACGACGTAAACGCGAAGTACAACGATGCCCTCTGGCGTCGGTTTGCGTTCTGGGGCCGCCGCATGCGGACTCCGGAGTGGAAGATCAACGTGCGCGACACGGAGATCAACGTCGCCGCCGCCGTTCTGTCGGCCAACGGCCAGAAGCCGCTCCGCGGTGCTGGCGCATGGCAGACCTACGGTGGTACGATTCCTCTGATCGGTCACGGCTTCCAGATGGATGCTTCGGACTTCATGGCACTCAAGGCTTTCGAGCCTATCGCCGATGACCCGAACTTCCACGCTCGCTACGACTATCTGGAGCGCTTCGCGGCCGCTGTCGGCGGTATGCACTCGCGTATCAACATGATGGTGTTCGAGGGTCTTTCTACGGGCTTCATCACGGCCGACGCTCAGAACAACGGCGAAGGCATCCAGATCGCAGTGGACCTCAACTACCCTTCGGACCGCTTCAAGGTTCCGAGCCACGGCATCTGGGGTAGCGGTACCGACGACCCTATTCAGGACCTCCTCGACATTCAGGACTGGATGGACGACAATTCGTTGCCGTACACCAACTGGCTGATTTCGAAGAGGCTGATCCGCGAGATGGCCGCGAACAAGAATGTTCGCATGAAAATCGCCATCAAGATGTACCCCAACACCCCGAATCCGGGCAATATTCCTCTGACCCGCAAGGAGGTGATGGAAGGTCTCGTGAACTACTACGGCATCGTTCCGATCATCGAGATCGACGAGAAGTCGAACGTAGAGCGCGACGGCAAGGGGAACGTCATCAAGAGCTTCGCTGAGGATGTGGCCGTACTTTGCGCGCCCGACCGATTCTTCGAGCTCCAGAACTGCGAGAACATCTACGAGATGGACAACAACCCGAACGTGCTCCACTCTTCGGTGGAGGAGGGTCGCATCTCCGTCATCGTGGAGTACTTCTCGAACCCCGTCAAGGACGTTACCTCGATGGAGGCTTACGTTCTTCCGGTACCCCGGAACCCGAACAACATCTGCATCCTCAAGACCAGCACGGATCAGCCGTGGGGTGGTGGCAAGACGACGAAGGCTGTCAAGGCCGCGGCAAAACCCGTCGTTACGACCATCGCTGTCGGCGAGGGCGGGTATGATCGCGCCGCCGTCATCTCCGCTATGGAGACCATCGGCGTGAAGATCAACGCCAACACCGGGGTCGCCAAGACTCAGGAGGCCGTCAATCTGCTCGGCGAGGAGAAGATCGAGGCGCTGGAGAACGTGCTGAACGGCAACGCTCCGGCAAACAAGGAAGAGGCAAACCAGTAATATCAAGACACTATGGGCGCTGTACCAAGCATAACTATTGAGGAGTATCTTCGGGGGTTAATCGTCAACTACCCGCTACCGGATGCTGTCATCAACGGTATCTTGGCACGGCGCGACATAGAGTCTGGTGCTCCGGCCTTTCAGCGCAACGCCGAAGGAGCAGAGCCGTTGACTTGGATTCGCAAACGCGATCTGGCTACGGCTGATGCCTACTTCGCGGCTGGAACTCTCGTGAATGGCGGCGGTAGCTCGAAGCAAATGGGCAACCGCCGCTACACGGAGGGCCAGATTCAGGTTGCGGAGGGAGACCGGGAATACTGGCGTTCTTTGGCAAATATTATCTACAAAAAGTACGGCGAAGCTACGCCCGAAGAGGCTGAGATTTACGACGCTTCCGGGCTGTGGGCCGGATCAACGGTGAACGGCAATGGATGGTGCTTTTAACTTCTATCCGCACACCTGCGTTATTCGGCGCGGTACTGGCAAGACTGATCCCGAAACTTTCGAGGAGGTTTTCAGCGTGGTATACGAGGGTGAGTGCGGCCTGCAACGGGGCAACTCCGGTGGCAACACCAGCATCCGTGAAGGTCACTACCTATCCTCTCCGCTTATCATCATTCCCGATTCGTCGGTGGACGTTCGGACGAATGACGAAGTGGTAGTCACGGTGGAAAACGCTCGGGTTATCCGTTTTTTGGCTTTGGAGGCCGAAGCGGTAGCCGATCCCGATGTAGGTGGGGTTACGGTATGGCTCAATAAGGGAGACGATCAAAATGGCTAAAAAGGACAATTTCAAGAAGGTGTTTACAAAGTATGCAGAAGAGTATCTCGACACTCGCATACAGAACGTCTTTCAGAAGGTCGCTTTGAGCATTTTCGACAAACTTATGAGGGAAGACGTGCTCTTCCAGAATCAGACCGGGACACTGACCGCAAGTACGGGAATTGGAATATTCAAGAACGGCCGAATGGTGCAGTGGGTTGATAACCCGAACTACCCGGCCTCCCAGCGAACCGTGACCTACAAGGGTCAGAAAACGGTAGTCAACGGGCAAAAACTCTTGAATGCTACTCTTGCCGCAACCGACGCTCGGACGGCGGGTAAGTATGTGATGGTGTTGGTAAGCTCCGCGCCCTACGCCTACTCCGTTGAAGCCGGACTTGGTACTCAACGCGCCGACGGCATGCCGAAGCGCGGAATAGGATGGTGGAGTGAAGACATCGTACCATATCTCACTCAGCAATTTTTGTTGAATGCGAAATTAATGTCGTGATGAAATTATCAGAGTTGACAGCCGCGGAAAAGATCAGGGACGCTATTAATAACAGCGGCTTGGTCTCCATCCCTGCATTTACGGCGCAGGATGTCCCTACGTCCGACTGGCCCGACGCTTACATCACGGTGACGCTCAACGGAACCGTAAACCGGATGACCACGAGCTCCGATCTTTTCGAAGCGAACGTGATCGTAGGGGTCTACATCCGGCTGTTGTCTACGGGCGCCGCTAATGCCGCAAGGCAGGCCGCCGTCATGTCGCAGTTGGACGAGGCTCTCAAAATTCCGGGAACCGTCCTGAACCAAAACGTACTATACGAAGGTAAGACACTCGTTGCCAATTACTCAACCAAGCTCGTAAATCTTCTCGTCCGGATGGCGGGATAAATTGAAAAACAAACACAAAATAATTCACAACTATGGCTAAATTAGCAGAACAGTTCCAGTATGTATCTGGAATTACATGGTTCGACATCTACCAGCGTCCGGCAAGCGGTGCCGCTACGCTTTCGACCATCACGGCCGATCAGTGGTCTGAGGTAGGTGGCTTCCGCGAGGGCACGTTCTCGTTCACTGGCGACGAGATGGAGATCACCTCGCACAAGTACGAGAACGGTCAGGAGATCATCTCCACGACCACCGACGGCACCTACGGCTTCGAGGGCGACCTCGCAAACGTGGCCGAAGAGATTTGCACCAACCTTCTCCAGATGGACGCGCTCACGCTGAGCGCTGGCTCTGGCGCCTTCGTTGAGGGTCGCAAGGTTCTGGGCGCTGGCAAGAAGCTGGCCGTCATCGAGAACTGCATGGTCCGCCTCCGTTTCGAGGAGGGCTTCTGGGACTCGCTGGTGTACCCGAACTGCAAGATTTCCTCGCGTTTCCAAGGCGAAGGTGCTTCGACGGAGCTCTTCAACATCCACGTCAACGCTTCGGCGACGAAGAGTCAGGACAAGGACACTGAGGACTACATCTACCTCTTCATCGGGAAGAACGGATCGTCGGTCGCAGGTCGTACTGCCAAAGCTTAGACCACCGAGTCGAAGTAGCGAACAAAGTATCACCGAAAGGGGGCGGGTGTTTTGACGCTCGCCCCTTTTTTAAAGAAAGCTAATCAGAATGAATATATTCCAAAATGCCAACGAACGGGCAGAGGCTCGGGCCGCGATGTTGCAGGGGCAACTCGACGACAACGCTCCCTTCGAGTTCTACGTTAACGGCAAGAAATACAAAACCCGTAGACTGACGAACTATGTGGCTGAAAAATTGTCAAAACTTGTCTCGAAGTGCGAGTACACCGCCGTCACGCGCGAGGATACGCCCGGAGAGACCTTGAAGGCTATCGCCATGAACCGCAAGATGGTTCCTAAGTGCTTGAGCCTTCTGATCCTCGCCCATCCGGTGAAGGTATGGCTGTTCCACTGGATTTACTGGCGATACCTGCATTTATTCGGTAATCAGGCAGACTACGCCGGGATTCTGGAGAATGCCCTGAACAGTGAGGAGGTCGGCTTTTTTTTTCGCAATATGGCATCCCTGCAAGCCAACAACATGCTGACAGTAGAGATGACAAAAGCAAGTACGAAGAATATAGCTCAAAAACACGCATCGGAGCCCGAACGGACCTGATCGTGACGCTATACGGCAACATGAACCTATTTACTTGGTATCGCTACTGGTTCGTGGATAGCATGGTGAAACAGACGATCATGCTGGCCGACAAGTCCGGTCTCCGGAAGAAACCGAAGGGCGGGAAGGTGACGCCCGGCAACGGAAAGCCGAGCAAGTACACCGACAAGGACCTGATAGAGATGAACCGGAAGGCCGGAGAGCGATACATGCAGAAGCTCTTCCAGCAGGGCAAGATAACCGAAGAGCAGATGGCCGATTATATCCGTCGAAAAACGCAAAAAAAGTAACACATGGCTGACGATAAACTTATAATCCCAGTAGGCTTCAACTTCAACATCGAGGAGATCGACAAGGAGTGGCAGGCCAAGAAGGCAGAGATAGAAAAGGCTCTCAAGGCCGAAATAAGCCTGACTTTCAAGATGCCGAGTACCAAGAGTCTCGACAACTTGGAAAGCGTCGTAAACCGCCTGAAAGACCTCAAAATCGAGCCTATCACGCCGGAGACCAAGGATGCGATCTCTTCGCTGACCCGTGAACTCACGACGCTCCAGAAGATACTCGAACGCATCCAAGCACTCAATATCAAGTCAGCCAAGGACGTAGCGGCCACGGCGCTGGCCGAAGAGAAGATCACCACACAGCGAGCGATTGCCGCGAAAAATCTCGCTCAACAGCGTAGCAACAACGCACTTGCGGTAACTCGGGAAAATAAGGCTCTCCTCCAGCAGAAGACGCTTGAGGATCAGGCGGCGCTGGTAAAACTCCGGGTTCAGAAGGCCGAGGAGTCGCTTACGAATGCTCGGAACCGAAGTCTTGGGGCCATTAAATCGCAAAACTCGGCGTTGGCTACCCAGAAGGGGATTCTGAACGGCATGCCTCAATTCCTGAATCAGTACCTCTCGATTTTGGGGGCATGGCGACTGGTGGACAACATCCGTAAGACGACGGCCGATTTCGAGCTCCAGCGTGTCTCGTTGCAGGCGATGATTCAGGACAAGGAGAAGGCCGATAAACTCTTCGGCCAGACTCTTGAACTGGCTATCGAGTCTCCGTTTACTGCGCAGGAGCTCCTCAGCTACACCAAACAGTTGTCAGCGTATAGAATTGAGACCGACAAGCTCTTCGATACTACGAAGCGTCTGGCCGACGTGTCGGCTGGTCTCGGCGTGGATATGAGTCGATTGATTCTTGCTTATGGTCAAGTCCGGGCCGCCTCGGTGCTTCGTGGTCAGGAGGTCCGTCAGTTTACCGAGGCCGGTATTCCGTTAATCCAGCTTCTCGCAGATAAGTTTACATTGCTGAAAAATAGAGTAGTTGACACTTCAGAAGTATTCGACCTTATCTCCAAGCGTCAGGTTCCCTTCGAAATGGTTGCTGATATTTTCGAAGACATGACCAACAAGGGGGGCATATTCTATGATATGCAACAGAAGCAGGCGAATACTCTGTACGGTATCTATCAAAAGCTCACCGACAATATTCAGCAGGCGTTTTATCGTGTCGGAGACTCGCAACTGGGAGCTCTTAAAGCGGCCGGACACCTGCTTGTTTCGATGTCAAAAAATCTGGAGACAATCCTATCCGTAGGCACCAACCTCGTTAGAATATGGGCCGCAGGTAAAGTAGCGGCCGTGGCCTATGGGAGCGCCGTATACGGAGCAGAAGCGGCAACTGCCAAGTCCATCCTGACCGATAAGAAGAAAGCCGCGGCGCAGTTGATTCAGGCCAGCAACTATCGTCTGCTTACTACCGAAGAACTTAGGCTGATTGCTACTACCAATCGGCTTACCGCCGCGGAGATCGCTCAAATGGGAGTTAACAACCCAGCCGCAAGGGAGTTGGCCCTTCGACTCCTCGCTCTCGGTAAATTAAACAAAGCTGAGGGCCTTCGACTCGCACAACTTGGAATGATGACTAAGGCGGAGGTATTATATGCCGCCGCTACCACCAAAACCCAACGAGTAGTTCTATTGTTTTCGAGCACTATCGGGAAGTTAGTTGTTAATCTGAAAGCCCTATGGGCCTCGCTTATTAACAACCCTCTTACTATCGCTTTTGCGGGACTTGCCGCCGTAATATCTGCGTTTCGCGCCCTCAATAAGCATACTGATATGTACAAGGAGGCGAACGAGAAGATGGCTCAGTCGGCGAAGGAGTCTCTTTCTGCATTCAAAGAGGAGTATTCTGCCATCCAGCGAATTTATAAGGATCAACTATCCGGCTTGGATCAAAACTCGGACAAACATAGGGAGATCAACGAGCGCCTCACGGAGATGTTATCCCGTAATGAAGAGATTGCTAAACTGATAAAACAGCGAGTCGTAGGAATATCTGATGAAGCTGATCGCATGCGCGAACTGGTTCGGTTAGCTGATCTGTACCAAGAAACTCTCAGCATCACCGCATCAAACCCAACGCTGTTTAGTGGGGCCCTACAAGCCTCCGGTCCCGGATGGATGCAGAACATCGACAAGTTGGCCTCCAAATATAAGTCCAACATGAGCTCCATTAGTTCAGAGCTTGGAAGGTTGCTTGCTGATGGGGTTCACAACGAAAATGTACTCCTAAACAATTTACGAAAAGATATGGATGCAATGGAGCGTTCCGGAGCATCCTACGCTGAACGTATTCAGGTACTACTCTCCTATTTTAAGGACCTTCAAAAATACCAATCGTCGGGTATCTTTGATTTCAAAACCCTTAATCAAAACATCGGAAACACTGTTAGGGTCTTTCAGAACGCATCCGATGCGGCTGATAGGTTCTGGTATCGTATTCAGTCCCAGTACAAGGAGTTTAGGGGGCAGGTTATCGACTGGAGCGACTTAAAAACCTTCGGCTTAAAGCCGGAGGATGCAAAAGATTTTCAGGAACTCCTTCGCAGTTTCGCTAAAAAAGGCGTCGAGGCTATGCGTGAAGAGTTCAAAGGCGCTGGCCCGGAGATGAACGAGATTTTGCTGAATGTGTTTGGTCTTACAGACATATCACGGGTTCTAAGCGAGGGAGAAGAAGAGTTGAAGGGCTGGCGGAAGCGATTTGCTGATGCCCTTGGATCGGCGATCAAGCCCAACACTCAGTACGACGAAGGCGTCGATGGTCTTATCAAGCAGTACAAGACGGCAAAGGAGACGTATGACAATCTATCCAACGCTGTAAATGCGGGTCAAAAAGAGTTCACCAAGGACTTAACCGAATCCGAGAAGGTCTTGAAACTGCTCAGGGATATTGCCAAAGAGTATGGCATAGAACTCGATAAGAAGCAGGCAACTAAAACAATCAAGGATCGGACGCAGGCCCTCGAAGGCGAAGTGAAGGTTCTCAAGGAGGCATACAACCGCTACCAGTCTCTCAAGAAGGTCCGGGGTGATGCCTTGGCCGCCAGCGACGTAGAGAAGCTGTACGGCGATCTGGCGAAGAACTTCAACTTCCTCACTCCGTCACTCGCGCTGACTCCGGAGGAACTGGTGGCGCAACTCAAGAAGGCGGCCGATTACGCCCAGAAGCAACTCAACAACAAGAACGCGGCCCTCAAGTTCAATATGGATGTCTCCGACACCTCCTACGACGCGCTAAAGGAGGGAATAGAGAAGGACCTCAAGCGTCTGGCGAACGACATCACGCTCCAGAACGAGGCCAAAAAGATGTACGAGTCTATTTTGGCGGCTACTGGGGATATGAACTTCGCGGCCCAGATCACCACTTCGACTACGGGCCTCGACACACTGGATGTGTTCAGCAAATTGCGCGAGCAACTCAAGAAGACGCTGACGGCATACCAGACCAAAAGCGGTGGCCTAATCGACTGGGACACCCTCTTCGCTACGGACGAAGCGGGCAACAAGACCGTGCTCGACATCAAGAAGGTGCAGGCCGCGATCAAGGAGCTCCCGGAGACCGTCCAGACTTCGGCAAAGTCGGCTATGAATGCCTACTTCAACTACGAGCAGGAAACGGTCAAGAAGATGGCCGAAAGCGTCCAGAAGTTCGGGGACTATGAGAAGCGGCGAAATATTATCGCCGCGAAAGCGGCCGAAGAGCGGGCGCGGATAGAGTCCAGTACGATACTCACTCCCGACCAGAAGGCTCAGGGAGTTGAGGCCGTGAACAAGTCCGAGCGCAGGCAGATCGCGGGAGTGAATCTCGACGAGATCAAGAACCTCGAAATGTTTGCTCAGGCGTTCGGCGACTTGGATCGCGTTGGCACCAAGACGCTGGGGAACCTCACCTCCATGATGAAGAACTTCTATGAGGCGTCCAAAAACGATTTGGACCCGACACAACTCCGAGAGGTCGTGAGGATCATTCAGAACCTTGAGGAGCAGTCGTGGGAGCGCAGTCCCTTCGCGGCAATCAAGGAGGGAATAAATGACATTCTGACCGGAACCCGAGAGGTTCAGGCGGCCGAAGCGAATCTCGCGGCGGCGCGTGCGGCGCAGGCGGAGATCGAGAAGCGAAACGCTTCTGAGATTGCTATTCTCCGGCTCCAGATGTCTCAGGCCGGAACCGACGAGGAGAGGGCTACGATACTCCAGCGAATCAACGACCTTGAGCGCCAAAATCGTGATGCTGTCAAAAACACCCAGCAGGCGGTTGAGGACTTGGCCGCGGCCGAGTATAAGGTCCAGACAGGGTTTACGAAAGCAAGAGTTGCATTAAGTCGAATGGATGAATTCCTTGGACAAGTATCGGCTGGGATCGGTGAAGTAAACAATGCCATCGGAGTATTTAATGACGTTTTCGGAGGTGCATTTGGTAAAGAAGCATCTGCCGCCATTCAAGACATCCAAAAAGGATTTCAGGTACTTCAAGCTGGCATCGCTTTGGTTAACGTGGTTTTAGCTATCACTGATGCGACTGCGAAAACACTAATGACTACCATGTTACCTCTTCTTGCGGCGTCGGTAGCCCTTGGAGCGGTGCTCGCTATATTCGGTGCGCGTCAGCGTCGAATCAAGGAGGAGCAGGAAGCATCAGAACGTGCTGTCCGGAAGCTGGAGAACGCCTACAAGGATTTGGAGAAGGCGATGGATCGCGCGTACTCTACGGCCGACATCAATAAGACGGCAAAACAGCAGACGCAGAACCTTCTCAATCAGCAGAAAGAGCTCAACCGCCAGATCAACCTTGAGTACAAAAAGAAAGACAAAGACTTCGATCAGGGTCGAGTAGACGATATGCGACGACAGATCGATGAGCTTAACCAGCAAATCGCCGAGAACCGCCGCGAGTTAGTGGAATCGTTCTACGGGACCGACTTCAAGACCTTCTCCTCCGATCTCGCTCAGGCGATCTACGACGGAGTGAAGGACGGTAGCCTCTCCGCCAAAGAAGCGTGGAACGAGACTGTGGACGAGATGGTGGACAAGATGATCCTCGAACTGGCTACGGCGAAGTTTATCATGCCGGGCGTCGAGAATATCATGGACAGCTTCATGGAGCAGACACGTCGTTTAAACGGATTAAGTCAAGACGAACTTCCGACGCTGGAACAATTCCCGTTTGAGGATTTCCGTGAGGCTTTGTACGCTTATTTCGGCGAGATATGGGGCGATTTCTCGCAGTGGTTGCCGGACGGCGGAGAATCCAATCTGACTGGTATTTCGAAGGCAGTCGGCTCGTTGACCGAGGACACGGCACTGGTGCTGGCCGCGGCCGCGAACTCGATGATCTACTATCAGGTGGCCCAATACGATCAGGTTGTGTCGATCAACGCAATCCTGACCGGATGGAACGAACTTATCATGGGAACCGAAGAGACGGCCGGACTGATCCCGACGCTGATGGCTTCCCAGACAGAATCAATGGAGCTCCTTCGTGGGATCAAGAGCGACACGGGCCGGATCGCTACGGCGACGGAACAGATGGCCGACGACATCGGATCGGTAGTCGCACCGCTCGGATCGAAGGTGGGAGCCAAGGCAATTAACGTAAATAGCTGATAATTATGAAGTTAGAACTTAAAAGGCGTTTTTTGGGAGAGAGCTATACGATTGGCTCTCTCTCAATCGACGGCAAGAAATTCTGCGACACCTTGGAGGACAAGGTGCGCGACCTGAACAAGAACGGAGTCTTCGACGGCGACGAGAAGAAGGTGTATGGGGAGACCGCGATCCCTTACGGTACCTACGACGTTGTGGTGGACTACTCCCCGAAGTTCAAGCGAGAGCTCCCTCGTTTGCAGAACGTGAGGCACTTCGAGGGCATCCTAATCCACCGCGGGAACACGGCCGAAGATTCGGCCGGATGTATCTTGGTCGGCGAGAACAAAGTTAAGGGTAAGGTCATCAACTCCACGCCCTACGAGAAGGAACTGGTCCGGATTCTTAAAGAGGCTCAGGACCGGAAGGAACCCATCACCATTAAAATTGTGTAACCATGTTCATGCGAATCATTTTAACGATCTGGCAGTTGCCGCAGGAGATCATCGGGGCGCTCTGGTGCCTGCTGTTTACGAACCACCGCGCGATCCTTCGACAGAACGGAGCTGTGTTCTTCGCCTCGCCCAAAGTCAAAGGCGCATTCACGATGGGTTCCTTCGTTTTCCTGAGTCCGAAATACATCACCAACGAGCCTACCTACGACCACGAGTTCGGCCATGTGTTGCAATCTCGGGCGTGGGGCTGGTTATGGCTGCTCGTATTCGCCATTCCGAGCGGATTACACTGCTTGTTTCACAATCGCGGGTCCTACTACCACTTCTACACCGAACGCGACGCAAATCGCCGCGGAGGGGTCCCTAACTATACTGGCGGCGGCCGACATGACGAGCCGGGCTTGATTGCTACGACGCTGGCCGATCTGATAGCATGGAAGGCGAAGTATTTCGGGGTCCTGCTACTATTCCTGCTTGCGTCGTGTTGCCGCATGCCTTCGGCTTCTCTACCGGAGCCGAGCGAAGACCGGGCCGACAGCACCCACACCGAGTACAAGGAGACGATCCGGTACGTCAGGGTCGAAGTTCCGGTACCGGGTGAGGTGCGGGAGATCATTACGCCTGACACTACGTCGCATCTTCGAACATCCGTAGCCGATAGCTGGGCCGGAATCCGGAACGGCATGCTCTGGCATAAACTCCAGAATCGGCAGGATTCGCTTCCCAAGGCCGACATCCCGGTAATAGACACCAGCGAGAAAGAGGCTCGGATCGTCACGATAACGAAGCGAGAACCCTATGCCGTACTGACTCCGCTTACTCGGTGGCAAAAATTCCGAATGGATGTCGGGGGATGGGCATTACTGCTGATTTTGTTATTAATAGCAAAAAAAATTTGGTAGGGGGGGGGTATTTTTCGTATATTTGCAAATAAAAGTATTGAGCTACAACTATTTATAAATTTTACCATACCGAAGCATTTGAGGGGGGGGGATATTTTTATTAAATTTGTAGCGATAAGGTAAGTTGTTATGGCACAAATACATAGATCATTCTACTTCCAGCGAATGTGGAGTTGGCCCGTCAAGAAGGTCGAGCCCACTCCTCCTGAGCCGGAGGAGATAACTCTAAGTCCGAGTGCCCTGCATTTTACCGCAGAAGGTCAAATCAAAAACAGTCTGAACAATGGCAAGAGTAACAGTACCCGCCAACGACTCGTGGACCGTCTCCATTCCCAGTGAGGCAACGTGGGTTCACTCCGACAAGATGTCGGGTGATGGCAACGGCGAAATCAACATCACCGTCGATGTCAACCCCCGCGCTGACGCTCGTACCGCAACGGTAACGGTCACTACGAAAGGTGGCGTTTCCAAGACCATCGCTATTTCGCAGGATTCGGCTGAATCGTCGCTGTCGCTCAGCCCGAGCACGCTGGCATTCAACGCCGACGGAACCGTGAAGGCCGCGTAGCGTATGGCAACGATCCAGCTTACAAGTCGTGTAGCATGGAGCGTAAATTCCAAGCCGGATTGGGTTACTGTCACCCCCAGCAGTGGGGGTGGCGGTACTCAGTCCGTTGGAATTTCCGTGTCTGAAAACCTCACTAAGCATGACCGATCCGGAGAGATACGCTTCTATAACGAGGACGGCTTCTACGAATCGCTCACGGTGATGCAGGATCGTTACAACGGCATTGTTCTCGTTTACAACGGAAAACTCCCCATCTATGACGGGGCAAAAATAGTATTCAATGGAGATTAATTGGGAGGGGATCGCTGTCTTCCTGACGGCACTCGCCGGGTTCTCGGGGATCATCCTTCCTATCGTGAACTCCAAAGTGAAACGCGCCGAGAAGCGCTATGACATCGAACTGGAACGCCTTCGGCGTGAAACCGACGAGAGGCAGGGATATATGAAGGCTCGGTTGAGCACCGTGTATTCCAGCATCTACGGTTATCTATGGAAGAGCATGTTTCAAATGAGCGCACAGCGGGTCGGAATTTTACAGCCGCACCCGCTGAGCCACAAACAGTACTTCTCATGTTCGTTCGAGATCGTAGAGCCGGACAGCGGCATACAATCATGCAAGCGTGAGTTTCAGTTCAAGCGCATGGCCGAGTGGAGCAACTTCGTTTCCCGGCTCGGCGCCGAAGACTGGATGATATATACAGACATCGAGAATATCAAGGACAAGAAGGTCTACGCGGAAGCACACCGCCGGGGAGTTCGGAGTCTCTTCTTCCGTCGCCTCACCAATGCCGACGGAGACTGGGTTGGAACGCTGTACGCGGAGTTCTTCGATCCCGTGACCGATCCTGCTATTCTCGCCAATATCAAGGGAGAAATGGAGCGCAAAGCTATGCTGATCCAAGACATCCTCCCAGAGTACAAACCGCTCATGCCCGCAGAGCAAACAAACGTTTAAACAATATGGCCGCAAGAGAAGAAAACATTTTGAACGTTCCCATCTCCGAGACTCTCGAAGGGATGCACGTCCTTTGCGACACCGGAGATACGGGTGAGCCGTATCGTGTCGCCGCCAGCCTCTTTATTGCCGAGGCAACGCAGGCCGCGAAAGACGCGGTTTCCAACCTTGATCCCAAGGATGTAATCCTCAAGGGATTCACCGCACTTACCGCAGGAAAACCTGCGATCACCGCTAACTCTACGTTGCTGGCGGCCATTCAGTCGTTGTACGCGATGGTGGGCTCCGGTAAGGTCAAGATCGTCAGCGATGGCGCCGACCAGACCGGAATGGTCTGCTGGAACGGGACATCGGCCAGCGGATTCGTCATCAACGTGAACGAAGCGGCCATCTACACCCGTTCGCAGTGGACGCAGGCAAGCCCGGATTCCGTAACGGATGCGAATTGGATCGCCGCGGTTAAAACTGGCGGAACAAAGACTCCCTTCGCCGCCGCCGCGCAGAACCCGAATACGGGCGATCTTCCCACGAACTCCAGCCTCAAATTCGTCGATAACAAGACCACAATCCTCGGTATGCTCAAGATGCTGACTGCCGCCGCAAACGTGGGCCGCCTGCGTATCGTGTCCGGCAATCCCGCCACGGGAGCATCCGGGAAACCGGAGTTGGCCTTCATCGTTAATATCGTTCAGGGAACCAACGCTGAGACAGCCGGAACTAACGGCCTCCAGATTTTTCACCTGACCAACGATTTCCTGCGGGTCATTCCCTCCTCCAGCATCGGCATGGCATGGCCTACGCTCCAGGCGTTGACCGACGAAGACGTCATCAAGAAGTTGAACTCCACTGCCTCTGGCGACTGGGGAGGTCTCGGTATGAAACTTCCGTGGACCGGAGGAAGCGTCAAACCTATCAAGGTGGAAGACTTCAAGATGATTAACGAGATTTGGCCTGCCGAGTTGACTCCCGGCACCACCGTTCCGTTCTACGCCGAGGGAGAGATGTACAGTGCACCCTCGAGGGTAACCGATACCGCATATGTCGGTCAGGTTATCCTCAACGCCGATTTCGCTACGTCGGGAATGGCAACCGTTGTCGCTTACGGTAATAAGGCGGGGAGAATGTATCATGCTCAGCTGGATTTCAACGGACAGAGTATTGATTGGTTTCCTTCCCCCGTCGGAACAATAGCCCTTACCACCTTCGCTGATCTGGCCGCCAACGCGAGTGTTAGCAATATGAAGATCGGTGAGATGCTCGGCTTTTATAGTTCGAATGGCGGATCAACGAGCGGCCCCGGTGCCTCCCCCCTCTTAGGCTATATCCAGAAGACCTCCTCTATGCTGGTCAACATATTCGCTTACACTGCCGACGGTAAGAAATCGTGGCTGGGATACAGTGCTGGCTCCGTTGTCAGCTGGACTCCAGTGGGCGGGGCCAGTGGCGGAGGCGGAGAACAAACAGTAATATGGATCAATGCCAATCAAAACGTCTTCGATGTGGGCCTATATCCTTTCACTAAACTGGGTGAAATGTTCCCTATCTTCATTGACGCATCAGCCACCAATAATCCTTCTAAGGAAGGCTACCCTTGCGCGGGCACCGTTCAATGTGTAGGTTACCAAGGCCCAGAATCTTGGGAGGCGGTATTCGTAGTAGGTAGTGCCGACGAAGACCAAACTCCTCGCGGAGACTACTACAAGGCTCACCTGAGTTACGGCATGGGGGGTTCTGCGTGGATCGAGCTAACGACGGGTAGCTC
>OLPO01000142.1_pt1 | contig 63429 bp, 60 predicted proteins | sample 1672831 | NCBI WGS metagenome assembly OLPO01 (sample SAMEA3136728, study PRJEB25190) | human gut metagenome | reverse complement strand
TTATCGGTCGTTATCGGTCGTTATCGGTCGTTATCGGTCGTTATCGGTCGTTATCGGTCGTTATCGATTTGCTGGACAAGAGGCGCCCGCCTCCACCGCCGCTATTCTGCGGGCGGTGCGCAGTAGGTCGTAGTCGTGCGCGCTGCGGGAGGGGAGGGCGGCGGCGCGCACGGCTTCACGGCAGACGTCCATGAACGTCTCGGCCGCTTCGCAGAAGCACGTGCGGGCGAACTCGCCGGTGCCGTGGGCGCACTTGAGGCCGTCGGCGTAGAGCGTCCACGACTGGGGCTCGCGCTCGTCGCCTTCGCAGACCAGCTGGAGCACGCGTGGCTTGCCGTCATCGGCCAGTTCGGCTTCCAGACGCTCCGCGCTGTAGCGCATCTGGTGGCCCAAGTTGGATTTTCCCATGGCAGAAATGTAGCCTGTGGGTTCATCGAGGAGGTGCATCCTCGGTCGCTCGACGCTCAGGTTGAGGAATTCGCGCGCATCGCGCACAGAGACGTTGTCCATAGCAGGACTCCTTTCATCGATGTTGGCGGGACCACCGTGCCGCGCGGCCGGTTGGTGCCGGGATCGTCGAGCCAACTCTCTACCCCGACTCTGGATAAAATGCGCCAGCGCTTTCGCTGACGGAAATGCAGTCTAGCAGCAGAAGGGCCAACCACGCAAGAGGGAAGGTTGGTCGTTAGCAATTCCCTACGTAAACATACTTTAGGTAGCGTCTCGCTATGTCGGCTAGGCGATGGACGGTTTCGGGTGGGGTGGCGGGGCGATCGGTCAGGCGGTGGCAGGGGAAGAAGCGGGTCAGGTGGTAGGGGATCGACGGATCCAGGGAGGCGAGCCATTGGGCGGCCTCGGCGATTTCCTGATCGCTGTCGTTCAGGCCGGGGATGACGAGCGTCGTCACTTCCAGGTGGCAAGTGGGTGTGGCGGCCAGCGCTTCTATGGTGTGCTTTACGGTGTCCAAGTCGCCGCCGACAAGGTCGTAGAAGCTCTGGGTGAAGCCCTTCAGGTCGATATTGGCGGCGTCGATGAGCGGCGACACCTCGTGCAGTGGGCCGTCGTTCACGTAACCGTTGGATACCAGCACGTTGGTCAGGCCGCGCTCGTGGGCGAGGCGACCGGTGTCACGAACGAACTCGAGGCCCACGAGCGGCTCGTTGTAGGTGAAGGCGAGCCCGATGTTGCCCTCGGGCGCAAGCGATGCAGCCAATTCCACCAACTCGGCCGGTGCGATTTCGCGCCAGGGCACGTCGCGCTCGCCGGCGCAGGCGATGGAGGCGTTCTGGCAGAACGGGCAGCGCAGGTTGCAGCCGTAGGAACCTACGGAGAGAACCTTGCTTCCAGGGCGAAAGCGGGCCAGCGGCTTCTTCTCGATGGGATCCAGCGCCAACGACGTGATGCGTCCGTAGTTGGCGTCCACCACCTGGCCGCCCTCGGCGACGCGCGCACGGCAGAGCCCCGTCTGCCCCTCGGCCAGCGCGCAGGCGTGCGGGCAGATCGGGCACACAGCGCGGTCTGCGCCAAGGTTGCGGGGCTCTTCCCCTGAAAAATCCTGCGCTGCGATTCTGCCTTCGGTATCTTCCACGGCGCCTCTTTTCTCGTCTGCTTCGGCTGTCTCGTTGCCATAGTAGCGCAAGGGCAGCCCACCGGTCTCGGCGGCTCGCATGCGCCGCCAATCTGATACCGACGTCCCCGATTTCCCGCGGCGTGGGGGCGCAGAAGTTCGCCCGGAGCTAAGCCGGCCCGGTTGCGCGCCATTGCCAAGGGAGATCGGGCGCGCGGGCCGGACGGGGCGCACCGTCGCATTCCATTACTGCTAGAATCATCGATGCTGGCTGGCCATATTGCGTAGAAAGAGGGAAACCATGGATCGTTTGAAGGACAAAGTCGCCATCGTCACCGGTTCCACCAGTGGCATCGGCACGGGCATCGCGAAGATGTTCGGGGCCGAGGGCGCGCGCGTGGTGGTCTGCGGCCGCAATGAGGAGCGCGGCGCGGCCGTCGTGGACGCCATCGCCGAGGCGGGCGGCACCGCCTGGTTCCACAAGCTGGACATTACCCAGCCTGAAACGGTGGACGCCCTGTTCGCCGACACTAAGGAGCACTGGGGCTCCATCGACGTGCTGGTGAACAACGCCGCCGGCATGGCGCTGAAGGACGGCCGCGTGGACGAAATCTCCCTGGAGGACTGGGACGCCGTGTTTGCGAGCGACGTGCGCTCCACGTTCTACTGCACCAAGACCGTGTTGCCCTTCATGCAGGAGCAGGGCGCGGGCTCCATCATCAACATCGGCTCCATGGCCTCTTGCGGCGGCGACTTGGGCTCGACGGCCTACGCCTGCGCCAAGGCCGGCGTCGACATGCTGACCCAGTACACGGCGCTGCAGTACGGCAAGCAGAACATCCGCTGCAACTGCGTGCGTCCCGGCCTCATCGTCACGCCGCAGAATGAGGCGAAGGTGCCCCAGGCGCTGAAGGACATCTTCCTGGACAACATCGAGGTGGCCCGCTACGGCACGCCCGAGGACATCGCCGCCATGTGCGTCTATCTGGCCTCCGACGAGAGTTCGTACTTCACCGGTCAGGTGGTAACAGTGGACGGCGGCCTGAACTCCCACGTCTCCACGGTGGCCCAGTTCCGCGCCATGGCTTCCCGCACCTGGTAGCAGAGCGAGCGAGCGGCAGCAGAGCAGCTGAGTGCATCCGGCGCCCGACGGCCTCGCACCATATGCGGGGCCGTTTTTCATGCGCCGAAGGGCGACTTTCTGCCGAACGCGGGTTTTGCATTGATGGGTGTTTTGGTCGGCGATAGAATGCGGCCTCGTGTCTTTTCACCCGCGACGATCGAAGGAGCCGAGTTTTCCCGCCATGCAGCAGCGCGACAAGTTAAAGCCGATCCTTTTCAGCATCATCAAACATTCCAGCAAAGAAGAGCTGAAGGAGCAGATTCCCAAGGACATTGTGGCGGGCATCGTGGTGGCGGTGGTGGCGCTGCCGCTGTCCATCGCGCTGGGCATCGCCTCGGGAGTGTCGCCGGAACAGGGCCTCTACACCGCCATCGTCGCCGGGTTCCTCATCGCGTTCCTCGGCGGCAGCCGCGTGCAGATTTCCGGTCCCACGGCGGCCTTCGCCACCATCGTGGCCGGCATCGTGGCCACCGATGGCATGGAAGGGCTCATCGCCGCCACCATTATCGCGGGTATCATGCTCATTTTCATGGGCCTGTTCAAGTTGGGCGCCCTCATCCGCTTCGTGCCCTTCACTATCACGACTGGGTTCACCGCGGGCATCGCCGTCACTCTGACCATCGGCCAGCTGAAGGATTTCTTCGGCCTTACGTATCCGCCCGGCACCGCCACGGTGGAGACGACGGAGAAGCTGGCCGCTCTTGCGGGCAACTTCTCCACGGTGAACGGGCAGGCGTGCCTGGTGGGCGTCGTTTGCCTAGCGGTGCTGTTCCTCTGGCCGCGTGTGACCGAGCGCGTGCCCAGCTCGCTCATGGCTTTGCTCGCGGGTATCGCGCTGGTAAGCGGCCTGGGCCTTGACGTCAGCACCATCGGCGACCTCTACGTCATCGACAGCGCCCTGCCCACCTTCCATATGCCCCACTTCAGCTTGGAGCTGTTCCGCGATCAGTTTGCCAACGGCGTCACCATCGCTATTCTGGCCGCCATCGAGTCGCTGCTGTCCTGCGTGGTGGCCGACTCCATGATCAGCGGTCACCATCGCGCGAATATGGAACTGGTGGCCCAGGGCGTCGGCAACATCGCCTCGGTACTCTTCGGCGGTATTCCCGCCACCGGCGCCATCGCGCGCACCGCCGCCAACGTGAAGGCCGGCGGCCGCACGCCCATCGCCGGCATGGTGCACGCGCTCGTGCTCATCGCCGTGCTCGCGTTCCTCATGCCCTATGCGGCGCTCATTCCCATGCCCACCATCGCCGCCATTCTGCTGTACGTCGCCTACGGCATGTCGGGCTGGCGCAACTTCGCGCACCTGTGCTGCACGGCGTCGAAGGGGGCTGTGGCCACGCTCGTGCTCACCTTCGCGCTGACCATCGTGTTCGATCTGGTGGTGGCCATCGGCGTGGGCATGCTCATCACCGTGGTGCTGTTCATGAAGATGGTGAGCGAGGAGACCGAGGTCAAGGGATGGAAGTACTACTGCGACGAGAACTCCGAGGTCACGCATTTGCGCGAGCTGCCGAAGAGCGTGCGCGTGTACGAGATCAACGGGCCGATGTTCTTCGGCATGACCGAGCGCATCGCCGACATCTCGGTGAAGGATTTCACGCGTTACCTGATCATCCGCATGCGCGGCGTGCCCTCGCTGGACGCGACGGGCATGAACGCGCTGGAGAACCTCTACGACTACTGCAGCGCGAACGGGGTGAGCCTCATCTTCTCCCACGTGAACGAGCAGCCGATGAAGACCATGCGCCGCGCTGGATTCGTCGATCTGGTGGGGGAGGAGCACTTCCGAAGCTGCATTGACGACGCCATCGCCCATGCCCGCGAGCTGCTGGTGGCGGAGGAAGACACTGAAAACCTGATGAAAACTCGCGGCTGACCTCCGCTGCAGGGAGGACATGGTTTAGCATGAGCGCACATATTTTTTCTAGCGGCTCCAAGAGAGAGGCTTCCCATGAAGTTCATCGTCACCGAAGATTACGAGGCCATGTCGCGCACTGCCGCGCGCGTGATAAGCGGCTATGTTTCCTCGCACCCCGATTGCGTGCTGGGTCTGGCCACCGGCTCGACCCCTATCGGCCTGTACCGCTGCCTGGTTGAGGACTACGAAGCCGGCGCGCTGTCCTTCAAGGACGTGACCAGCTTCAACTTGGACGAGTACCGCGGCCTTGATCCGCAGCACGACCAGAGCTACCGTTACTTCATGGAGCACAACCTGTTCTCCCATGTCGATATCGATCCGGCTCGCACCCATGTGCCGGACGGTGCCTGCCCCGACGCCGCTGCCGCATGCGCCGCTTACGAGCGGAGCATCGCCGAGGCCGGCGGTTTGGGCCTGCAGCTTCTGGGCCTGGGCCACAACGGCCACATAGGCTTCAACGAGCCCGCGCCTGAGTTCCCCAAGGAAACGCACTGCGTCGAGCTGACGGAGAGCACCATCAACGCCAACTCCCGCCTGTTCGATTCCATTGACGACGTGCCCCGCGAGGCGTACACCATGGGCATCGGCACCATCATGGCGGCCAAGGAGATCCTCGTGGTCGCCAACGGCTCCGACAAGGCCGATATCGTTCGCCGCGCCTTCTTCGGGCCGGTCACTCCCGAGGTGCCCGCCTCCATCCTGCAGTTCCACCCGAATGTCACCGTTGTGGTGGATAAGGAGGCCGGCGCCCTCTGCCAGTAGTGCCGGATCCAGCTCTCGGCTGATCGGATCGCCCCGCTCTTGCACGTTGCCGTTCTGTCGCGCTGCAAGATGCGGGGCGTTTTGCGTTGGCCGTCGCGTAGCGCGCGTCGGGTCCTGCGCGGCAAGGCGACCGCAGCAGATTGGATGGTCGCGGCTGGCGGGGCTTTGTTGCGCTCTCGCCTATAGCCCGTTCGGGTGATGCGGCGGCCGGGCGCGGGCCGCTAAGATATCCCTACGCTGGTGCACGCTGTGTCTTTGGGACGGCGAGCTATCGAAATGACGGCCCATCGGGTCGGCGGATGAAACGGGAGATACAATGACGATCAAGCGCTATCTGTATGCGGGGTTGGGGCTGCTGTTCTTGGGACTAGGGGGCATAGGTGTCATCATTCCCATTATCCCCACAACGCCGTTTCTGCTGCTGACCTCGTTTTTCTTCCTGCGCAGCTCCGAGCGTCTGAACACGTGGTTCGAGGGAACCCGCATGTACAAGCGCTTCATCGCCAACTTCATGGAGACGCGCTCGCTCACGTTGCGGGCCAAGATCCTGTGCGCTGCCCCCGGCGTGACCGCCATGCCGATGCTCGCGCTGGTGGTGCCGCAGTGGTGGTTGAAGGCCATCCTCATCGGACTGACCGTGTTCGAGATCTGGTACTTCATCGCCCGCATTGAAACGGTTTCGGTGGAAGAGGCCCGCGCCCGCGGCAAGGCCCGCGTCGCCGAGGCGAAGCGCGACCAGGCCGCCTCGGCCGCTTCCGCCGCCGAGGGTCTCGCCCTGGCGGCCGAGGAGTAAGGGCCCTATGAGGATCGCGTTTGTGATGGACGATCTGAGCGTGCATTCCAACGGCACGTCGGTGACGGCAGCGCGCTACGCCCTGGACTGGGCGAGCCGTTGCCGTCTAATCCAACGCTTCTTGTCGCAGTGTCTACAGGTCGGTGGCAACAAGGTGGCCTGGGCTGCGGCTCCAACCCAATCGCCTAGGATGGCCCACAGACCCTCGCGCTTGCCGCCGTGCTACCGCAGGCGTTGCAGGCGCGGGCCTTTTAGAAGCTGCGAGAAAGGAACCGTCATGGCCACAATTTCGAATCCGTTCGTGATGGAAGTGCCGCGCAAGCTGACTGACGAGGAGCTCGTCAACGCCATTCGCCAGGACATCATCGGGGAGCTTGAGGCTATCCACGAGTACGACGCCCACGTCCAGGCGACGGATAACGAGGATGCGAAGAAGGTGCTCTCCGACATCCGCGACGAGGAGCGCGAGCATATGGGCGAGCTGCTGGAGCTTTTGGAGCGCCTGGCGCCCGACGAGAAGGCCCTGCACGACGAGGGCCGCGGCGAAGTGCGCGAGATGCTGGACAAGTAGCGCGCCTGGAGCCGAGAACGGCCCGCCGCGATTGGTCTTGGGATATCGCGATCAGTCTATGAGAGCGCTGCCGGACGTATCGGTTCGGCAGCGCTCTTGTCGTTGGACGGGGCCGATATGGCCGCTGGGACGCCGGCACCGTCGGGCTCGCTTTCCGCCAGCTCGTTGCGCTCCACGGCCACGAGGGTCTGGGCCACCACGGCGTTGACGAGGGAGAGGCTGCCGCTATCCACATCCCCCGAGGAGCAGTCGATGGCCACCACCCCGTACAGGCGCCCCTTCATGCCGAGCGGCAGGTACTTCTCCGTCGCATCCCGCCAGCCCGGCTCGCCGTAGCCGGTGGGCGAGCGACGCTCGTAGCAGTCGCGGACCGCCGCGCTGCCCGCGACCGGCGGCTCCCCCAAGGTGATGGTCACCGGCCGCCTCAGCACCCGGGTCAGGAACTCCTGGGCGAAGCTGCAGGCCGCCTGCGGGGTGGAGCTCTCCAGCAGCCCGACGCTCAGCCGGTTCAGCCGCCCCAGCGCGCAGGCCGTGCGCTCGGCCGCCTGCACCTGGCGGCTCATGCGGTGGGTTATCACGCCCATGATGAGCGACACGACGAGGAAGATGACGAGCGCCGCCACGTCGGTGCGGCTGAGCACCTTCAGCGTGAAGAGGGGCGCGGTGAACAGGAAGTCGTAGGAGAGCAGGTAGGCCACTCCCAGCGCGGCGCCCCACAGCCCCGAGTCGGTCTCCAGGCTGGCGATGAGCACGCCCAGCACGAAGACGGGGAAGGCCACAAGCGTGCTCACCCCCAAGAGCGAGAAGCCCCACACGGCGGCCAAGCCGGCCCCGTAGAGCAGGGCGAAGGCGACCAAGTTGCGCAGGACGCGCCGTGCCGAGAGGGAGCTTCTCAGCGGGAATCTGCGACTGCTAGCGGCCATGGCGAACTCCTTTCCGAATCATCGACGCCAAGGTGCCCACCCCCATGAACAGGGGGATGATCTCGAGACGGCCCAGAAGCATCCCGGCGCTCCCAATCAGCAGCGGCGCGGGGCCGCTTTCCGCGCCGAGGAAGCCCGTGCCCACGCCGGTGCTGCCGAGGCACGAGATGAAGTCGAACACCGCCTCCTGCAGGGTGGCTCCGCAGAGTATGAGCGCGAACGCACCGGCCGCGCACAGCAGCAGGTACAGCACCACGTAGGTCTGGGCCTCGGCCACGTCCACCTCGGTGAGCACCGACCGCTTCCCGAAACGGTTGATCTTGATGCTCGTCACATGGCGCTTGTTACCGTAGCGCTCGTGCAAATCGTGGCCGAGCCCCAGCGAGGCGACGGCGACGCGGTAGAGCTTGATACCGCCGGAGGTGGAGCGCGCCTCGGCCCCGACGAGCATGAGCAGGCCGAACAGGAACAGGAGCGCCGGCCCCAGATCGGCGAAGGAGGGGATGGTCTGAAACCCCGTGGAGGTCAGGATCGACACGACCTGGAACGTGCCCTGCCGCAGCGCCTCGGCTCCGTCGCCGCTGACGCCCTGGCCTAGGAAGAAACCGGCCACCACCAGGGCCATGACGGCGATGGTGCCGAAGTACAGCGGCGTCTCGATATGGGTGAGGAACGCCTTGAGCTTGCCGCGCAGCAGCAGGAACAGCAGAAGGAAGTTCGTGCCGCCGGCCACCATGAGCACGATGGTGATGGCCTCGATGACCGGGCTGTTCCAATAGGCGATGCTCTCGCCGTGGGTGGCGAACCCGCCGGTGGGCACGGCGCACATGGAGATGTTGATGGCGTCGAAGGGGGTCATGCCGGCCGCCCAGTAGGCCACGGCGCCGGCGATGATGAGCCCGTTGTAGATGAGCAGGATCATGCGGGCGGTCTTGGCGGCGCTCGGCAGCAAGTGGTCGGTGTGGCCCTCGGCGTTGTACACGCCCAGGCCGCCGGTCTGGGTCACCACGCAGGTGAGGATGAGCACGAGCCCCACACCGCCGAGGTAGCAGGTGAGGCTGCGGTGGAACAGGAAGATGGCCGGGCAGGCGTCCACGTCCACCACGCTTAAGCCCGTGGTGGTCAGCCCGCTGGTGGACTCGAAGACGGCCTGGACGGGGGAGAGCAGCCCCGCGGCCACGTAGGGCAGCGCGTAGACGGCGATGGCGAGAACCCAGACCAGCACCGTGCACGCGGCGGCCTGCCCGCGGGTAAGGCGGGCGCCCGGGGCGGGGTCGGGCGAGGCGAAGTACACGAGGTAGCCCGCCATGGCCGCGCCGATCCCGGGGAAGATGAAGCATGGCGCGAGGGCCACCTCGTCGGGGTAGGCCGGCAGCACCGCCAGGGGTGCCAAGCCCGCCAGGCCGACGAACATGACGGCCACGCCCACGTAGCGCGCGAGCAGGGGCCCGGGGCCGGAGCGCTCGCCGCCCGGCTCGCCCAGGGCGATGGCCGGCGCAAGGTTGTCGCCGCGCGTCTTTCCCATGACGGTCACCGGCGCTCTTTCCCCAAGTGGTGCCACGAGCCCAGAATCGAGCGGAAGGGCGAGGGGGCACCGGGGTCTTCCTCGTCGTCGGCGGTGCCATCGGCGCCGTCCCCTTCGCCGTTGCCGGCCTCGGCCGCAGCGGCGGCCACCGTCGCCGCGGCTGAGGCCTTCGCGTCGGCGGGGTCGGGAAGCTCCAGGGCCCCGCGAATGGCCTGGGCCAAGGTGGCCGTGGCGCTGATGGCGGCCGTGACACCCAGCTGGCGGAAGATGGCCGTGTTCTCGGGGTTGGACACGATGCACAGCTGGATGCGGATGCCGAGGAACTTCTTGGCCACCTGGCAGATGGCCAAATTGTCGGCGTCGAGGCCGGTGAGGGCCACGATGGCGTCGAACCCGGCGACGCCGGCCTCCTCGAGCACGGCCAGCTTCATGCCGTTGCCCCAGATCACCGTGCCGTCATGGCGGCTGGAGAGGTACTCGCAGAAGCGGCGGTCGTCGTTGATGGCCACGACGGTGTCGACGGTTTCAGCTAAGGCGCCCATCAGATAATCGGCCCGGGAGCGGCCGCCCACGATCACCACCCTCATAGGTCGGCCTCCTTCCGCGTCAGCCCGGTGAGGCGGAAGAACTCGTCCTCGCAGATGCGATGGGGGCAGATGGGGGCGATGCCCATGTCGTCGAGGATGTCCGCCAAAGCGTCGTCGTCCACGAGGGGCAGCACGTGGGGCACGCCGAAGATCTCGCTGGCCAGCTCGGCGATGAGCAGGTTGGAGGCGTCGTCGTCCGTGGCGGCCACCAGGTGGGTGGCCCGGCGCACGCCGCACTCCTCCAGCACCAGGGCGCTCTTGCCGTCGCCGGTGAGCGTCTCGCCGTCGAAATCGGGCCCCAGCCCGTCCAGGGCGTCCTCCTGCATGTCCACCACGATGACGTCGTGGCCGGCCGCCGAGAGCGCCTGGGCCACGGCGCACCCGAACAGGCTGCATCCGACCACGATAATGCGGGCCCTCTTCGCCACTGTTTGTTCCTCCTTCGCGCAGGTCTTTTCACGGGAAAATGCTAATGATTGCAACGGCGGCGGAAGGCGGGAAGGGCGAACTGTCACCAAGCAGTGACGGGGCCGAGGACTGGGAGGGCGCCCGAATGGCGAGGTCGCGGTAGAGCCTATGAAACGGTAACGGATGGCCGTCGGCCCGCGCCGGCCCGAGGGGCGCTCCCTATAATGGGCGTCGACCGGCCACCCCGCCGATACGGAGGGCGGGGGCCGCCGAAAGAGGAGGAGCGAGAGCCATGGTGCATTCTCTCAAGGAGGCGGAGACGAGGGAGACCCTTCGCCGCTGCCACGCTAACCAGCAGCGCGAGGCGCTGCTTCCCGCGGCATGGACGAAGCCGCCGGCGAACTCGTACAACGTGTTCCTGCTGTTCAACCTGGAGGCGGCGTGGGACGAGGGCCACTGCATCCTGGCGCTGGGCCCGGTGGGCGGCCCCTTGCAGACCTACTCCTACTACCGCCACAGCAGCCAGCTGGAGGCGCCGGGCATCATGGCCGACCTTAGGGAGCCCATGACCTTCGCCGAGCTGCAGGAGCGCTCGGGCTGGATCGTGCACGGCCAGCCGGGGAACTGGTGGAACGAGCACGTGAACTGCGCCATCGCCCTGTGGTGCGACGAGGTGACCTTCCGTGCCGTGCAGGCCTGCGCCGAGGACCGCCGCGCGCATACCGGCACCTACAACCTCATCACCTACAACTGCCTCACCTTCTGCGACGAGGCGCTGGCGGCCGGCGGCATCCACCTGCTCACGGAAAGCGGCCGCGAGCTGCACACCATCGTCCCCAAGGACGCCTTTAGGGACGTGGACCGGGTGGAGGGCGCCCACCCCTTCGAGGCGTGGAAGTACTGGTTCCCCCTCGGCGAGCCGCCGTCAAACGGCCTGCGCACCATCCAGGACGTCCCAGGCACGGACAAGCCGCTGGAATAAGCGGGAGGTCGCGCCCCGAGCGCGAAGCTGGTCCACATCGTGTATGATGGGAGGCGCTCTTCGCCGTAGACGCTGCTTGCCGTCCGCTCGTCGGGCATCTCGTCTTGCATGGGAGAAGAGGTTTTCGCTGTCTGGACTTTTGCGATTCAGAGCGGCATTTCGACAACGTTGCAGTGAGGAAGGTATGCCATGACTGATGGTCGTGAGGAGCCTTCGGCTTCCTATAAGCTGGGGAATGGCTGGGTTATTCTCCACTGGTGCGCCAATCTGACCATTATCCTTACGGGTTTCACGTTCATCCCTGCTCGGATCAACGCACAACCAGATGGGCAGGTCTTTATCGTTTGGGCGGCTGTCCAAGTTGCAGTGCTCGTTGTTCTGGGCATGGCCTCGCAGATAACGGTTATGCGCCCGCTTTCCATGGAGAACTGGGCTTCACCATTGCGCATGTGTGCCCTGTTCCTTGCCGGTGTCGCGTGGTATTTCGCTGCCCACGCCATTGTGCCAGCTTTGGGTGGATTCTGGCTCGTTGAGATCATTCCCTCCGCCGTGCTTCTATCTGTCGCATCGGCCATGGGGTTCCTGTACATTGTCGATTACTGTCGGGCCACTTCCGAGACCGATTTCTGGAAGCATGCCGTTCCCGGATCCCTTATCGCCGCCTTTGTGGTGTTCTTTCCCATTGAGAGGTTCCCCCTCGCCGGTTCCGCCCTCTGCTGCCTGGTTTCCCTCGTGTGGTACATCGCGCATCGACGCCTCTCGTCCTCTTTGACGGAATACGAGACGGTATTGCCAGAGGGAGCCGAGGATCGACGTCGGCTTCCCATGGTGCTGGGATCGACGACCGCGCTTTTGTTCGCCGGTGGAATGATCTGCCCCATTGTGATGAATCCCACGAGCTTGGCGAGTGCGAGCTATACGATGCTCTATATTCTCTCGCTGCTCTCGCTGACCATCATCTTGACGATTACCCCAGCTCTTGGATGCCTACGGAGCATCTATTCTTACGCGAAGGTCTGCGTTGTCCTGTCGGCATTGGCTTACTGTTTTCTGGTATGTGCCGGCGATGCCTTGGTGGGAGCGACTGCCGCTGTACTGCTTGGCGCATTTACGGTCAACGTGAGCATGATGTTCTATGTGCTCAGCCAGTGCCTTGGCGATCCCCGTGTGCGGTCTCTGCGATTCTGGGGTGCGGCACTTCTCGTGTTCCTCGCGTTTTTTCTCGGAATCGCCCTCGCGTCGATGGCGATACATGCGTCGGGTGACAGGGACATCGATCGGTTCGTGGTTCTCTCGCTCTGCTCGTACCTGTTCTTTATCGTCTGCTTTCGTGAATCGTGGTCGTTCCAGAAGCCCCAGGCACTCGCTGTGAAGCGTATTACCGTGACGCCGCTTTTGGCTAACTCCCTCGAGAATGAGCTCCATGGACGCTGTCAGGCCATAGCGGATGTCTACCAGCTGACTGATCGGGAGACCGAGGTTCTTACTTGCTTGAGCGAAGGGTGGAGCATTCCCGCGGCGGCTCAGCGCCTGATGGTCTCGCAGGATACCGTGCGCACCCATGTAAAGCACATCTATGCCAAGATCGGCATCCATTCCCGCGATGATTTGGTCGAAATCATTAAAATGCCTGATGAGAACCTTCTCCCCAAATCTGGGTGATACGTCGATTTCCCCTAGCGCAAGCGATGACGCGTCAGATTCCTCCTCGTATGCTTCCGTCAGCCCGGTGAATCGGGAATGATCGGATCGCCCGTTACGGAGGGCGAGAAGGAGAGGAGGAATCGACATGAGTGAGACGCACGTGCATGGCATCGATGAGGCGAATATGGAGCGGCGGACGTTCCTGAAAGGATCTATGACGGCAGCGGCCCTTTTGGGTGCCGCGGGTATGTTCGGCTGTGCGCCGAATGCTGCTAAGCAGGAAGGGATGAAGCAGGAAGAGGCCGAGATTGCGGACATGCCCGATACGGGCGCCGTGGATCCGACGGCCGAGTACGAGTGCTGTCCGCCACCCCAAGGTGAGGTGGCGTTCGAGTCCGAGCCCGTGACTGACATCGCCCAGACGGAAGACTGGGATGTGGTTATCGTCGGCATGGGGGCGGCTGGTTCGGCCGCCGCAGCCTATGCGTCTGCAAACGGGCTTAAGACGCTGGTGGTGGAGAAGATGAGCGTCCCTGCTGCCAATCCCGGGGATATTTTCGTTATCAACTCGAAGGTTCAGGAGCAGCATCAGTTTCCCTGTCCGACCTTCAAGGACTTCATGGAGGCCCTCATGACCTCGAGTGCCTATCGGGCCAACGGGCCAAAGCTCGCGGCGCTCTATCATCACAGCGGAGAGGCGTTCGACTGGCTCTACGACAACGCCCTGGTGCCGGCGGGCATCGAGGCCGAGCCGACGTTCCCCGCCTTCCCCGGGATCATGATGGAGGGTTGGACGCGCTGCGTCAACGCCAACATCACGTGGGTTGGGGGACGCAACCAGCGGCAGGCTGACGTCCACAAATCCATTGCCGACCTCGCTTTGGCCCAAGGTGCAGAGATTCGCTTCGACACGCCTGCCGTGCAGCTTGTGCAAGACGGGAACGGCGCAGTGACCGGTGTTGTCGTGAAGGGGAGCGACGGCGCGTATACGCAGCTTAACGCGTCGAAGGGAGTCCTGTTGGCGACGGGCGGCTATGCGGCGAACATGGAGCGCATGAAGAAGTACATGCGCCCGCGCGATTACGCCACGATTGCCGCCGTGCAATTCGCCAACGTCGGTGTGACCGGCGACGGGCACGAGATGGGCCTTGCGGTAGGAGCCGCGGAAGACGACGCGCCCCATTCGGCCCTACTCAACAGCTACGGTATAGTCGATGCGCATATGATGGGCATCCCGGCCCTCTTCATTCCCTGGATTCGCGTGAACGAACAAGGTCGCCGTTTCGTGAACGAGGAGGTGCCCGTCAGCATGCTCGGCGGCGCCATTATCAACCAGACCCACGGACGTTGCTGGACGGTTCTCGATGCCAATTATCCCCAAGCGGCCGCACAGCTCAAAACGGCCTATCTGTCCAACGATCCAACTATCGCCGATGGGTCGGTGGCGGTGATCGGGCAGATGATCGAGGAGGGCGCTTTGATTCAGGCCGACACGGTGGAGGAGCTCGCGGAGAAGATGGGCGTCGACGCTGCGACTCTGAAGGAAACGTTCGAGCGCACCACGCGCGATGCAGCGAGCGGCGTCGACACGCTGTTCGAGAAGGAGTTCCTCTATCCGCTCGATACGCCGCCGTTCTACGCTATCCACGAGGGCTCGACGCTGCTCAGCACGTGTAGCGGCCTGCATACCGACGAGGTCGCCCGAGTTGTCACGCCCGAGGGAGATGTCATTCCCGGTCTCTACGCGATTGGCGAATGCGCCGGTGGTCTGTGGGCTGGCGGTATGTACACCCATCATGTCTATGGCGGTGATTGGGCTGCTGCCATCACCTTCGCCTATCTGGCTGTTCAGGATCTTCTAGCTGCTTAGTTTCGCTTTTCAGCTTCCCTCCCCCCTTCTGCCGCGCCACGATTGCTCTTGCGGACTAGTGCGAGAGTGGTGCCGCGATCGGTCCGGCTAAGCGGGTTAGAACGATTGAATCGTTCCGTATGATCCCCTGCGCTGCAGTTACTGCATGGTTGTAGGCCGTTGCATTGACGATTCAGGTTGCGAGGTGCTGCGCCAGCGATGGGCGATTCTCTCAAATATGGAGCGAGCGGGCTACCGTGTCGGTTTTGCTGTGGTCGTGTGGTCGTGGTTTCGTCCTGGGCGTAGATGTCGTTGGAATAAGCGCTGCGATCTCGGCATTTATCTGGTACAATCTCGCCTTTCTGGAAGACGGGCGCCCCATGATGCGAGGATTGCCGAAAGTCGGCGGAGAGGTGGCGTCGGGTGTTGGACGGCTGTGTGGGGTAAAAGGCCACGGACGGCGGCCGGACGAGGCACGCGAGCTGAGCGGGAAACGGGAGACGAGAAGATAAAAAGTGAGGAGGGGCGATGATCGTTGAGGCCATGAAGGGCTATCGAGCGGCCGATCTGCCGAAGGACGCCGTCGCGGGCCTGGTCATCGCTGCGCTTTCCGTTCCCATCGCCATGGGTTACGCGGAAGTGGTGGGGCTGCCGGCCATCTACGGCCTGTGGGCCTCCATCGTGGCGCCGCTCGCCTTCGGGCTACTCACCGGTACGCGCCGCGTGGTCTTCGGCATGGATTCGGCCGCCGCCGCCATGACCGCCTCGATGCTCGCCGCTGCCGGCATCGTCGGCCAGGACGCCATCGCCGCCGCCATGCCCCTGCTCACGCTTCTCACGGCGCTGTTCCTTCTGCTGCTTGGCTGGGCGGGGGCGGGGCGACTCATCCGCCGCATGCCGCTGCCGGTCATGCACGGGTTCATCTTCGGCATCGCGCTCACCGTGGTCATCGGCCAGATTCCGCTGCTTCTGGGCACGACGGCCGACACCTCCGGCACCATTGTGTCGAAGATCGCCGCCATTGCCTCGTGCCTGCCGGGCGCCTCGTGGGCCTGCGCGGTGGTGTCGGCCCTGTGCATCGCCGGCATGTACCTCTTGAAGCGCTTCTTCCCGAAAGTGCCCTCGGCCATCGTGGTGCTCGTCGCGGCCGCTCTGCTGTGCAACGGGCTTGCGGCGGCGGGGCTTCCCATCGTCTTTCTCCCGCAGGTGTCGGGCACGCTCCCCCATATCGCGACGGTGCTGCCCGAGGGTCTCGACATTGTGGCGCTGCTCCTGGCCGCCTTCGCCATCGCGGTGGTAGTATCGCTGGAATCCCTGCTGTGCGTCGAGGCGTTCTCGGCGGGCGACGCCCCCGCGCCGTCCCCCGACGGCGAGATGCGCACCTTCGGCCTGGCCAACGCGTTCGTGGGTCTCATCGGCTGCCCGCCGTGCTCGGCCTCCATGTCGCGCACGGCCGCCGGCATCGCCTCGGGCTCCCTCTCCCAGATGGCGAGCGTGTTCTCGGCCCTCATCGTGGCTGTGGTCGCCTTCGCCGCCGGCTCGTTCATGGGCTTTCTGCCCCGCTGCGCTCTGTCGGCCATCGTCGTGGTGGCCCTGCTCGATATCGTCGACTTCGGGAAGATCACCACCTACGCCTTCAAAACGCGCCGTGAGTTCATGGTCTTTGCCGCCTCGGCGGCCCTGGTCGTTTTGCTCGGCGCCGTGGCGGGCATTCTGGGCGGCTTCATTTTGGCGCTCGCCCTGCGTGCCGGCCGCGAGAAGATCGACACCTCCGGCCCCGAGCTTCTGGGCGCGGTGCCCTACAAGCCCGACGACCTGCCGGCGAAGAAGGACATCGAGGTGGGCTACGCGCTCGGCACGGTGAAGCTCTCGGGCGACTTGTCCTTCATGAACATCGCGAAGGCCCAGGAGGAGATAGAGGCGGCCGCCGCCGGCAACGAGGCCCTCATCCTGAAGCTGTCGAAGCTCGACACCATCGACACGACCGCCGCCGACAAGCTGGACGAGACGCTGGATTCCCTCATGGCGCGCGGCGTGCACGTGAAGCTCGTGCGGCCCATCAAGGAGACGAGCGACCACTATACCCGCTACGAGCTGCGCCGACTCATGCAGGACTTCAAGTTCTACCCGTCGGTGCGCACGGCCATGCACTCGCTGGCCGAGGAGTATGCGGCCGGCATGGAGCCCCAACGCCCCGACACCTGGCTCGCCGATGCGCCGGCGCCGCGCCGGTTGCGGAAGGTGAAGGCTGAGATTTCCATCATTGATGGCGATCGTCCTGTGGTGGCCATCGCCGGCTTGCGCAACCACGCCGGCGACGTCGTGGACTCCGACGGCGCTCCCTTCCTGGAGGATATTCGCGGCAAGCTGTCGTTTCTGCAGTCCCGCCGCGCCTTCCAGTTCTCTGCCGACTATTTGGAAGGGGCCGCGCGCGGCCGGGCCGACGAGAACGGGCACTTCTTCTCGAAGCTGCTTTTGTGGGACGAGGTGACCGGCGAGGTGGTGCTCGACTACCGCGGCGGCACCATGCGAATCTGCCGCGACGAGGCGGTGGCCGTGGCCCTCATGGAGCCCATCGACCGCACCATCCGCGAGTTCGCCCTGGCGCAGTGAGCGCCGTGCCTCAGCGCCTGGCGCGTGGCGAGGGCGCTGCCGGGTGTGCGCTCTCTGGAGTGCGCACCTGCTACTCTTCCAGCTCTCGCTCCAGCTGGCGACGGCGGTCGATGGCGCTGTGGAACGTGGCGGCGAACAGGCCGAAGGCCAAAAAGAACGCCAGAGTGAAGTAGACGACCCCGATGGCGATGTCGCCGCCCCAGGTCACGTTCTCGACGCCGACGATCTGCACTTCCGCGAGAATGCGCATGGCCGTCGTTGTGACGCCCAGCCCGAGGCCGCACAGAAGCGACACCAGGGCCACGTAGTCCCAGGGAATGCGATCCGCTTGGGCGATGCGCGTATGGGTGTCGAAGGTGCCGCTGCGCACCTGCAGGTACGTGGAGATGAGCCCCGAGGCGAGAATGATGATAAGTAGGGCGGTGTCGACCGGGAAGACCGATTGCCCCAAGGGCGTGAGCAGGGGATGGCCGGTCGTCTCGGCCACCTGGTTCAGCATGATGCCGTAGTACAGGCACAGGGCCGAGCCGATGATGAGAATGGTGTAGCCCACGGCGGCGCAGCGGTTTGATTCCGCAGCCAGGCGCTCGTCTTTCGGGCCCATGAACTCGTTCCAGCGATCGATGATTTTCATGACGGAACCTCCTCGTTCCAAAGTTGTGCCGTTGCAGGGGGATAACTCCACGTCGAATGACAGTTGATTGTGCGGCGAAGTGACTTTGCGCTCGCCGGTCTTGCCAATGCGATGTGGTTTTGTTCCGGGCGCAAGCGCTGCCTACGAGGCGGCATCCTCGTCCCAAAACAGGTCGTTCAGGGTGACGCCCAGGGTTTTGCAGATGGCCGTGCAAAGCTTGAGGCTCGGGTTGTAGCGCCCCGCCTCGATAAGTCCGATCGTCTGCCGCGTGGCGCCCACGTGCTCAGCCAGGTCAGTTTGGGAAAGGCCGAGCCGCGTGCGTGCGTCCCTCATCCGCAGGTTTTTCTCTTCGTTCACGAAATGTTCTGCTCCTTTCTGCGCGCCCTCTACCAGGTTGCGCTTGGATGGCGCGTCTCTGGATCCGAGCGCCTTGACCATCCCGTCGGGATCGCTGGCTACCATGTTGCGCTTGAATGGGTGCTCTCTTGGATCCCTTTCGCGCTTCTCGAGTAATGCAAGATATATCTTCTATTTGCAAATTATATATTGCATTCCTGTGTTGTCAAGAGGTGAGGTGACCCTTGGAGACAAGAGAAGCGTTTTGCGCAGGACAAAATTCCGAGTTGTTAGACATTTCCTGCGGCCGCGCGTCGGCCTCGGAGGGAGCTGCGTAAAAGACGACTGAAGAAATGCCTGATCGCGCTATATTCCGGGAAGGGGCGATCAGGCAAAGTCTTGCAATCGTTTGGGCGGAAGTCTAATAAGTCGAAATTCTTGCCCAGACAACCTCGGATGATTGTCGGGAGCGATCGATGGAGTGTCGCGGCTTCTCGCGAATAGGCACGATACAATAGCCCCATGAGCAAGAACGTGGCAACTGTGGAACCTGCGCTCGTTCCAGCGGGTTCTGCGGTTGCCCGACCAAGAAAGAGGCTGGCTATGGAATTGGTGGCGAAACGTTTCAACGAATTGAGCCTGGACGAGTACCACGAGCTTTTGAAGCTGCGTTGCGCGGTGTTCCTCGTGGAGCAGCAGAGTCCCTACCAGGAGGTGGACGACGCCGACAAGGAGGCCATCCACCTGTACTTCCGCAACGACGAGGGGGCGCTTGCCGCCTACGCGCGGGTGCTGCCGGCCGGCGTCACGCACCCGACGGCCTCCATCGGGCGCGTCATCGCCGTGGAGCGCGGATGTGGCATGGGCCAGCGCATCATGGAAGAGGCCATCCGCGTGGCCCAGCAGGAATTGGACGCCGACGTCATCACTATCGAGGCCCAGGCCTACGCCCAGGGCTTTTACGAGAAGCTCGGTTTCGTGCGCACCTCCGACGAGTTCGATGACGGCGGCATCATGCACGTGGAGATGAAGCTTACGCGCTAGCCTCGCGGCCGCACGGGATGGCGCAGAACCGTCTTCAGCTTCTCGGGCGCGGTGCGGCGCGGATCCGACAGGTAGATCTCGTGGTGGTGGCGCCCCGCCTCCGTGTCCGACATATCGTTCTCGAGTCCCTGCTCGGCGATGAACGCGTCCAACAGCGCCACCGTGGCAGGCTCGTCGTCGTAGGGGCCCAGGTGCATGATTTGGGCGCACAGGCCTTCTTCGATGGTCAGCAGCTCGGCGGTGGCTGTGTCCAGCCCCTTTTTGCGGGCCGCCTCCTCCTTCGCCCACGAGAACTCCTCGGGCGTCACGAAGTCGGGCAGGCGGATGGCGGCAATCCAGTGAAACGTCGCCTTATGCGCGAAGTCGACGCCTTCCACGCCCGGCTGCCACCAGAAGCCCTCCAACGGGGGCACCACGAAATCGTAGTAGCCGTCGATGCGGTGATCGCCCATCTTCGACATCTTGATAGTGTAGGCGATGGCGTACAGCACGCCGACAGCCTCCTTGTAGGCGCCGCCCTCCACGTTGGGATCGCCCTCGCCGCGCACGGCCACAAAGGTCATCGGCGGCACGCTCACCAGTTCCGGCGTGCGTTTCGGCAAGTAGAACTCCTTGTATTCCTTCTTGAAATCGAACGCCACGGAAGCTCCTTCCGATGTAAGGGTGCATTGGCGGATAGCGCTATGCTACCACAGGCTGCGGGTCGGATACTCGCCAAGAGCGTGCGGCTTCGGCGCGCCTCGCATCTTCGCGTGTCGTTCGCGTCGACCTCCTCCGACGATCGAGGCGGCGGCCTAGGCGATCGCGTGGCGGCGTCCCTCCCATCGGCGCAATCGGCAACGGCCCCGTGCCAGCTTGCCGTTGCAAGGCATCTTCTGCCTCGCCTTTGCTACGGTGGAGCGAAACCTGAGGAAGGAGTTGCGAACATGCTGCAGAGCGAACTGGACGGCAAGCGCGTGGTGGTGGCCCTCGGCGGCAATGCTTTGGGGGAGGCGCCGGGCGAGCAGCTGAAGCTGTTGGAGGGCGCATCGAAGAATCTCGCCCGCATGGTGAAAGAGGGCATCAACGTCGTGGTGACCCACGGCAACGGCCCGCAGGTCGGCATCATCGACGAGGCGTTCGAAGTGGCGTCGAAGGACAAGGACGCCCAGGTGCCGCCTATGCCGCTTTCCGATTGCAACGCCATGAGCCAGGGATACATCGGCGCTCAGCTCTCCTGCGCGCTGCGCAACGAGTTTCACCGGCAGGACATCATGCGCGAGGTGGCCAACGTGCCGACCCATGTGGTGGTCGACGCCGATGACCCCGCCTTCAAGGATTACGAGAAGCCCATCGGCGCCTTCATGACCGAATCCGAGGCCCGCGCCTACATGGAGCAGGGGCAGTTCGCGCCTGGCTCCATGCTGCCGAAGGTGCAGGCCTGCGTGAAGTTCGTCGAGGCGCACCCGGGCGGTCGCGCCGTCATCACCTCGCTCGACCACGCCGCCGCCGGCCTGCGCGGCGAAACCGGCACCCTCATCGTGGCCGACGGGAGGTAGCGGCTACTTCTCCGTCTTCCATACCTCGGCGTACTCGTCGAGCACCGCCGAGAGGCGCTGGCCGATGGCGATGTAGTCGTCGGCGTTCAGGTTCGCCAGCGATACGCGCACCGACCATTCCGGGGCGTCGAAGCCGTGGCCGTCCATGAGCACGACGCCGGTGTCCTGGGCGAGTCGCACTACGATGTCCAGCGAGTCGTAGTTCTTCTTCAGCCACGTGAAGAAGTCAGCACCGTACAGGCGTGTGGCCCAAATTCCCAGGTCGATCACCGAGTAGTAGCCGGCGCGCTCGGGGTCGGGCTCCAGCGTCCAGCCGAGGCTCTTCCATAGAAGGCCTAGGCGGTGCTGCACGAGCTGCTGCATCTTCGTGCGGTATGCGTCGTGATCGTCCAGCAGGCAGTACAGCGCGAACAGCGACATCATCACCTGCTGGGGTGTGCCGAGCCCCGCCGTGCCGTTTAAGGCCACCAGTCGCGAGTCGGCCACCATGCGGTCGGTGAACTTCACCTTCTCGATATGGTCGGTGAGGCACGCATAACGGTTCGCGAGCGCCCGCTTCTTGTCGTCGGGCAGCTTCGCGATGAGGTCGTCGAAGACGTTGTTCTGCGCCGTGGCAATGACAGCGAGACGCCAGCCGGTGGCGCCGAAGTACTTCGAGAACGAGTACACGCAGGCGGTGTTGTAGGGCAGATCGTCCAGAAGCGACCGATAGTGGGGGACGAAGGTGCCGTAGACGTCGTCGCTGATAATGATGAGGTCGGGCCGCTCGTTCTTCACGAGGCTGACGAGCCTGGCCCGCGAGGCATCGTCCAAGGCCACCGACGGCGGGTTCGACGGGTTCACGAGGCACAACAGCTTAATGGACGGGTCGCGCAGCTTCTCCAGCTCGCTGTCGGGGTACTGCCAGGTGTGCAGCCCGTCCGCATCGATGGTGCTCGCCTGGATGTAGGTGACGTCCAGGTCGTAGTCGTTCAGCGTGGGGATGTTCAGATACGGCGTGAAGATAGGGGTCATGAGCGCGATGCGGTCGCCGGGATTCACGAGGAAGTTGCACTTCAGGCTGTAGAACAGGTAGCACATGGCCGCCGTGCCGCCCTCGGTGGCGAACAGGTCGTAAGGGGTCGCGGGCGCGTGGCCGTCGTCCAGAGCCTTCACCAGGTAGCGGTTGACGATCTGCTCGGTGTAGCGCAGGATGCGGTCGGGCATGGGGTACTCGTCCCCGGCGATGCCGCCGGTCCACTCGTGGACGAGCTCATCGCCGGCCAGGCCCTCGGCGTCCAGGTAGTCCCAGGCGCGCTTGAGGAACTGCGCCGGTTTCTCGCGGTTGTGCTCGTCGAGGAAGGCGAGGAAGCGCGCGGCGGCCCCGTCGGCGGCGGGCATGCCGGCCAGGTCGTAGTCCGGCTCGTCCATGGTGCGCCGCGCTTCTTCCATGGCGAAACTTCCCAGCAGGAAGAAGGCCTCGCGGGGCAGGGTGGTTATCCAGTTCGGGTTGCCGCGTCCGGCGTTCAGGAGGGTGCGCGTGGTGCCCTCGTCTCCCTTCTTCGCCATCTTCACCAGGAGGTTCTTCACCTCGAAGGGCGACATGGCCCCGAGTGATTCCTCGAAGGCGCGATCGTCGTTGGCCTTGATGCCGGCCTCGATGGCGGCGGGGGAGTCGGTGGCTGCGTCGGCGGCATTAGCGGTGGCAACCGGGCTGGCCGAGCCGCTGGCGGGAGAAGCGGTGCTTCCGGTGTCGGCACCGTGGGAAGTCGAAGGGGTGGAAGTGCTCATGGGGCGTCCTTTCTCGCGTTGGCCCCATTGTGCCGCGCGCGAGCGCTGATGCCCCTCACGTGCCATCACCTGTAAGGAAAGTGAGAACCTCGAAGGTTCGTTTTGGCGCAGCTGTTTACCTTGTGCGAAGCTGCTCGTTCAGCCGCGTGCAGTCGGTTACTTCCACAGAAGCGAGGCGCTCTCGTCGCGCTCGAGGCACAAATCGCGCAGCTGCTCCAGTTCCTCCTTGTAGTCGGCGGGATCATCCGACTCGTCGCGGTAGTCGAGCTCTTCCAACACTTCCACCTGGAAGTTCTCCTCACCGTAGCGCCGCCAGAGCTCCAGCAAATGCCGGTTGGGATGGTAATCCGAGTTCAACTTGAACGTCACGCCGTTGGTGTCGCCGGGGATGTTGCGCGATGCCAAAAGGAAGCTCTCTCCCGTGGGCACGCAGCGAAACGACAGCACGCCCATAGGCGGCCGACTGGTGCGATACGCTTCCTTCAGTTCGCGTTTGCGCTGGCTATCCATAGATGCTTCCTGTCTGTTGAAGTCTGGTGTCCGAAAGGGCGTGCGAATATGCGAGAATGCAGAGTAGTACAAGTGGCAGCAAGCAAGAGCAGCTTCACAAGGAGGATGCAGCGATGGGACTGATGGATTTTCTGAAACCGGCCGATATCAACGCCGGCGTGGAGGAGTTCCGCGCGACGCCCGGCGCGCGATTGGTCGACGTGCGCACGCCGGGGGAATACGCGGGCGGCCACATTCCCGGCGCGGTGAACGTGCCGCTGCAGCAGATCGGCGCCATCGCGAGCGAGGTGCCCGACAAGAGCACGCCGCTGTTCGTGTACTGCATGAGCGGGGCGCGCAGCCAGCAGGCGGTCGGCGCCCTCAAGCAGATGGGCTACACCGACGCGCGCAACATCGGCGGCATCGGCAGCTGGCGCGGGGACGTGGAGCGCTAGGGGGCGTCGGTCGTCTCACGGCCCCCACAGGAGAGGACCGCGACGGTTACAGCGAAGCTTCGAAGTTGGCCGCAACCTCGCCAGGCGAGTGCGTCTCAGCGAAAATAGGCGGTGCGAGAAAGGATGCCCCATGCGCCCCTACGAGGAACTTATCGTCGATATTCCGAACTACCCGAAGCTCGGGGTCGTGTTCAAAGACCTCACGCCGGCCTTCGCCGACGCCGACGCCTTCGCCGCCATGGTAGACGATCTGGCGGCTCATTTCGCCGATCGCGGCATTACCAAGGTGGTGGGCGCCGAGGCCCGTGGGTTCATCGTGGGCGCGGCCGTGGCGCTGCGGCTGGGAGCCGGGTTCGTTCCCTGTCGCAAGCCGGGCAAGCTGCCGCGCACGGTGCTGCGCGAGTCCTATGCGCTGGAATACGGCACCGACGTGCTGGAAATTCACGCCGACGCGCTCACCTCCGATGATGTGGTGCTCATCGTGGACGATCTGGTGGCCACGGGCGGCACCACGACGGCCATGGTGCGACTCGTTCGCGCAAGCGGCGCGCGTCTGGCGGGCCTCGGCTTCGTCATGGAGCTCGCCTTTCTGAACCCCCGCGCTGCCATCGCCGCCGAGACCGACGCCGAGGTGTTCTCGCTGGTCGCCGTCGAGTAGCCGCCTCGGACGGTCGCGCTTCTTGGACTCTACCCTAAAAACAGCAGGTTGATCAGCAGGTTCAGCACAAACAGGCCGGCAATGATGAGGGCGAACAGCCCGATGCGGCGCGTATCGCCCACAGCGAGGCCCGTGCGCGGATCCTGCGGGTAGGCCACCGGGTTCTCCACGGTAAGGCCTCCGTAGATCTTCTTGAAGATGATGTAGGCCACCACGCCCGAGGCGAGGAACGCCACGGTGGCGAAGAAGCTCCCGACGGGGTTCAGGCACAGAGCGAACGTGGCGATGCTGAAAGCCAGCGCCGAGTACAGACGCACGCCCACCTTGCCGCCGCCGATAACGAACATGTCGGCAGGACGATCCTGTACGGGGTACATTCTCCGCAGCTTCAGGACGATGAAGCCGAGGAACATGTAGCGCGCCAAGATGAAGATGATATTCATCTCGATGATGGTGGTGAAATCGAACTGCGAGAAGATGAGCGATGAGATGGCAATGGTGAGCACGCCGATATAAGGGCTGCGACCCGCGCGATCGACTTTGCGGATGAAGCGAGGGAACAGATTGTCCTCCGAGAGCACCCAGAAGCTGCGCGACCCGCTTGCCAGATACGTGTTGTAAATTGTGCACTGGCTCATAATGGCGATAACGAGGAACAGCACGACGCCGGAGTGCCCGAGCACCGTCGAGAAGATCGTGCCGTAGCCCAGTACGTCGGACGAAAAGCCGCCGTCGATGCCCCATTGGGTCCAAGAGCCGGCCGGGTAAGCCGCAAGGCAGGCAAGGGTGGGCAGCACGTAAGACAAGGCAATGAGCGGCAGCGCGATGCGGAAGCCCTTCGCCACATTGCGGGACGAGTCCTCGTATTCGCCGGACATGGCGGCGATGCACTCGTAGCCGCAGTACATCCAGATGCCGATGGAAAGCGAGTCCACCAAGCAGCTCATGGGCGCTTCCGGCGTGGCGAAGATGGGGTCGAAGGGGTTGGTTTGCCAGTTGACGAGGCCGAACACGACGGCCATGCCGAACACGAGGATAATGAGCACCGAGAAAAACGAGCTGATGCGCTCAACTTCCACGAGTCCCACCAGGTTGATAACGGTGAAACTCGCCACGACGAGCAGCTTCACGCCGAAGGTGCCTGCATCGTCCAACGAGAGCAGCTGCGAGGTGTAGCCGCCGACCATGGCGATGTAGGCGCCCGATGAGATGTAGGTGTCCATAGAGGTCCACCAGCCGGCCTGAAAGCCCCAGAATTCCCCGAAGGTCTCTTTGGCCCAGGCGTAGATGCCGCCCTCGCGCGGCAGGATGGCGTTGGCTTCGGCCACAAGGCGGCTGATGGGGCGCGCCCAAACGAAGGGCAGCACGATGAGAATGATAAGGGTGAGGCCGGGACCTGCGGAGGGAATGATCTCCTCGATGCCGAAGGCACCGGCCGATACCAGGCAGAAGAGCATGAACGCAATGCCAAGAGCGCTGATCTTGCTCTTGCGGAGGTTGCCGATCGTCCCGTCAGGAGGAGTCGGCGGAAAAAAGTCTTCGCTGCCCGGAGGGAGCGCATCTTTGGCAGACAAGCTCAAACCACCCCAATCGTTGTATGAGAAATGCGACAAGGACGAAGTGTAGCCCATTGGGGGTGGATTAGCGAGGGGCATTTCGTGCATGCGCACAAACGGCTGCTTCGCGGCGATGGCGGCTATTTGCGCGAAGCGATCGGCGTCTTGGCGTTTCTGGGACAGCGCCGCAGTGCCGGCTCCAATTGCCCGAGAGTGGGCCAATTGGAGCCGGCGCGCGGGCAATTAGAGCAAGGCGCGCAAAAGCGCGATGCGTTCGCGAATGCGCGCGCCCTCGTCGGTGTCGGCCACGGTGCGCGGCGTGTCATAGGCGGCGAGCACCCGACGTTCCGCGCGAATGTCGGCGGTGCCCTCCACGGCTGCGGCACGGGAAGCGAGCGGCTCGTTGGCGTCGAGGAACAGCCCCTCGGCGTTCGAAACGAGCGTGAAGCCCGCCAGACCTGTCGTCTTCTGATAGGCCGCCGAGAAGCCCCCGTCGATGCACAGCACCCGTCCGTTCGCCTTCACGGGATCCTCGCCGTCTTTCACCTTCACCGGCACGTGCCCGCAGATGATGCGCGAGGTGGCCGGGTCCATGCCGAAGTCGCGGAAGATGCCGTCGACGACTGCTTCGTCATCGAGCAGCGAGTAGAACGGGTTCTTCACCTCTTTGCGGGCCGCTTTGTCGGCGATGAGGTACAGCTCGAAGGTCGCCATCTTACTCTTGGCGAACAGGGGAGAGCCGGGGCCGAGCCACAGGTACCACAGCATGTCGAGCCCGCGCTTGCGCTCTGCCTCGTCGGTGGCCGAGAACGCCGCGCGCACCGAGGCGTCCACCATGTCGTAGAGGGCGCGGCCCCGGTAGGTCTCGCCGAACAGGGTCACTTCCAGAAGCGACCCGTCGGCGGCCAGGGGCACGCAGGCGTGCAGCATGAGGTTGCCGTTCTCTATCTTGTACAGGCTGCCCCGATCCAGGAAAAAGCGCATGTGGCGCTGCAGGCGCTCGCTGCCGGTGAACGCGGCGCACAGCTGCTCGATGACAGCGGCCTCGTCCTCGGTGAGGCGGTAGGGGTCGTCCCAATCGACCGTGGGGAAGGTCGTGTCCAGAAGCTCGTATTCGACGCCGTCCACCATGACCGTTCCGCGCTCGCGGTCGATCAGGTGCAGAAGGTTGCGGTCGTCCAGGCCGAACGAGGGGTTCTCGGCGATGAGCGCCGCCTCTACCTTGAACTGGATGACGGCCATGGCCTTCTGGATCTTCTCGGTGAGGCGCGTCTCGGCCTCGGAAAGCCCGGGGTTGCCCTTCAGGGCGAAGGCGGTGCAGGGGTCGTTCGCGTAGGCGTCGGCGGCGAAGGTGGCCAAGGGACGCAGGTTGATGCCGTAGGCGTCCTCCAGAATGGACAGGTTGCCGTAGCGGGCGCAGATGCGCACGACGTTGGCCACGCTGCCGGGGCCGCCGGCGGCGGCGCCCATCCACAGGATGTCGTGGTTGCCCCACTGCACATCGACGTTGGGGCAGGAAAGGAGCTCGTCCATGATGAGCTGGGGCGCCGGCCCGCGGTCGTACACGTCGCCGATGAGGTGGAGCTGGTCGACGACGAGGTGCTGGATGAGCGTGCCCAGGGTCTCCAGGAGGACCGGGCCCTCGCCGGAGGCGACGAGACTTTCGATGATCGCCTCGCGATAGGGCTGCCGGGCCGGCGTGCTGCGCCCGGCGACGAGTTCCTCGGCGATGGCGAGGTCGTCAGGCAGAAGCGCGCGCACCTCGTCGATGGTGCGGTCGCCGGCGGCCCGACGGGCGATTTTGGCCAGGCGCGCGGCGGCTTCGTCAAGCCATGCGTCGGCATCTTCGACGTGCTCCAAGGCGTAAGCGCAATGTTCGGCCGGATAGCAGGCGAGTGCGAGCAGCGCGGCTTTCTCGTCGTCGTTCAGCGTGCTGCCGAAAACGTCCTCGACGAGCGCGCGCACCGCGCCTGATCCACCGCGCAGCACATGGGAGAAGGCGTTGTACTCGCCATGGATGTCTGAGGCGAACAACTCGGTTGAGCGCGGCAGCGTAAGGAGCCCCTCCAGCTCCGCGATTTCCGCCACCACGTCGGCTCGTGTCGGGTACAACTCGGAAAGTGCCTCCGTGTACGCCTGCCCGCTTGCTTCCATAAACGCCTCCTTGCGCCCATGCCCCGTGTCAGTTGCATCGCCCTATTGTATCTGCTTGGGCGTGCCTGTGCAGCGCGGGCGCGCAAAATTGGCGCTTCGGAATGCGAGAGGGCGGGCGAGCCGCATTGCCCCCTAGTACTTCTCCCAAAGTTTCAGCTCCAGGTACGAGGCGGTCACGCAGGCGGCGAAGCCGATGATGATGAGGGCGAAGGCGACGTTGGCCGCTTTGGGGGAGAGCCGCGAGAACCCCTCGCAGACGAGCGGGAAGATGACCCATACATATATCATGGCCACCAGTCCGATGAAGAAGTCGTTCACGAGCCACGCCTGGCCGAACACGTTGCCCGGCAGTTGGGAGTTGTCCCAGAAGGGGTATTCGCCGGTCGTGGGGTCGGGCTGGTTGATGAGCCAGCCCATGACCAGCTCCAGCACCATGGCCGCGAGAATAGCAATGACGAGTGATTCCAGAAACGCGCCCCACAGCGTTTTGCGGTGCAGGATCAGCCGCTCTTTCAAAGGCTCGATGAGCAGCGTCATGAACACCGCGCCGAATCCGTAGACCCAGTAGGGGTGATACCACGGGTCGGTCCACACGGCGTAGTCGTCGGCCACGATGCCGAAAAGGCGATCCATGAGCCAGCAGTAGGGCATCTCGAGCCAATGCCCCAAAATGCAGCACAGGCAGAAGCACACGATGAGGGCGCGCCAGAAATCCCAGGTGCGCGGCGCGAAGTAGCCTATCTCGTCTTTCTCGGTCGGTTTATGTATCCTGAGAAACGCCATGGCTGCTTCTTCTCTTCGGCTCCTTCGACCCCTTCGGACGGTCGATAGCTCAAGGGTACTCCCTGAAACGCCCGCGCGACGCCGCGATCGGCTTCCATCGTTCAGCTTTTGACTCAACGTTGCTTGCCTGTTGCCGAACGCGCTTTCTGGAATTTGCTACACTGGGAACATCCGTGGAAGGGAGGATGTATGCGCGTTGTGTATCGGGAAGACCAACAGCAGCGGGAGCGCGAGGTGCTCTCCGAGGAAGCCGCCTTCGCCGACGGCACCGAGGGGCGCCGCTCCTCCAGCGAGCCTGACGCGCTGCGCACCGACTACCAGCGCGACCGCGACAAGATTCTGCACTCGAAATCGTTTCGGCGGCTTTCCCACAAGACCCAGGTGTTCCTCGCTTCCGAGGGCGACCACTTCCGCACGCGCCTCACCCATACGCTGGAAGTGGCGCAGATCGCCCGCACCATCACACGGGCGCTCGGGCTGAACGAGGATTTGACTGAGGCCATCTCGCTTGGCCATGATTTGGGGCACACGCCCTTCGGCCACACTGGCGAGGCCGCTTTGGCTGAGTGCCTCGCGCGCCATAAGGGAGTCGCCCCCGGCACGCCCGAGGCCGCGGCGCTCTACCGTCACAACGAGCAGTCGGTGCGCGTGGTGGAGCGCATCGAGAACGGCGGCGCGGGCCTGAACCTCACCTTCGAGGTGCGCGACGGCATCCTGAACCACACGGGCGACTTGCAGGCCGAAACCTGCGAGGGGCGCATCGTGGGCACCGCCGATCGCATCGCGTACGTGAACCACGACATCGACGACGCCATTCGCGCGGGGATCCTGCGCGAGGCTGATCTGCCGGATACGACTCACCGGGTGCTCGGTGCCAACCACTCCGCTCGCATCGAGACGCTGGTCACCGATATGGTGCGCACCTCGGCGGAAACCGGGGACATCGCCATGAGCCCCGAGGTGTGGGACGCCATGATGGAGCTGCGCGCGTTTCTGTTCCAAAATGTGTACACGGCGCCTTCGGTCATGGCCGAGGTGGAGAAGGCGAAGCACTTGCTGGCGGATCTGTTCGACTACTACGCCGCGCACATCGACGAGGTGCCCGAGGATTACCGTGCCATCTCCGAGGGCGACGATCTGTGTGCCGTCACCGACTACATCGCCGGCATGACCGACCGCTACGCCACCGCCACCTACCAGCGCCTGTTCATCCCCCACGCCCTTTCGTATTAGCCCGTAGGGGCGACCTCGGCCAGAAGCACGATGACTTCGCTTTCGCGGTCCTGTTAGCCAGCTATTCCGTAGGGGGCGACCTCGGTCGCCCCTGCTTTGTCGCGCGTGGTCGTCCCACTCGCTAGGGCTGACCAAGGTCAGCCCCTACGGAGGGGATTCAAAGCGCTGCGAAACATGCTAGGGAAGGCGGCGGCCCTTCTTCAGGTGGTACAGCTCGTAGGGGCGCGTGACGGCGCCGAGGCGGCAGGCGCGGAAGCACATGCCGCAGTGGCGGCAGAGCGCCTGGTCGATGACGGGCACGGTGGTGGCCGTCGTGAGCGCGCCGTGGGGGCACACCTTCTGGCAGGCCCCGCATCGACAGCACAGGCGACTGTCTATGACGTAGTAGGTCTGGCGCACCGTCTCTCCTTCGCTCCTCGTTGCGGTTGTCGTCGGCTGGCCCCGAATCGTGTTGACGCCATGTCGCAGGATGTCCCCTTTGGGCGCCGATGCCAGTGTAGCAGGTCGCACGTCTGGTTCTCTACGGGGCAACAACGCATGAAGGTTGATGCCGCCGCCTCGGCGGTGGTGCGCTATGCTTGTTCCGCGGCAGCGCCGAGAGGGCTGTCAAAAGGGTTGGAAAGGATGCAACGATGGAAAATCCCGTGGTCGCAGGTGTGCTCGTGGCGCTTGTTGTGCCATTTCTGGGAAACACGCTGGGCGCGGCGCTCGTGCTCTTCGCGCGCCATGGCATGTCCGAGCGCTTCACCAAGGCGCTCTTGGGTTTCGCCGCCGGCGTCATGATTGCCGCCAGCGTGTGGAGCCTCATCGTGCCGGCGCTCGAGGCGGCCGAGGGCGGTGCGGTGCCCTCGTGGCTGCCCGTGGGCGCGGGCTTTCTCGGCGGCATGTTCCTGCTTCTGGCCATCGACCACTTCACACCCCATCTGCACGTAGGGTCCGATGAACCGGAGGGCCCGGCTTCCACGCTGAAGAAGCCCACGATGATGCTGGCGGCGCTGGCTATCCACAACCTGCCCGAGGGCATGGCCGTGGGCGTGGTGCTCGCGGGCTTTCTGGCGGGAGACCCCACCATCACCCTGGCCTCGGTGACGGCGCTTTCCGTCGGCATCGCCATTCAGAACGTGCCAGAAGGCGCCATCGTGTCGCTGCCCTTGGCCACTAACGGCCTCTCGCGGCCGCGCGCGTTTCTGGCGGGCACGCTGTGCGGCGCCGTGGAGCCGCTGGGCGCGGCGATCATGGTGGCCATCACGGGGCTCGTGACCCCGCTTCTCCCCGTGGTTCTGGCCTTCGCCGCCGGCGCCATGATGTATGTGGTCACCGAGGAGCTCATCCCCCAAACGCAGCAAGGTCACCACACCAACATCGGCACCATCGGCGTCGCCTTCGGCTTCGTGCTCATGATGGTGCTCGATGTGGCGCTGGGGTAGAGAGGGGATGCGCGCCGCCGCACATCCCCTAAACGGGTTCTCGCATTGGCAGAAAGCGGCACGTGCGGGCGCCTCTAGCGGGCGTCGGCCCCGCAGGGGGTGGCGTGCTCGATGAGGCGCGCGTCGCCTGTCACGATGTCGTGGAAGCGCAGGCCTCCGGCCAAATGGCTCACGTCGGCGAACCCATGGCCCGCCAACATGCGGGCGGCTACGTAGCTGCGCAGGCCGCTTTGGCAGGCGAGGCGCACGGGCAGCGCGGGATCCAGCTCGCCTAAGCGCTCGCGCAGCTCATCCAGGGGGATGTTGCGGAAGCCGGGCAGGGCACCGCGCTCGAACTCGGCGGGCGTGCGGATATCGATGAGCTGCACCGACCCGTCGCGCGGCAGGTCGGCCACCTCGTCCCAGCGGTACTGGGACACGAGTCCCAAAGCGAGGTTCTCCACCATGAAGCCGGCCATGTTCACCGGGTCCTTCGCGGAAGAGTAGGGCGGCGCGTAGGCGAGGTCGAGATCCTTCAGCTGAATCGCGGAGAGTCCCGCGAACAGGGCCGTGGCCAGAACGTCGATGCGCTTGTCGACGCCCTCGTAGCCGATGGCCTGGGCGCCGAGCAGGCGATAGGTCTCGCGCTCGAACACCACCTTCAGCGTCATGACCTTGCCGCCGGGGTAGTAGCCGGCATGGCTCATAGGGGAGAGCACCACGGCGTCGTGCGCGATGCCGGCGCGCTCGCAAGCGGCCTCGGAAAGCCCGGTGGCAGCGGCCGTGAGATCGAACACCTTGATGACCGAGGTGCCCTGGGCGCCGGCGAAGCGGCTGTTCAGCCCGCAAATGACGTCGGCTGCCACGCGCCCTTGCTTGTTGGCCGGCCCGGCGAGCGAGATGAGCGCGTCGTCGCCGGTGACGAGGTGGCTTATCTGCACGGCGTCGCCCACGGCGTAGATGTCCTCGACGCCGGTTTCCATGCGATCGTTCACGACGATGCTGCCCTTGATGCCGGTTTCAAGTCCGGCCGTCTCGGCGAGGGCCGTATCGGGCGTGACGCCGATGGCGAGCACCACCATGTCGGCGCGCAACGGCTCTTCGCCGGCCACAAGAACGTCGATGCCCCCGTCGCGCTCTTCGAATCCCTCCACGGAACGGCCCAGCGCCAGGCGCACGCCGTGAGCGCGCATCTCCTGGTGGATGAGGGCGGCCGCATCGGCGTCGAAGGGGTTCATAAGGTGGCGCGGGCGCTGCACGATGGTCACGTCCAGCCCCAGCTCGCGCAGGTTCTCGGCCACTTCCAGGCCGATGAAACCGCCGCCGCACACCACGGCCGAACGCGGGTGCTCCCTATCGATGAACTCCTTCATGGCGAAGGTGTCCTCCACGGTGCGCAGCGTGAACAGGCGGTCGAGCCCCACGCCGGGAAGTGCCGGGCGCGTGGGGCGGGCGCCGGGTGAGAGGATGAGCTTGTCGTAGGGCTCTTCGAACACCTCGTCGGTTTCCAGATTGCGCACGGTCACCACATGGCGCGCCGCGTCGATGGCCTCCACTTCGTGGCGTACGCACATGTCCACGTTGAAGCGTGCGCGGAAGCTTTCGGGGGTCTGCAGGGTGAGGGCGCTCTTGTCGGCGATGGTGCCGCTGATGTAGTAGGGCAGGCCGCAGTTGGCGTACGAGATGTAGCCGGAACGCTCGAATACGACGATCTCGGCCGCCTCATCGAGGCGCCGAAGCCGGGCCGCCGCCGTGGCGCCGCCGGCCACGCCTCCTACGATAACAACTTTCATGGAAGTTCCCTTCTCGCGTTTTCTCTTGCCCGTAGCATAGCAGAGCCTCGCTGCGGGCAGCGTTCTCGCCTCGGCGATTGCCCGTGGCGCGGTGGGTCTTTTTACGGGCAGGTAACGGGCCGGTGGAGAAGCGGCAACGCTTGGATGCAGGGTGGCAACGGGTCGGTAGAGGATGGCGGTACTTCGCCGCAAGCTCGTGTGATGGGTCTATGATGGAGCCATCGAAGGGAGCGAAAACGATGAAAAACCGTCAATGTTGATACGTTTTTGGTACCAAATCGGTGAAATCACCAAGAAGCAGGCGACGTACCAGCACGCTCGCTCGAAGTTCGACCTAGGGAGGTTATTATGTCAGGTTGTTCTCGTCGACAATTTCTCACAGGAAGCGCTCTTGCCGCGCTGGGAGGCACGCTGGCTCTGGCCGGTTGTGCGCCCATGAGCCATGAAGAGGCTGCGGCCAAGAAGAGGGAGGCCGCTGCCGGCAACGACAAGAACGCCGATGGCGAGGTAACGGCTATCGGCACCGGTATGGGCAAGCATGGCGAGTTCACGGTAGAGGTATCGGCCAAAGACGGCGCCGTCGATCGCATCACCGTGCTCGATTCCCGTGAGACGCCGGGTATGGGCGATGTGGCCATGGAGAAGATGACCCAAGCGATCATCGACAATCAGACGCTCGCGGTAGACACCATCAGTGGCGCCACGCTTACCTCGATGGCCTTCCTCACCGCCGTGGGCAGCGCCCTGGATGCGATGGGGGAGAGCGCGGACGATTGGAAGAATCGCGAGCCAGCCGCTTGGGTGAGCGACGTTGAGCTCCCGGAAGAGGCGGACGTCGTGGTCATAGGCGCGGGCGGTGCCGGCTTCGCGGCGGCCATTACGGCGGCCAATGAGGGCAAGAGCGTCGTGCTTATGGACAAGATGGGCGTCTTCGGCGGCGATACGGCCCTCTCGGGAGGCGAAATGGCGGTGCCCGGCAACTGGATCCAGGTGACGCAGGGCATAGAGGACAGCCCCGAGAACCTCGTGTCCGACATGCTCGTCGGCGGCGACAACAAGGGCGACCCGGAGCTGGTGGCCATCATCGCCAACGGGGCGCTCGACTCGGCCAACTGGCTCACCTACGAGGGCGGCGTCTCCTGGAAGCACGACCTCATGCAGTTCGGCGGCCACAACATCAAGCGCTCCATCATCCCCATCACCCATTCCGGGTCGGAGATGACCACGAAGCTGACCAACCGCGTCAACGGCATGGACGACATCGTGCTCATCGACAACACCAAGGCCGTCGAGCTGGTCACCGACGATGCGGGCGCCGTAACGGGCGTGAAAGTGGAGAATCCCGTGACGGGCGATACGTCCGAGGTGAAATGCAAGGCCGTGGTGCTGGCGACGGGAGGCTTCGGCTCCAACGTCGATATGCGCGTGAAGTACAACCCCGAGATGGACGACAAGATCCTCTCCACCGACTCGGTGGCCGCTCAGGGCGACGGCATCGTGATGGCCGAGAAGATCGGCGCCGACACCATCGATATGGAGTATATCCAGACCTATCCGGTGTGCGATCCCGAAACGGGCGCGCTGCTGTACGTCGGCGACGTGCGTCTGGAGAACCATGGCATCCTCGTGAACAGGGAGGGCGACCGCTTCGTGCAAGAGCTCGATCGCCGCGACGTCATTTCCAACGGCATCAAGAATCAGACCGACGGCGTGGCCTTCCTCCTGTTCGATCAGGCGGCCGCCGATGAGACGGGGCTGCTCAAGCAGCATGCCGACGAGTACGAGAACAGCGAGGCTCGCGGCGTTATCGTGAAAGGCGATACGCTGGAGGACGTGGCGAAGGCCCAAGGCGTCGATGCCGCTGAGCTGCAGAAGACCGTCGAGAAGTGGAACCAGTACTGCGCCGACGGGAAGGATCCGGATTTCGGCTACAGCGCCGAGATGAACGTCATCGGAGACGGCCCTTACTACCTCATGGCCTGCAAGCCCGCCGTGCACTACACCATGGGCGGTTTGCACATCACGCCCGAGGCAGAGGTGCTCACCGTAGAGGGCACGCCTATTGCCGGCCTGTATGCCGCCGGCGAGGTGGCCGGCCACAAGATGGGTACGAACCGTCTGGGCTCTTGCTCTATGACCGATATCTACACCTTCGGCCGCATCGCCGGCAAGAACGCCGCCGACTACGCCGCCTAGAGAGCTGACTGTCCGGTCAGTTCACGATTCGGCCACGGCTGCCCCCGCGTTTCGTGACAGGGGGGCGACCGTGGCCTTTCTGCATCGGTGATGCGTGTAGGCTCAGCGTTGTTAGTCGTGCGCGCGACCCTGCGGCCGGGCGCCTCAACGCGAGTAAGGAGCCATTATGGCAGAGACAAGCCCCTCCTTCACCGTCACCATGAACGACGGGAAGAGCGCCAAACCAGAGCAGCCCGTTCCTGAGCCGGCCAGCAAGGATATGACCTGGACTGACGGCAAGCAGACCATCAAATACACCGCCACTGCCGAGATGCTGCCGTTGCACACCGACGACGGCACGCTCATCGGGCACATGTTCGCCCTCTCCTACGTAAGCGATGCGGCCGACAAGTCCGATCGCCCCGTCACCTTCTGCTGGAACGGCGGCCCGGGCGGCTCGTCGGCCATGGTGAACATCGGCGGCTTGGGTCCGCGTCGCGTGCCCATCAATACCATCAAGCAGCTGCCCTGCCCCACGAAGCCCGAGGACAATCCCTACTCGCTTCTGCCCACGACCGACCTGGTGTACCTGGACGCCATGGGCACCGGCTACTCGAAGGTGGCCGAGGGCTACGACCCGAAGAAGGTCTGGGGCGTCGACGGCGACGCTGACGCCTTCATGCGCGGCATCGCCCAGTGGCTCACCACTCACGAGCGTTGGAACACGCCTCTGTACCTGTACGGCGAGTCCTACGGCACCATGCGCAACTCGGTACTCATGCGCGTGCTCGGCGAGCGCGGCATCGCGCTGACCGGCGTCATCGAGCAGTCCACCATTCTCGATTACGCGCCGACGCTTTCGGGCAACGACCTGTACTACATGGGCATGCTGCCGGTCTACGCCGCCACGGCCAACTACTTCGGCAAGGCCGGCGCCGGCGTCGACCAGTTCGAGTGGTTCGACCGCGCCTGGAAGTTCGTCGATGAGAAGTACGGTCGCGCCCTCATCGCGAGCGACTCCATCACTCCGGAAGAGGAGCACGAGCTGGCCGTCGAGATGAGCGAGCTCATCGGGCTTCCGGCCGAGTTCATCGAGGGCAAGCACCTGCGCATCGAGCTGGACACCTTCCGCAAGACCATCATGGCCGACGAGGGCCTGTTCACCGGCCGCTACGATACGCGCTTCACCGAGCCGGCCTACATGGATGTGCAGGGCGACAACGAGTTCTTCGCCGGCGAGGATCCCTCCGGCGACGCCATCATGACGCCGGACCAGTCCGCCTGGATGAAGCTCGTCCAGGAGACGGGCTTTAAGGGCTCGCCGATCAACATGCTGCTTTCCATGAAGGTGAACGAGGAGTGGAACTGGACGCACCAGGCCCCCGGCACCATGGGCAGCCCCGTGTGCCCGAACACCGCCTACGATATGGGCACGGCCCTGCGCCGCAACCCGTTCTGCCGCGTGCTGTTCTTCGGCGGCATCCACGACGCCGCTACGCCGTTCTGGAACGTGAAGCACTCCATCTCGAAGATGTTTTTGCCCGAGTCCATCACGAGCCGCATCGAGTACAAGGTGCACGAGAACGGGCATATGGCCTACGAGGACCTGCCCACTCTGGAGAAGATGGCCCCGGAGCTGGCCGCCTTCTACGAGAAGCGCCACGAGGCGTAGGGAAGAAGCCCATTTTCTGGCAAGTTTTTCGAGGGTTTTGACATGCAACGCTGATTGCAACGATTTAGAGGCATGAGAAAGGGCCGGAAACCACTCTTTTGGGATGATTTCCGGCCCTTTTGTTGCTGTGTTCGATGCGCCGCGACTTACCGATGTCGAAAACTTCGAAAAACTTGCCAGAATTCGGGGCTGTTGCTTGCGCAGCGGCCGTTTTGCACGGGTGGCCGCGATCCGCGGTTGGGCTGCGGGGCAGTTGGCTGTGGGGCGCTTACGGGCGCGACAGGCCGTCGACGGGAAGCACGGCGCCCGAAACGTAGCTGGACATGTCGCTGGCCAGATACAGGCAGGCGCAGGCGATGTCCTCCGGCTCGCCCATGCGACCCAACGGGATGGACTCGATGAGCGGCTTGATGACCGAGTCGGGCAGCGCGTCCACCATGTCGGTGTGGGTGACGCCCGGGGCCACGGCGTTCACGCGGATCTTGTGCTTGGCAAGCTCGCGGGCGAGCGACAGCGTGAGCCCGTTTACGGCGAACTTGCTCGTGGGGTAGGCGAAGCCGGAGGGCTGGCCGTACTTGCCCACCATGGAGCTCGTGTTCACGATGGCGCCGCCCTCGCCCTGCTCGATCATGATGCGGGCCGCCGCCTGGGTGCACACGAACACGGCGGTCACGTTGATGGACATGACCTTGTTGAACTCCTCCAGGGTGTAATCGACCAGCGGTGTGCGGGAGCTGACGCCGGCGTTGTTGCACAGCACGTCCAAGCGCCCGAAGCGATCGACCACCGACGCGAAGGCCGCCGCCACGGAGTCGGGATCGGTCAGTGCGGGCGCGATGCCCATGACGTTGTCGGTGAAGCCCTCCTCGGCGAGCTTGGCGAGCGCCGCATCCACGGTCTCCTGGCGCGATCCGGCCAGCGCCACCTTCGCGCCGTTCTTCAAAAACTCGCGCACGATGGTGAATCCGATGCCGCGTGTGCCGCCGGTGACGATGGCTACCTTGCCTTCTACGATGCCCATGGGCGTCCTTTCTCTCGGGTAGACTCGCATAATCTTACCGCGATGGGGATGCCTCGTTGGTTTCGGGGCGGTTACAAAGCGAGAGACTCGGAGCGGAAGCTGGGGCAGAGAAGGGGCGCGGGCAGAGGCGGGGCACAAGTGAGGAGGCGGCGCGCAAGTGCGGCAGCTGCTAATTCCGTGTCCAGCGCTCGTTCTCGTCGTACCACATGAACAGCTCGTAAACGCGCAGGCTGGGGGCGATCAGGTAGGTGTCGGGCGGGAAGCCGAACGCGGGGCTTTCCCCGTTGACGACGGCGGTGCCCAGAAGCATCTCCGGCGTGGCCTGGGTGCGGCGGTATTCGGCGGCGATGCGGGCCGCTTCGTCGGGATGCTCTTCAAGCCAGCTTTCGGCCTGGGCTTCCACGTGGCGCATCTCGGCCAGCAGGGCTTCGCGACGCAGTTCGCGCAGCTCGTCGATGCGGTCGTAGTAGTCGATGCGTACTCGCGGCGTGCGCACGCCCTCGGTCACGTAAAGGCGCACGAGCTCCATGGGCATGCGCTGGGCGAGGTCGTGCAGGGCGGTGCTGAATTCCTTGGATTTGCGCCAGGTGGAACGGGAGAATGCCACTTCAGTTGTGATCATAAGGGGCCCCTTTTGTCGTTTCAGCAGTGTTTGAAGCCACGCGCCCACTATAGCACGCGGGTGCTTGCAGCGCGAGGGGCGATTCTGTGCCGGTTTGCTGACGATTTCAGGGAACGGGAAAGGGGCGGGGAGAGTGGTCTGGACGGCTCTAGCCGGCCTATCAAGCCAAAAACCTGCAGAAAGTCCGCCGCCGCGCGACGGGGAGGGTCGTACGCGCGGCGGGGGCGATGGTTGGCGGTTGGTGAAGCGGGCTCACGGGAAGGCGAAATGGACGAATGAGCCTTCCCGTGCTCGCAGGCTGCTATTGAGCGGCGCCGGAGAGCAGCTTCGCCACGTGACGGCCCTCAACGGAGCTGCGGCCGCAGGCCACGCCTACGACATACTCGGGATAGTTACCCGAGAAGAAGCTGCCGGATACGTCACCAGCGGCATACAGGCCCTCGATGACGTTCAGCTCCGGATCGAGCACCTGGCAGTTCTCGTTAATGCGCAGACCGTCGATCGTGGTGAGCAGCGAGCCGCCGAACCAGCAACCGTAGAAGGGGGGCTGGCGGATGGCGGAGAGGCGGTAGGCCTCCTTGCCGAAGTCCTCGTCCACCTGGTTGTCGTAGAAGCCGTTGTAACGCTCCACCTCGGCGAGGAAGTTATCCTTGTCCTGGCCGGTGAAGCCGAGCATGTCGGCCAACTCTTCAATGGTGTCGGCTTTCATGAGGATGCCGGACTCTTGGGAAGCGGCAGTATACTCGTCGTAGGTCATGCCCATCTCGATGTAGGGCACCACGCGCGAGCAGCCGACGGTCTCGAAGCGCAGCATATCGTCCATCATGTTGCTGTCGTAGACCTGGCACCACACCCCGCCGGGCTGGTAGGTGGCGGCGAAGCAGATGAAGTCGTAGGGGGTGGACTCGTTGGCGAAGCGTTGACCGCGGCGATTCACCTTCATGAAGGGCTGGCTGCCGATGTTCTCTTGGAAGATGCTGCCACGGAACATGGCGCCTTCGCCTTCGCCCTCGTAGCCGGCATCCACGCCAGGAGCCACGGCCCCACGGTCGAAGACCATGGGGGCGGCGTCCTTGTCTTTAGAGGCTCCGGCCCACAGCCCCGCCTTGATGCCGTCGCCTGTGCAAGTGGGATTGAAGCTGGAGGCGGTGCAGCAGGCTACAGCGGAGGGCTGCAGGGCGGTCATCATCACGGGGTTGGCCGCGTAGCCGCCCGTGGCGAGCAGGGTGTTTTTAGCATTGATCTGCTTCATACCGTCTTTGGTTTCGAAGATAGCGCCCGTCACCTTGCCATCGGCGTGAACAAGCTTCACCATCTTATGCTCGAACAGAATGTCGTGACCTTGGCCGGACAAGCGCTCGGCGATGACGTCGTTGCGCGTGGGCGGGACGTAAGAGGGCTCCCACAGGTGCTGCACATAGGGCACATAGTAGTCGGTACCGCCAGTGGCGTGCTCGGGCGGCATGTCCAGCATGACCTCTTTGCCGGCGTCTTTCATTACCTCGGTCACCCAATCAATGTATTCGGCCGAATCGTCGATCCAACGCTTGATGAGCTTCTGGTTGCACTTGCCGGAGGCGTAGCGCGTCAGCTCGTTCAAGAGCTTCGGCCGGTCGATGGTCACGTTGTTGGCCTTGGCGTAAGCGGTGTCTACGCCGCCGAGGTACTCGCGGGTCTCGGGAACCTGGTTGCTCTTATCGCAGGCAATGAAGTTGAGGCCCAAATCGGCCGCCGCGCCAGCAGCGGCAAGGCCGGCCGTGCCGGCGCCAATGATGAGGAAGTCGGTGTCGAGGGTTTCGACGATGTCGCTCTCGGCGATTTCGGGCTCTGCGCCAAGCCAGTCTTCCGCGACCGCTGCGGCTTCGGGCGTCGCGGCTGCGTCGCCGGTTGCGCTGAGGTCTTTCTCGGCCGAAGTCTGGGGCGCGCATCCTGCCAAGCCCATGGCCCCCACGGCAGCCACGGCGCCCAGGCCGAGGAAGTCGCGGCGGTTCATCTTCATCGATTCTTTGCTCATAGTCCCTCCTGTATCGTGGATCTCTCTTGCGTCGACGAGCGGTGTGATTGGCCGACGCAATGCGTCATCATGGAGGAACTGCGCGATAGAGGCCATCGCTTGCGCGCGGTTATTCGAGAAATCACCTCTCTGAGGTGATACCGCTACCAGGGGTTTTCTGAACCTGAGGGAGGCGAGTTGCTATACTTCTCTTTTGAGGAGGGACTCCTGTGGAGTGCGGGTGCGATGACATGAGAGGCTCGGGGGAGGGAATCGATGGGAAAGGCGATAACTAAGGACAGCGTATTCGACTCGATGCGCCGTGTTGAGGCGGCGCTCAAGTTGCGCTATATGGGCATTGGGTTTGTCTGGGCGTGGTTGTATTGCACCTATGCAACGTCAGCGGTGTTTCCCTACCGAAGCGGTCAGTCCATCAACTCCGATGAATCATGGCTCCTCTCGGCGGTAGCTGTCGTGCTCGGATTTCTCGTCGGTGGCTTGTTGCTGAGTCGAAGACCGCTCGGGGGCCGCTGCTTGCGAAGATTTTCCATAGCGGCAGCGCTGCTTTTGGCGGCGGGAACCATTGTTTCGGCTCTGGGCGCATTTGCATTGGGGCTTGCGTGGCTGGGAGGGGCCATGACAGGCGTGGGCTATGCGTTGCTCAGTTTGCTGTGGGCCCGTGCGCTCATGGTGCTGGATGTGGAGGAGCTGGAAGCGGTAGTGCCTCTCTCGTCGCTAGTTATCGTGCCGTGCGTTGTGGTATACCCTCTGCTGGAGGGGGTTGTGGGCGTAGTGGCGACGGCGTTGCTGCCGCTGATGTCCGGCGTCTTGCTTCTCCTTTGCATGCGCGAGGGGGCTAAGCGGGGCGGCGTCGAAGAGACGGCGTCGGGCGTTGGGGGGATGTCGCCCTACCTCAAGGAAGCTGAAGCGTCGGGCGCCGCTTCAGCTTCGTCGGGTGCCGGCGCGTCTCTATCCCGACGCTTCGGAATTGCAGAATCGTGGGGCTTCTATCTTGGACGCGTCGCGGTTGTTCTCGTGGTGCTGTATCTCGCCATCGGGTGGCAGGCCGCTTTGGCCGATGTCCGCGACAGTATGCATGCGCTCATCGATCTTGATGTCTCCATGCTCATTTCCAGCCTTGCCAGCGTAGCTTTGGGCATTGCCATCGTATTCTTTTCGAGAAGGGTGAGTTTCACGGGGTTGTTCCGCTGGGCGGTTCCGTGCGTGATCATAACGCTTGTACTGCATGGGTCTTCCGGTCTGTGGGCCGGATTTGTCTCCAACGCCATCGGGGATACTCTTGATTCGCTCATTCAGGTGCTGGTGTATTTGTTTGCGATCACTCTTGCCAAGCAAGGAAAGGCGCCTGTGGCCTTGGGCGTGGGGCTTCTCAATGGCTCCGTGCAGCTGGGTGTGCTTTTTGGCAACCTTGCGGGGAGCGCATGCGCTGGTCCCGCCGCGGCGTCTTCTGAGGTTGCCTTTCTGTCGGCGCTCATCTGCCTCGTGGCCCTCGTTGGCATTGTGGCGCCCCAGCGCGAACCGATTGAAGTGCGGCCGATGGCTGAGGCGGGTTCGGATGCGCTTGAGCACTCACTCATGGTGGGGTGCGAACTGCTGCAGAAGAAATTCGGCCTGTCTGATCGCGAGACGGAAATTGCCTTTCTCCTAGCTCGTGGTTACAGTCGTCCCTATATCCGCGAGAAGCTGTTCATCTCCAAGAACACGGTGGCAACGCATATCAGGCACATCTATGGAAAACTCGGCATTCACTCGAAAGAGGAACTTATCGATTTAGCTACCGAGGCGGCAAGGAAATAGAAGGCTCGGAGCTGCCTCTTCTCTCGATGCCTTTACGGAGATGTCTTTGTGGGCGTTTTCTGGGCGCGATGGGCAGGGCGGTGCTTGGTCGTGTGTTGCTTCTAGCCGAACAGCAGATGCAAGAAATCGATGCGCTTCTGCAACCTTTCGTAGATGAAATCGGTGCGGCCGTACATTGAAGGGTTCTCGTCGAGAAAATCGCTGGCCCATTCGGGGAATCCCGCGAGTTTGTCCAGATCGAGCCAAGAGGTGTCGCCTATGAGACGCAGCTGCCGGTCGGCGTCTTCGTAGAAGGGACGCATATCCACCACGAAGGGCGTGTAAGCCAGCTCTCGCGTGGGCACGCGGCACCAGAGGCTCGAGCCGGTGTCGAACAACGGGGCAGCGCGGTACTCGAGGGTTTCCACATCGCGGATGAGACCGAAGTTGCGCCAGTGACGATCGGTGTTGGCCATGATGTCGTCGCAGAGGATCATCTTTCCGAGGGCTGTTTCGATGTCTTCCACACCCAGCGCGGCGCAGCATTCCACGTAATGGCGGTAGCTGTCGCGGTGGGGAACCTGGGGGAGAACATCGTTCACGTAGTAGGCGGGGATGAGTTCCTCGGTGGGGCCGACGAAGTTCGGGCATGAACTGACCGGCGCACCGCCCCATTCGATCAGCGTGTAGGGAACGTAGTCCCCGTCAGACAGCAGGCGCGAGAAAAGTTCCGTGGCGATAACCTCGTTGTAGGGTTCCTGATCGAGCAGCGTACCTCCCTTGAGCAAGCATCGCTCGCCATTGCGGCACGCCCAGCGTTTGGAAAGAACGCCATCGGAGGTGTTGTCGGGGGAGTCGAGGCCCACATCGGCCATCCATTCTTCTACCGGCGCTTCGGAGAAATCGTTCTCGAAGTAGTTGACGTCGCTCCAGCGAATCTCGCTTCCATAGGGCTTGATCCAGTACTGGTCGGAAAGGGAGAGCCCCATACTTTTGAAGGGGAGATCATAGGTGTCGGCAATGCCGAGCTCGACCAGCTTCGCTTCGATGCCGTGGCGCGCCTTCGGAATGGCACGATGACACCACCAGTAGGAAAGTGCGGTTTTCGAGGCTTTTGTTCCCCGCGGGGACATGATGGAAAGGGGAGCTCGTTTGGCATCGATGATCTCATCGGCATCGAGAAATTCCCCTGTCGAGGCATCGAAACGGAAAGCGAGCACCTCATGGTCGCGGTTCATGAGCAGGTAACGGGAGGCGTTCGGCTGGCTCAGGCGCGCGTTCGGTCGGCCGCGACCAGGGTTGTGCTCGCGGCGTGCCTCGACGCTCTTTTCGTCTATGAGCCAAATGCCCGCAACTTGTTCGGCGGCTAACACGCCGCTTCTGATGAGCTGGCGAACACGGGTGGGACTCACGCCGAGCTTTGCGCTGGCTTCGGCAACGGTAATGCTGAACATGGGCTCCTCCAAAAAATCTTTCGATTGCGAAATATTATCACGGAATTAGTAATTCTAGAAAAATCTTTCGAAATCGAAAGATTTTTCTAGAAGGAAGACGCCGTCCCGCAAGCAATCAAGAGAATGGCCAGGAAACCAAAGTTCAGTACGCTGAACAGGGCGAGGAAGCGACCGGTGGAAAGCTCGGGCAGTGCGGCCGCTCGAGGGAAGATTTTGTGCACGCTGGTGAAGTGCTGCAGCGTGATGAGGCTCGCAAGTGAGCCGACGAGCGTGCCGGCGCCTCCGATGTTCACGCCGACGAGCAGGGGCTGCCATGCGCCCGTGAAGTGGGAGAGCAGCACAGCGGCGGGCACGTTGCTGATGATCTGGCTTAAGCCGGCGCTCACGAGCAGGCCGTGATCGGCCATGAGGGGCGAGAGCCATGCGGACACCTCTGGCACGCGCGCCAGGTTGCCCGCGAACACGAAGAAGCAGGCGAAGGTGGCGAGTAGGCCCCAGTCCACGGCGGTCAAGGCGCGCCGGTCGAGGGCGGCGAGCGCGGCGGCTACGACGGCGACGGCGGCGGCGACGGGCACGATGCGGAATACGGCCAGCAAAGTGAGGGCGACAAGCGCTCCGTAGATTGCCAGGCGCCGTCGGCTGAGCGGCATCGGCACGGCGAGACTGCGCGTATCGTCTCGGCCACAGCTGCCGTTCGACTGACCGCACAGCCACCAGGTACAGGCGACGATGCTGATAGTCGACAGCGCGAACGGCAGTGCCATCGTGGCCAGGAAATCGCCGAGGCCGAGCCCGTAATAGGAGTAGAGGTAGAGGTTCTGTGGGTTGCCGAAGGGGACGATCATGCCGCAGAGGTTCGCAGCCAGACTTTGCAGAACGAACGCGGGCGCCACGAGACGGGGGAGGTTTGCGCCCATAAGGGTGGCTGCCGAAAGTGGCAGCATCATGATAAGGGCCATGTCGTTGGTTGCCACGCATGAAAGCCCGGCCGTCGTGAGCACGAGGGCCAGCGCGAGGGGCCTAGGTCTGCGAAACCGTGCGATGACGGCGCGGGCCGCCCGGTCGAAAGCGCCCATGAGCCGCAGCGCGCTCGCCACGGCCAGCACGCAGAACAGGCATCCAAGTGTCTTCCAATCGAAATACCCCAGATAAGCCTCGTCGGGCGGCACCGCCAGGGCGGAAGCCGCAGCCGCCACCGCCGCCACGACGAGCACAGCGTGCTCGCGTAGAAAGGCAGCAGGAGTGGTGGCGGAGATACGCAAGGGACGCTCTTTCTCGAAACAGGACAGTGCCCGTAGTGTACCCCAATGTCGCACAAACAAAGAGCGCCGTTACCGGGATGAGCAGTAGCCCCGAGCCACCCGGGAAGGGCTTTGCTCTCGAGGGAGGCCTTTTTTGCACGAGATCTCGAGTTATAAGCGTCTGAACTCTGCGTTGCGTTCGGTCTTCGGAAGAAGTTTTTGGAAAACACCTGGTCAAAGCTTCGCGCGCATCGAGACTATTCCGGGTCACTGAAGGATCTGTCTCCTAAGGGGCTCATAACCGGTGATTTGCTGCAATTTCGAGGTGGTTCGTCGACCGAGAACGTGAGTGAGTGCTCTTATGCCTATCTTTTATGGGCCATGACGAACACGCAGTTGCTTTTGACGAGAGTGCCCGCGACAATAGGGAAAACGATGCGGAAAGCGGCGGGCCGGCCGCCGCTTCGAAGCAGGCGTCTCGGAAGAGGCCATCGACGAGTTCGTTACCCCCTACGCCGAGTAGCCGCGCAGTTTAACCTTCACAAAACTGGTCAAGTTGCTTTGCCAATTATTGAAATACTGGCAGAGTTACTTGGCCAGTTACGGGGGCGTTAGATTCTGTGCGTCCCCGCTGTCTGCCTCTTCGTGACCTGCTATGCGATCTCGATAAGGTCGCCGGGGGCGATGGTGCCGCCGGCGATCACTTTGCAGAAGACGCCCTCGCGGGGCATGATGCAGTCGCCCATCTGGTGGTAGATGGCGCAGTGGGCGTGGCACTGCTTGCCGATTTGGGTCAGTTCCAGCACCACGTCGTTGCAGACGAAGCGCGTGCCGATGGGCAGGCTCTTCAAGTCGAAGCCCTCGACGATGATGTTCTCGCCGAACGCCCCGTTGCCCACTTCGGCGCCGCGGTTCTTGAACGCCTCGATCTGCTCAAAGGACAGAAGGCTCACCTGGCGGTGCCACGGTGCGGCGTGGGCGTCGCCCTCGATGCCCCAGTCGGGCCTAAGCTCGATGGCGGCTTGCTCGGTTTTCTGGATTCCCTTGATGTCGCTCGTGCATACGGCTTTGATCACGCCCATGATGCACCTTTCTCGTTGGCGGCAGGTCGTGCGCCACTCTCGACCCACCCGGTGCATAGGACTTATCCCCCGACCCGCTGCACGACGCTGAAGGGGGAATGCCGGCGCGCCCAAATTCTAGCGAACCCCTAGACTATTTGCAAGCGGGGATAGTAGAAGCGAATGCTCCTTTACCAGTTTTAGAGCCTTTAGAATTTTTAGCAGTCTTAGCCAAGGCCCCCGACGCGGTTCTTCTGGCGTCTAGCCTGTCGGCATGAGCGCGCGAGCGAGCACCTTTCCGACCAGCACGCCGGCGACGCACAAAACGACGCTGACCAGGGCGTAGGCGCCGGCGATGGCGTATTGGCCGCCCTCGATGAGCTCGAGGGTCTCCAGCGAGAAGGTGGAGAACGTCGTGAACCCGCCGCATAGGCCCACCTTCAAAAACAGCACCGCCTCGCGGGAAAGGGCGCCGGCGGCCAGCTCGGAAGCTTCCACGATGGCCCCTATGGCCACCGATCCCAGGAAATTGATGAGCAGCGTCATGAGCGGCAACTCGCTTCCCAACGGGACGAGCCCCAGGCCGTAGCGCCCCATGGCGCCCAGCGCGCCGCCCGCCCCTACGCACAAAAGCCCCATCATCGCTCGCGCTCCTTTCCCGCGTTCATCGCGCGCCCAGTATACGCCATCGGGGAAGAACGCGCTGCGCCATTGGGGGAGCGCGCGCCCCTCTAGCGGCGGGTGCGGCGCACGCCGTCGGGGAGGCCCGCTTCGGGCATGCGCAGGGTGCCGGCCTTCTCGCGGCGGCGCATGTCCCACAGCATGATCGCGGCCACGGCCAGAAGCGGCAGGCCGCCCACGATGCCCGTGCACAAGGGCCCCACGAAGGGGTTGCCGCCCGAAAGCGAGAACAGCGTCATGCCGTTAGTCGTGCCGTTCACGGCCCCGTGCCCGATGGCCGCGGCAAACGTGGAGCCGGTGCGGATGGTCACGTAGCTGAGGAAGATGGCGAGCACGGTGCACCAGGCGCACATGGCCGCGATGCCGCCGAAAGGCTCGCCGGGGTATCCCGTGCCGTAGTTGTGCCCGAGGGCCACCACCGGCGCGTGCCACAGCCCCCAGACGATGCCCGTGACCAGCATCGTCGGCACAATGGAAAGCCGCGTGGACACTTTCGGCATCAGGTATCCGCGCCAGCCCCATTCCTCGCCAAAAGTGGTGAAGAGGTTGAGCGCCGGCGCGATGGCACACTGGCCGAGCAGGATGAAGGCGAACAGGGACGGGTTGGCGGCTGATGCATCGACGGCGGCCAGGGTGCCCGCGTCCGCACCGCTTGCAGCAGCGGCCTCGCGCTGAGCGGCGAAGAAGGAGGTCATGTTCGGATCGAAATCGCCGGGGAAGATGAGGAAGTACACGACGGCTCCGGCGATCACGAACAGAAGCGGGCCGAACCACGCCACGGCGAACCAGGGCAGCGATTGCCGGGGCGGCCGGGGTTTCAGCACGCAGTTTTGGAACCCCTCGCGCGTCACCAGGCGCGTGAGCACGACGCCCAGGGCGGGAAAAAACATGGTGAGCGCCACGGCGACCATATAGGCGAGGTCGGGCGAGAGGAATTCGCTCGCGTAGGGGGCACTGCCTTGGGCGATGGGGTACACCACGAGGAAATCGTAGGCGTAGGTGATGCCGAAGGTGATGGCGAGAAAGACGAGGGCGCGTTTCATGGGGAAGTCCTTTCGTCGGCGCTGCGGGATTTTGTTCTATGACAACTAGAACAGTTTATGTTATACTTCGAATAGAACAAGAAGTCAACCGCTAGGCAAGTCTCCCATGCGATGGAGGTTGCGGCAAAGGGATTGCGTCGACGGCTGTCATCGTGCTTAGCAGAGAGCGGGGCGCGGGGCATCTGTCGGTTCGCTCGGTGCCGCAGACGCCTCTTGCCGGAAAGGACGCCCCATGCTCATCACCATCGATGCTGCGGCCCCAGAGCCGCTCTACCTGCAGATACGCAACCAGATTGTGGCCGGCATCGCCACCGGGCAGCTGGAGCCGGGCCAGTCGCTGCCTTCGGTGCGCTCTCTGGCGAGCGACTTGGGCATCAACCTACACACGGTGAACAAGGCCTACGCGGTGCTGCGCGACGAGGGCTACGTGCGCATGCGCGGTCGCGCCGGGGCGGTGATCGCCGATCCGGCCGCCGCCGATCGCGCTGACGCCGACGCATCGGCCCAGGTGAAGATGGAGGACGACCTCTTCAAGCTGGCCTTGGCCTTCCGAGCCCGGGGCGGCGCGCGCGGCCAGTTTCTGGAAGCGGCCGCCGCTCAGGCCGCCCGCGCCTACGGGGTGATGGAAGATGCCGAGGCCGCCCCGCGTCCGGCGCAGAAGCGGAAGGCCGCTGGAGCCTCGTCAAGTACGGGTGCAGGGAAGGCGGTGGCCCCCCAATGAGCGCGACGACCCCCATGCTTCTGCTTCTCGGGCTTCTGACCCTGGTCGTTCCCTTGATGGGCGTGACCATGGCGCTCACGCCCTACCTCATGCCGAAGCGCGAGTGCTTCGCCGTCACCGTACCCGACGACGCGGCGGCCGATCCTTATCTGCGCCGCCTGAAACGCACCTATCTTGCGATCATGCTGGCGCTTACGGCGGCGGCGACGATTGCGTGCGCGGCGGCCCTGGCGCTCGACCCTGAGCACGCTTTCGTCGCGGCGCTGGTGGCCGCCGCCCTCGTTCTGTGCCTTGGCGGCTATGGCCTCATGCTGTACTTCCGCGCAAAGGTGCAGCGATACAAGAAGGCCCAAGGCTGGGTGGCCGAGGGGCGCCGCAGCGCGGGATTTGTCGGCGACGAGCCCTTCCCGAAGCCTCTTTCCCTTGCGTGGGATCTGCTGTATGTGCCCGTGATTCTCATTACGCTGACCATGGGTATCGTGGGCTATCCCGCCATGCCCGACAAGGTGCCGCTGCACATGGATTTGGCGGGGAAGGTGACCGAGTGGGCCGACAAATCGTCGGGCATCGTCGCGTTTCCGGTGCTGTTCGTGGTGCTCATCGCCGTGTGCCTCACGGTGGCCCATTGGATGATTTTGCGGTCGAAGAAGTTCAGCGACCCCGCCATGCCGGCGGCGAGCGCCTGGGCCTACGGCATGTTCGCCCGCGCCCAGAGTGTGCTGCTTGTCGGCATGGGCCTGCTCGTGAGTTTGCTGGGGCCCGTCATCCAGCTGACGTTTCTCGGCGTACTTTCCATGACCCAGACTCTCGTGCCCATCGGGGTCGTGGTGGTGGTCGTACTGGTGGCGAGCACGGCAGTGAGCCTGGTGTACGGCCAGAACGGCAGCCGCCTGCTCGCCCGGGTGAGCGCCGACGGGCGCGGCGGCGCCATGCCGCGCGACAACGACCGGTATTGGAAGGGCGGCATCTTCTACGTGAACCCCGACGACACGGCGCTGTTTCTGCCCGAGCGCTTCGGCATCGGCTGGACGATCAACTTGGGGCGTCCCGCCGCGTGGGCTTTTGTGGTAGTCTTCGTGCTGGTGATCGCGGGATTCATCGCGGCGTCGTTTCTGCTCACCTAAGCGGTCGGGCGCAAGCGGCCGTTCGCGTCCCGGCGCCGTGGGCCATCGCGCGAGGAGCAAAGGGAGGCTGCCATGAAAGATTGCGCCCAGCCGCTGCAGCACATCGAGCACGGCATTCCGCCGGTGTTCGACGAGCGCTCGGAGGTGCTCGTGCTGGGCACGATGCCCTCGCCGAAATCGCGCGAGGCGGCGTTTTTCTACGGGCATCCCCAGAACCGGTTCTGGCGTGTGCTGGCTGCGCTGTTCGACGAGCCGGTGCCCGAGGACAACGCCGAGCGGGCCGATCTGCTGTTGCGCCACCATATCGCGTTGTGGGACGTGCTGGAGAGCTGCGACATCCGGGGCGCCTCGGACGCCTCCATCGCCAACCCCCACCCCAACGATCTGTCGCGCGTTTTGGAAAAGGCGCCGGTGCGCCGGGTGTTCTGCACGGGTGCGGCGGCGGGGCGCTACTACGCAAGGCTGTGCGAAGCTGCCAGCGGCTTGCCCGCCGATGTGCTGCCCTCGCCGAGTCCGGCCAACGCGGCCTGGTCGCTGCCGCGGCTCGTGGAAGCCTATCGCCCTGTGGCCGAGGCCGTGACTCCCTTCAAGCCTCCCGTGCTCGAGGTGCCCCGAGTGGTGGCGCTCGAGCGGGCCATCGCCGAGACGGGCACGCCGCTCGACGTTCTCATGCGCCGCGCCGGCCGCTTCCTTGCCTTCGAGGCACGCAAGGCCTTGGAAGGGATGGAAGGCGCGAAGGAAATAGTCATCTTTTGCGGAAACGGCAACAACGGCGGCGACGGCTGGGTGGCCGGGGAGTACCTGGACCGCTGGGGCATTCCCGTGCGGGTCGTTACGGCGAAGGCCCCCGAGGAGCTGACGGCCGAGCCGGCTCGCGCGGCGGCCCTGCAGGCGGCGGCATCCCTGGGCGAGCGCAGCCAGGTGGTTCTCGCGCCGTCGAACGCGGAGGTGACGGCCTTACTCGACGGCGCGCCGCTCGCCATCGACGCCCTTTTGGGCACCGGGTTCGCCCACGATACGGTGAAGGCGCCCTTCGACGGCTGGATCCGCGTCCTCAACGTCGCTCACGACCAGGGAACGCTCGTGGTGGCCGCCGACGTGCCGAGCGGACTTTCGGCCCAGACGGGCCGCGCGGCGAAAGATGCCGTGCGCGCCGACCTCACCGTCACGATGATCGTGCCGAAGCCGGGTCTTGCCGCCAAAGACGGTGCCGCACACTGCGGACGCGTCGTGGTCGCCCCGATCGCCTACATCGAGCCGCTTGTCTAGAACTTGCCAGGATTAACCATCGCAGAATACGCGGGGCTCGGGCCGAACTGCTGCCCCGCATTGCGCTGGGGCAGATGCGGATGCGTGCGGCCCCTATAAGGTTTCCGCAAGTTGAAATTTTGCTGTCGAGACCATGTGCCTTATGGAAGTGGGCGGGCGAGGGTGCTATGGTGCCCAGGAAAAACTAGTGACCGCGCGGCACCCTCCCCAAAAGAGGCGAACGCGCCGCGGCGGCATTCAATCAAAGGAAAACTCGCCATGTTCAAAGTTCGCTCGAAATACCTGCTGCTCATCGCGGCCGCCGTGTGGCTCATCGCCGGAAGCCAGGTCGCCCGCATGGGCATCGAGGCCATCGCGGCCGGCAACGGCAACCTGTGGCTTCTGCTCATCGGCATCCCCGCCACCTTCGTCGTCTTCCATATGATGTTCTCCAAGCTGGTGGGCAAGCACGCCGCCCGCATCCGCAGCTACGGCGAGGAGAAGATGCACATGCTGAAGTTCTTCGATGTGCGGGGCTACCTCATCATGGCTGTCATGATGGGCGGCGGCATCGCCCTGCGCTCATTCCATCTGGTGCCGGGCTGGTTCATCGCCTTCTTCTACACCGGCCTCGGCATCGCGCTCGCGCTTGCCGGCGTGGGCTTTCTCGTGCACTACCTCCGCCGCGACGGGTACATCACCTGTCCGGTGACGGGGAAGGTGCGCGAAGGATAGGAGCCTTCGGCCTCAGGGTGGCGGCTTGCGTGCTCGATTCGGGCGCTAGCGCCTAAATATGCGATTGCGATCGCCGTTCCTGAAGTTTGCGGCTTACCGCTTCGACGATTTTGGCGGCGGCGAATCCCGCGAGCAGGCCGACGATGGTACCCGCCAGCACGTCGGTGGGGTAGTGCACGTAGCAGTACAGTCGCGTGAGCGCCATGAGCACCGCGCCGATGCCGACGACGATGACGAGGGGCTTGGGCCCCTTCGAGAACAGCAGCGCCCCGAACGCGGCGAAGGCGGCGGTGGCGTGCCCCGAGGGGAACGACGAGCCGTGGGGCCGATCGATGATCATGGGCACGAACGGGTTCACGTCGCACGGCCGCGGGCGCATGATCAGGGGTTTTAGAATGCCACTGGTGACAATGGCGCCCAGAAGCACGGCGATGAGGACGGCCGCGCCCAGTTTGCGCGTCTTCGGAATGATGGCGAGCACGATGCCGAGCAGGATCCAGATTTGACCCACGTCGCTTGTGCTCGTGTAGGCGGCAACAAGGGTGTCGAGCCACGGTGTGTGGATAAGCTGGATGGCATCGAGGATGGCAAGTTCGTTCACGGTAGGGGAGGCAAGCGTTTCGGGAAGGTTTTGGGAAGGTCTCGGGAAAAGGCTCGCCCCGCGCTCCTTTCGGCCACAAGGCTACAGGAACCAGCGCCAACGGGCAACCCGTCGCACTCTCAAAAACGTCGCGCCGCGCATTCCGAATCGCTGAATTGCTTTAGAAATCACGGGTAGCATAGTTTTCGATGGGCTCTTATGCGGTCGCCGCGCGACGGGTGCGGTATTTTCCCAGGTCGCGAAAAGTTGCTAGGCGCCGCCGCGCTTCGGAGACTACGCTACCCGCGATTTCCAAAGCAATTCGCACGCGGACTTGCGCATTTGCGAACGCGGCCGTGCGCATTCGGCAATCCGCATAGCCGATTCCCTTTCTGCATTGCCCAAATGCCGCCGCGCCCGTTACTATGGAGCTAAGCAGTATTTGGAAGGTGCCGGGTGGCAGGGCTCGGCGCCGACGAAGGAGGCATCATGGATCAGACGCGCGTCATCGAAGTGAAGAAGAACATCCTGGCGGCCAACGACGAGGCGGCCGACGCCTTCCGCGCCGAGCGCGCCCAGGAGGGCACGTTCTTCGTGGACGTCATGGCGAGCCCGGGCGCCGGCAAGACGACGCTTCTGCTCGCGCTCATCCGCGAGCTGCGCGCCCGCGGCGTCGAGGCCCTCGGCGTCATCGAGGCCGACCTCGAGTCCGACGTGGACGCGCAGAAGATCAAGGAGGCCGGCGTCGCCTCCGTGGAGCTGAACACCCGCGGGGTATGCCACGTGGAAATGGGCATGGTGACCATGGCCTTCGAGGCCTTCGACGGCGACCGCTTCGACTACCTGTTCCTCGAGAACATCGGCAACCTCGTGTGCCCGGCCGACTTCGACACGGGCGCCCACACCCGCGTCATGCTGCTCTCGGTTCCCGAGGGCTGGGACAAGGTCATGAAGTACCCGCCCATGTTCGCCGCCGTGGATGCGCTCATCGTCACGAAATGCGATTACCTGCCCTTGAACGAGGACTTCGACATGGACCGCCTGAAAGAGCGCGCCCGCATGTTGAACCCCAACCTGGAGATCTTCGTCACGAGCGCTCGCACCGGCGAGGGCATCGGCGAGCTCGCCGACTGGATGCAGTCCCAGCGCGCCGAGAAGGTGCAGGGCTAGGCGCCTGCCGCCTCTTCGATAGGCACATAGAGTACCTCGATGTCGCTGCCCTCGCCGTCCAGGTTGAGAAACATCGGCATGATGAGAACATCGCCGGAGATGGCCAGGCTGTGGTCATCGAGGTACTCGAACAGTCCGTCGAACGTCTCCTTCTGGATAGACTCCTCGCGGGTGACCATGCGGCGGAATCGCAGGCACCGACCGAGGCGCAGGCGTTTGACGTGCTCGCGCGCATAGGGGGAGAGGAAATGCTCTTCCTCCACCGATACGGTGTTGATGTAGTCGGGATCTACTGAGGGGCTGCTGTCCAGTAGATTCTCCTTCGTGATGATGCGCGCGCAGCTCGTGATGCTGAGCAGATCGTAGTACTCGGCGAGCACCTTCTCGTTTTCCATGGAAACAGTGAAGTCGCGGCCGTGGGAGGCGTTCACGTACAGCTGATCGGGGATGTGCACGAGCTTGAAATCCACCTTGCCGTCGGTCTCCAGCACATCTAGCACGCTTTCGATGCGCCGTTGGCGATAATCCAGCAAGATGCGCTCGCGTTCCAACTTCCGGTGCTGCTCCTGCAGCGATTCGCGGAACTCGGCGGTGTCCTGCTTGGCGTCCAGCATCTCGATGGCCTCGCTGATGCTGAAGCCGTACTGCAGAAGCACGCGGAAGGCGTTCGAGCGAAAGGCGTCCTCGGGGGTGAACACGCGGTAGCCGTTCTCCATGCGGTCGGACAGCACGAGCCCGTGCTTCTCGTAGAATCGAATCTTCGATTGGGTCATGCCGGTCATGGCCGCGAATTGCTTCATCCGGTACATGGTCTTCCTCCCAAAGACGCTGGTGGATGGATTTCTATGATAGTTCGTTTTCTCGGGCGTGCGCGTTTGGCGCGGGAAAACCCGAGGGCATGGAAAACCCCGGCCGACTGAAAGCCTGACCGGGGTTTTCCGGAGGGGCTCAAAGGATTGAGCGTTTACAGGAACAGAGAGTCCTCGTGGTAGTCGGAGCCTTCCGCCGAGTACGTGTGGCAGTTGGCGCACCAGTTTCGCGTGACTTCCTGGCCCTTCTCGTGACAATTGTCGCAAGAGTTGTAGCCGCCATGGATGGAAGAGTGGGGGTTCCACTGCCCGTACTTCTCTGTGTTGGCCGCATTGGCCTCATAGGAGCCGCCGTGGCAGGCCAGACACGCCTCGTCGGACACGTAGGGGCCGGTGGGATCGGTCGGGTCGGCTTCGGTGGCCGCTGTCTGCTCGGTAGTAGCACCTGTATTGGCCAGGTCGGCTTTGCCAGCATCGGCGGCCGGGGCACAGCCCGCTTGGGCCAAGGCCGCCACGAGGGCGACGGTGGAAAGCGCGATCAGCGCCTTTGCATTCAGATTCTTCTTTGCCATTAGTTGCCTCCGTTCACCATATGATCGGCGGCCACGTATCCGAAAGTGGCGGCGCGTCCCACGGACGTGCCGGGAATGTGGCGCGGATAATTGCCCGAGTAGAAGCTGCCCGAGGCGTTGCCCGTGGCATAGAGACCCTCGATAGGGGCGCCCGTCGTGTCGAGTACCTGGGCGTTTCCGTTGATGGCCAGGCCACCCACCGTGGCCAAAATGACATTCGTCGTGAGCAGCGCATAGTAGGTGCCGCCCGTGAAGGCCTGGTTGTTGCCCGTGTAGCGGTAGTATTCCGGATCGCGCTCGACGTTGTCGGCGAACAGCTGGTTGTACTCGTTGATGGTGGCCTCCAGGCCGGCACCGTCGATGCCGGCCTTCTGCGCCACCTCGGCGATGGTCGCACCTTGGAACAGGTGCCCCTTGGCCTCATCGCGAGCGAGCTGGCCAGCCGCTGCCTCGCCGCCCTTGTCCAGGGAGCTTTGGATCATGGCCTGGTCGAAGATGCAGAAGCAGGTGTGGCCGCGCCGAATCTGCAGATTCATGGCGTTGCCGGCGTACTGGCGCGGGTTGTTCTCGTTGGTAAAGCGCTTGCCCTCTTCGGTGACCATGATGCCCCAGTTCATTGCGCCGGGGAAATACACGCGCTTCTCCACGAAGGTGGAGGGCGTGGCGTTGCTGAAATTCATGACCGGCTGGGGCAGCGAATCCATCTCGGCTCCCGCGGCCAGTCCCATCATATGGCCGTCGCCGGTGGTTCCCCAGGAGGGATTCCACCAGGAGGAGTACTGGTAGTCCTCGGGCCGTACCCAGGCCTGCATCATCTCGGGGTTGGCATCGTAGCCGCCGGTGGCCAGAAGGACGCCTTTGCTCGCGTTGATGCGGAGGTAGCCGTCGGCGGTTTTCGCAATGGCGCCCGTCACGCGGTTGCCCTCTTTCACCAGCTGCACGGCGGGGCATTCGTAGCGCACCTCCCAGTTGGGGTACATGGCGCCGGCCTTCAGCAAATCCTCGCACACGTGCAGGCCGAAGAGCCACGTCTTCGAGATGCCCTCTGGCATTTTGAAGTTGACGTAGGAATCGATCACGGGAAAACCGTTGTAGTTCGGCGCCTGGTCGAACTTGTAGATCTGCCAGCCGGTGCCTGTCTTGTCGAACATGGCCTGCCAGAAATCGGCCACCTCTCCTGAGTGCTTCACGTAGGAAGTGACGACCTCCGGATCGGCGCGCCAGTCGCTCGCTCGCAGGATCTCGTCGATGAGCTGAGCGTCGTCAATCTCGATGCCTTGCTCTTTCTGGAAGGTGGCCTGGGTGGCTCCGAAGCTCTCCCAGGCGGAGCGGCCCTCGGTCATCTTCTCGATCATGAGGACGTCCGCGCCCTCCTCGGCGGCTTTGAGGCTCGCCATGATGCCGCCGATACCGGCGCCGATGATGAGCACCTCGGTATCCTCGGTGGACACGATTTCGTCATCGCCGATGGTGCGGTCTTCGAAGGCCACCGGTCCGTGGGGGCCGGGGCATTCGGCGTGGCGCATCGGCAGCAGCGACGCGTCCTCTCCCAAGGCCTGGGAGTACGGATTGGCCGCCGCGGCTGCCTCGCCGGACGTTGCGCCCTCCTCGGCGAAGGCCACACCGGCCCCGCCGAGCGCCAGGGCTCCGACCATGCCGGTGGCTCCCGCGCCCTTGAGGAAGTCGCGCCGCGATAGCTTGCTTAAGGTCATTGGTTCCCTCCTTCTCGCGATTGGTGTTTTGCGCATCTTCTCCTAATCCCATGCACAAAATCGACACAACCCGAGGGTAAACCCTCAACCTAGTTGAGGGTCAAGAGGATTTTTCGAAAAAGATAGTTTTACCTGTTCAGGATACAAAATGAGATTGGTATCGCCGAGGGATCGGGAATACGCAAGATGAGCAACGCTTTTGGGATGGCATTGAATTCGACATCTATCTATGGTAAAAACCTCTATAAATAAGTTACTTATTTATAGAGGTGATCTTATGCCCACTGCCGTGCCCCTTATTCGCCCCATTAGTGACCTGCGAACCGATCTCAACGATGTTTGCGCCCAGGCTCAAGAAACGCAGCAGCCCATTTTCATGACGAAAAACGGGAAGGCGAGCCTTGTCGTGATCGATTGCGTTGCCTACGAAGAACAGCGTCAGCACGAGCGTTACGTCCAGAAGCTCCGCGAGGCGGAGATAGAGGAGAAGTATCGCAAGGAGACGGTCTCCCAGACATCCCTCGATGAGACCATGGAGCGAATCTTCGAAGTTTGGGGTGTCTGATGCGGGAGCCGATTTACCGCCCCCGCGCGGCGTTCGATCTGGAATCGATCATCATCTACGTGGGTGAAGTGTGCCGAAATCCTGTTGCTGCGCGGCAAACCTACACGAGCATCAAGGCGGCCGTAAAAGAGCTGTGCGCCATGCCCACGCTTGGCCGCCCCTTCATCGATGAGTCGCTGAGCCGCCGAGATATTCGCTCGTGGCTTGTCGGCAACTATCGGGTGTTCTACACCTACGACGAGGAATTCCTCACGGTTCGCCGCGTTATCCACACGCGGCAGGACATCGACGACTTCGCCCTTATCGATTGGGAAGAAGACGGGGAAGAGGACTAGTCCGCTGCCTCTTATTCACCCATGCGCAGCTTGATGAGGTTCTTGCAGATGGCGACGAAGTCCTCGGCGGCATGATTGCGCCCGTCGGTGCGGTAGACGGCGTAAATGTGGTACTGCGGCACCGGGTCGACGAAACGCTTGGCGACCAGGAAGGGGGCAGGAGGCGCGGTCAGCACGCTGCGGGCCGTTTTGAAAAGCATCTCGTCGGCTTGAATGGTGGAGGGAATGCGGTCGAACTCGTCCACTTCTCGCACGCGATAGCGAGGCTCGATACCGTGCTCGCGCATGGTCTCCACGGCGCCTTCGAAGGTCGATTGCAGGTAGGGATTCGTCGGACAGACGAGGTGGCAGTCGCGCAGGTCTTCCACAGCGAGGGTCTCGCGATTGGCGAGAGGATTGTCGCGGTGCACGAAGACCATGAGCGGCAAATCCAGCAGATGAGCGAAGGCGAACCCCTCTGGCAGCTTCGTCGGGCGAGTGAACACGAGCCCCACGTCCGCCTTGCCGCCTAGCACGGACTCGGCAATGCCGAGGGTGTGGTCTTGGAACAGCCGCGGCATGGGCGCATAGGGGAAGCGTTCGTGGAAGACGGTCATGGCCTCGTAAATAATGTCGGCGAACTTGTTGTTGGACGACATGGTGAGGTTGATGAGGATGCCCGGCCCTGATTCTGCGGCGATGCGGCGCCCCTGATCGATGGCTGCGTCCAGCTGGTCGATGATGCCGGTGACGGCTATGCAGAAGCTCTGGCCCGCCTCGGTGAGCGCCATGGGGCTGCGATTGAGCAGCTTGAAGCCGAGCTCCTGCTCTAGGTAGGCGATGTGCCTGGTGAGCGTCGGTTGCGATATGTGCAGCGTCTCGGCGGCCCTCACAAAATTGAGCTGTTTTGCCAAGACGAGAAATTCCCGCGCGTAATCCAGCATGGTCTCCCCGTTTCCGCTGGCAGGGGCCGACTCTTCCCCGAGGCCCCCGCTTTTCCTCGCTCCTATTCTAGCAACTTCCCGCGCGGGAGCGTATTCGAATTCAACATAGGCACCCTTGCTATGCAGATTTTGAAGCGGCTGGCTGCAAGCGGGGACTCGACCCGCATCCCTGCCGACCGCCCCATGCAGCTTGTGTATGGGGACAACGCGTCAATACGGAAGCCTCATCGGCTATGCGGAAGCTGGCGGCACGAATGGGCTTGGAGCGCCGTAGCATTTTCAGTGTTCGGAAGGGACGTGCGGGAAAGGGGAGACGGATCATGCACGAGATGGCTCTTATGCGCCAGGTGGTGGACACGGTGCTCGATTTTGCGAACGAGGCGGGCGCTACGGAGGTGAAGGCGGTGTACATGACCATCGGCTTCAACCGCGATGTCGTGGAGGCCTACATGGACTCCATGTTCGCGTGGCTCGCGCGGGGCACCATCGCCGAGCATGCCGAGCTCGTCATCCGGCGCACTCCTTACACCGTGAAATGCAACCAGTGCGGGCGCGTCTTCCATCTGAACGTCTACGACGAGGATAGCTGGGTGTGTCCCCAGTGCGGCGCTGTGCGCGACTACAAGCTGCACTCCGGTATGGAGTTTCTCATTAACAATATCGAGGTCGCCCTGCCCGAGGGTGCCGAGCCGTTGCTTCAGGCTCGGGCCAGCTAGCGGATAGGGGGTGATCGCCGTGACCGTGGAAGGCGTGTTCGACATTGGGATGGCTGGCATGGGCCCGGCGCTGACGCCCAAGGGCGCGGCCATCGTGAACGAGAAGATGGCCCGGCGCGATGCCGTCCTCGATGAGCTTGAGGCGCGCGGGCTGAACGTGCGGGCCCTGGCCCATCGCCATCGTGAAGGATGCGGCCATGACTGCGGGGAGGGATGCATGGGGGCCTGTCCGGATCCCGATGCTGCGGCGAAGACGGCGGGTGCCGTTGAAGCGCCGTCGACTCCCGCGACCCTCGAAGAGGCCCAGGCCTGCATTCAGCGGATGGAAGGTCGCATCGCACACTTGGAGCACTCCCTGGCCGTGAAGGACAACATGGTGCTGCTTCTGCGTGAGGCCCTTCAGGAGGAGCGCCAGCGCCATCAAGAGGCCGCAGCCTCCGTAATTCAGTAACGACGGGGCCTGCGCCCTGCCGTCCATAGAGGAAGAGAACCAAGCAAGAAGGAGGAACCATGAAGAAGGAAGCAACGACCGAAGCCAAGCTCACGCGCCGCGGCTTTGTCACGGCTGCTGGTGCCTTGGGCGCCCTGGGCCTGGCCGGATGCGCGCCCCAGGCCGCCGAGAAGATGGCCGATACCGGAGCCGATGCTCCGGCCGAACCGGCCGCCGGCGAGTCGACGCCCTGGAACGGCGTGGCCGACGAAGTGACCCGCGAGATCACCGTGCAGGTGCCCGGCAAGCCCACCCCTGACGGCGCCTGGCACAACACCTTCAACGGCGGCCCTCTGACGGCGGCCGAGCAGCACGAGGCCCTTTCCAGCTACGACTGGCGCAAAAACGAGCTGACTGCCTCTCAGATTGCCGAGGACGCCAAGGCCATGACCGACGAGGAGGCCGAGGCCATCCTCATGAACGAGCCGGTCATCACCGAGGACTACGTCACATCCGATGGCCGTACCATCCCGGCGGTCTACATCGCCCTGCGCAACCGTCTGCTGCGCGTTGGCCAGGGCGTGGGTTGCGAGATTCACGACAACGCCTGGGACTTCCTCATGCAGGAGTTCACCGAGGACGAAGCCGCCTTCTATCTGAAGCTGTCGAACTTCGCCTACTTCACCGACAAGGAGGCCGGCGAGGCCGAGGGCATGTCTGCCAAGGATGCCGGCAAGATCTGCGAGGATCTGTCCTATCGCGGCCTGCTGAACCGTGTGACGCGTCAGGGTCAGAAATACTACCACGTGCTCGCCTTCGCCCATGGCATGCTGGAGTTCATGATGAACCGCTACGAGGAAGAGGGATTCTGCGACTCCGTCTTCGGTATGCTCGGCGCTGACTACGGCTACCAGTCTCGTAACCAGGGGTCGCCCATGTACTTCCCCATCCCCGCCAACCAGGAGATCGTCGGCGACACCCAGATCCTGCCGAATCACGATTGGAACGAGATTATCGACCGCTACGACACGCTGTGCGTGGCCCCCTGCCAATGCCGCACCTTCACGCCCATCCGCAAGGGCGAAAAGCCGGGCACGTTGTGCGACCACCCCATGGAGACCTGCGTGGCCACCGGCGAGCAGGCCCAGTACTACATCGAGAACGGCATCGGCCGGCAGATCACCAAGGACGAGTGCCGCGAGATTCTCCAGCGCGGCGTAGACGCCGGCATGGTCATCGAGGTCATGTGCACGGCCGAGTGCGACGTCATCTGCCAGTGCCATGGCGACTGCTGCTCTATCCTGCGCGGTTTCATCTCGCTCGACGGCGACTGCGAGAACTACCACTACATGAGCCACTATGAGTTGCAGGTCGATCACGACCAGTGCATCAAGTGCGGTTCCTGCGCGGCCCGCTGCCCGCTGTTCACCATCGAGATGACCGACGACGGACCTGAGATCGGCAACTTGTGCGTGCGTTGCGGCCAGTGCGCCACGGTCTGCCCCGTGGGCGCTCGCAAATTGTTCGCCCGTCCGGAGGCCGAGCGCTTCGAGATGCCGGAGAACATGGTGGACGACTACCATATGAAGGCTCTCGAGCGTGCCAAGCGCGGCTACATCAATGACTTCGACCCCGCGAAGGCGAAGGCGAAGGCATAGCGAAAGGTCCGGGCATGGTCTTTGCCAGATGAAAGCCCTGAACCTGCGGCAAGCCTTTTCCCTCCCCCTCATGATCGGGCGCGCCGCACGGTGAAACGAGACGAGCCCCGCACCACCTCCCGGTGCGGGGCTCGTTGCTATGCTGGCTTTAGGCGGCTTCGGCGCGCTGGAGCCGGATGTTTGGGCCGATTCGCGCGTCTTGCAGATGTGTCTTACACGCCGAGTGGGGCGTCGTCATCGTAGGGGAGACGGGCTACCAGCTCGCAGTACTCCTGGATTTGCTGGCGCGTCTCGTGGTCGAACAGGGCGATATGCTCGTGAGCCTCTTCGGCGAGCTGCTTTACCGGCCAGCGGCGCGCTTCCTTGTCGCGGCCCTCTTTCTTCTCGATGACGTCAGCCCATTCCTCGGCCGCGGCCATGGCGTGGCGCAGCTTTTCGGGAATGTCTTTCGTCTCGCCGGTCTTTTCCATGGCCGGAATGATGAGGTTCTGCTTCGCGATGATTTTCTCGAGCAGCTCTTTATCTTCCATGATGGTGCCTCCTTGGTGCGTTAGGTCCTATGACGGGATGTCGTCGGCTCTTTCGGGAAGGCGAAGGGGTCGACGGTTCCGAAAACCCATGGTAATCCGCGCCGGGTGCGGCGTCTCCTTTTGGTAGGAAACGGTCATCGAGTCAGGGGAGACCCGTTGCCAAATGGCGAACGTGCGCACCGGCGCCTGCCTCGGAACGAAGGGGGCCTAGGTGCGGCGTTTCTTCTGGCAGTCGGGGCGCGGCGCGGCGCAGGTCTCGCAATGGTGAAGCGGGTGCTCGGCCAGCTCGGCTTCCCAGTCGAAGTCCGGGGGCGGCCCGGTGGGCACGTCGCCCTCGCCGGAGGTGGCGCTTTCCGGACGGCCGTCCCACTGGAACTCTTCCATGATCACGCGGCCCTCTTCGTCGAAGGCCACCCCCTCGGCGGCGAGCATCCTCCGCTGCTCGTCGGGACCTCCGAAGGCGAAACCGGTGGCCATGCGTCCGTCCTTGAAAACGACGCGGTGGCACGGGATGCAGCCCGGATCGGTGCCAGGCTCGGGGTTGGCGTGCAGGGCGTAGCCGACGTAGCGTGCCGTGCGCGGGGCGCCGATGAGCCGCGCCACCTGGCCGTAGGTGGCCACCTTTCCGCGCGGTATGCGCCGCACGACGGCGAACACTCGGTTGGCGTAGTCTCCCATGAGATCTCCTTCGGTGCGCTCTTCGCTGATTGGGGCCACCATAGCAGATGGAAGCGAAAAATTGGGCGCTTCTGCAGAGAAAAGTGCGATTGTGCGAGTCCCAAGTTGTCTAAAACTCGCTCGATCGTTAAAAAGTCTGCACAATAGAACGATAGTGCATGGAATTACTCGCACAATCGCACTTTTTTCCACACGAAAAGCCCAAAAGCCTGCAGGGTGGCTGCTGCACGGTGCCGCGCGCGGCGGGAAAGCCCTTCTTCTCAGTTGCCCAACGTATGGGAGATGAGTATTGCTGAGGACGACGCTTACGTATAAGATGACCGCGCTGGCTGCAAGGGACGCGATGGGCGTCGAAGTGCATGGGACGCGACAGGCGTCGAAGAACGCGATCAAAGGAGCGGGAATGAAGCTGAGGACGAAGATCATCGGAGTGGCGGCATGCGCCTTCGCGCTGTGCGTGGCGCTGGCAGGGTGCGCCAGCGCGCCGGCGGGCAATGACGCCGCGAACTTCCAGGGGGATTGGATTTTATCGAGCGGCACGGTCGATGGTCAGGAGGCCACCGAGGAGACCATGGCCCAGGCCCAGGAGATGGGGCTTTCCGTCTACCTGCAGCTGAACGAGGGTGGCAGCGCCGTTCTCAGCGTGCTCGGCACGAACATGGATGGCTCGTGGACGGCCAAGGACGCCACCACGGTGGAGCTCACCTTCGACGGCAGCTCGGCAGAGGCGACGCTCGAGGGCGAGGAGCTCGTGATGCAGCAGGACGGCGATGTCATGCGCTTCAAGCGCGGCGAGATTCCGCCTGTGGCCAGCGAAGTTCAGCGCGATGAGAACCAGGCGGCCGAGCCGGAAGCCTAGGCGACCTGCTGAAACGATTGTCAATAACATTTTGTGCAGCCCGCCGCCTTGTGACGGCGGGTCTTTTTGTGCAAGCGACCAAAGAACAGACATTTTGCGAAACCATCCTTATACGGGTAAGATTTACTATAAAATGACCTTTTGGCTCAGAAAGTGGTACACTGTAATAGTGCAACGTATGGGA